>MDSV01208530.1_pt1 | contig 12013 bp, 12 predicted proteins | sample 810851 | NCBI WGS metagenome assembly MDSV01 (sample SAMN05326640, study PRJNA326480) | marine metagenome | isolation source: seawater | place: Atlantic Ocean: North East | collected 2012 | reverse complement strand
TTAATTCCGTTTGGAATTATTGAAATTTTTTTTGGGTTAAAAATATTTATAAAGTACTTTTTTTCTTCATATGTTAAGCAAACTAATTTATCGACATACTTGATATTTTTTTTAATTAAATAGTTAAAAAAAAACTTAGCGATTTTTGGTCTTTTATGAAATTTAAATGGATGAAAATGTGGAGTATATATAAATTTGACATTGATTAGAGATTTTATTCTTTTTATGTAATAAAAAGTACTCATTACAATAGTTGAAGATACACCGTGTAAGTGGATTATATCTGGATTAATATTTAAAATAATATTATGTAATTTTTTTGGGAAAAATAATTTATGTCCAAAAATTCTAAATCCTTTTAAGTTATCAAAACTTATCTCCAAACTCTCAACACAATGATCCTCTAATTTGGATCTAATATTTTTAACATGATACTCCACTCCACCATAAAAGTTTTTAGATGACTCATTTTGTATGAATAATATTTTCATTTAAAACTAATAAAACCTTTCAATATTCCAGTAAAATGTTGGTGAGAAGTAACAAATTTTTTGTAGTCGAAAAATATAAAAAAATATTTTAAAAGATATTTTATCATATCAATTATCAGTAAAAAAAATAAATTATTTTTTTTTATTACTCCTCCTTTACCTACACCATAAATATAAGTTTTCTTTGGATTGAAAATAATATTTGGATGGTAGACACCGTAAATATTTTTAAAAACTTTTGATCCTTTTATTCTATTTGATTTAATATATTTTAATATAAAATCACTATCTTCACCCGATTGAAATATTGACGAGCTACCTAATCCAAAGTTTTCATCAAAAAGGATTAAATGATCCCTCTTAACAATAATTGAGGCAGAGCAGGTATATGACCAAAAATTGTATAAATTCAAATTTTTATCAATTGTTTTCTTCAGAATAATTCTTTCATTTTGAGAATTCATAATAGGAACAGAGAGAATTTTTGGCTTTTCTTTTTTAATTTCTATAAGTATTTTTTCAATAAAATTACTTGAATAAGTACAGTCATCGTCGGGAAATGCAAGGTAATCACTATAATTCTCTAAGATAGCTTTATTTCTAGCAGTTGATAAACCTTTTAATTTAAAATCGTGAATATATTTTATCTTTAAACTTGGGTACTTGTTAATAATTTTGTCTTTAAGATTATCATTTTTATTTTGATCAACTATAACAACGTTAAAATCTTTAATGCTTTGTTTTTCTAGAGAATTAATTAAATTAATAGGCTCAGTTATTCTATTAACTGTACATATTATTAATGATAATTTATTCAATTTTAAAAAAACAATTAAGGTTTATTGTACCAACATTCTTATATCAAAGACTATCGCTCTTGAAACATAAATTAAGAAAGGCTTTTTTTGAACCATTTATATTAAATTATTTGAATCATCAGATTAATTTAAAATTTTACATCAATGATTATAATTCAAAAGATTGGTATTCCAATGGGATAATTGCTGAAACTGAAATAAATTCACTGAAAAATATTGAATTTAAAAATGTGCTTTATTGTGGTTCACACCAAGCAGTGGTGCCAATTATTTTGACAAAAATATTTAATTTAGAAAAAATGACATGTTATGAAGCCTTATTGTCTAACGTCGAAATATCAAATAATAATTTAAAATTAAATAAGATAGATAATATTTTTATTTATCATGCCGCAATCTCAGATAAAAATACAAATCTAAGAATTGAAAATAATACATATAACTCTTTCATATCAAAAGATATTAAAAATTCATTAGAAGTCAAATCCTATGCTTTAAAGGATATTATAAAAAAGGAACATTACGATTTAATTATTATAGATATTGAAGGATATGAAATTAAAGCTTTAAGTAATTGTGATTTTGATAATATTGATAAATGTTTTATTGAATTACATGGTGATGAAATGCTAAGAAAATATAACTATCAAAACAAAGATATATACAATTTTTTTGAAAATAAAAAGTTTCAGTTTTTTGTGTACGATGAAATTAAAAAATCATTAATTCCAATTAAAAATAGATTAGATATCCCAAAAAAAAGATGTTGGATATTAATTACTAAGATTATCAATAATATTACTAAATTTTAAAGATTGATTATTTAAAGAATAAGCATCTCTTAGAGATCTGTATTTATTATTTAATTGATATTTTTTTGACTCTAAAAAAAATTTACTTAAAGATGGATTAGTTACATTTGGTAAATCGGAATAATAAGAACATCTTAGATTAAGATCTTTAGATATTCTGTCAACTTCTGAGTTTTTAGATGTTAGAGAATAAATAGGTTTTTTGGATGAAAGGTAATCAATAAATTTAGAAGGTAAGAATAAACCTTTATCATTTGGACCATCTATATTGATTAAAACATCAAAGTTATTAAATAATTTTAAGGAGTCTAAATATGAAATTGGATCTATAAAAAAAATAGATTTATTAAAATAACTTTTATAATTTTTAAGTGATAAGAATATTTTTTTTTCAATAAATCCAACAAAATAGACTCTTAATTTTGATTCAAATAGAGATAAATTTGAGAGTAAATTTATAAAAGTAATTGGGTTTCTTAGGCCATACAGACTTCCCAAGTGTAGTAAATTAATATAGTCAAAGTCTAGATTAATACTAATGCTATTATTATTTATGCTTGGTTCAAATTTATTAAATGAATGAGGAACATAAACTAATTTATTAATATTATTAACATTGTTACTAATAATTTTATTTTGATAATTTTTACTTGTAACGATTACTTTATTAGCTCTATTGAGGATTTTTTTTTCAATATGACTGTCAATTTTTTTTAAGTAAAAGTTTTTTTTATATGAGTAAGGATTATCAGAAATAGGATCACTAATGTATGCTATCCACTTAATATTAATTTTTTTTTGTATTTCTAATACAGCTTTATGATTAGCTAGAGGGTTAGACCATGATAGTATAGTATAATCCAAATTTTTTTTGTTTTTTAAATATTTAATAACTTTTTGTTGCCAAAAATAACTCACTAAATCAATATGATTACTATCATAAAATAATTTTATAAGTAATTTTCTAAAAATTTTTATTAAAATTAATTCAAAATAATTATATTTAATTTCTTCAATTTCAATTTTTGATTTTAAATCTTTTTCAAAAGAATAATCGAATTTAAAAATATGTTTAAGAGAACTAAAGTTTGGTTTAACTAATTTAATTTGATATTTTTTAAATAAACCATATAAGATTTTATTTAACAAATAGCTTTCAGCCTCTTGGCAAGGCAAAACATAAAATGAAATTATTAAAAGTTTTTTTTTAACCAATTTATTGTTTCTATTAATCCATTATTAAAACTTATTTTGTGGTAATCGCCTAAAATTTTCTTTGATGAATTTGTGTTACATTTTCTTATGTTAATACCATCCCATTCTCTTTTTTTTGAAATTACAATTTTACTCCTAGAGTTTGTTAGCTGAATTATTTTTTTACCTAGTTCTAATGAAGAAATTCTTTTTCCTCCCCCAATATTGATTGTAAAATTTGAATTTTTAATACTGGCAGCTTTAATTGTTGCTTTAGCAGTATTTAATGAATAACAATAATCTCTTATCTCTTTTCCAGATCCTGTGATTATTATATTTTTATTTTTAAGAGCATTGTATATAAAATTTGTGATTACATTTCTGTATTTGCCTGGTTTTTCATAGGGACCAAAAGTATTAAAATATCTTGTAATTACATAATTCATCTTATAATGATTTGCATAAAACTTAACATAATATTCAGCAGATAACTTAGAAACAGCGTATGGAGTTTCACAATCAAAATCGAGATTTTTTTCAGCAAAGTTTTTTGTTTTTCCATATACACAACTAGACGAGGAATAAATTATCTTTATAGGTTTATTTTTTTTTAATATTTCAAGTAAATTAATTGTTCCAATTATATTTGTTTGAGCATCTTTTATAGGATTGTCAATTGAATTTTGATTAGCAAAATTAGCAGCAAGATGAAAGACATAATCATATTTTTTTTTATCAATAGTTTTTTTAATCGATAATAATTAGCTATATTTATTTTATAAATTCTTATTTTTTTTTGTGAATGAAAGATTTTATTATTTGAGCTAAAATTATCAATAATATCTATATTATTATTTTCTTGAAGCTGTTTAACAAGCATTGTGCCTATCGAGCCACAACCTCCAGTAATTAATATTTTTTTATTTTTCAAAATTGGAAATTATTTATAGATGGGTTTATTATTACATGATTATATTTAAATTTAAATTCTTTAAAAATACTATGATTTGTTAAAATTATTATAGTATTTGAATAATTCAAAATTTTGGTATGATTTAAATATGAACTTTTTAGATTATCATTTATTTTTAATAAATTTTTAAAATAGGGATCATAAAACTTTACGTCAAAATTTTTATTTAATTTATAAAATATTTTTAAAGCAGGGCTTTCTCTAAAATCACCTATATTTTCTTTGTAAGACAAACCTAAGATTGAAATTTTTTTTATAGATCTTTTATTTAAATAGGAGCTAATTTTTTTATGAATATACGAGGGTATAGATTCATTTAAAGCCCTACTTTCTTTAAAAAGTGTAGTTTTTTTAAAACTAAATATAAAGTTTGGATCAACTGGTATACAATGACCACCAACACCTATACCAGGGTTGAGAATATTTACCCTAGGATGCTTATTAGCTAATTGAATAATTTCATTAAAATCTAATTTAACTTCTTCACATATTAATCTTACCTGATTAGCAAAAGCTAATTGATTATCTCTAAATGTATTTTCTAACAATTTTATCATAATAGCTGAGCGTATATCAGTTAAAGCAATTTTTCCTTTTACGAAAATTTCATATAATTTTTTGACCTTTTTTGACTTCTTATCATCTAAGCCAATGATCCTATCATTAAAAATTAATTCATTAATAGTATTGCCTGGGTAAACTCTTTCAGGACAATATGAAATATTTATATTAAGGTCAATTATATCGAATAAAATTTTATGTAGCTCATTAAGGGCATCCATTGATATTGTTGACTCAATAATTATGTGGTCATTCTTCTTTAAAAAAGGTTTTACTGAGAATATTGCATTCTTAATGAAACTTAAGTCAGCTTTTTTTTTTTTTATTTAAAGGAGTTGGAACACATATTATAAATGCATCAGTATTAAAATTAATCACATTGTAAAATTTAATATATTTATCTATAGATTTATTATTAAATAAATTTATAAAATCTGGTTCATCAATATTAGATTTTTTATTTTTTAAATCCTTAATTAGTTTTTTATTAATATCTACCGCTTGAACGTGTATTTTTTTTCTAGCGAATAGTAAGGCTGTTGGTAAACCAACATAACCAAGACCAATTAGTGTGATAGATTTAATCATAATTTTTTTAATATCTGATTTATTTTTATAGATGCTTTACCATTACCAAAAGGCATAAATGTCTTTAATTTGAATTTCTTATTATATAAAAATTTTTTTATATAGACTCTAATTAATTTATAGTTAAATTTTGTAAGCATTACATAATTTGACTTAAGAATCTCATCTCTTTCAGTTTTATCTCTTATAATTAAAAGGGGTTTTTTAATTAATGTAATTTCCTCTTGTATTCCTCCTGAGTCTGAAATTATCAAATCAGATTTAAGTGCAGTATCAATAAATTCAAAATAATTCATACTCTTTATTACCTTAACATTTTTTATATTTGATAGAATTTTATAGTTTTTTTTTAATTGAGGGTTTGGATGCTCAATAATTTTAATATTTATATCTTTGAAATCTTGCACGATTTGCAAAATTATAGAATTTAGTAATTTTAAATTTTGAAAATTTTCTCTTCTATGGCATGTGATCAGTATTGATTTATTATTTTTATTTTTATTAGATAATTTATTTTTATTTTTAAGATAGTGCTTAAGAGTATCGATAATTGTATTGCCGACCATATATATATTTTTTTTACTAATGCCCTCTTTGATAAGATTTTTTGAAGCATTTGATGAATGAGTAAAGTGAATATCTGCTAGCTTGGAGATTAATTGTCTATTATTTTCTTCAGGAAATGGGTTATATTTATCATAAGTTCTTAATCCAGCCTCAATGTGGACTAATTTTATTTTTAAATTACTTGCAGCTATTGAGGCAGATAATGTCGTGTTAGTATCGCCTTGAACTATTACCAAATCTGGTTTTTCTTTCTGCAATATTTTATCAAATTCATATATGGCTTTACTTAAAGTATAGTTTAGGGATTGGTCTAGTTTCATAATATTTAAATTATAATCAATTTTCATATTTAATTTATTTTGATGCATTATTAATAAGTTACTATGTTGCCCTGAACATATATTGATTACATTAAAGCTTTTCTTAAGTTCTAAAGAAAGTGGCCATAGTTTTAAATATTCTGGTCTAGTTCCAAAAGCTATAATTACTTTATTAGTTGATTTCATTTATGAAATTTTGATATGTGCAATTATAAAAATTACTAGAATGTTTAAACATTAAATCTAATGACTTATTGAAAGGTTTATAATGATACACTTGTCTAGGATCAACATAATAATTTAAAATAAAATTTGTGTGGTTTTCAAATACATAATTTAAGTTTGACTCAAAAATTTTAAAATAATCCCAATTAGAAAATGTCTTTTTGTTATCGGCATATCTTACTGTCCAAGAGTCAAATATATTAAAAGGTGCTATCTTAAGCATCCCTGTCAGGGGTATTTCATAGATATCAAATTTGGAATTTTTATATATTTGGCCTTGGAGATAAGATCTATAAGGCATAGTAGATGATGAATAGGAGTATCCTAGTTTTTTTATAGTTTCATAAATTAAATTTAAATTATTTTTTTTATCAAAAGAACCAAAATGAGGTGTTCTAAATCCTTTAATATTTTTTTCTCCAACAATTTTTGTCAAAACATCATGACCTTTTAAAATATCCTCTATTATTATTTGATCTGGAAGATTTTTATAAAAAAAATAACTATGATAAAAATCCTTGTTTTTAAAATATTTTGTATGCTGATAGAAACCATGATTAATAAACTCATGACCAAGTGAGTAGATTTCTTGAAATAATGATGGGTTTTTCATCATAAATGAACCTGGTACTGCAAATATGGATTTAAAATTATACTTTGATAATTTTATTAGTAAATTTTCGTAGAACTTATAATTTTCTTCAGTATCACAATCAAAAGAAAGAAAGAAAGTATTTTTTGTTGCTTTTGTTTTAGATAAATTTTTAAATGTAAAATTAAGAAAAGATTCATTAAACTTTCTACTATAATACCTAATAAGTTTGTTATTATAAAATACAGACATTAAATAACTGATTTATAAAGATTAGACTCAACAGTTTCAAAAATATTACCATCTAAATGCCTGGCTCTTCTTAAAGATTTTTCTTGAAGTTTTTGGACTAACTTTTTATCGTTCATTACTTTTTTTAAAGCATTTAAATATGAATTCATATTTTTATCTACTAAAATACCGCAATCTGAGATAATTTCTTTTATAGGTGGTATGTTATTTGATATTACTATTAAACCAGAAGCTAAGCCTTCAAGGATTGGAATACAAAAACCTTCTGTGTTAGTAGACATTAAAAGAATATCAGATTTTTTGTAATAGTGATGTATATCTTTATTGGGAACTGACTTTATAAGTTCGACACGTTTATGCAAATTATTTGATAAAATTTTTTTATTTAATTCTTCAAATCTCTCACCATTTCCAATTATTACCAATTTTAAGTTTTTTAATTTATGCACGACGTCAATTAATAAAAAAGGGTCTTTTTGATCATTAATTTTTCCTACAAATATACATCTTATATTTTTGTTATTAATTTCTTTTCTTCTATTAAAAAACATATTTGAGTAAACTTTATTATAAATAACTTTTGTATTATCAAGATTACCCCTATATTTTTTTGAATATTTGTTCAAATATTTAGTTACGTTTATTATTTTATGAGCATTCTTCAATGAAAGTTTTTCATAAATATTTTTGGAGATAAAATTATATATTTTGTATTTAAATTTCTTTGAAAAAATTTTTCTAAACTCATCATTGTCAATATGGTTTGAGATAACGTAGGGTATGTTTGTTAATCTTGATAATACAAAACAATAGAAACCTTGAAGATTGGAATTATAGGATCTTAAAACTTTAATATTATTTTGAATCAAGAATTTTCTTAAAATCAAAATATTTCGAATAAATAATATTGGTCTATAAATTGGGTAGAGTTTTTTAAAATCTATTAAAAATGTTTTGTCACCTATATATAACTCATCAAAAAGTTTAGCCTTGTTTAAATTATAATTTAAAACATAAACTTTAGTAAAAAAAGTATCTGGGTTGAAATATCTTGGTTTTACCTCTCCTTTGATTATATAGTTTTTATATGGATCATTAGGAATAACAAATAATTTCATTATTTTTTTTTATAAACTGAAATTGATAAAATGAATATTAATATCCATATTGGATTTGTATTTTGAATTTGTATAAAACCTATAGTTAAAGCAATCACTATACCAATTATTCTTTGATGAGTAAATTCAAGTAAATTAATTTTTGATATATTTTTGAAAATTATATTAAAAATTAAAAATATTGGTATTATACCGAAACTGAACAATAAATTTTGTAAATAAGATTGCTGAACCAAAAATCCTTTTGTTTTTAGAAATATCTCTGATGGATAAGAAACATAATTTATTATTGCCGAATTGGCTAGTGTCGCCTCGTACAAATTGAAATGACTTGCAATTTCAAACCATTTAAATCCAAATGAATCTAATCCATAACCCAATGGATTCAAAGATACACCTAAAAAAGTTATCAAAAAAAGATCAATTCGAGTTGTTGTACTTGGGTCGCTTCTATTAAATTCTACAAAGTCAAAATCTAAAAAGAATTTACTAATATGAAAAAAATCTCTTGATAAATTATTGTCATTATTAAAGAAAAAAATACTAAATAAAAATAAAATCAAAATTAAAGAAAGAACTATTATTGAAATTTTTTTAAATGAAAATAAACTAAATATTTTGAATTTTAATAAAGTGCTTAGTGCTAAAAAAATGATTAGTAAAAATATTCCATATGTGCTCGTGTAGTACAAAATAGGAAGTATAATAAAAATATTTAAAATATTTTTACTAAAGATACTGTTTTTACAAAAACTATTTAAAAATAATAAATAAATTAAATTTATACTTTGATAACTAGGCTCGGGATAAAGATTAGAATTAGGATAACTTATTGGATTTCTAAAGAAATAAGCTAAATAACTATCTGATGATATTAATCCATAATAACCTAGATGATCAAAAAAAATAAAAGTATAATTAAAAATTAAAATTATTAAAATTAATTTTTGACTTATGTCATTAATAGAAATTTTATTAAAAAATGCTATAAAAATAAATAATGGGAATAAAATTTTAAGTATTGATATTATTGGAATATTTTGAAAATTTATAATATTTTTAGACTCTGAATTTCCAAATTTAAAACCAGGTGCAGTATTAAATTCTATTAATTGGTTTAATGTAAAGTAATTATTTTCTAACTTAAAAAAAAGATCAAAAATAAGATAGAAAAAAATGTACAAGATAATAAAGAAAATTAATATTTCTTCTAATTCAAATTTTCTATCTATAATCTTTTTAGAAAAAAAAAATATTCCTATTACAAGTGTTAAAATGGGTAATGTTGATAAACCATGTGCTAGTTCACTCATTGGATAGTACATCAAAAATGGTGAAAAAATTAATAACTGTCTTATAAATTTTGATTCAGTTATTTCAGATAATTTAAGAAAATTATTCATAATATTTGTATTTTGAAAACAATATAGTTATATATTAATCGTAATTATGAATACATTTAAAAATAAAACAATTTTAATAACTGGCGGCACTGGTTCTTTTGGCAATAAGTTTGTTGAAAAGGTTTTAAAAGTTAACAAAGTAAAAAAAATAATTATTTTTTCTAGAGATGAGTTCAAGCAATACAATATGAAAAATAAATTTAATAATAATAAAAAACTTAGATTTTTTATTGGAGACGTAAGAGACAATAATCGTTTAAAGTATGCTTTAGAAGGTGTTGATATTGTGATACACGCAGCTGCATTGAAGCATGTTCCTGTTGCTGAATATAATCCTTTTGAAGCAATACAAACTAACATTATTGGAGCACAAAATTTAATTCAGGCATCAATAGAAAACAAAGTTTCAAAAGTAATTGCTCTTTCAACAGATAAAGCATGCAGTCCTCTCAATTTATATGGAGCTACTAAGTTAGCATCAGATAAACTTTTTATTGCTGCAAATAACTTTATTGGAAAAAAAAAGATATCATTCTCTTTAGTAAGGTATGGAAATGTAATAGGATCAAGAGGCTCTGTATTGGATGTATTTAAAAAACAATCTAGTGAAAAAAAAAAATACTTCACTTTAACCTCAAAAAGTATGACTAGATTTTTTATTACACTCGATCAAGGAGTAGATTTTGTTTGCAAATGTTTTGAGTTAATGAGAGGCGGGGAAGTATTCATTCCAAAAATCCCAAGTATGAAAATTAAGGATTTAGCATCAGCTATAGATAACAAAATTGGCATAAAGGAAATTGGAATTAGACCAGGAGAAAAATTAGATGAGGTAATGTTTTCCAAAGATGACTCCTCATTTGTTTATGAATTTAAAAAATATTATATTATAGCACCTTCCATCGAGTTAAATAAAATTCAAGGCTATAAAAAATCAATTGATAATGAAATTGGAATGATAATACCAAAGAATTTTGAATACTCATCTAATTTAGGACAATTTATGACAGTGAAAGAAATTCAAATATTTTTAAAGAAGAATAATCTTTTATAACTTGTACACTTACTCCAGACAAAAGATTTCTAAAAAAGATGTTAAAAATGTTGTTAAACAGATAAATTCTGGCTACCTAACTCAGGGCTCGAAAACAAAGGAGTTTGAGGAGAAATTAAAAAATATCTGTGGCTCAAAATATTGTCTTGTAGTAAATAGTGCTACATCTGCATTAATCAATGTTTTCCAATCATTAAGTTTAAAAAAAAACGATATGGTATGGACAACTTCAAATACATTTGTTTCTACTGTAAATTCTATAAAGATAAATAATTTTAAGCACCAGCTTGTTGATATTAATTTGGATGATTTTAATTTAGATCTAATCAAATTAGAAAAAAAATTAAAAGAGTCAAAAATTAAAAACAAATTACCTCAGGCAATTGTCATAGTTCACTTTGGTGGGGCACCAGAAAATTTAGCAAAAATATTTGAATTAAAAAAAAAATATAACTTTAAAATTGTTGAAGATGCATCTCATGCTTTAGGGTCAAAATATAAAAATAATATGATTGGAAGCTGTAAATATACAGATGCTTGTATTTTTAGCTTTCATCCGGTCAAAACAATAACATCGGCAGAAGGAGGCGCAATTCTTACCAATAATCATGATTTATACCAAAAAGCAAAATGTTTAAGAACTCACGGTATCATTGATAGTAAGAGCCTTCCTTCAAAAGAGCCATGGCTGTATGACCAAAAATATTTAGGATATAATTTTCGTATGTCTGAAATTCATGCAGCTCTTGGATTGAGTCAATTAAATAATCTTGATAAATTTATTTCTAGAAGAAACTATTTAATGGATATTTATTTTAATCTATTAAAGGATGTGCCATTAAAGTTTCAAAAAATAAGAAGAGGTGATTTATCTAGTTATCACTTGAACTGTATTTTAATTGATATGAATAATTTAAAAATGACAAAAATGGAAATGTATAATTATTTTTTAAAGAAACGAATAAGATTACAAGTTCATTATATTCCTATTTACAATCACAGTTACTATAAAAGACAATTTAATAAAAATGAATTTCCAAATAAT
>MDSV01169678.1_pt1 | contig 12013 bp, 13 predicted proteins | sample 810851 | NCBI WGS metagenome assembly MDSV01 (sample SAMN05326640, study PRJNA326480) | marine metagenome | isolation source: seawater | place: Atlantic Ocean: North East | collected 2012 | reverse complement strand
TCATCAGCAGATTTAGAAAGTAAGGCTCCGTTTTGATCTACGACAGTTACATCTTGTTTGGACATATTTGGAATTGAAGAAGAAACTAAATGAACAATTGCTGTAACTTGACTTGCTCCTAAGGTTCTTCCATATGGTAGTTGCACAAAAACAGATGCAGTAGGAGGTTGTTGATTTCTTACGAAAACAGATTTTTCTGGTAAAGCTAGATGAACTCTAGCTGAAAGGACGTCCTCAATTTCTCTTATTGAACGCGCTAATTCTATTTCTTGAGATTGCTTTAATCTCATAAGTTCGACTGAACGACTTGACCCTAGTGGAAGCTCATTTAAACTTTGATAGCCTCCAGGTACAGAAGCAGGTAGACCTTGTGCAGCTAGGGAAATTCTAGAATTATGATAATCGTCAACAGGAACTAAAATATCTCCTGTTGTTGGATCTACTGAAACAGCAATTCCTTGATTTTTAAGTGCATCTACAACTTTTGATTTTTCAGAATCAGGAAGTGAGGCAAATAATGTTGTTCTTTCAGGTTGCTGCAATACTGCATAAACTAATAGTCCAACTGCAACTGCTATAACTGCAATAACCGCAGGAAAAGATCTTTGGAAGCTAGGTTGAGATGTAAATCTTTGGAAGTTTGCTAACAACCTACTGGTTTGAGTTACTAAACCATTATCAGTTTTATTTGAAGCAGCTGAAAATTCTGTTGTATCTGTCATTTTTTGTACCTAGATGAAATCATTATTTTTTAAACTGGCATATTCATTATATCTTTATATGAAGAAAGAACCTTGTTACGTACATTTAAGGTAAGTTGAAAACCTAAAGAGGAAATTTGCTGTTTCATCATTACTTTGCTAAGATCATTTTCAAGGCCTAATTCAAAATTTTTGGAACTGATCGCAGCTTCTTCTTGAGCTTTTGCAACTTGTCTTATTGCTGTAGTCATTCTATCTGAAAAGGCAGTTTCTTGTATTTGTGGTCCTAAAGAATTTTTAGCAGGATTTAAAACTTTGTTATGAAAGTTCATCACTTTGCTTTGTAAGTCTGTAGGATTTATCTTAGACATTAGTAACTCCTTCTTCTAAGGAAGCTTTTGCTAAAATTTGTTCACGTAAATTTTCTTGTACTGATACTTTATTAGGTTCTGAATCTACAATAATATCTAATTCAGATATTTTAGAGTTGGAACAAAGCACTAAGGCTCTTTGCATGACATTTTCCAACTCTCTTACATTTCCTGGCCATTTATATTCTAAAAGTATTTTAATTGCATTATGATCTATATATGGAATGTTACTTATTTCATTTACGTGCCGAGTTAATAAATTAGTAGCTATTGGTATTATATCGTCTCTTCTTTCGTAAAGAGGTTTTGTTAAAAGAGGGAATACATTTAGTCTATAATATAAATCCTCTCGAAATCGGTTCTGTTTTATTTCTTCTGACATTGATCTGTTTGTTGTTGCAATAACCCTTACATCAATAGGTATTTCCTGTTGGGATCCAAGTGGAGTAACAATCTTCTCTTGTAAGACTCTTAATAATTTTGCTTGTAATGAAAGAGGCATTTCAGATATTTCATCTAGTAGGAGTGTTCCAGCGTCCGCAGCGCGAAAGATTCCTTTATTTGAAGTTGAGGCTCCAGTAAAAGCTCCTTTTTCATGCCCAAATAGGATTGCTTCAAGCATATTTTCTGGAATTGCAGCACAGTTTATACCTACAAAAGGTTTATCACTTCTTTTTGAGTTCTTATGTATAAATCTTGAAAGTACCTCTTTACCAGTACCAGTAGGCCCATTTATAAATACAGTAACATCAGCTTCAGATACTTTTTTGGAGAGTTTTAATAATTGATGACTATTAGTATCTCCAGCTGTCATAGAGTCTTTTGGCTGAATAAGACTAAGAAGTAATTGAAGTTGAAAATTCTCATATATTTTAGTTCCTTGTGGTTCTTCTTTAAGATGAAAACGAATTAAGCTTCCACCTAAATGTTTTTCTATTTTAAAATCATCACTTTTTTCATGCACAACAAATATTGTTTTGGATTTAACTTTTCGAGCAAATTCCAATAAAGCTTGTTGACCACCTAATTTATTTTCCCAAAATGAAGAACAAACATAAGTATTATTAGATGTTGTTGTTACTTGATATTCATTTTCCGAGATGTTTTCAATAGCTGAAACATTAATAACTCTTGATTGTAAAATATTAATAATATCTTCTGCATAAGAGAAATCTGTTTTTTGTATATATGCTCTATTCATCTTGACCCTCTTCTTTCTTAAAGTGGATAAGGCAAGAAGTAGGCCAATTTAAAATAAATTAATAAATATATTATAAGTAACTGTTTTATATTAGTATTCTTTCAAAAGAAGATTCATAAAATATAATTTTTTTTATTCAAAATTTTGACAAAAATTTTTTAATGTGCTTTTATTCTATTCAAAAAAATGACAGTTAATTATTGTCTAATTAAAATACGGGTATTCTAATGTATGATAGTGGAAAAAAAATTGATGATATCATTATAGGGATTAGTAGTCCTTGTAAAGAATTAAAGAGGCTTATTCAAATGGTATCAAAATCCAAAACAAATGTTTTGGTATTAGGTGAAACAGGCACAGGAAAAGAGCTTGTAGCAAAAGCAATTCATAATGAGTCGAATAGAAAAGGGGCTTTAATTTCTGTGAATTGTGCTGCAATACCATCAGAACTTTTAGAGTCTGAATTATTTGGGCATGAAAAAGGTTCTTTCACGGGGGCTGATAAGCCAAGGGCTGGTAGATTTGAGCAAGCTGCTGGAGGTACACTATTTTTAGATGAGATAGGTGATATGCCTTTACCATTACAATCCAAACTTTTGAGAGCTTTAGAAGATAAATCGATTCAAAGAGTTGGCGGGAATAAAACTATTAATATTGATTTTAGATTGGTTTGTGCAACTCATCAAAATTTATCTACAAGAGTAGAAAATGGTGATTTTAGAGCTGATTTATTTTATAGAATTAATGTTTTTCCTATAGATGTTCCAAAATTAACTGAGAGATCAGTAGATATACCACTAATTTTAAAAAAGATACTTGAAGATATGAAAATTAATGATGATATGATAGATAATTTACCAATGTTTGATGAAACTGCAATAATAGCTCTTCAAAAATATAATTGGCCAGGGAATGTAAGAGAATTAAAAAATTTGATTGAAAGAGCATGTGTTCTATTTGGTAAAAAAGAAATTAATTCTGAAAATGTAAAACATAATTTGCTCAAAATTAAAGTGCCTATTCAAAATGAAGAAAGTGATGCTTTATGGGATGCGGCTGCTGATCTTGTAGGAATTTCAGAAGATAACATTAAAATTAAAGGAGATTCAACTCCACTACCAAATCCAGATAATTACAAAGATTGGTTTTTATATCATGACACAATTGACCTAAGAAGACATTTACAAGATATTGAAATAGTATTAATAGAATCTGCATTAGAAAAATCAACTGGTCAAGTCAGTTTAGCATCTGAAAAATTGAAATTAAGAAGAACTACTTTAATTGAAAAAATGAAAAAATTAGCTATAGAAAAACCAAATCTATAATTAATATTTTAGAAATTATATCCCTTTATTGCCTTCATTTTTTTATTAGCTGATTGGATTTTCAAGGTTGAAGCTATTGAAATTTCAGCGACCAAATTTTCATTCTCTTCTGCAATTAATTTTATAGTTTTTATATCTTCTTCACTTAATGCTTTAAGCCCTCTCGAAAAAATTTGATTAATTAATATCTTACGCATTTTATCTATTTCTATTATCTCATCATAATCATCTATTTTTTTTGCTGATAATATTTGATTTGATAAATTCTTTAAATTTTCGATTAAAATGTTCATTTTTATTAATTGCTTATAAGTTCGGACCAAGAGTTTTTTATTTCAATTATACTGGTAAGTGCAATTAAGCTTTTATTGATTGTTCCGTGTCTAAGATCCTTTATAAGATTTAATCTAAGAAATTCATATAATCTGAATAAATCATATGCAATTTGTCCGCCCTTATCTAGGTCTAAACTTGATTGTAGCATATATATAACTGATATTGCTCTAGAAAAATTTTTAGATCTATTTAAAATATTTTCTGATTTAATAGATATATTATTATGAAAAGATTTTACTGATTTTATTAATTCTTCCATAACCAAAATAACTACAGTTTCAGGATCTTTAGCTTCTACAGCGCCAAACATTTCAGTTTTTTTGTAAGCTTTTGCTACTTCATTAAATTTCATATTTATTAAGATTCCTTTTAATATTTGATTATTTTGAAATTTTATATATAGTTTTCTTATGCTGTACGATAATATTAATTCTTCATATCGATCAAATTATCAAAGTAGAAGACCTGATTCTGTTAATGTTATGAGTTCTTCTGCAAAATTGATGCCATCAAGAAATGAGTCATTGTTACAACCATTACCATTAAATGATGTTCAAAATACCGGTCATATCAATTACACTAATTACTATTCATCACGTGCTAATAAAAGGCAAGCACCTAGTACTGTATCAGCTCAAGCCTATCTACAATCTAGAATTAGTCTAAATCCTGTGTATATTCATAACGAAATGATAACTAGAATACAGAATATTTCTGATTTAACAAGAAATCCACCTAGGTTTAAGGATCAAATAGATCTCTTAGCTTAAAAACTTTATAAAGAATCAAAAATAGTAGGCTTTGAAGTCATTAGTTCTCCAAACCAACCTATACCTTCTTCTTCTTTAGCTTCCCAACCAGCTGGAACTTCAGTTGTTAATCCTGAGCGAGCACTAAATACAAAAGCCTTAAATAAAATAACTGCTTTTTCCGCACTATAATCTCTAGTTTTTAAGGGAGCAAATTCGTCAACAAACAACCCTATGAGTTTTCTAGGTTTGTTGTTTGCATGGAATTTGATGCGTTTGTAAATATAAGAATTTATATAATCAATAGCTGTTTCTCCAGCTTCAATTTCACTTAAGAACTCTAAAATTTTAGTTGCAGATTCTTCGAATACATCCGACTTTATTTCTGTATAGTGTTGATTTATCTCATTAGAAAATTGATTAGAGAATACAGAAATTGGAGCATTACCAGATAAAAACCCACCTGCTACTGCAGCCACACTTGCACTGAAAACCCATTCTGGACAAAATTTTGCCATTTATTATGCTCTTTTTTTAATATTAAGTATTATTATTAATATTTTATCACATAAAGCAAATGGGTCTACAATATTTTAATAAAAAAGTAATTAAAAAAGTAATTCAAAAAGTGCTTTTAGTACTATTGATTAGCCGACATAGAACTCCAAGCGTCAACTAGTGAACTTATTATAGTAATTACTGTGTCTAATTCATATTCTTTATCTTTTTGTATAATCAAATTTAATTGATTAAGGCTATAATCATAAATTTGGAGAAGATTTCTTGCTATTTCTCCTCCTTGTTCAAAATTAAGACTTGATTTTAAAATCTCAATAGCAGCCACTGATTTAGCTGCTTCTAATCCACCGATTTTTTGTTTTTCATCAATTTTTCGTCTTATAATTAATAAATTCTTTTTAAGATCCTTAAAAGTTAACTCAATTAATCTGTGAGGGGTAGCATCCTCAATTTCAGATAAATTAGTTTCTTTGTATGCATTTAGTGCTGATTGAACATTCATATCTTTCCTCCAACTTGACAATATAAGTAACGACTAAAAAAATAATTATTTAGTAATTTTAAATAAATTTTTTTTTTTTTTTGACGTATATTTATTAGTCTAATAGTAAAAATTGGCATAATTTTTGCAGAAATTAGTGATTTAGATTTTACATGGAAAACAATTGTCAGTTGATTATCTCAGCATATTAAATCAAAAGGGCTCAGGTCTTAACATTACTCAAATTGTTGATAGTTTGGTACAAGCCGATACTGTACCCAAAAAAAATATGCTTGAAGAAGATAAAACAACCAAGCAAACAGAGATTTCAGCATTTGCAAGTTTAGCAAGTGAATTAAATTCCTTAAAATCTGATCTTTCATCTTTAGCAGATTCTAATAAATACGTACCAGTAAGTGGGAATTCAAATCTAGCAATTAATGTTTCAGATAATTCTACTGCAGGGGCTTTTTCTTCAGATGTAGTTGTAAATTCACTAGCAGCTCAACAAACAATTCAATTTTCAGGTTCTTCGGCATACACTTCCCCAACTGCATCTATTGGTCAAGGTACTTTAACACTCAATTTAGGGACATGGAATGTATCAGGAAATACATTTACAAATAAATCTACACCTGTTACTCACACTGTGTCTGTGAATTCTAGCAATAATACTCTTCAGGGATTAGCTTCATCTATTAATGCCTTGTCAGGAATAAGTGCTTCTGTTTTACAAATATCATCAGGAGTTTATTCATTAGTAGTGAAATCTCCTATGGGAGCAGATAATGCAATTAAAATTACAACAGGAGATTCAGCATTAAATGATTTTCGTGCAGATCCTACTATTGCAGGTACGCCTAGAACATCGCAAAAACAGCCAGCATCTGACGCAGAGCTTGTAGTTGATGGAGTAACAGTTAAAAGAACATCTAATTCAATTAGTGATATTTTTTCAGGTTATACAATAGATTTAAAAGGTGAAACAGATACACTTAGCCCATCTAATTTTAATGTAAGTTCATCATTAGATGTTAATTCTGCCTTTAATAATGCATCAATTTTAGTTGATAGATTAAATCTGACAAGAACTTATTTTGATGAATTATTAGATAGGGGGGTTGAAGATGGAGAAACAGGGACTCTTTCAAATGATCCAGTTATGAAAGCAATTTCTAATCAAATAAAGAAACTAACTGAAAACTCTTTAGTTGGATTTGGAGCTAATTCTAGATATTTGTCAGAGTTAGGGATCCAAACTAAAAGGGATGGAACACTATTAATAAATGAAAAATCTTTCAAAGAAGCTGTTGAAAAAGATCCAATAATTTATGATGCAATATTTAACTCTTCAATTACTTCAAATAATACTAATCTCGTTTTAGATAAAACATCTACGTCAAAACCATTAGCAGGTGTATATAGTTATACGCATAGTTCTGGACATTCATATCTTGGAAATACTAAATTGGTTAAAACTGAACCATCTAGTGGTTTAGATTATTATACTGCTACAAGTGGAGATACTTCTGGAATAACTATAATACCTCAAACAAGTGTTTCATCTGCTTTTGTTTACGTTGGTGAAAGTATGCTAGACAAAATGGATATATATATTGAAAATATCCTATCTTCCTCTGGTGATATTGAAAGACGCAAGAATTCTCTTAATAAAGATTTAACAGAAATTGACGATGGTTTATTAGATATCAATCGGAAGGTTGACGTTATAAGAGAAAGGTATTTAACCCAATTTGGTGCTATGGAAAGTGCTGTTACTAGTCTTAAGGGTACTGGTGAGTATTTAGAAAATATGGTCAAAAGTTGGAGTAAAGACGATAGCTAAAATAATTAGGTGAAAATTATAAGAATTTAATTCTTTACTAATTTTAACTAATTTTTTTTGAAAAAATCTATAGAAAATTACTCTTGTAAAAAAGTGTATAACCATTCTAATGTGTTCATAAAAAGTGGTGAAGTTGCAGTCTCATCACTTAGCATTATAATATGGCTACCTAAATTTATGGAGTGTTCTAAAGCAATTATTTCACTTTTTGATGGCTGCAATCTTTTTTGCATACTTTCTAAATTTTCTGTGGCCATGATTAAAGGTTTTTTAAAACAATGCGCTTGTTTTGAAATTTCACAAATTGATTTGTATAGGTTTCCTGTTCCAACTTCAGCAAGTAAATCACCTCTGTCTATCATGATAAGATCTGAATTCTTAGAAATTTCAGCTGCTTTATTTAAACCATATAGGTTTTCTATTTTGGAAACTAAAATTTTATTTTTTAATATATTTCTAATTTTTTTGAGAATTACACCATTTTGTATGAAACTTAATCCTATACCGTCGTATTGGACTTTTTCCGCCTTATTTATGAATTCTAAATAAAGTTTTTCTTGAAGGTCATCATCATAAAAACTATATGGGATGTTCAATCCTTTTTTTGTTTTTAATTTGAAAGTTGTTTTTGAAATTCCCTGAATATAATTATTTTTATTTTTAACATACTGAAACTTAAATAATCCATCTGAAACACTAAATTCTTTAACCTTATCATTTATCTTTGGTAAAGGTTTGGTAGTTTCTACTGATAAAATTCCTTGCTCATCACATTCTCTTCCATAGAAAAATTTAACCATTTGGTTTTTTTTAATATAAATATCATTAGTATTATTAGTTCTTGGTTTTAAGCCCGGTATATCCAGTAGAATAAAAGAGTCTGGGCAGATTTCTTTTATTTTTTTTGAAATTTTAACGTGCCATTCAATACTGTTATGGCTACCGTTAATCCTGAATAAATTTGTAAACTTTGATATCCTATTAATTGAATTAGACGAACAAGATTTTGGTCCTATTGTTGCTAATATTTTTGTTTCTTTTTTTGATTTTTTATCAAAAGGAAAATTTAAAGGACTATAATTTATATCATATGATATTTTTTTTATTAATTCTTTACGATTATTTTTTTCTTTAAGCCCAAATTTGAATTTGTTGATATGAAGCATTATGTCCTCTTTATTCAGTTAATAAATAAAAGCAAAATCTATACCACAAATCTTTTTTTTTAATCTATTCTAATATAAACTATTTATATTTTCTTTTGACCAATCTTGAATGTCTAATGAAGCATATTCATAAGTTTTATTATTCTTTAAACAATTTCTTAATTTACTACCTGATACTTCTACCAGTTGAAGGTCACTATGGTTACAACTACCTTTTAGTATAATTTTGTCACATGACTTACAGAAATAAGCCCCATTATGATTTAGAATTTTTATAGTAAAATTTTTTTGATATTTTTTTAGAGTAGTTTTTGCTTCTTCTGGTCTATAAAAACTATCTGATCCAGCATGATCACGCCCAACTGAAAAATGACTAAAACCTAACCACTCTCTCATAAATGAATGATGGATAGCTTCCCTAGGACCAGCATAAAATATATTTGCTCTTACTGGTATAAAAAAAATTTTATTATTAAATCTAGGTTTTAAAATATTTTCATAAATATATCTAAGTCGTTCAGTTTTTAAGTCACCAGGTTTTTTGGGTCCGATTATTGGATTAATGACTACTACATCACAATGTTCTAGCATCATTTCAATAATCTTCTCATGTCCTAGATGTGGAATATTCCTTGTTTGAAAAGAACCAATATTTTTAAATTTATCTTTTAATTTTGATATTTTTAATTTGGTATGTGATATTTCTTTAATATAATCATCTATGATATTTCTATACTCAGACTTGATCTTAAAACTACTGACAAAAAGATTTGTATTATAAGATAACTTGGGTCCAATATATTTCTGACTATTTTTTCCAAAAATGATGTTGCTATATTCAGAAATACTTATATTAAAAAAATCTTTAGATTCTAAAATTTTGGGAATATATGGAATTAAGATAGGGATACCTTTTTGCAAATTAATGAAATTAAAAAAGTTTTTTCTATTATTAATTTGGTTTTTTTTTAACATACCGCTTTCTAAACAAGCGATATCAATTAATGTTCTTTCTATAAAATCAGTGTTAAATTTTTTAGTGTATTCTAAAAACTGGATATTCATAAAATAATTTCTTATTAAATATTAAAATTCTTATTAATTAACACTCAATTTATTAATCACATATGAGGTTATAGATTCGATATTAATTTCTTTAGAGTCTTTAATGTGCATATCAGGATTTTTTGGTTTTTGAATTATTAAATCTAAACCTGCAACATTAGTTATCTTTCCTGATTCAAATTTTTTATAGATTCCTTTTGGGTCTCTTTTTTTCAATTCAAAGAGTGGAATATCTAAAAAAATTTCATAATAACCAGGTAGATTTTTTTTATTCCAATTATATACTTCTTTAAACATTCCAATAACTGAAGTGATAACACAGTACCCTTGAGATGCTAGTGTTAAACTAAGTAGAGAATATTTATCTGCCATTTTTCTCCGGGATTCATATGTATAGTTTTTTTCGTCTTTATCTTCTGATAGGATGTTTCTCATAATGTCGCCATCTAATTGTAAGCAAGGGATACCTATTTTTTTTAATCTATTCCCTAACTCTTTAGATAGGGTAGTTTTACCAGCACCTGATAAACCTGTTATCCATATAACACATCCATTATTATTCTTTGATTTATGTATATTTTCAAATTTCAAAATAAAAACCTTTATATTTTAATTAATTTTTTTTAGAAATCCACCTGGAGCCATACTTAAAATGAGTTTATCATCGATCGAATTATCAATTTCAAATGTTGAATTTATTTTTAAAAACTTTTCTATAGCACTTTGAGGTGAATTATTTTTACTCCAGGGCCTATTTTTGGAAAAACTATCGTCCATCTTTTCTATTATAGTATCAAAAACTATACAGTAACTATTTTGGGAAACTAATGAACCATATAGCTCAAGTTCTTTAAAAACGTGATCTGCGGTATGATTACTATCTAAAATTACTAAAATATTTGAATAGTACTGAGATATTCTCTTAACTTTATCGAATGTTTTTAAATCTATACTAGAAGCTTCTATCATCTCAATTTTATCTGATAAAAAATGATTATTGATTTTTTCTTTATTATGTTTTCGAATATCAATATCAATTCCTATCACTTTTCTTCTATTTTTTATTACATTCAAATCAGATTTTTTATAATTTTCCTCCATTTCAAGAAGTGCTAATAGGGATGCACTTAAACAAATGGATCCACCATGTGCAATTCCTGTTTCTATAATGAGATCAGGTTTTATTTTCCAAATTACTTCTTGCAAAGCTAAAATGTCTTGTGGCATTTGAATTATAGGACGATCCATCCATCTAAAGTGATAGGTATACTTATGTTGCCAAGACTTGTTTAACCAATTATCACTTAATTTCGTAAATTTTTTATCTCTTGCTTGTTTATAACTTTCTTCAGCGCATTCATTCTCAAACAAGGTATTTGGATCTAAATTTAACCCCAAATTGTTCATAAATTAGGTTCCTTTCATTCTTTTTAAGAAGCTTGCAATTATTATTCCATAACTAGATTGAATTTAGGTTTTAAATTTTTTTAATCTTTACTGAATTAGGCATATAAATTGCAAAAAAATGAAAAAAATAGGTTTTATCAAATGAAAGTAGTTATACTTGCTGGTGGATTAGGAACTAGGTTAAGTGAAGAAACGCATTTAAAACCAAAGCCTATGGTCGAAATTGGTGGCAAACCGATAATTTGGCATATAATGAAAAGTTTTTCATTTCATGGTTTTAATGATTTCATAATTTGTTGTGGATATAAGGGCTATGTAATCAAAGAATATTTTGCGAATTATTTATTACATAATTCTGACGTCACAATTAATTTATGTGATCATTCTATTGATATGCATGCTAATCATTCTGAACCATGGAAAGTAACACTTATAGATACAGGGGAAGAAACATTAACAGCTGGAAGGTTGAAAAAAATCTATCCTTATTTAAAAAATGATAAACATTTTTTCTTTACTTATGGTGATGGTCTATGTGATCTCAATTTAAAAAAGCTATACCAATTTCATTCAAAGCATGGAAAAAAAGCAACCATGACAGCAATAAAACCACCTGGAAGATATGGTGCTATTAGTATGTTAAATTGTGGTAAAGTAAAAAGTTTTCAAGAAAAACCACCAGGTGACGGCGGTTATATTAATGGAGGTTTTTTTGTACTTTCAAATACAATTTTTGATCATTTAAAAGCAGATAATTTATCTTGGGAAGGTAAACCTTTGTTAGACTTAGTTGAGGTAAATGAGTTAATGGCTTTTAGGCATGAGGGGTTTTGGTGTGCTATG
>MDSV01132870.1_pt1 | contig 12013 bp, 8 predicted proteins | sample 810851 | NCBI WGS metagenome assembly MDSV01 (sample SAMN05326640, study PRJNA326480) | marine metagenome | isolation source: seawater | place: Atlantic Ocean: North East | collected 2012 | reverse complement strand
ACCCTTTAACTTTTTTGTCTAGAGCTTCCTGGCAGCCCGTAGGGGATTCGAACCCCTGCTACCAGGATGAAAACCTGGCGTCCTAACCCCTAGACGAACGGGCCAAATAGGTGCGCAAAGATAGTAAGAGATTCTGTTATCACAAGAAACTACAGAGAATTTAATATGCCTTAGCAAAAAGAACCCTGCGAGCACTTGGATTCCCTGTCTTTATACATGATCCCGGAGTTAAGTCTCCATCAAAAGGAAGACATCGAATTGAAGCTTTCGTCTCCTGGGAGATTAAATCCTCTGTTTCAGATGTGCCATCCCAATGCGCCATCACAAACTGACCGTTATTTACCTGTTCTTTGAAATCATCCCAATTGTCCACTTCGACAGTATTTGAGGCTAATCTTTCTGAAGCAGATGTATATAGATCGGATTGAATGGTGTCGAGAAGGGTTTTGATTGCCTCTGCGATCCCCTCGAGAGGTTCAAAAGATTTCGTACGCGTATCTCGTCGGGCGAGTTCACATGAGTTCTTCTCGAGGTCACGAGGCCCCACCGCCAATCTAAGAGGCACGCCCTTGAGTTCATACTCAGCAAATTTCCAACCTGAACGTTTTGAATCGTCCGCATCGAGCTTGACACGTATGCCAGCGCCACGCAACTCAGATTCGATCTCTTTGCACTTTGCCACGATTTCATCCATTTGCTCTTGACCTTTGTAAATCGGTACGATGACCACTTCAATAGGTGCAAGCTTGGGAGGGAGAACGAGACCTGCATCATCTGAGTGCGTCATCACAAGCGCACCCATTAACCGTGTGGAGACGCCCCAAGAAGTCGCCCATACCAATTCTTGCTTGCCTTCTTTTGTTGCAAATTTCACATCGAACGCACGTGCAAAGTTTTGGCCTAAAAAGTGTGACGTCCCAGCCTGAAGCGCCTTCCCATCCTGCATCATCGCCTCAATACATAGCGTATCCAGCGCTCCCGCAAACCGCTCACTTTCAGTTTTATTTCCTTTAATCACTGGCATAGCCATCCATCCTTCCGTGAATTTGGCATAGATTTCTAACATCTGGCGCGTTTCTTCTTTTGCTTCCTGCTCGGTTTCATGTGCCGTATGTCCCTCCTGCCATAGAAACTCTGTCGTCCTTAAAAACAAACGGGTACGCATTTCCCAACGCACTACATTTGCCCATTGATTGATCAGAAGTGGAAGGTCGCGGTAGCTTTGAATCCACTTGCGGTAGGTATTCCAAATAATGGTTTCTGAAGTAGGCCTTACAATCAGCTCTTCGTCAAGTTTCGCATCAGGATCTACAACAAGCCCTCCACCATTGGTGTCATTTTTCAAGCGATAATGTGTCACGACAGCGCACTCTTTTGCAAAACCTTCGACGTGATCAGCCTCTTTTGAAAGATAGCTCTTCGGAATGAAAAGCGGGAAATAGGCATTCATATGTCCCGTCTCCTTAAACATCCCATCCAAAACGTCTTTCATTCTCTCCCAGATGGCATACCCATAGGGTTTAATAACCATACATCCCTTCACATCAGAGTGTTGCGCAAGGTCTGCATCAACAACAATTTCGTTATACCACTTGCTGTAGTCTTCGTTTCTAGGAGTTAACTTCTTTGCCATATTGAGTTTGGTACGATTTGTGTAATTCTGTAATCGTGTAACTTTACACTCTGCGAAAGTACGAATTTGATTACCTTGCTAATCTATAAGATATGAATTTACCTGTACAAATTTTCAAATTACCTTTCGCCTTACTACCTGTAATGGCATTTGTAGGGTGCAGCATGGGTCCAAACCTATCCAGTTCGCTTGAATCTGATGAGCTGTATCTCGTATCAGGGGAGGAATTTATCACAGATGCAGAGTATCTCGCATTTGCATCGAAAGATCTCCAAAGTTTCGATTCTGATGACTACTATTACGAAGATTCAAACTACAACAACAATGGATTCGACAATTATCCTTCAGGCATGGGAAACTTCAACCAATTCGGAGGGCTTGGTTTAAGTTCATATTTTAACCCGTTTGGCGGGAACAACTTCGGATACGGAAATAACTGCGGGTACGGAAACAATTTCGGGTACGGAAACAACAACTACTGGAACAACTACGGATACGGAAACAATTTCGGGTATGGAAACAATTTCGGTTACGGAAACAACAACTACTGGAACAACTACGGATACGGAAACAATTTCGGCTACGGAAACAATTTCGGCTACGGTGGAGGTTACTTCGGCTCAGGAACATTTTCTGGAGGAGAAACATACAACACGAGCTCGATACTCGTGGGTCCTAGAACACCTTTACTCACAGGCACTTTGACAAATAGCAATTACAGTGGAGGGCGACTTAGAACAAACCGAACTGAGGAAGTGAATACCGATGTAAATACCACAAGCGACAAACCATCTGCGAAAAAGAACAGGTCGATTTGGAATTGGGAGACGCCATATACGTCTTCGGAAAGAACATCTACGGAAAGCGTCAGATCGAACACAACGAGAACCCCAAGAACGAATACATCCACACAGGAAAACACCCCGAGCCGTTCAACTTCTCCGGTGATCAATTCCCGTTCGAATACAAACAATACAAATTCGAGATCAAACGGAACCTCCAATCGCAATTCAGGAAGCCGGACAAACAGTGGGAAATCGAGCAATTCATCGAATCGCACTGGCGGAAGACGTCCTTAAAAATTCACATGATGAATGATTACATGACATGCAAAATGAAGCGTGCGGGGGGACTTGTACTGTTTGCTATTGTTTCAATGTTTCCAATCTACACGCTTTCAGCCCAAAACGAGATGGATGTGCTGCGTTACAGTTTGACAGAATCACTTGGCTCAATAAGAACTACTGGGATGGGAGGCGCATACGGCTCGTTGGGTGCAGACCTAGCGTCTTCAATCATAAACCCTGCGGGAATAGGCATGTATCGAAGAGGTGATGCGAGTCTTTCGATGGGGTTACATTCCAGCAAAACGAAAACATCACTTAGCAGCTCAATCAGCTTACCCCAAACTGAAAATGACCTCTCGGCCAGGGTAGGATCAATTGGACTCGCTTTAACGATACCTAGCGTAAATCCAGACTGGCCATTTGTCACTATGGCAATATCCCATCACAAACGGGCAATATTCGATCAGGTATTGAAACTTGAAGATGCCCAATTTCAACAAAGCTTGCTTGGGGTCTTTCAAGGTTTGGCCACAGGCGTGCACAACGAAGATTTAAACATGGGAGAATATCCATTTACTGCATCTCTGGCTTGGTATACATATTTGTTAGATCCTGATGGTGATGACAATTACAATTACATCACGCCTTTTGCAACAGATGTCCCGGTGAAGGTCGATCGCAGTATAGAACGGTCAGGGAATATGGGTGAGACACAATATTCGTTTGGGGGAACATTTAGAGATAGAATAAGCATAGGAGCCACTGTAGGAACGTCGAAAGTCTATTTTTCTGAGGACTCCAGACATACTGAAACACCACTTGACCCCGGGACTGATCTCGCTCAATGGACCTATTACGAATCACTGGTTGTAGAAGGTACAGGAATCATAGGTCGCATAGGTGTAATCGCAAACATCTCAAAATGGATGAGAGTTGGTTTTGCATGGCACAGTCCCACAAGATTAAAACTTACCGACACATACAGCAGGTCTGTAAATAGCACATGGAAAGATGGGGATGTTTATACCGCAGACTCGCCTGAAGGGGGGTACGAGTACCTCGTAGTTACGCCATCAAAAACGATTGTAAGTGGATCCTTTTTAATTGGAAAGATTGCGCTCCTGTCGGCCGATTACGAAACAACAAACCTTTCAAACGGAAAACTGAAAGATGTAGATAGTTGGATATCTAACGGATATGATTTTGAAGCAGAAAATGAATCTGTAGAAGCGAGTTACAAAAGAATTCACGAGGTGCGCATTGGTCTAGAGATGCGGATTGCGAAAAATTGGAGGATACGCTCCGGCACGGGAATGGTGACATCACCGTATTCCATGGAGTCAGGGGTCATATCAAATGGGACACGTTATAAAGCAAGCCTAGGTACTGAGTTCAGAAACGAAGATTGGTATGTGGGTGCAGCTTGGACAAGAAGCTGGTTTGAAGAAGATCTATACTTCCTAGACCCTGAGCTACAAGGTGACCCAGCAAACCTGTCACGCAGTCTGGGAATGCTCTCTATCGGTGCCGGAAAAAGACTCTGAGCATTTAGACATAACCACTCCAACTTCGCATTGGGAATTATTTTAAACACAAGAAAAAGGGCCCGCTTAATAGCGCGCCCTTTTTAATTTTTTATAAGTTCGTCAGAAACACACGGCTTACTTCTTAAGCTTCTTGAGTTCCTTGTTCATGAGCGTGTTCATACGTTCACGCTCTTCTTCAGCAAGCGCTTTATCTACGAGGATACGTCCACTATGCTCGTCAACAATAATTTGCTTACGAAGCGCAATATCGATTTGGCGTTGTGGTGGAATCTTGATGAACGTTCCAGCACTTGCTTGACGCTCAATAGGAACGACAGCAAGTCCATTTTTTGCCGCTGATCTTATACGAGAGTAGGTTCGAAGCAAGCGGTCATCAATAGACTTAGACATCTTGTCACTTTGCTTCTGAAGCACTTCTTCTTCGGCTTGAGTCTCAGCGATAATTTCTTGTAATTCTGATTGTTTAGAATCAAGATCGGCTTGTCTTTGCTTACTTTTTATTCGCATCGCTTCTAAAATCTCAGATTTCTGAGATTGTTGTGCTTTGCATTCACGTATTCGCTTTTCACATAGTTCGATCTCGAGTGTTTGATATTCCAGCTCTTTATTAAGTGACTCAAACTCACGATTGTTACGGACGTTATTCTGTTGCTCAGTATATTTATCGATAAGGGCTTGACTGTCCTTGATCTGATTTTGATATGCAGAAATTCGCTGTATAACGGTGTCGTTTTCCTCCTCCATTTTTGCAAGTCGAGTAGAAATCCCGGCAATGTCATTTTCTAGATCTTCAACTTCTAAGGGAAGCTCACCTCGTATTACTCGGATACGGTCGATGCGACTATCGATGAGTTGTAAATCATACAAAGCGCGGAGTCTATCTTCTGCAGTAAGGGTCTTTTTTGTTGTGGCCATAGGATATTTTGTTGTAAATCAACGGATTTTAACAGGGTTCGTGTTGCTTGAAGCTAAACGGACCGCGAATTTAGTAAATTTCTGCTTGATAACGTTGGCTATCAACGTACTTGTTCGCCATTCACTCTCATAATGACCTACATCCGCAATTAATATCTTTCCATCAGCATCAAAAAACTCATGATATTTGAAGTCTGAAGACAGAAAAACATCCGCGTTCTTACCGATTGCATCGCACAGCAAAAAAGAGCCGGTACCACCACAAACTGCAATGGTTGACACACATTCACTCACTGGTTCTGTGTGCTTAATATGGGTCGCTTGTAGCGCGTGTTTTGCGTGATCTAGAAACGCTTCCCACTTCATAGGCTTCGGCAATTTCCCAATCATCCCTGCGCCAATATTTTCATCTTTATTTTCTAAAGGCGTGATGAAATATGCCATTTCCTCATATGGATGAACTTTTGCAGCAGCTTCTACGACACTGCTGGACAGCCTTTTCTCCACCAACAATTCAATTTTTGTTTCTGGCTCAGTGTGATCTTGACCCTTTTCTCCAACAAACGGTGTAGAATCTGATCCAGGACGAAAGGTACCTTCTCCAACTAAATTAAAACTACATCTGTCATAATCTCCAATAGCTCCGGCACCCGCTTGAAACATTGCATTCCTCACTTTGTCTGCATACGTGATGGGACAAAAAACAGTCACCTGATGTAAGAGGTCAGATTTGGGCTTCAAGATTTTCAAAGATTCAGGGACACATCCAAGGGCAGTGGCTAACTCAAAATTCACACCTGATGCAACATTGTCAAGGTTTGTATGAATGGCGTAGAGGGCGATGCCTGATTTTATAGCTCTGAGCACTGTTCTCTCAACATATGTGTTCCCTGTCAATCTTTTAAGACCTGAAAAAATAATGGGATGATGGCTGACAATTAACTCTGCCCCTTCCCGCTCTGCTTCTGCAACAACCTCTTCTGTGCAATCTAATGAGATCAAAACTTTTGTTACTTTTGCTGACAGGTCACCTACAAGTAATCCAGAGTTATCATAAGACTCTTGTAAAATTGTAGGTGCCCATTCTTCTAACACTTGCGTAATGTCGCGTACCTTGAATGCGTTCTGAGATTCCATGACGACTAAGATACTTACTAAGACACTAAAGAGGCTCGTTCTATCTCCTCTTACAGCATTATATGCTGCAACTTTAGTAATACGTCATTTTTTATATGATTCAGGATTTCTAAAAAGCCGATCTGGAGCAATCCCTACACTTGTCATCGGTAACATCCACGTGGGAGGAACGGGGAAAACACCACACGCTTCTGCCTTCCTTTCAATCGTGTCAGAAAAATTAGGTGGAGCGCAACACGTTGCCTTATTAAGCCGAGGATATGGAAGGCAAACAAAAGGTTTTAGATGGGTTTTAGAAGACAGCGAATGGCGCGATGTCGGAGATGAACCTTTATTGTTAAAATCATTGCATCCGCTCAATACGGTTGCAGTCTGTGAAGATCGAATACTTGGAATCGCTCGGATTTCAAAAGAAAAACCCGAAGTAAAAGTCGTCGTTCTTGATGATGGTCTGCAACACAGGGCGCTGAAACCGGACCTATCAGTCCTCCTGATAGATTCCGAAAGGCCACTCAACATGTCATCGCTCCTGCCAGGTGGAGATTTAAGAGATCTAAAAAGCAGGGCCAGTAAATTCGATGTTTGGATCTATACGCGATGTCATTCGGAGGATATGATTCCTGCACTTGCAAAAAACACGTCTACACAACACGTCTTCTCGACTTATATGTCATCCGCATCAAAAGCCTTAAGTACCGTTAAGAAAGAGTCGTTTAAATCTGACAAACCGAGGGTGCTTGCTGTTTCTGGTATTGCTTCTCCAGAAAGGTTTATAGACGGGTTGTTAGACGATTGGACTGTCGTAAGAAGACAATCGTATCCCGATCATTATCATTTTAAGCACAAAGATATTTTGGACTGGGTCACCTGTATCCGATCTGAAAAACTGGACGGGATCGTAACTACAGCAAAAGATGCTGAAAGAATAAAACCATATACGTCAGCGTTAAAAGGCATTCCACTTATCGTCATACCTATCGTGGTAAAGTGGCACAAAAAAGAAGCGCTTGAAAAACACGTTGACGAATGGCTTCAATCCACGATATTTGCACAAGAAATTGCATAAAGAAATTGACTCGCATGAAATTGACTCCACTTCGTATTTTATTCATCGCCATGACCAGTGGTATCTTCATCAGCGGATGCGGGTTGATTCTCAAGGGCTTCGATTCTCCAGAAAATGCAGGAACCATTTCAGGCAATTTGACGGGTGTAGACGTTGGAGCAACTGTGATCCTTCGAAGTTTCAAAAATGGATCTTTGGTCAAAGTTGCTGAGGGCATAACGACCGAGAACGGAGATTTCTTTGTCACACCCGAAGTACCACTAGAAAGAGGATTTCATCAGGTAATCATTAACAAAAGGTGGCCTCTTGTACTGATCACTGATTCAACAGAAGCGCCAACCATTCAAGCGAACATCCCTGTAGATAATCAGTATCTTATTGATGCATTGATTGAAGGATCGGAAGAGAGCAGTCTGCTGGCTCAATTTTACGCTGTAATCATGCCACTTCAGGATTCACTTCTAGACAGCCAAAAAGCAATAAGCACACTTTCGAACGAACAAAAAACAGAAGCAAATAAAGCGATGAAAATGCTCATCGCTGAGATCGACAAAACAAGCCTCACCTTTATTAAAGAAAATGAAGGCCATCCTGCCACACTTGCTGCACTTGAGCCACTCAAGATTGAGAAGCATTCTGCAGCATATAAATCCGTTCTCAAGTCTTTGGCGACATCATTTAGTGATTCTGACTATTACGTGATGCTCAAGAAAAAGTACGATGCGTCAACAACTGCAAGAACCATTCCCAATCAACCTCCACCTAAAAAGACCACTCGAAAAAATGGACAATATGCGGCAGGTGATGAAGCACTCGATATTGTGATGACTGACCCCGATGGGAATGTCAGAAAATTAAGCGACTTAAGAGGTAAAGTCGTTCTACTTGATTTCTGGGCCTCATGGTGCGGGCCATGTAGAAGAGAAAATCCTGCTGTGGTTAAAGCCTACGAAAAGTATAATTCACAAGGATTTGAAGTCTTCTCTGTCTCTTTAGACAGCAATGCTGACAAATGGAAGAATGCCATAGAAAAAGACGGTTTGGTTTGGCCATATCACGTATGTGACTTGAAAGGATGGGGAAATGCCGCGTCGCGTGCATACGGTATCTCAAGTATCCCACACGCCTTGCTTGTGGGACGCGATGGAGTGATTATTGAGACACATTTACGAGGCAGAGCACTCGAAACAGAATTGGAAAAACTATTCAAGTAAGCACAATCAACAATAAACATCTTGAGCCATCGCGTATATTTTGCATCAGATTTACATCTCGGAGTCCCCGACATTGAATCAAGCCGCGTCAGGGAAAGGAAATTCATCAACTGGCTAGAGGATGTGTCACTCGGTCAAGGGATAGCCTCAAGTGGTCCTGCAACAGAGATCCATCTGCTTGGAGATTTATTTGATTTCTGGTTCGAGTACAAGAACGTTGTCCCTAAAGGTGGGGTTCGACTGATGGGTGCCATCGCGAAGATTACAGACCTCGGAATTCCTGTGCATTATCACTTGGGCAATCATGATTTATGGTCGTTTGGCTACCTTGAGTCTGAACTTGGCGTCCAAATCCATACCTCACCTGTTGTGAGGGAATGGGATGGTTTAAAATGTCTGATAGGACACGGAGATGGTTTGGGTCCTGGAGACAGAGGGTATAAACTCACCAAGAAAGTGTATCGGAGCAAACTCGCTCAATTCATGTTTCGATGGCTCCACCCAGATATAGGCATACGTATGGCGCATAGGCTGTCAAAAAACAGCCGTTCCGCTGGGGGCAGAAGCGGAGGGCCATATACATCTCCTGAGAAGGAAAACCTTTACCAATATTGTCAAGGGATTCTCAAATCCGACCCGAGCATGAACGCCTTTATTTTTGGACACAGACATCTGCCCTTGGACCTGACGATTCCAAATGATTCAGAAAAGTCGGTTCCAGCGCGTTATATAAACATCGGAGATTGGATTACACATTTCAGCTACGCAAAAATTGAAAAAGGAATTCTGACTTTGAATACCTAGGCGTTACTTGTTTCTAAACATGATTGAATAAAAAAGGAGACCCAAATGAATCTCCTTTTTTAATACGTATTATTTTGACTAGCGTCGAATCACCAATTTAGACGCCAAAGACTTGTACTGACTTGCCACACGGACCACATAGGTGCCGTTAGACAGTGTACTTACGTCCAATATCATTCTTTCTGTGCCTTGACTGTCTTGAACGTTATCCGAATAAACGACACGCCCCTGAAGATCGTATATTTCTACTGAAGCACCTGAGAAACCTGCTGTACTGATTTGCACTGAAGCCCCGTTCACAGGGTTAGGATAAATAAGTAGACCTTGGGGACTTGGATCAGTGATGACAACATCATCCGCACCTAAGAAGGTGTCTGAACGGAAAATTCCACGGCCATGTGTTCCAGAATAGATTGCTCCTGTATTTGTAGGGAAGCTCCATCGTGTATCAGAACGCCATTGTTGCTGCAAGTCAAATATTGGCGCAGTAAGAGATTCTGATGTTGAAGCCATACCTAGATTCGATATTGTCCAATCATCTCCACCGTTATCTGTGACAAAAGCACCGTACTCAGTCCCTACAACTATAGTTGCACCTGATGCATCTTGGAAATCAATGACCGCATCATACATGGGCATATTTCCCAAACCTGAAACAGACCAAATATTAGAGAACGTAGGTGACGAAGAAAGGGCATCCCATGACTCACGAACTTTACCTGCACCGACAGCGCCATATCCCCCTACTGTAATGACAACGTGATTTGCATTGTTGGGGTCAACACTCACACCTGTGATTGCGCTACCCGCAGAAGACACAATTTGATCTATGACAACATGCTCCTCAACATCTTCTTGAGAATACACATTCTTAAGGCCAGAAAAACGATACAAAGTTCCATTCCATCCGCTCACAAACATGACATCGCCACCGTGCTCCTCATCATTGACAACATATTCAATAGACTTCGTTCCACTGAAACCTCCTGGAGCTGCGCCCAAACGAATCCAATCGGGAGTTGTATTAAAATTAAGTGCCTCTCTTGTCATCCAAACCCCTTGATTACCTATAAATCCTATTGAAAGTATCGCAGTGTAAGGATCATGAACGAGAATTCTACCAGACTCATTATAAATTGTGTCTCCAGGGTGAAAGTACATCGTATCACAATTCTCTACGATATCAAATTGAACTTCTTCACCGAAAACAGTATCGTTTCCAAGGTCTATGGTGATATCGTAGTCAATACCATCAAGGACCACCACTGTATCAACAAGGTTGGGAATAATCTCAAGAATAACCTCGACTGTATCTTCACCCAGAGTGTCATTGACACATATGAACTCTTCGAGCGCTATTTGTGTTTCTAGCCAAAAATAATCAGGATCTTCTTCAAGTGGAGACGCTAACAAACGGTCAGGACGAATGAGTGTGTCGAAGTACATCAACTCCTCACCTTCTGAAAGGGTGTAATCAAAAGAAAGATTTTGGCTATTTGTAGCAAGCGTAAACGTGCTGTCTGTCACAGTCTGACCATAAGGATTGACAAGGATTACTTGTTGTTCACTATCCTCATCTTCTGTGTCTTCATACAAACTCAAACATGTATAGAATTGTCCCAAATCACCTTGATCATCAACCAACTCTGAAATGTCATTGTCATAGAAACCGCCAAGGTTAGAGTAATCTGAAGGGGTGATTGTGCCACGGGTTAGCCCACCATTCTGAGAAGCAGCAAACCAAGCGTATGTATGCTCTGTTGACTCTGTAACTTGACTTATCGAACAGTCAAATCCATCACCTCCATGAACTTCAACGGCATTTAACTCACTTAAGAAGAAATTGCCCGTGGGGATAAATAAAGAGCCGTTATCTTGAGTTCCACCTAACACAGCACCGCCGGCGCTATGCGCTATTCCATAGAATTGAGTCACGTTGTAATTAAAATTACATTCCGTATAGCTTTCTCCTCCATTGTCACTCTTGTATAGACCACCATCAGTAGCCACAAACATCGTTCCTTCTGGCGTGAAAACAATCTCATGAAGGTCGGCATGAACACCGTAAGGAAAACCAGGGAAATCAAACGAAGCAGCTGCCTGCTCAGCTTGCTGATTTGGACCTGAGCGCCACAATTCAATACCACCTACATAAGCGAGATCTGGTTGTCCTGTCTTGATTCCTAAAGCAAGGTCATATATCCCTTGAGATCTAGGAAGAGGTGTTGACGTATCTATTCCACCAGGCCAGCATTCTGTCCATGACCCCATTTCTGAAGCGCCATCTGAATGATAAAGACCATAGAAACTTCCACCAGAAGTAGCGTAAAGCGCAAATGCATGATTTGGATCATCTTGTGAAATCGCAATTCTTGCACGGCCTATACCACTTTGTGGCAAACTTCCTGAATTAGATCCTCCAGCAGTGATGGGTTCAAAAGTAGAAAGCTGATCGTTGGTAGAACGGTAAACACGTCCGTTCGTTGCAGCAACCAACATATAGCTCCCATCATGAGCTATCGCGATATCGGACACACCACCGGTAGGTCCTCCTGAAGTAGAATTTCCATCAATAACACCATCTTCAATTGTTCCAAATGAGTCATTTGACCCATACCAAACCTTGTTGT
>MDSV01198276.1_pt1 | contig 12014 bp, 5 predicted proteins | sample 810851 | NCBI WGS metagenome assembly MDSV01 (sample SAMN05326640, study PRJNA326480) | marine metagenome | isolation source: seawater | place: Atlantic Ocean: North East | collected 2012 | reverse complement strand
CGCCTCCTCAAACTTCTTCTTCTTCTTCTTCTTCTTCTTCTTCTTCTTCTTCTTCTTCTTGACTGTGCTTGCTTTTACGAAGGGGCGAAAGCAGAATTCGATCGCCCATTTTTTTCGCCGCACAAGACTACAAGTGCGCATGTACTAATCAATTCATTTCTTTATAAAATCTATCGCAAAGAAGGAGAGATGCGCACGCCGACGAAGAAGAGAAAGACACCGATAAAGGAAACTAAATCGGTCTCAGTTTCTACGACGTCGACGCCCGTGAAAACCTCTCCCAAAGCGCGGAGAAGTCTTAAACTTTCCGATGTCGAAGACACTGTTGTGAAAGGGGAAAAAGAAAAAAAAATGCAAAAGAAGAAAATTGTTCCGCAGGCGAGTCCAACCATGGAAAGGGCTGGGAGCACGCGAACGACGCCTAAACGCGCCGCTGCAACAGATGCGAGGAAGAAGTTTGAGCAGCAGCAGCGAAATGGCGGGTTTGAAAGCGACGACGATGTTGTTTTTGGAAATGATGATGATGATGTTGATGATGACGGTTCGACGAAAATCTCGCGTGGGAAGAAGAGGGGCAAAAGGCAGACGCCGACGAAGAAAAAGAACAACAGGAGGACGAATGACTCTTCCGACGATGATTTCAATCACGACGACGACGGTGAGGAAGATTACGAAGAAGAGATATTGGTGAAGAAGAGGAGTCCGAGTAAGAACCTTACGCCGACGAAGAGACGGCGACCAGGGAAGTCAGATCCGCCGACGCCGCAATCCAGGTACGTTTCTATTTTTTCGCCTTTTGTGCGCACACACGTTTACACATCGCACGCATTTCATTTTCGCATTCTTCGAGTTTGTGACGCATTTCTCACCCGCTTTAAAATGCTTTCTTCCATGTAATTAGATCTCTTTCTTCGCCGTCCAAATCGGGCGGCTCGTCCGGGATGAGTGCGTCCGAACGTCTTGTAGCGGCTGGCGAAGAGTTACCGGTGATTTCGGAGCCGGCAGCAATGTTTCACGATTTGACATCCAAAGTTCCAAAGATGAAAGAATTTTTGAAGAAGATGAGTCATAGACCGTTGCGTGTAGCGACGATGTGTTCTGGAACTGAATCGCCGTTGCTTGCGCTCGATAAGATTGCAGACGCTACGGAAAAGCTCTTTGGAATGAAATTGGACGTTGAACACGTTTTCTCGTGCGAAATCGAGCCTTTCAAGCAAGCGTACATCGAAAGGAATTTTTCGCCGCCGATTCTCTTCAGAGATATTCGAGAATTGAAAGAAAAGCAAGCATATACTGCCTATGGCGCATTGGTTGACGTTCCCGGTAATGTAGACATTCTTGTCGCCGGTACGTCGTGTGTCGATTATTCAAATTTGAACAACGAACAAAAGGGGTTGAACGAACAAGGTGAATCCGGACAGACTTTTCGTGGAATGAAAGCGTGGATTATTCGCTGTAAGCCACCTGTGGTGATTCTTGAGAACGTCTGTGGAGCGCCATGGCAACAAATTGTAGACGACTTTGCGTCGTTTGGCTATACGGCTGATTTTCTCCGCCTCGATACGAAGCGTTATTACATCCCACATACGCGCACGCGCGTGTATCTGCTCGCTGTTCTTGGAGACGATCAAGGCGTACTCGCTCAGTGGAAAGAACTCGTCAGACAGCTCGAGCGACCGTCGAGCTCGACGTTGGAAGCATTCCTATTTGATACAGACGATCCCAGAGTAAATAAAGGACGGCAGGACTTGGCGCTCCCGGGTGAAAAGAACACGCGCGCCGAGACAGATTGGGGTCGATGCCAAAGTCGCCATATTCGCGCCCGTGTTGAAGAAAAGCTTGGTCAGCAACGTCCTTTTACGCACTGGGACGGTGGTTGTCAGCTGCCGGATTATGCGTGGAACGATTGGGGGAAGGCACAAACGGATAGAGTCTTGGATTTGATGGATATCGATTATCTCCGTCTCGCGAGAGATGGCGTTGACGCCATGCATAAAACTCTGGTATGGAACTTGAGTCAGAACGTAGATCGTACGACTGGTTCGGTCGCGCCGGGTATTTGCCCGTGTTTGACGCCGTCCATGGTGCCTTTCGTTACGAACAGAGGTGGGCCTCTCGTCGGTATCGAGGCGTTGTCGTTGCAAGGCATTCCCGTAGATGACTTGTTGTTAACGCGCGAAAATGAAAACCAAATGTCAGATTTAGCTGGAAACGCCATGACTACGACGGTCGTTGGTGTTTGCATGCTTTCCGCTCTTACGCTTATGGTGGATAGGCTCGCCAATCACAAGGAGAACAACGAGTTCGCGAAGAAACTATCCGCTTCGTCCAAGGAAGAAAAGTTGAAAATTACAAACGTTATCAGTAAGGCTGAACAAATCAACAAAAATACCAAAGTTATGGGAGAAGATAAGTTAAAGGAGGAACTGTTGAATCTCGATTTCAAATCTGAAAAGAGTGTGTTAGCGTTGATGGAGTCTGCACATCGTTCTTCTCGGTTGTGTGTGTGCGAGGCGCAAAGCGGACTCGCTAGTGAAATCGAACGATGCACTAATTGTGATCATACGTGCTGCGTGAAATGTAAGGGTCGACCTACACATTCCTACGGAGCATACAAGCTTGAGCGCGTAACGCCGGATGTGTTTAGCGCGGAGTTGAAGCAAGCGTTGCCGATGACAGTGAAGTTCTCACAAAAATTCAATCTCGCTGAATACGAGTCCAAGTGCTCCTCGAACGTTCATCTTGCTCCAAAATGGAAAGTTTGGCTCGATGCTATGAAAGCGGTTGAGAAAGCCGAGTTCCTTTTTCGTGGTTTGCAGCGCGGGAACGTGTGGCGAATTCACTACGCTTGTCCAGGCGAAGATTTAATTAAACTTGAAGGTCGAATCGACGGTAAGGTGTGTGAATGGTTTGTCATCTTCGAACCGTCGCCAAAGTCAGAGCAAAAGCCAGATGAGATATTTTCTCGACCGCTCGCAAGAATGATTTTAAACAAAGACAAGGCGAAGGATCTTTTGGACGGAAATTGGGAGTTGTTTACTCCGGAGCCGGATGTGTTTCAAGCCCAGATTATTGGGAAAGGCGCTTTGGTCGATTCGTGGCAAGTCACGCTCGGGATGGAGCACGGATCAACAGTTCTTGGCACCGAGAACGACTGGCCACTCAAACGATTCAACAGATACCAGGTTATCGTTAAGGATGAGGACAAGAAAAAGCTCGACAGGGATATTAGTGGAGATTACGCCTTGTATGAGACTTGCGACGCAGCCCAATCTTCGTTACATCGAAGAGTGAACGGAGAGGAAAAAGGTAGGCGCGCGCTCTATTTCTTTCTCGATCAAACGCGTAATAAAGGCGCGACGCACGATACGTTTGTTTTTGCGGACAATCATCGTCGTTTGATGTTCGATGAGTTCCGCGTTGAGACGTGCCACATCGATACAGGTGACGGCGCGGCCAAAGGGTGGCGTCCAAGCGAAGAAAAAGTGGGAACTATTCTCATTAAAATCCGCGGAGAATGGAAGCCGTTGAACAAATCCATAAAGATGGTTCCAATTGATACTACAAAATCGTGCCTGAGTGTTCCTTCGCCCAAGACTACGTTGTCTCAGGGCAATGAATCTTGTAATGCAGCATTGGCTGTTGTGAAATGCAAAGTACCGCTTGCTGAAGTGGACAAGCACGCATGGCCTACCGGAGAATTCGAGACTATACGTTTGGATAAAAGTGCAGAGACGTTTAAGAGATTGCATTGGTTTACGTCGCGTCTGGAAATACCGAAGTCGCTGCAGAGATGGAACGACTTGGACTTGAAAATACCGAACAAACATTGTTCCAACAGAGTGTTTGATGCACTGATTTGCTCGAGGTGTGCTCCCGTGCCGCCAACTTTGCGATGGAGTAGATTTTATGGTTCGACTAAAGTTGAAGCGCGAGAGGACCCGCAACAAGCGGCGGAATACGAGCAAGCGCTCAAGTGTCGACCAGCGCCGTTTATTGTTCGTTGGAAACGCGATGGCAATTTTGGTAAGTTTCTCATCGCTATCAATCCGTCCACGCTAGTGCATCGCGCTTTGGCTCACTTGGCGCCAACGATGGAGACTGCGGGCACTCCCGGTAAGTTATCCGCGACTTCGTGGAAGGTTGTTTCTCACGACGAAAAAGCGCTCGATCCGTTGCCAAAGTCCTTCGATTTGAAATCGAACAGATTTGATGCTCCCGCCTCGCAACCTCCAAGATGGAGCAAAAAGTATCCGCTGCGTCCCGAACAACTTCGTTCCCTTGGTTGGATGGTTGAACAAGAAACTACGACGGAGCCATTTATTGAATCTGAAGTTGCTGAGAGCTTGATTCCAAGACTCGGGTTGCGCATGGACGGGAAGGTGGAGGTGGAGAAAACAGTTCGAGGCGGTATCGTTGCCGATCAAGTTGGCTATGGGAAAACCGCGATTTCTATCGGTGTAATACTCTCAAATCAAATAGCGTTTCCTTCTGAGAAGGAAAGTGCGGTTCTGAAACCCGTCCGTGCGATCCCAACTCGTGCCACTCTCGTGGTCGTGCCTTCGCAGCTCATGCGGCAATGGCCGCGAGAAGTAGAAAAATTTTCCGAGAAGGGCGCCTTGAAGACTGTCGTCGTGAAAACCGTTGCGGATATGTCGGCGTTGACGGCGAAGTGTATCATGAGCGCGGACGTGGTTATCGTGGCAACCTCTGTGTTTAGATCAAAGCTTTATTTTGATCGTCTCGCAAAACTTGCAGGGACCAAGGCGATGCCCGATCCCAAGAGTGGTGCTCAGGGTCGTCACTTTACTTCCGACTATAACCTTGCTTTGAAAGGGTTGGGTGATCAAATCGAAGCTCTTACTGATCCGAAGCGTGGCGCAAAGTACATCGCCGAGCACATGAAGAAGGACGTGAACGTTCTTGGTGAACTCACTATGCAGCCGAAGCGCTTGAAAGGCGCCAAGTTGGTTGCTGCCACGGTAGCTGCCGGTGGTGAAGGCTTCATGCACATTGAGGAGATGTTTGCTTCGAAAGAAAACGTATCGTCAAATCCAGTGACGACGTCTGTTCCGGAGAAGCCGTTGATTGCTGCGAAGAAGACGGCGACCAAGAAAAGCAAAGTTGCTACGCCGTCCAAGAAAAGTGCCGTTTCCGCTAAGTCTACTCCATTGAAGAAGCAAACTACTCCGAAGAAGGCATCACGTACGCTCGAATCGTTACCGAATTCTCGAACTGGAACACCCCGCAAGATAGCGGCTGTCACTCCGTCGAAACGGACTTCAGCGCGCAACACACCGCGCAAAAATTATTACGAAGAAGATTATTTCTCAGAAGATACCTCGCGTGGATCAGACGATGATTTTACGTCCGAGGACATTAGCGACGATGATGAAGATGGCTTCGATGTGGATGACGACGACGAGGATTTTGATGACGTCAGGCAAAAGCCAAAGAAGAAGAAGAAGAAGAGTGGCACAGCGAATCGTACATTGACTTCTGGAGAAAAGGATTATTGGGGACTTGAAACCGAAGCTGTTCAAGACAATTGGCGTCGAATGGCATCCGTTCCGTTTGAAATGTTCCATTGGAGACGTGCAATCATCGATGAGTTTACGTATTTGAAAAACTCGGACAGAGCAGTCGTTCTTGGGCTCAAGACGCAGTCGCGTTGGTGCTTATCCGGGACTCCTCCGGTTGGCGATTTTGCAGACGTCAAAAGTACGGCAGCTTTACTTGGTGTCAACCTCGGAAGCGATGAAGTTCCAAGGTTCACTAAGTCGGAAATTACTAAGGCGGAATCGTTTCAGTTCTTCAAGGAGAAACCCTCGCAGCAATGGCATCGCAGACGTTGGACGGTGGCGCAAACCTTTATGGATCGTTTCATGCGTCAAAATATCGCAGAGATAGATGAGATTAAATACAAAGATACAAGACTTGATGTGCAGTTGCGCCCAGCCGAACGAGCGATCGCCCTCGAGCTCGATCATTATTTGCAGTCTATGGATATGAAAGCAAAGAAGAAGAAACGAGGCGCCGGTGCTGATCGCGATTCGCGACTTGCCGCCGTGCTTGGCTCCTCCGCGACGGCCGAAGAAGCCTTATTAAAGCGCGTCGCTTACTACGAACTCGATGAAGCGGATGGAACAGCAGTTCGAACGTGCCAAGATATTGTGAACTTGCGCATGAAGCAGCGAGATGCGTGCTTGGAAGAGATTGGCAAGGAAATATGCACCGGGCGTATTCTGCAGAACGAGTGTAAAACTTTGAGTAAAAAAATGGAGCAGGATTACGATGAAAGTAGTGATGAATTTCACGTGTGGGAGCAAAACGTCTTTGATAAGATTGGAGGAGTAGATTACGTTGGAGATCCCGAGGCGCACAATATCTTATCGAAGGTATTAAGAGATAACGATCTCAAAGCAGCGAAGAAAGTTGAGACGAAAACAAATCCTCCGCAATACAGTAAAATTGAAGTCATCATCGAAGGTAAAGTCACTACTGCGACCATTTTGGAATACAAGGGTCAACACAGACAAAACGCCAAGCTTGAATATAAAAATGCGTCTTCGGGTAAGACACTGATCACGGAAAAGAACTTGAAGAGAGTTGATTACAAAGTTATCAAGCTGGCACCAGAAAAGACCAAGTCTGATTCGAGCGATAACGTTTCCAAGGTGAACACGTCGAAGAAGATCAAGAAAGATTCCAAGAACGACAAAGCATGGGAGCTTCGCGAGCACACTCATCAGTTAATTGCTTTACAGAAGGAGCTTGTCGGTCGTGTCCGATCTTTGCGCTTCTTTCAATCAGTACGTGACTTACAGGCGAAGCTTTCAACCGCCACGATTAAATGTCAAGTCTGCTTGAAGGAAGTTAAGAAATCCAACACTGGTGTGTTATCGACGTGTGGCCATTTCGGATGCCTCACATGTCTAAAAGAGAACGCTTCCAAGCAAGCCTGTGGTGTCGTTGGTTGCAACTGTGCGCAGCGTGACTCATCTGTTGTTTTAGCAGATTCCCTCGGTACGGAGTTTTCCATAAAAGGGAAGAAAGGGAACGGCAGCGTCTCAGTGATCGGTAAACATGGTTCCAAACTCATCGATCTTGTCAATCACATCAATCGCATTCCAAGCGAAGAGCGCATATTAGTATTTGTTCAGTTTACGGATTTGATGGCTCAAGTTGCAAACGTCTTGAACGAAGCTGGGATCAAAACACTAAAGTTGAAAGGCTCAGTGCATCAACAAACTGGCGCACTGGATGAATTTCAACAAGAAAATATGAAGAAAGGAAGTGCACGTGTTCTTCTTTTGTTAGGACGAGATGAATCTGCATCCGGTGCGAATTTGACCACGGCAAACCACGCCATCTTCGTTCATCCACTCTTAACTGCGACGAATTACGAATACGTCGCGAGTGAAACACAAGCTATTGGGCGCATACGACGATACGGTCAGTCGCGCGAAGTCAACACCTGGAGGTTTATTGTGAAAGATTCGATAGACTCCGAAATTTACGAGGAACGTACGAGGGAAGCTACTCAAGCATAATAATAATAAATAATATTAACAAAGCGATTAAAGTTAATAGCAACAGCGCGCGCACAAAAGAAGAGAGAAAGAAAATGAAAGAGAAACAAAAAGCTATTTTAATATATTAACAACCATAAGAAACATTTTTTGAGATTGTTCCGCGACCAACAAATTCTCCCTCGCTTCTGAGTATCACGCTTCCTAATGTTTGACTCAACGTGTAAGGCTCCACGCACAACATTTGTTCTAACGAAAGGACAAGTTTCCCGTATTTTGATTTCGGGAGGAAAAGGGGCTTTCTCTTCACCTCTTTGCCTTTTTCGTCTAGAATCGATACGAGCTCTGTAACATGCGCTTCGGTTTCTGTTGAATATGCATGAACAACAACTATTGCGCCAGGGAGTATGGGTCGCTTCAGAGAGTCACTCATTTTTACGTCCATTTCGATTACCTTCGCCGCCCTTAATGGATACTGGTGATGGGAAATTACGGACCCGTTTCTCAAGCCATCTTTTTCTATTCCACACAAACCTACGTCAACGACTTCGCCCACCGAGGCGAATTGAACAGGCTCATTCAAACCTTTTTCTATCCTTTTCACGGTCGCTAACATATTCGCTGGCGTAATGAAAACTTTGTCCCTAACACTAATACTACCCGACTCTATTTTCCCGCTAAACGCGCAACTTCCTAAATTATGGCCACTTGAAAATATTTCAAGAACAGGCATTCGTAGAGGCGCAGGTGCCCCTTTCGAAGACGCTCGCGAACTTTTGATAATATCAAGTAAGGACTCTTTTCCTGCATACCAAGGTGCGCATTCTTTGATAAATTGTTCGGATGAAACTATGTTCGCACCTTCCAATGCTGATACAGGCACGAGAGCGACATCTTTCTCGTCATATCCGACTTCATCGCTCTTTAAGAAATCAAGAATGCGACTCGTCACTTCTTCGAATCGACGCTCGTCATACGCACACGAGTCGAGTTTGTTCACGACAACTATTACTTGTGAAACTCCTAAAGCTTTTGCCATGATCGCGTGTTCTTTCGTCTGTCCATTCTCGCCAAATCCTTTCTCAAAGGCGCCAATCGCACCGTCGATGACTAACAGCGCAACATCCGCACTCGATGCACCACTGATTGCAGTTGGAACGAAATCGCGATGCCCGGGTGCGTCATTGATTTGAATCCATCTGTCGTCACGTACATTTAATCTAGCACGTGCTCGTGCGACATCTATGGTAACTCCTCTTGCGCGTTCTTCTGGTAAGGAATCCATCGCCCACGCATATGCGAAAGAAGATTTACCTGCCGCTTTCGACTCTCGCGCGTTTTTTTGGTGCGTTCGTTCGTCAAGCGAATGCAAAGCTTCTAACAACCTCCCGCATAACGTACTTTTACCAGCATCAACGTGTCCCAAAATGACTAAACACAAGTCTAGTTTGTGTGTATTCTCGTATGCCATTCTTTCTGCGTTGGATGGGACATAGGAACCTTCATTTTCCGGATTAAGCGCGAGATTCGAGAGTTTCTCCAACGACGTTTTCGTTTTCGTTTTTGTCGCCTGCGAATGCCTGTGTTCTGTTTTAGTCAGCGTTTTCTTTTGCGTTTTTGTCGTGGTCGCCGAATGCCTGTGCTCTCTTGGGTAGTAATAATCATCATCGTATTCATCACCATCATCATCATCGAAATCGTCGTAATAATCGTCCTCGTCCACCCATCCACTCAGTTTCCGACTACTCATGTGGAATTAATTAGACCATTCTTTGCCTGCATAATGGGTGCAAAAGCGCAATACAAACACAAAGTGAGTTTTAAAATCGGGAATTTTTCTTTCTGTTCTTTCTCTCTTTCTGGCTGGTGGCTGGGAAAAAACAACAGAAAAAAAAGCAAAACGACGAAGGAAGAGAAGAAAAAGGAGTGAGAGAGAGAGAAAGAACGAAAGAGAGGAAGAAAGTATAACAATCATAACCATGCCATCCGTCTCTTCGAAATCTCCGTTTCCTCCTCCGCCAGAGTTTTACAAACTTTATGGGGGAGTTGAGAATGAACGCGAAGAAGACAAAACAAACGAGAAGAAGAACAAGAAATTATTGCCTCCATTACCTCCTTTAATTCCAAAGCAAGGAGAAACCTACGAAACGTTTGGCGCGACGCACGCGGATCCGTCCACGTTACTCGCGCCGGAACTGTTGAGTAAAGACCCAGATTTCCCGTTTCAAAAGTTGTACGCGATAGTTCCGCAAAACGATGAAGACGAAGACAAGAAGATCAATGCCCACAAAACCGAAATTCAGAACCTCAACAAGCAGACTCTAGAACGTTTTGCTGCACTCGCGAACGATTTACAAAACGCACCGAGTCGAACGAACGAGCGCATAGAGGAAATTGCACTGTTGTATAATAATCTACATCACTTACTCAACACGATACGACCGCTCCAGGCGCGCGAAACAGTCGCTTTTGTATTAAAAGAACAAATCGAGGAGAAAAGAAAGGCGTTAAGGGAGCTGCAGGAGAGCTTGAAATAGAATGGCGTGTGAATGAAGTTGGTAAGCACATAGACATTAGATACGTAAGAATAATTACGACATTTACAACAAACTAGCTAATGTATTGATACTACTAAGTCCATGGGTAAAAGTTGCTAAATAAGACAATACCGACGAGTCCATATGCGGCGATGAATGACGCAATGATATATTTCCCTCTCTCGCTCTCTTCGGCGCCACATCTTGCGATATAGATGTATGGTGTAGCTAATGTACTAAGAAACCGCATGGAAATTTGTATATGCGTCAATGTTGTGCATAATAAACAACTAAGCAACCACAAAATATCTCCCGCTATAGCTCCAACGGGCGATACAATTTTATTCCGTACAAATGCATACTTCATCAGACAATATACCGACGCCAGTAAAGCAGGAGATGCAATCAGAATATTTGGAATTTGAGAAAAGCGCCATGATCTGAGAAATCCAACGTCCCAGTATTCAGATTGAATGAACGTGTACACGTTCGGAGGAAATTTTGAGCACCACGGTCTTGGTATCGCTTTATTGTTGCTATTGTTGTATCGCGAATGCGTCCCGCAAAAGTTTACATACGCGGCATATTGAACCATAATGGTTGGGAGCGCGATACATATACCTCCAAAGATGTGTGCAGGCAATGAAATCAGTTTTGACCAAAACTTTCTTTCCCGCATAACTACCAACAATAAAGGCACGATTTCACAAGCCGGATATATACCCAGCAAGATACCGTTGGATCGAAAACTCGCCGCGAGAGCGAAGAAAACATAGCTCGCCCCTTTATTCATAAAATATCCCCAAGTTATATTACGTGATTCATCGAATGCGTATACCGTCCCTCGTGCAAATAAGAGAGCGCCATAAGTTGCGCAAAAAGTAAACATCGCTTCCGTGTATCCAGGCGCGAGGTGAAATATTGATGCCGGATTGAAGCAATACAGTAACGCTGCAGTTCTCGCGAAAGACGCGCATTTTTTAGCGAAAGAAATGTCTAAAGCTCTTCCACTTTGTGGATTCGCTAAGAGGATAAACGCGAGCTTCTCCATGTTTGCTACTGTTATAATGGAAACCAACGAGTTTAGAATCAACGCGGTACAGGTTAAAGCGCACGTTGACACTTCACCGCGATGGATGAACCGTAAAAAAAATGGCAACGCCGGATAGAAAGCACGAGAGTGTTCATACTCGTAATCACCAACTTCTGCTATTCGAAGAACGTGAACAGAATCCCACACAGCGACGGATTCCACCCGAGCGCAAAATGCGTCAGTCTTTTGGTTCAACGAACTTGAGGTATCATAATCAGAAATGAAAGCATCAAAGGTGAACATCAAAAGTATCATCACGGCTCTGGACAGAAATGCAACGGATACGATATGGTCGCTGTTATGATACCTATTAAGTACGACAAGTCCGTCTATTACTTCTTCGTTTGTTTTTGTGATTCGAATGTTTCGTATCTTCTTCCGTTGTCGAAACATAACTATTTCTAATCAAATCACGAGTATCATTCTCGTTCTAAACATACACACGCAACTTTCCTCGTTGCAATGTCATTTCCTGAGAGTGCGAGTTATGATCGTTGACTACGCGCCCGTACGCACGAGTGAAGAAAAAAGAAAGAGAGAAAGAGTTTTTGTTATTTTGAAAGAAATCAAAAAGAAAAAGTGCCGATACAATGTCATAAATAAAACGCGCTTTTACACGCACGCGGGCATCGAACACCCGCACGAGATCGTCTTGTTGGCGAGATCGACGGGTATCGCTTTTGTTAGCTTCTTCTTCGGTCTTCTTTTATTCGTCGACGATGTCGAAGAAAAGAAAAAGCCGGAAGAATGTGGAAGCACGACAAACAACAGCCAAGCGGGTAAAGAGTTTTAGGGTTTAGGGTTTAGGGTTTAGGGTTTAGGGTTTAGGGTTTAGGGTTTAGGGTTTAGGGT
>MDSV01102511.1_pt1 | contig 12014 bp, 12 predicted proteins | sample 810851 | NCBI WGS metagenome assembly MDSV01 (sample SAMN05326640, study PRJNA326480) | marine metagenome | isolation source: seawater | place: Atlantic Ocean: North East | collected 2012 | reverse complement strand
TCATATTGCATCTGAATTATTAGATGGCGAAAAATTGGTTAAGCTAGAAGTATTGAGTGATCCAAAAACACTATATCCAGATATAACCCAAACTATTAAAGCCGCGGAAATGTTAGTAAAAGATGATTTTAAAATAATGGTATATACATCGGATGATCCAATGGCAGCTATGGAACTTGAAGAAATAGGTTGTATATCTGTAATGCCTCTTGCGTCACCCATAGGAAGTGGACTGGGCATTCAGAATAAAAACAAGCTATTAGAAATTATAGAAAATGCTAATGTACCAATAATAGTCGATGCTGGAGTAGGCACGGCTTCAGATGCATCTATAGCTATGGAAATAGGCTGTGATGGAGTATTAATGAATACTGCAATTGCATGCGCTGATGAGCCAATATTAATGGCTAGAGCTATGATGAATGCAGTTAAGGCTGGATATGATGCTTTTAATGCTGGAAGAATCCCCAAAAAAGAGTTAGGTCAAGCATCTTCACCTGAACAAGGCAAGTTGACAGATGTTAAATAAGAAAAATAAACCAAAGTTCTATAGTAATCATAGGTCGAGACATAATCAAAAAGGACAACTAAAAGCTATCAATCCACTAGATAGTGAAATTTCTGAATCTCTAAAGAATGAAAGTCTTAATATTTTAGAAATAGGATTTGGCATGGGTAATTCAATAACTCAGTTATACTCAGATAGTAAACAAAACTACTATTGCATAGAGTCATATCTACAGGGTATTAATAATTTAAAAAATTTTGTGTTAATAAACAAGACTAAGAATATTTATATTTTATATGGTGATGCCATAGATATTGTAGAGAATACCTTTCCTGATGAGTCATTGGATGAGATTTTGATTTTTTTTCCAGATCCTTGGCCTAAAAATAAGCATAATAAGAGAAGAATTATAAATAAATATACTATTGAATTAATTTTCAATAAGCTCAAAGAAGGAGGGCAATTACATTTTACTACTGACCATATTAACTATGCATATGATGTAAAAAATATGCTTCAAGACTTTTTTAATAAATCAATAACATTTAATAATAATAGAAAAAAAAGGCCTATAACCAATTATGAGGAAAGAGGACTTAGAAGAAAAAACTTTATTTTTGATATATTTTTAGTTAAGTAGTTTCTGTTTCAGTATTTGGATACTTTTTGCTGAAGATAATATGAATCAGAAAGCCAAATATGATGCCAGTCCAGATATGGGTTCTCACTCCCTCATATATCTCGATAGATAATAGCGGAAATATTAGTGTACTCGCAAAAGTCATCCAAGTAATTACTCCTAGTTGTTTATTTTCAATAAATAGTTTATTCATTTCTTTTACTTTTATAAGTGGCAAAACCGCAAATATCACAATGATTCCTAGCGTTGCTTGTGGCAAATTAAATAGTAATGGAGTAGCAAATAACAATGTCAAACCGACAACTATCATGGTGATTACTGAAGATAATCCACTAAAAGCTCCACTAGACTCATTAACAGCTGACCTAGAAAATGAACCAGAAACAGGGATACTGCCACTCATGCCAGATGTAATATTGGCTAAACCTTGGCCTAGCAACTCTTGATTTGAATTGACTGGAGTTGGGTCTTTGTAAAGCTCAACACCTTTTTGATCTTTTGGTGGTTTTTTTACATGTAACTGTTTAGCAATTGCAATTGCTTCCATAAAACCCACAAAAGCGATTATTACTGTATGTATAATCAACATGGGTAATGATCCTGAAAAAATACCATAATCCGGTAGTTTAATATCTGGTAAGCCAGGGGGTATAAATCCGACGATTGGCCCTGAGTATGGCTGATATGATGCAAATGCAATTGATACTAAAACAGCAAAAAATACTGCTAAATTACTTAATGTCATATATGTAGTGAATTTATATTTGATAATATACATAAGCGACAATATCAGTATAGATAGAATTAATGCCTCAAAGTTAATAGGAGAAGAAACCAAGAGATTGTCAAGGTCAAGCAACTGGCTAATAGATACCTTTGGCATCCCAAAAACTTTACTTAGCTGTGACATAGCTATTATTAAAGCTGCTGCAGAAGTAAAACCTAACAAAACATGTTCTGGAATTTTATCAAATATATTTCCAGTTTTTGTAAGGGACAAAAATAGTTGAAAAAACCCCACTGTCATAGAAAGTATAATTGCATATGCTATATATAATGTAGGATCACCATAGGACAAGGAAGATATTGCAACAGATGTGAGCAAACAAACCATTGCTACAGGTCCCGTTGCTAAGTACCTTGATGAACCAAAAAATGCTGCGATAGCTACAGGTAATAAAGCCGCATACAAACCATATATAGGAGAAACATCTGCCAAAGTTGCATATGCCATAGACTGGGGGATTATTATCATTGCTATTGTCACACCTGCAATAATATCTCTGGTTAAGTAATTTTTATTGGTTAAAGCTTCAGGTATCCACGTGGTGAAGTTAAATAACATTGCTTTAACATCAATCAGAAAGTTAATAATGTATTCCTCTGTTAATTCAGATATAAATATGTATAAAATATAATCTATTGTAACATATTTATCACATACTGTCTTGGGGCTAATATGAAGTATAAAAAATTAGGTAATACAGATTTAAAAATAAGTTTAATATGTTTGGGCACGATGTCATTTGGCGAACAAAATACAGAAAAAGATGCCCATGAACAATTATCATATGCGCTAGATAAAGGTGTAAATATAATTGACACTGCTGAGATGTATGCAATACCACCAAAAGAGGAAACCCAAGGATTGACAGAAAAATTTATCGGAACATGGATTAAGAATTATAAAAATCGCGATAAATATTTAATAGCTACAAAAGTTGCCGGTCCTGGCATGGACTATGTCAGAAATGGCTCTAGACTAAATAAAGACCATATAGCTAAAGCTATTGATGAATCACTCAAAAGACTTAATACGGACTATATAGATTTATATCAAGTGCATTGGCCCGAAAGAAAGTCAAATTATTTCGGAAGACTTGGGTATACACAATCTGAAGAATATGGAGTTGCTATAGATGAAACGCTTGATGCGTTAGAAAAAGCAAAAAAAGATGGCAAAATTAGAAATATTGGAGTCTCCAATGAAACACCATGGGGTGTTATGGAATATATAAGACTATCTAACACAAAAAATATATCAAGAATTCAGTCTATCCAAAATCCTTATAGTCTTTTAAATAGGATATATGAAGTTGGACTAGCAGAAATATCACATAGAGAAGAAGTAGGATTATTGGCATACTCTCCATTAGGGTTTGGAATGTTAACTGGCAAATATAATAATAGTGTTCCAAAAAATTCAAGATTAGGTTTATATGGTGACTGGTTCACTAGATATAGTAATGATAAATGCAAAAAAGCAACACTATCTTATGCGAAAATTGCAGAAAAATATAATATTAGTCTCACCAAGTTGGCGCTTGCCTTTGTTAATATGCAACCATTTGTCACCAGCAATATTATTGGTGCCACAACTATGGATCAGTTGAAAGAAAATATTGAAAGCATAGATGTCGTGCTAACAGATGAAATCATTGAAGAAATAAATGCTGTACATGAAGATATACCAAACCCCGCGCCATGATTATTTTTGAGCAATTACAAATTTAACTGCATGATATAAATCATCGAACATAGGGACTTTATACTTATTATCTTTTTCAATATCTCCACCATTACCTGTTCTTACACCGAGGGGTTTGCACTTTGCTGCAATTGATGCCTCAATATCTCTAGGTGAATCGCCTATAGAAAAACAATCTGATAACTTAATATCTAGTCTTTCTGCGATTTCATAAAACATGCCTGGGTATGGTTTTCTATTTGTACATTTATCTGTTGGCAATGAGGGACAAAAAATAATTGATGTTATTAGTCCACCGATCTTATCGATAGATTCTAACATTTTTACATTTATATTTACAAAATCATGTGGGGTTATTAAATTACGATTGATTCCCGACTGATTAGTTATGATAATAATATGAAAATCTTGTTCGGTCAGATTTTTGATAGCCTCTAAACTATTATGGATTGGTTTCCATTCATTTGCAGTTTTGATGTAATCTGATGAATCTTGATTTATTACACCATCGCGATCTAAAAAAATATATTTGGATTTGATCATTTTCTAAAATATGTAATAAAAAAATCTGAAACTTTATCTATATTTGTTTTAGTTTGTTCCATTGAATCTCTATCACGTATAGTGATAATGTTTTTTTCCAACGAATCAAAGTCGATGGTAATACAAATTGGGGTTCCAATTTCATCATGTTTGCGGTAACTTTTACCAATATTACCAGTATTTTCAACTACTACTCTACCTAATCCTAATTTTTGAAGTTGTGATTTAAGGTTCTTGGCCATGTTAACTAGGTCATCATTATTTCTTTTCAATGGTATAACCGCAGCTTTAATTGGGGCTAAATGAGGTTTTAAAGATAATACGATTCTTTCTTTCCCATCAGCTAATCTTTCAGTTTTAAATGCTTCATTTAATATAGCTAGAACACCTCTATCCACACCAGCCGAGGGTTCAATGACATATGGGACAACCCATTTTTTAGTCTCAATATCTTGTATCGCAAGTTTAGCTGTAGATGACTTATTGGTTTTAATATTTGCTGTGATATTAAGTTCATCTTGATTTTTGCTGTGTGAGCCAAGATCAAAATCAGTTCTATTCGCAATACCTTCTAATTCTTCCAACCCATGAGGAAACTCGTACATTAAATCAATAGTAGATTTTGAATAATGTGAAAGATCGTCGCCTGTTACATTTAAGTATGTGATTTTCGATGACTCAATTCCTTGAGCGACCCACCATTCTTTTCTAAGTTTAACCCAATTTTCATGCCACTCATCATCAGTGCCAGGTTTGACAAAAAATTCTAATTCCATCTGTTCAAATTCCCTAACACGAAATATAAAGTTACGTGGCGTAATTTCATTTCTAAATGCCTTTCCAATTTGGGCAATACCAAAAGGTAATGTTCTAGAGGTAGAGTCCACAACATTTTTAAAATTAGTAAAAATCTGTTGTGCAGTTTCAGGCCTAAGATATGCGTAAGAAGAACCGTCGTCAACTGGGCCAACATTAGTTTTAAACATTAGATTAAAATCTCTAGGCTCAGTTAGATCTTCGCCTTTGCAATGATCAGGCACCTGATCTTGTCTGAACCTTAAACCACAACTTTTACAGTCAACGAGTGGGTCTGTAAAGGTGTCTTCATGACCCGAATATTTCAATACATCTGGATGAGTCAAAATAGAAGTATCTAAGCCCTCGACATCATCACGATCATAAACCATAGATGCCCACCAAGATGATTTCAAATTGTTTTTAAGCTCAACACCCAGAGGACCATAATCATATAGACCCTGAAGGCCACCATAAATTTCATTTGATTGAAAAATGAATCCTCTCCTCTTACATAGAGCCACTAAATCTTCCATACTATGAGTAGTCAATATTCGTCCCTTGTGAAGTATTTATTTACAAAATCTTTAAGCAATAAAATTGTTTAAGATACGTATTATTATAAATTAAAATTACTATATCTGCTTACTTAGTTCGATAGCATTTATACATGAATTTATTTCATATTCTCAAATTTTGCACTTTATTAGTGCATCATGTGTGTTATACTAGTGCATAAATGAGAATTAGTATAAAAATAATGCACTATTTAGTCACAAAAAATATTATAGTGCCTGGCATGATTAATGCAAGTGTACTATTACACAAATAAAAAGAGGAGTAATAAAATGAGTGTCGAGGATGTACTAAATATAGTTAAAGAAAAAGAGGTGAAGTTCATAGACTATCGCTTCACTAATACAAATGGCAAAGAACAGCATGTTACTGTAACAGCTAATATTGAAGGGATAAAAACTGATTTTACTGAAGGCAAGATGTTCGATGGTTCTTCAATTGCAGGATGGAAAGATATTAATGAATCAGACATGATTCTTATGCCTGATGCGTCAACTGCCATAATGGATCCATTTTTTGACGAACCAACATTGGTAGTTGCTTGTAATGTAATTGAGCCATCTGATGGCAAACCTTATGAAAAAGATCCTAGATCTATTGCTAAGAAAGCTGAAGATTATTTAAAAGAAAGCGGAATTGCTGATACTGCCTACTTTGGTCCAGAAAATGAGTTTTTCATTTTTGATGATGTCAAATTCGAGGATAAACTGGGTAGTTGTTTTTTTCAAGTTGATTCATCTGAAGCATGCTTCAACAGTGGGAAATCTTATGACGAAGGTAATATGGGACACAGACCATTAGTTAAAGGTGGTTACTTTCCAGTACCGCCAGTTGATGCTTTGCAAGATTGCAGATCTGCTATGGTAACTACATGTCAAGAAATGGGTGTTCCTTGTGAAGTTCATCATCATGAAGTTGCAACAGCAGGACAATGTGAAATTGGGACTGTGTTTAACACATTAGTTACCAAGGCAGATGAAGTTCAAAAGTATAAATATGTAGTGATGAATGTTGCGCATGCTTATGGTAAAACAGCCACCTTTATGCCTAAGCCTTTAGTTGGTGATAATGGTACTGGTATGCATGTACACATGTCTCTATCAAAAGATGGTAAAAATATTTTTGCAGGTGATAAATATGGCAATATGTCCGAGGATGCATTATTTTATATTGGTGGAATAATAAAACATGCTCGTGCATTAAATGCATTCACCAATGCATCTACTAATAGTTATAAAAGACTAATACCTGGATTTGAAGCTCCAGTAATATTGACATATTCTGCTCGTAACAGATCTGCTGCTATTAGAATTCCTTATGTGATGAGTGATAAAGCTAGGCGCATAGAGGTTAGATTTCCAGACTCGACTGCAAATCCATATCTTGCATTTAGTGCTCTACTAATGGCTGGACTTGATGGAATAAAAAATAAAGTGAGCCCTGGCGAAGCAATGGATCAAGATCTGTTCGAACTCACTCCTGCTGAAGAAAAAATGCTTCCAACAGTTGCTCCGGGGCTAGATGTTGCACTAGAGGCTCTAGATAAAGATAGAGATTTTTTAAAAGCTGGAGGTGTTTTCACTGATAAAATGATTGATTCTTATATTGGTCTAAAGTACGAAGAAGTGCAAAGGCTTAGACAATCAACACATCCATGTGAATTTGAAATGTACTATAGCTTATAAAACCATGGCTGTCTTAGGGCAGCCTAACCTTGCAATATTATGAGTATAAATATTAATCACAAAAAATTGGATAGCATAAACTCAAGTTACGAAATACTTGATAATTTGAGAACTGCTATCCTAATACTGGATTATGATTTTAATTATGTTTACACAAATACAGCTGCTATCGACCTGTTGGGTTCTACCACAGTCCTAAAAAAAATTACAAAAATACAGTGTGAAAAAGTGAGTCTTACAACCTATTTAAAAAGCATTAAAGATGATGCTCAGTCTGTGATGTTGAGAGACTTAAAGTTTAAGAATTTTGATAGGATTGAGAGAATCGTGGATTGTAATATATCTAGATATAGTCTTGGTGAGAATGAGTATATTTTAATGGAGCTGAATGAGACTGGAAGACTTTATAACATTTCACTAGATCAAAACCTTATAGATCAACAAAAAGCCACACGTGAAATGGTAAAGGGATTATCTCATGAAATTAAAAACCCATTAGGAGGTATTATGGGAGCTGCTCAACTTTTAGATAGAACATTGAAAGATGAATCTCAAGCAAAGTTTACTAAAATTATTAAGAAAGAATCTGAGAGATTATTAAAATTGATTAATGCTATGTCGTCTCCAATCCCATCATCTGAAAAAGAAATGATCAATGTTCATGAAATTACAGAACACGTTATAGAGTTATTCAAGTATGATGCTGATAATTTAAGTGTGAGCTTTTCTAAAGATTATGATCCGAGTATACCTTTGCTTTCTCTGGATAGGCATCAAATTATTCAAGCATTATTAAACATAGTTAGAAATGCAATACAAGCAATCAATAAGGATGGAAAAATAGTCATCAAGACACGTCCCATATTCAAATATACAATCGGGGATATTAGACATGACCTGGTTATAAAAATTGATGTAATTGATAATGGAGTAGGTGTCCCAGAGGAGAAATTAAAAGAGATTTTTTATCCAATGGTTACCACAAAAAATGATGGTATGGGGCTTGGACTAACGATTGCACAATCAATTATATTTCAAAATAAAGGCATAATAGAATGTAAAAGCAAAAACAAGGAAACTACTTTTTCAATAATTCTTCCATGGTGCAATGAGTGATTAAATCTAAACTATGGGTTGTTGATGATGAGGAAAGCATAAGAACCATATGTCGCAGTGCTCTTGAAGATTTTTTTGAAATTGAAACATTCTCGAATGGTTCTGAAGCATTACTAGCTTTAAATTCAGATAAACCTGACTTAATTATAACAGATATTAAAATGCCTGGATTGACTGGTTTGGAACTACTACAAAAAGTTTCAGAGAAGTGCCCAGGCTTGCCAACTATTGTCATAACGGCTCATTCCGATATAGATAATGCACTCTCAGCTTATAAAGGTGGGGCGTTTGAATATCTACCTAAGCCATTTGATGTAGATCGAATAAAAAATTTAGCTTTAAAGGCTCTTAACAAGAGTGATTCTGTGCCAATTGATATTCAGAAGAATGATATTGCTAAATCCTCTAAAATTATAGGGCAAGCAGAATCTCTCCAGAATGTATTTAGAGCAATTGGTAAAATTTCAAAATCTAATATAACTGTGCTTATTAGGGGTGAATCAGGAACGGGCAAAGAACTAATTGCTCAATCAGTTCATGATAATAGCATAAGGAGTCAACAACCCTTCGTAGCAATAAATGTAGCTGCGATTCCACATGACTTATTGGAATCAGAATTATTTGGGCATGAAAAGGGTGCCTTCACAGGAGCACAAACACAGAGAATTGGTAGATTTGAGCAAGCACAAGGCGGCACTTTATTTCTTGATGAAATAGGTGATATGCATCCAGAATTGCAAACAAGGTTATTAAGAGTTTTATCTAGTCAAGAGTTCTATAGAGTTGGCGGCCATAGACCAATTAAATCAGATGTAAGGATTATTGCTGCTACAAATCAATCAATAGAGGAACTAATTAAAACATCAAAATTTAGAGAAGATCTCTATCATAGATTAAATGTTTTTAAACTAGAGCTCCCGCCACTAAGAAAAAGGAAAGAAGATATTCCGGCACTGATAAGTTACTTTTTAAAGGCTTCATCTATAGAGCTAAATTCAGAAGAAAAATCTATTGATAAAAAAACAATTGAATATCTTAGAGATTTTGATTGGCCAGGTAATATTAGACAACTAGAAAATATATGTAGATACTTAACGGTTATGTCGTCTTCCGCAATAATAACGTTGGAAGATTTACCAGATGATATATTGAAAAACAAGAAGGTAGATATGGATGATGAAACGACTGATAATTGGAAGATTGGTTTACAGGAATTTATTAGAAACAGAGTAGAAAACGATAAAGAAGTAATTAAAGAAACCACAAGTGAAGTTGAGAAGATATTAATAGATGAGTCATTACGTGCTACTAATGGTGTAAAGCTTGAAGCAGCCAAACTCCTCGGCTGGGGGAGAAACACACTAGCAAGAAAGGTTAAAGAAATTTAATTAAGTAATTTTTCAAGAATAGTTTTGGGTTCACTGTTCAAATAAAGTATTTTATATGCTGAATCCACGATGCTACTATAGCCAAAATAAGATTGATTGTTATGAAGTGTAAGTGTCGACATATATCCTTCGACTGTTCCTATATCAGATAAAGTTTTTCTGATATCTATACCAGGAGTAATTTTCAAACCCAATTGTCTATTGCGAGATATATCTTGCAAGCATGTTAGTTTTAAATCACCAAGGCATGAGGGACTATCTATTATATTAACCAAATCTTCTTTTGTTACCAAAGAGTCATCTCTGTTCTCTAAAATTTTGTTAGACATTATCTGAATATCATTTTGAGCTTTTTTAATTAGCTTATCAATATCACTTTGTTTAAAATTATTTGCTGTTAAGGCGCCTGCGAGAATAGCGGTTATATTTTTAATAACGCCAGCCACTTCAACCCCGATAATATTCGTAGTAGGAATCATCTTGAAATAATTAGTCGACATGGATGATAAGAGTGTTTTTGATAATTCTATAGATGTTGATGCGATACTCACCTGTATATCTTTTTTTGCTTCTAAATCTCGAGCGAAACTAGGACCAGAGATAATACACTTTTCTAGTTTTGTATTGATTATATTATCAACAAGGTCATGAAATAAGAGGCCACTATTATGATCAAGTCCTTTGGTAAGCCAACACAAGTATTTAGATTTTTCAAAATGACTTTTATAGTCATCTATAATGCTAGGGAACCCAGAACTTGAAACAGCTATAATGTTTAAATATTTGTGATTATTATTTTCAGCAAGTTGAGTTAAATCATAGAAAATTATGTTTTCAGAATTTTGATAAGCCTGTTTTGCGACATTTAAATTTTCATGATTTCGTATATATACATTGACATGATTTCCTAAATTACTCAAATGATTGGCAACAGATAACCCCCACTCCCCTGCACCTATCATATTAAAATAACTAGGCATCTATTATTTGTTTTTTCTGGACTTTTCTAGTTGATACACCGCATTAAAATCGATTGGCGAGAGAAATAATGGTGGGAATCCAGCTTTTTGAATTAGTGAAGATATTGTTTCTCGTGCATAAGGAAAAATAACTTCAGGACATCGAATATTTAAAAAACCATCTTTTAACTCATCATCTGCTCCATCAATAACAAATATGCCTGACTGTTTAATCTCCGCAAGATATATTGTCTTATCATCTATATCTGCTTTTACAGTTATATCAAGTGTAATCTCATAAGACGTATCGTCAATCTTTTCTATATTATTATTTAAATCAAAACCAATTTTAGGTGACATTTTAATATCAGTAAAAATAGCTGGGGCTTCAGGTGACTCAAAAGATAAATCTTTAATATAAATTCGTTTAACAAAAAACTTGATTTCTTTCTCCATTTTAATCTTCTCCTGATAAAGGCATATTGTTATCTAACCACGATTGTATTCCGCCCTCGAGATAAAAAACATTCTTTGCTCCTGATTTAGCAAGTTTTGTTGCAGCCTTAAGAGCATCTGCTTCAGTTTTACTATAGGCAATAAGTGTATCATTATCTTTAATTTTAATTGTATCTATTTGATCTAAATTAATATTTTTTGCTGATACTATATGGCCCGCTATAAATTCATCTTTGCTCCTTAGATCTAAAAGCAATGTCTTTGATTGATTAATAAGCTTTGTTAGTTGGTCACAATCTATTTTTTTAGCAACGCCAAGAATACTTTGGATTTCAAGATTTATAATCAAAAATATAAGCACAATTAAGGCTATGAATAAAATTGAGTTATTGGCTATGAATTCAAGCAAGATTGGATCCTTTTATTGTAAGTTGTTAGTGTGAGCAGAATACTTCGCGCATCATCTCAATCAGCTTTAGAGTTTTTAAATCGCTAACTTTGTAAAATACCTTATTAGCTGACTTTCTTGCAGACAATATACCTTTGTCTCGTAATATGGCGAGGTGTTGAGAAATATTGCTTTGAGACGTACCGACATTATCAACTATATCTTGCACGCTAAACTCTCCTTCTCCTAATTTACATAATATCATTAATCTAAGAGGGTGTGACATTGCCTTAAGAGACCTGGATGCAGTTTCAACATCATCTTGAACTTGTTGTTCCTGTGCAGACAGACTATTATTAATATTTGTATTTACGTTTTCTGTTTCCATATAAGTATTTAATTATTGTTATATATACCTATATTAGACAAAACTAATAAGATAATAAAGAAATAAAATGTTATTATTTTCCTT
>MDSV01026487.1_pt1 | contig 12014 bp, 5 predicted proteins | sample 810851 | NCBI WGS metagenome assembly MDSV01 (sample SAMN05326640, study PRJNA326480) | marine metagenome | isolation source: seawater | place: Atlantic Ocean: North East | collected 2012 | reverse complement strand
GGGGGGGGGGGAGTGGGTTCGAGGTCAGAGACGCGCGTTCGTGGGGTTCGAGGGGTGTTCGGCATCGCGACACGGTCCGTCCGTCAGAGGCGAGACCCGGCCGCGGTTCGTCTCGCGTCACCGTCGGAAGCGACGTCATCACGGATATCTAGCGCCTCTTCACGAGCGAAGAAACGTTTAAACGGGGCGCGACGCGTTCGAGAGCAGTGCGGGGCGTCGCGTACGAATCGGCGGCGAGACGCACCGCGAAATAGCGCGTGCCCGTGGCGCGCGCGGCGCCGCGGAACACGGAAGAGCTTCGGCGAACGGTGGCGGCGAGCATCGTGTGCGTTCGCTCGCGTTGGTGAATGAGAGAGGAGAGGTCGCGACAACTGGACGAAACCTATTTCAGCGATTCGGCGTGACGCGGCACCGGCGCGGAAAAATCCAGGGGTAACAGACGGTCGTTTTGTTCGTCCATCCTCGGCACAGCGCAACCTCGGCACCCCGCTCGGGAAGGCGATCGAATCGGTGCGTTTTCGTTTTCGTTTCGCGAACGTTCGTTCGTCGGTCGCTTTCGCGAGTGTTTCTTTCGTTCGCGCCTGACAACACTTTACGCGGGACGCGCGCCCTACGCGAGCCTCTCGAGCACCGCGCGTCGTCTCTGCGAGTCCTCGAAGACCGCGCAGACGACGGACCTGATCTCCCCCGGTTCGAACCCGAGCCGCGCCCATCTCCCGTCGCTCAGCCCGGCGTCGACGTCGCCGAGCGACGCTTCGAAGAAAACGCCCACCGCCGCGCCTTTCCGCCACGAAGAAGCCGCGCCGACGCGCGCCAGAATCGCGTCGAACGCGGCGGCGGCGGCGGCGCGCCGAGCCGCCACGGACGAATAAAAGGAAGAACCAGAACCAGCGCTCGTGGAACCGCCAGCGTGAGGTACGTCGTCAGTCACGTTCGTCGTCGGATTCGTCGTCGCGCCGCCCGCGCCCGAGGCACTCGACGCGAAGACGAAAACGCCCGCCGACGAGAAGGCTTCGCGCACGGCGTCGCGCGCGGCGTCGCGCGCGTCGCGCGAGAAGACTCCGTCCGTCGCCGCGAAGACTCCGGCGAGCGTTTCGCGCGCGTAGCGAAGAAGCAACTCCGCGGCGCGCTTCGTGCTCACGGGTTCGGGCAACGCGGCTTCGAACGCGCCGATCGCGCTTCCGAGGCACCGCCGCGCGCGCCGAAGCGTGCGCGTCGCCTCTTCGGCGTCGCCGCGCCGCGCCAGGCCGCGCGCGAAGAGGCGACTGAACTCCGAGACGTTCGCGGAGATCTCGCGCAACGCCTCTCGCGTCGTCGCGTCCAGGACGGCGTCGCCCAGACGGAGCAGAGGCGGGACGACCCACATCAGGTTCGGGTGGGTCCCGGTCGATTTTTCGGGCTCGTCCGGGTTCGCGTCGAGCTCGGAACAGTCGTCGGAAACAGTCGTCTCCGCGACGTCCGACCCGAACCCGAACGCGTACGCGGCGGCGGAGAAGCGCGAGGCTAAAAAGTACGCGTCGTTGCGGAATGTCGCCGCCGCCGCGGGCCCGCCCGCCGCGATCGCCGCCGCCGCGTCGGGCACGCCCGGGCCTCGCAGCGCCGGAAGGGAGGCGCGCCAGTACTCGAGGACGTCGCACGCGGCCCGCTCCGTGGTCTCCGCCTCCACGCGAAGCGCGCGCCGCGCGGACAGAGCGAGTCGCGAGTCGTCTTTTTTTGAAAGCCGGCGCGCGAGCGACGCGCGCGCCAGCGTCGCGGCGACCAATCCGCCGAGGCGCGCGGCCGAGACGCTCACCGAACACGCGGGCGACGGCAGTCGAGGGAAAGGTGTCTGATCGCTCGACCCCGCGGGTCCCGCGCGTATCGCGGGTTTCAGGTACGCCGCGAACGCCGCGGACTCCTCGCGCTCCGCGGTCGGGCCCGCGGAGCTCGCGTCGCGTCCTCCGCCTCCGGCGCGCGCCGTCGCGCGATCGCGCTCGCCTTCGGCGATCACGCGCGCCGCCTCGGCGAGCGCGGCGGCAGTGATGGCCTCCGCTGCCCTCCGCTCGCGCTCGAACGCCGCGAGCTCCACGGGCCCGACCGCGGGGGGCGAAGGGGAGGCGCCCAGCGACGCAGCGGTGGCCTCGGCGGAGCACAGTCTGGCGACGGCGTCGTCGCCGAGTCGCGCCGGGGACCTTTCTTTTTCCGTCGACGAAACCTTTCCGCCGTTCGCGCGCGCCTCCGCGTTTTCGTCGTCGAACCACCGGCTGTGCACTGCCGCCGCGACGGCTTCCCAGGTGGACCCGAGCGCGTCTGCGGCGAGGCCCGGTCGACCGGCCAGGCGCGCGTGCTCGCCGACGAAACGCAACGCGGCGTCGAGCGCCAGCGCCAGCGCGGTGGCAGTCTCCGAGTCCCCGTGCGCCTCTCCCGGGCGCTCGGCGCGCCACGCAAAAATCGCCTCTCGCGCGCCTCTGGTCTCGACCGTCGCCGTCACGAGCGCGCCGTCCTCCGCGGCGGCGTCCGCGAGGGGCAAGAACAGCTCCATCGCGAGCTCGTCGTTCAGCGTCTGGAGACGCGTCGCGAGAAAGTCCAGCGGGAAAACGGAGAACGTCTCTCTGGCGCTTCCGGAAGCGCCGCCGGCGACTTTTCGGCTCGTCGCCGCCTTTTTCGTCGTCGCCGGACATTCGTCGAACGCTCGCCAGACGGACTCGAGCGCTTCGGGATCGACGACGAACCGACGGACGTGGGGGCCGTCGTCGGTGCCGTCGTCGGTGACGCCGCGCGCCGCCGCGCGCAGCGTTCCGTCGACGGCGTCTCGAACCGCGTCCGCCGCCGCCGCGGCGCCGCGCGTCAGCGCGTTGGAGCGATCGAGCTCGGCGTCGCGCGCCTCTCGGTCCTCCGCGACGCCCGCGACGTCGCCAAAACGTCCCATCGGTCCCCCAGTGGGACCGATGGGAAGGTCCGCGAGCATGCACTTCAGGTTCGCCGCCGCCGCCGCCGCCGCCGCCGCCGCCGCCGCCGCGCCCGCCAAGTCGCCGCGGCGCAGACGCGCGGCGGCATCCTCCGCGGCGGACGCGGAGAGGGCCGCCTGTTTTCTCCGCGCGGCGCGAGCCGCGTGGACGTCGCGGCGCGAGCGCGCTTCCCGCAACGCCGCCGCGGCGTCGGACAGCGCGGTGTCTTCCTCGCGCGTCGCGGCGTCGGACGCCGCCGCCCAAACGGGTCGCGCGACGCGCGACGCGTCGGAACCCGACGCGTCGTCCGTTTCGCCATCCGCGACGCCGCGCTCCCGTCTCGCGTCTCCCGTCTCGCTGTCGCCCGCGTCGCGATGACACGTCGCGGACGACGTCCGGCTCTTCGCGCCGCCGTGAGGTGGGACGATGTCGACGAGCGCGGCGACCACGCGCGCGTCCCTGGCGTCCGAGTCCGCGACGCTCACGTAGTGGGACCCCTCGGGATCCCCGAGCACGCGCGACGCGGCCACGAGCAGGTCGCGTCTCGTGCGCGCGGCGTCAGCCTCCAGCCGCTCCGCCGCGCGCTGCAACGCGTCGACGTTATCCTCCGCACCCTCGGGGACCATCGAGGACAGCACATCGCGTCGCGCCTCCGCCACGCGCCGCGCGCGGGGCGCCGACGGCGACATCGCCGCGGCGCGTGCCATGTGTGTACGGAGGGAATCGGGCCGTCCGTTAAATAAAGCGCGCGGGGCTCTTCTCAACCTCCACTCGAGGCGCCAGGCGCGCGCGTCAGAGCGCGGCGCGCGTTCCGGCGCGATGGCGCGCGCGGGTGGGTTCGACGACCTCCCCGCGCCCTCGTCCGTCGCGGTCGGCGGCCGGCGGTTGCCGAAAGGCGAGCGCGACCGGTTCGGCACCGCGCGCGAGGGGTGCGCGAAGTGCGCGGCGCGCGCCTCGAGCTCGAACGGAGGCGGTGTCGTGATTCTCTTCTACGCGTACGCGCGCGTGTCCGACCCGAACGCGCTCGCGGCGCGACTCCGCACCGCGTGCGACACCGCGGGGGTCACCGGGAAGATCCGCGTCGCCGCGGAAGGCATCAACGGGACGGCCGCGGGTCCGGCGGAAGGCGTCGACGCGTTGATAGGAGCGCTCGTGAACGACGCGCGCGAACCCGAGATCGCGTCCGCGTCCAGGACGATGGATTGGAAACGCCAACGCGGGTGCGCGCACCTGTTCGACGCCGTCTCCGTGCGCGTCGTGCCGGAGATCGTCCCGTTCGGCGACCACGCGCGCGCGATCAAAGTCCAAACGCCGGTGCTTCAAACGCCGGTGGAGCGCCTCGACCCGGCGGCGTTCCACGCGGAGGCGACGAGACTCGTCGCGGCGGCGGCGGCGGATGGGTCCCTCGCGAACGAAACAGTCGCCGACGAGGGACTCGTGCTCCTGGACGTCCGGAACTGGTACGAGTCGCGCGTCGGCCACTTCGCGGGCGCGGTCCGCGCGCCCATCCGCCGCTTCTCGCAGCTCAGAGAGTGGCTCGACTTGGAGCCGCAAAAAAAGAGGTTCGCGGGCAAGCGCGTCCTCGCGTACTGCACGGGCGGCGTTCGGTGCGAGAAGGCGTGCGCGTTCCTGGCGTCGCTGGGCCCGGATCGGCGGCCGCGATCCGTCGCGCTTCTCGAAGGCGGCGTCGCGGCGTACGCGCGCGACGTCGCGGGACACGAAACGAGCGAACGTCTCGCGAAAACGCCCGATGGATCCATCGAAGCCCACACACAGTCTCCTTCTCTGTTTCTCGGCTCGAACTTCGTGTTCGACGCGCGCGGCGCGACGCGGGTCACCGACGACGTCGTGGGGTGGTGCGACGGGTGCGGCGGACGCACGGACCGCGTGGACGCGTGCGCCGGCGGAGGATGCCACACGCTTCTGCTCGTCTGCGAGGCGTGCGCGGCGCCGGAAACAGGTCCGCCGCCGCCGGGCCCGACACCCGGGGACCCTAAATCGGGCGGCGTCTTCTGCTGCGCGTCCTGCGAGGCGCAAGACGCCGAGCGTCTCCGCGCCGCGCGCGCGACGGGCGAGGGGAAACGGAAGCGCCGGCGGCCGTGCGACTGCGACGGGTACGCGGCGAGGGAACGACGCTTGTCGCGCGAAAAGCCCCCCGAAGCGTGAACGCGAAAGCGAAAGCGCGCGGTACCGCGTGCGGTATAGGTGTTGGATACGCGGGAGTTGTGAAGAACGCGCATCATAAGCGGACCACACGGTAGTACCAAATACGCGTCCGGCATATTATGCGATCGATAGTATCATCGCGTCGCTATTCATACCTCACGTCACCCGCTGATCATGGTCCCCGCGCCCTCGTCGGTGAGAATCTCCAGGAGCAGCGAGTGCGGCGCGCGCCCGTCGATGATGTGCGCGGACTTGACCCCCTGCGCGATGGACTTCACGCAGCACTCCACCTTGGGGATCATCCCGCCCGCGATCACGTCCGAGGCGACCAGGTCCCTGGTCTCCGCGATGGACAGCGTGCGGATCAAAGAGCTCGCGTCGTCCTTGTCCACGCACACGCCGGGGACGTCCGTCATGAGGATGAGCTTCGCCGCGCCGATGGACGCGGCGAGCTCGCCGGCGGCGGTGTCCGCGTTGACGTTGAGCGCCTGCCCGGTTTCGTCCATAGCGACGGTCGCGACGACGGGCACGCACCCCGACTCGCTGAGTTGACGCAACACGCCGGTGTCCACGCTCGTGACGTCTCCGACGAACCCCCACTCGGGGTCGCGGATCTTCCCGCGAAGCGTGTTCCCGTCTTTGCCGCAGACGCCCACGGCGCGACCGCCCGCGACGTTGATGAGCGAAACGAGCGACTTGTTCACCTTGCCCACCAGCACCATCTCCACGATCTCCATGGTGTCCGCGTCCGTCACGCGCAGACCTTTTTTGAACTCAGGTTCGATGCCTACCTTCGTGAGCCACGTGTTGATCTCCGGGCCGCCGCCGTGCACCAAGATGGGCCGAATGCCCACCGTGCTGAGCAACACCAGATCCTGAATCACGCGCTTTTTCAGCCCCTCGTCCGTCATCGCCGCGCCGCCGTACTTCACCACGATCGTCTGCCCCGCGAAGCGCTGCAGGTACGGCAGCGCCTCCGCGAGCACGGAGACGCGCTGGAAGTTGTCCAGCTCGCACATCTGCCCGACAGCGGCCGCCGCCCTGGTCGCCGCGTCCGCGGACGCGGCGACGGGCGACTTTTTCGAGCCGGACTCGCGGACGGACGCGGCGAGGGAGGGAACGGAGGCGCGCGGGAAAGCGCCCTTCCGCGCCTCGGCGTCGGAGGACGCGCGCGTCACGCGGAGCGCCTGGGTCGATCGGAGGCGAAGGGGACGAGATGGGAGGGCGGTCGGTCAGGCCGAGGCAGGTTTAGGGCTTAAGCGCGCGCGCCGAAGGCGTCGCATCGCGTGTGGCGTCGGTGGAAAGTCGGCGGGGATAAGCGCGCGCCCACTCGAGCCCGCGAGGTGACGCACCTTGAGCGCGGGGCGGCGCTTGGAGACTCGCGGCGCGCGGAGCGCGCGCGCGGAGGCGAAGGAAACGCAGGCGGACATCGTCGCGCGCGCAAGTGACCAGTGGCGTGATAGGCGCCGCGAGCGGCACCGACGCGATTCTGAAATCAGAGGCGCAGACGAAATTAATTAGTTTTTGACGGCCGCTGATCACTGTCGGAGCGACTTTCCCATGTCCTCGTATGGGCATTCAGTCCGATGAAGACGCCGAGACATTCGTATCGCTGCCGAAAGATTGCGACGAGAGCGAGAGACCACGTTTCGCGAAGCGAGTTGTTACGTAAACTTTTTCCATCGACCGACGTTCGCGCCGGTCAGACCGCGGAGCGCCTCCGGCGAGGGCTCCGGCGACGCGCCACCCCGCGGAACCGACCGGCGGTATCGTTCCAGGGAAAGCGCCAGACAGCATGCCTCCGCGCGATACCGCGCCCGCGCGGCGCGACGCGGAGAAGAAACGCGGCGTCCTCGGACCCGACGCGAATCTCGGCGAGGCGGCGGTCACGCGCGTGCGCGAGCTCCTGCACCGACGCGGCGCGCGAGGCGGTTCCGGGTCGGCGCGCGTGCAGCAGGCGGGGCGCGGGAACTCGAGAGCTCCAGCGGCGTTCGGCGCGCGCGCGCGAGCGGCGAACGAGGACGAGCTCCCGGTCGACGCGATCGGCGAGCCGAAAGGCGCCGCGAAGAATCGTGCCAGCGCGCACAACGCGCGCGTTCTCGCCGCCGCGTCCGCCGCCGCGGATCTCGCCACGAACAGCGGCAAGGCGAACGCGCGTGTCTTTGCGAAAAATGCGAGGTCGCGCGCGTCGGCACCGAGCTCGGACCTCTTGAAACACGCCGCCGGGACGTGCGGCGCCGCCGCGGCGGGCACGAGCGCGTCTCTGGATCGCGCCGCCGTCGCCGCCGTCGCGGCGTCTGCAAACGTCGCCGCCGTCGCCGCCGCCGCCGAGCGCGGCGGCGCGGCGGACGCGCGCGGCGACGACGTCGACGACGGTCGCGAATCGTCAGGTGTGTCCAGCGACGAAAACAGCGACGAGGTCGAGTGGGAGGATGTCGGAGGGGACTTCGGCGCGTACGTCGCGCCGGAGGAGGAGGACGACGCGACGGCGACGGAGCGCGACTCGAGCGACGGGAAGGGAAAAAATGGAAAAAACGCGCCTCGCCGCGTGTCTCCCGCTGATCGCCGGATTCTGCGCAGCATGCACCAGACGCACCTGCTGTGCTCGGTGGCTCGCGCCGCGGCGACGGACGCCGCGGCGAGCGACCCGCTGGTCCGCGCGTTGGCGGTGAGCGCCGCGCCGCGCGGCGTCGCGTTCGCCGACGTCCCTTCGCGCGCGGGGAAAAGTCCGGCTGATTTTCCGGCGCCGCCGACGGCGGATCGCGTCGCGCGCGTCGCCGAGTGGTTCGCGGGCGCGTTCGAGTGCCGCGCCGTTTCGGTCGCGCTCGGCGGCGCATCGGACGGAACGACGAAAACGGGAAAATCCCGCGCATCGACGTCTCGCGAGACACCGAGCTCCGGGAATCGTAGACGACCGCGACTCGAACCGCTCTCGCGGTTCGCGCGCGTCAAGGTGGCGGACGACGTCGTCGTGCTCGACGCCGACGACGCCGCCGCCGCTGACGACGACGACGCGCCGGTTCGGGTCGTGGACGCAGACGCGAAAGCCCCGACAAAAAACGCAAACGCGCAGACTGAAAACAAGTCACCGGCGTCGATCCTCTTAAGCTCGCACCTCGCGGACGCGCGCGTCGCCGGAAGCCTCGCGCCTCCCCGTCTGCGCCTGGCCTTCGCGTGCGCGCGCCGCCGCGGGACGCAGGAGGACCTCGTCGGTTTGTTCGTCGCGGCGGCGCGCGGTTTGGGCCACGCCGCGCGCGTGGTGGCCGCGCTCGACCCGACGCCGCACCGCGCGTCGGCGAGCGAGCTCGAGAAGCTCGGCGTGCGGGTCGGCGGGTTGGCGGACGCGGCCGTCTCGGGCGCTTCCCGCAAAAAGAGGAAACGCGCCGAAGGGTCCCTCCCGCAGACGCGGGAGGGTTCCGCGGCGCGCGCCCCTTCGTTTCTCGAAACCTCTCGCGCATCCGGAAACGCGGCGCCCGCGCACACGTCGGAGGCCCTCGCGCGCGAGCGCGTCGCGTGGTGGGCCGAGGTGCTGTGCGTCGACGAGCCCGGAACCGAGCCCGGAACCGACGGAACCGACGGAGCCGACGCCGCGCGGTGGGTCCCCGTTGTGCCGCACGCCGCGGGGGTTTCGCGCCGCGAGCCGCGCTGGAGCTTCCGTGCCGGCGGCGCGCTCGTGGACGACGCGCGCGCGCTGAGCCTGAGCCTCGGCGCGTCGCCGTACGTGTTCGCGTTCGGCGCGCCGGAATCCTACGGGCTCGCACCCGGGCGCGTCGTCGCGACGGACGTGACGCGAAAGTACGCCGAGGCGTTTTCGCGGTGCGCGGAGAAGCGCGTCGACCCGGCGTGGGTCGCGGAGACGACGCGAAAGATGGCGCCGCGCGAATGCGCCGTGCGGCCTTCGCGTCCGAGCCTCCGGGCGCTCGTGGCGAGCGCGGACGCGAGGGACGCGCGAGAGATGGAGGCGCGCGCTCGAACGGAGCGCGTGCCGTCCACTCTGAACGAGCTCAAGAACCACCCCTTGTACGCGTGCGAGCGGTTTCTGCGCCCGAACCAGGTGATTTTCCCGCGAAAACCCGTCGTCGGCTTCGTGAACGGCGAGTGCGTGTTCCCGCGGTCGCGCGTCTCCGAGCTGCGAAGCGCGGAGCGCTGGAAGTCCGAGGCGCGGCGCGAAGTCTTGCCAGAGGAGCTGGCCAAGCCGCGGGCCTGGACGCACAGCCGCGCGTCGCGCGCCGCCGCCGCCTTCGCGGCGCGGCGCGCCGAGGCGGAGCGGGCGGCGCGCCGGCGCGCGGGGGAGGAGGACGGCGCCGCCGGCGTCGCCGACGACGCGCGCGCGAAGCCGCGATCGAAGAAGCGGCGGCGGCCGGGCCCGCGGTCCGTGGAGGAGATGGCTCGCGACGCGCGAGAGGCGGAGGCGGCGCGGCTTGCCCTTGTGGCTGAAGACAAAAACGCGTCTTCGAAAGGCACCGCGTCTCAGAGTGTCCGAGGGGACATCCCGCTGTTCGGCGTCTGGCAGACGCGCGAGTGGCGCCCGCCGCGCGCCGCCGACGGGATCGTGCCGAAGAACGCGCGCGGGAACGTCGACCTGATCGGCGCGCACGCGCTGCCACCGCCGGGCACAGCGCACGTTTCGCTGCCGCGGATCGCCCGCGTCGCGCGCGCGCTGCGCGACGCGGAGAAGGCGGACGGGGCGGAACGACCGTTCGACTTCGCCCCCGCGCTCGTCGGGTTCGAGTACCGCCGCGGCGGCGCGACGCTCCCCAAGTTCGACGGCGCGGTGGTGTGCGTCGAGCGAGAAGCGTGTTTGCGGGACGCGTGGCGCGATTTCGAAACCGCGCGCGTGGCGCGCGAGCGGGAAAAAGACGCGGCGCGCGCAAAACGGCGTTGGCGCGTCTTGCTGAGCGCGGTGTGGACGCGACGATCGCTGCGCGACGAGTTTCTCGAGACGGACGAACCCGCGCGGGCGCGGGACGGCGGCGGCGAAAAAGGCGTTTTGCGACGAAAAAGCGCCGACGAGACGGACTCTCCGCCGGAGAAAAAAAAGGCTCGCGGCGATCTCACGGGGAACGCGCACGCGCGAAAGTCTCTCGCCGCCGTCGACGTTCGTCTCGAGGGTGCGCGGTCCGGTCGCGTCGCCGTCGTCGAGGGAGGCGCCGAGGCGGAGGTGGAGGCGATGTGACGAGTCGTCGCGACGAGACGCGACGTACGCGACGTTTTTCGGGTTGTCGGGTCGTCGTTTCATCGCGTAAGTACATAATAACGTCGCGTTTCGGACGACGACGGCGCCGGCGACGACGACCGTCGCGTGTGTTATTTCTCTACCTAAGGGAGCCGCGCGTCTCGAGAGGTGCGCGGCCGCGACGCCGCCGGGCGCGCGCGTGATGCGCGTGCGCCGACGCGTCGAAAGAATGGAGCGGCTCGGCGCGCGCGATTGTCACGCGCGCCGGCTGTCGGTTATTTTTTTCGCGCGTCCCCGCCTGTTTCCGCGTTTCTGCGTTTTCGTCTTCGCTACGACGCCACCGCGGAGGCGGCCGACTCGTATTGGTGCTGCCCCCAGCTCGGTCGGCTGCTCATGTCCCCCTTGACCGTCCGAGCGTGCGGGTCGCCTGCGTCAAAGAGGTGGTGATCGAGGTGAGCGAAGCGAAGAGAGGTACGCGTCGGAAGAGACTTTTTCAGTCGAAACGCGTCTCCGCGAAACGTTCCACGGCATTCGCATCGTCCCGAGTCTGAATCTGAGTCCGAATTTGACCCGGAAACGTCCAATCGCACGCGTCCCGTTCGGATAGCGGGTTCGGACGCGAAACGAAAACGCGAAGGTGACCGGGACGACCGGGGGCTTTCACGTACTCATGGTGACGGTTCCCACGCTGATGCCCTCGTCCATGCCCTCGTTCGCGGGCTCGCTCTCGTGCACGAAACACCCCGCCATGAGCGCGGACGTGCTCTCGCGCTTGACGATGTCCGGCGCGTACTCCACGAACACAGCCTCCGTCTCCTCGGGGATGCCGTAGTTGTACCCGTCGATGCGCAGGTGCTTCGGGGGCAGGTACCCGCGCAGCGCCCATCGCACTTCGTTCGGCGCCGCCGCGTGCCCCGGTGGGACGTTATACTCCGAGTGGAACAGGCGCTCCTCGGTCGTCACGCGGTGCAGGTCCGCCTTTTTCTGCGCGGCGGCCAGAGCGGCGCTCATGGCGTCGGTGGCGCGCGCTCGTTCTCTGGACGGGACGCCCGCGCCTTTACCGTCGCCGCGCCTTCGGTCAGGGCGCACTAAGCGCGCCGAGTCTCCGCGTGTGGGTCGAGAACGCGCTTCGCTTCGTCGTTCGCGCTTCCTTCGATCGCCCGCGCGTGTGTCCGTGCGCGCGCGCGTTCGCAATTGCGCGCGTCCCCGCCGCGGGCGAAGAAAAAGCAGTCCACGTCAGAGCCAATTTTCAACTCGGTTTCGCGCGGCTTTGCGTGACTGAAAACGCGTACGCGGCGAATCCGATGTGCTTTCGAATCCACGTCGGACGCGTCTGCGCGGTGCAGGAATTTCGGCCCGGAAAGATACGGTTCGGAAACCCCACGACCGCGGGTTCGCCCGGTCGATTCTTCTTTCATCATTTTTCGCGCGAACCATTTTGTCACGATTTCCACTCATCACGTGTTTTCTCGCGCGTCACTGCCACACCACCTTGCACTTCTCCCCGACGGAAGGCGGCGCCGGTAACCACTCGCGCGCGGCAGACGCGAACCGAAGCTGCAACGCCGCGAGCGCGTCGACGGCTGCGCCGCTCGACGCGCCGCCGCCGTTCTTTTTCCGTCTGTCGCCCCCCGACGACCTCGAACCGGCGACCGCAGCGTCCCCCCCGAAGCTCCCCCCGTTGCCGAACATGCGCCGCTCCGTGCACATGTACGCCTGCAGCTCGTTCACGACCAGCTCCTCGT
>MDSV01240392.1_pt1 | contig 12015 bp, 23 predicted proteins | sample 810851 | NCBI WGS metagenome assembly MDSV01 (sample SAMN05326640, study PRJNA326480) | marine metagenome | isolation source: seawater | place: Atlantic Ocean: North East | collected 2012 | reverse complement strand
GGTCAGCATTCTATTAGCCATACAAATCACTTAGTCTAACGACTATTTAAAGACACCCATACTTAGGCTTAAATAGGTAAGACATGGACTTAAACGTATGTCGAACCAAGAAGTTACAGAACTTGTAGCCGCAAGAAAGGAATTAGACAAAAGATTCAAGGAAAAGGAGAGGGAATTAAATGAATTTAGACGACATATTAATACAAAGGCTTTGGAGATTGAATCTCGCTTGGCTGAAATTTGTGAACACAGTTACACTAGAGATAGTTACGCTTATGCTCCTCTCTATTGCAGTCACTGCTTACTAGAAAAAGAACAAGTCTTACGACTTTTGCGTTCACGTCAAATTAATTCTTAACCTGTTGTAGATTCACTCGCCTTTCATAAGACAACCTGCGCCACAAACTATTAGGACACCGCCTACAATTTTTTGGACGATTGGGAAATCAAGTTGTGCAATTCCCAAAACTGGTTGGCTTTCTGTCAAAACCATGTGAGCGCCACCAACTAAGGCAGCGATACAACAGACACTCATCATATTCATTGGTATCATGTTATCCAGTATGCTGAACGACTACTTAAAGACTTCGATTGACTCTAGTACCTTTATATAGGTAGGAGTGTTATTTGTCAGTTATGAGTCAAGATACACCTGACATTGTAGAGCCTGATTGGGCTAAAGAAGTGGCAGCCCTTATTGATGCGAATGAAGTGAAGCCTGATGGTTTCGCTTTATATTTGAATTTTATGCTACCTTATAACACGGATGAAAACGGAGTTATTGATGAATCTGCACCTTATATTGACATCACGGAAGAATTATCCTCTGAAGAAAGTCAAACTCGTTTTTTGATTCAAGCCTTGGCGGCTAAATACGGTGTTCAAGTTCAAACGGCTTGGCTCCGAGACCCTGTTTCCGAAGTTGAAGCAGGATACCACTACGGACTCTTCTATATTGGAGACGACATCGTCTCCACGTTCGTTTCACTTCGTGCCGATTTAGAAATTGAGTTTTCTCGATTGTTTGAAACGCAAAAAGTTCCCGTTCTTCCTTTGATGCAGTTTGCATTACTAAGTCAAAACCCACTTGACGAGATGGTTGGTCAAATTGACGAAGATGATGCAGAACTCTTCTAAGGAAGATTTAAATACGTAAAGAAAGTAAACAAGGAATGAGAACAATGGAAACAAATACACTTATTATAATTGGAATTGGATTGATTGCATCGGCCGTCGCAGGTTGGTGGTATAAGAACAAGGGTAACCTCCTTAAGAAGGTTGCGGACGAGTTGGAAGATAAGATTGAAGACATCACAGGAGTTGATGTGGAACTCGACGATGTGGTTGAAGACCTAGTGTCTGCCGCCGAAAATGTTGTGGATGAAGTTCACGACACGGTCGTTGATTCGCTTGAATCTGGAGATTCCTTGTCTGAAGTCGTTGATGATGCTGTCGAGGCAGGTCAAGAAGCCGTTGACAACGTAGAAATCGATGTCGATGCGCTCAAGGACATGACTGTCGCCGCTTTGAAAGAACGCCTAAAAGAAGCAGGCCTACCAGTCTCAGGTAAGAAGGCGGAATTGATTGAGCGATTGCTCGAGGCAGGTGTTTGAGATGCAGTGGAAGAAAATTGGATTTTTCGCTAGTCTAGCATCTATCATTGGTTCTATCGGTATTTACGCTTGGCATGATGAAAATCTAGGTATTTTCGTCGGTCTATGGGCTTCCGCCCTCTTGTTGCTAAGCGACCGCTTGGCTGAAATGCAAGAGTAAGACTAACTTTGTAGTCGGTCATGAATGCCTGTGGCGATTAAGTTAGCGCCAACGCTAATGGCTAATCCTCCAAGAAGCGTCATCGGTACGTAGTACCACAAGGGAGTTTTCGACTTATCAGAGATTAACTTTCCTAAGTGAAACCAGGCTACACTACCACCTGTCACGACAAGTAAAATACCTACACTTAATGGAGTCATCAATCTTTCCATATTATATCACCTAGGGTTCTAACTCGCGATTCAACCACGTTTGCTCAAGGAATTCTTGTTCTCCATCTACTTCCCAAATCGCATACCAATAGAAGTCGTAATGAGTAGTGTTATTGACGGTAAAATTATCTAAGATTAAGTATCTTGGGTCATCAGCATATCCTTGAATGTAATATGTTTGCGTCACCCATTGCAGTGGTCCTGTCGCATTCGGACCTGAATTAGTTTCATTGACGTGATAAACTAAAAATTGAACCGATACATTGTATCCGTCTAAATCATTAGTATCTTCGCCACAATCTAGGTCAAACCCTACTACGGCGCTAGTATTATTAGTTTGTATTTGAATATCATAAAGGTTGATTTCACAAGTTTCAGGCTCTTGTTCTTCAACATCAATTCCCCAAAATAAGACTTGCTCTAAAACTTCATCGTCTAATGAAGCCGTAATTCTTGGTGTCCATGAATTTCCTACGGCAACTCCATCAAAGACATGAGAAACATCGGTGTACTCATCATCACCGCTTACTTCAACCCAATGACTGTAGTTAGCAGCATAGCCGCTTTGATAAAGTTCTACGTCTATTTCTACCATTTCGTCTTCGCAATCACTAGGCACTACTCTAAAGGCGACTAAGATAGCATCTTGTTCCGCATCTTCTGCCACATGACCTCGATAGTGATTATGAATTTCAACATCACACGGGTCTGTGGGTTCAGAGTATTCACAAGATTCATCATCCACAGTAGCCGCAGGGTCGTAATTATCCGCTTCGGAATCCATACAACCGTAAATCGGGTCTTCGACTTCATCAATTACAATTGAGTTAGATTCATACCAAGTACTCTCGTAAGGTGCATCATCTGCATTCGCGTGAGTGTATCTAACTTTAACTACCCAATCATCTCCATCGGGTAGGTTGCTTAATTCCGCCTTGCCTTGTACTCGCATAGTAGAATCCTCTTCAGGTTCAATCCAAAAGACACCGCTATGGACTTCACCATAGTCTAAGGTATCGTGTAATTCTCCAGCATTCCAAACTTCCATCTCGATTTCAATATCTTGACCACATCCTCCCATGTCGGAGAATACTAAATCCACAACCAAGTCGTTACCTTCGCTAGTTAGCATAGGTTCATCTAATTCGGTTTGAGGATAACAAGTATCATCCATGACTTCGTGTGTTTCGGGAGAGTCCCAATTCCAATTTGAGCCATCGTAGGTTTCAAAACTAAAGTGATTTCGATACACCCCTGGTTCTAATTCAGAGAATGAATGTTCTACTAGGTAACTGTGTTTAAACCTAATCCCGTTCCATTCATCTTCGTCATAGTATTCATCATCTTTAACAAGTTCAACGGTAAAGTCTCCTTCCATTTCATGAGGGCAATTAGGGCTTGAGAACTCAGCCCGAATAACTAAGAAATTTCCATTATCCATATAGGAATTATCTTGCCATGTCCAATCACAATTTACAGGGGGTCCTCCACCTCCACCATTATTATCATCCCACCAACAAGAACCGTCATCATCTGTGGCATCTGGCATGTAGTTTTCAGCATCTGGAGCAGTACAGCCCCAAATCTCCGTGTAGTAATCGTCGCTATTTGAATTACTTTCTTCGTCTAAAAAGAAGTCAAGTCCGACTCCACCTGTTAAGAGTAGCAAAATCGGAGCAACAATCATAACGATTTTTTTGATATTTTCTGCCTTTCTCTGGACTGATTCGATGGCTCGGTCGACTATGTCTCCTTCTAAAGTTGTCTCAACTTTGACTTCGGTGGCATTTTCTCCTCCATTTAATACAGTGTTTTCAGAAACTTCTTTAGAAATGTTTTGAACTGTCGAAATCAATTCAGCCGCTTCTTTAAGTTGCTCTACTAAGTCCTTGCCATCGGCCTTATTCGAATTATTTAGAATACCATCGTCGAGTAAGTCGGCTAAGATATCTTCTTCATCCCTACCTGTAGCCTCGGATAATAGTCGAGCCTTTTCTCGCAGTTCTTCAATAGTTAAATCTTCTAGTTCTTTCTTTTCACTCATCAAATCACCCCTTTAATGAACTCTCCCCTATCTTGGTCTCCATAATAATAAATTCTACCATCTCTAGTTACATAAAATGGCGGTATACCGCCTCTGCTACTGCCGATGGCTCGAGAAAGGATACCTTTAAGGGAGCGAGGGCTCTTTTTCCGCCCACGTTTTCTTTCATACATTTTTTGAGCGGCTAATCTTGTCAATTCATCTAATCCTATCCACCCAGTTCGGTCTTGTAAAACCTCAATAGCGGCTTGTCGTAAGTTATCGCCTAATCCTTTTTCCATGGCTTCGAACTCGACAGGTTGAATGGTTTCATGATTTAATCCTGTTAACATCGCTTCTTGGGTTTCAATTTCCCATGGTTCGATGACGCCGTCTCCATCTAGGTCTAATAACATCGATTCTGATGCAAACGAATTTCCTACTCGACGCCCTGAGAAAGTTGGGAAGTAAACTTTTTGTAGTCTTCGTTCTCCTACAGGTCTTTTCTTTGCCATTTTTACTAGGCCTAAATCAATTAAGTCGTTAAGATGTTTAGTGGCATTTGTTCTTACTACACCAACGGCTTCTGCGATATCTCGTTGTGTTAATCCTTTCGGAGGGTCCCAGTTGTGAATCCTATCAGGGTGGATTTGAGATAAATATTTCAAAATGCGTTGTTGTGTCTCGGATAAATCAAACGATTCGGCCCTAAGACTAGGTTGGCGGTTATATTTTCGGATATTCTTTAGAGTGAGAGAGGGTTGCTTACCCAATGGCGTAATTCCGAGACGTTTGCGTGGTTGTTTAGTTTCGGCATCTTTAATCTCTCTAATATGGCGAGGATGGCGAAATACTCCCTTTCTTTGTCGACGTCGACGTAGCACATTATCCATTGCCTTTTCACGGATATTTTCGCGAACATCATCGGGAATAATGGTTTCGGCCATGAAATTTTTCGGTTCATAGAATAAAAAGTTACCCTCGTCAGTATACAAAACATACTTGCCGTTCCATGGCTCTCCTGTGCTGACTTGCATCAGTTCGTCTACATCCGCGAGCGTAATGCCTGTTGGATTAATGATGCTTTGACCCGACTGCATTGGTTGAAGAGGGGATGGTAAGAGAGTTCTTTCTTGATACATACTCATTGGATGATTATATCGAAGTTCAGCCCTATCACCCACGTAAAAAATGACTGCATTTCCTGCCGAAAGCCAAGCCTCGACACGCTTAGGTTTGTACCCTTCGACGACGAGGGCTTCATCCTTTGATTCAGCCGCCTTAGCCGTTTCCTTTCTGCCTTTTTTGGCTGCCTTGGATGCTTTAGAGCCTCCAAAGGCTCTTTCTTGCCAACCTTCGGAAACTTTATCAGTCGTGATTGGCCCTCCCTTAGCCCAGGTATCACAAGTTCTTGCCGAATGACACTTGAAATGATGCATCCAACAATATCCTAACACGCCTTCACCATCCGAAGTTTCCCCAGGCATACAGGCTTTCATCCTTGGAGACCTGTCGAAAGCCACACAGTTGCCACAGTTTGACTTCTTAGCCGCTTTTTCAGTAGTTTTCCATCGCTTAGCAATGTCTTTCCAGTAATCGCCTGGTTCTTCTACATTTAAGGGTCCGTAATCGAAATTCTTAATAGTAGCATTTCGATTCTTAGTATTAATCGCTACATCTTGCGTAGCAGGAGGGCAATCCATTTCGGCTCGGAAAATTTCTGCTGACCGTTCTTCGAAATCTTTCAAAGAGAGTTGTTCACGGTCAGGTAATTTCGTAATATTCAAGCGAGGTTTAGCGTATTTGGCTGCTCTTTCTCGTGCTGCGGCTAAGGCCTTACCTAACTTATCTTCTCCTTCAGCCAACCGAGTTCTAGTCTTGCTTCCTTTGCGTCCTCCTCGACGATACGGACTATACTTCCGCTTGGCTTTCTTGTCTCCTTTACTTCGACGAGACTGTCTTTTAGACTGTCGACGCGCTAATTCGCGTTCGAGACTTTCGTAGGACATACTTATCTATCGGGCTTACGACTATTTAAAGTTCACCATTTACCGTAAGTTTTATATGGCTAACCGACATATCACTTAATATGTCTTTAGGCGTCATCACCCTTTTAGGAGTAATTCTGATTGGCCTCGGCTTGGCTTTACAAGGTTGGTTCATTTTAGATATGAATAAAAGATTCAGCAAGTTACTGGGTAAAGTACTAGTAGCCGTTAACGAGGATGATTGAAATGGAATATTACGATGAAGATTACACAGGCGAAAAACCTGCTTGGTTACAAGATTTAACTCCTGCTAATTATGCTGATTATGAATCAGTTTGGCAAACCATAGAGTTTACCAATTTCGAAGATATTTTTTACGACCTCATCGAACAATGTGACCTCGGTGAAATTATTTTCCAAGAAGAAAAGGCTTCTAAATACGTCGAAAATCAATTACGCAGACAAGGTTTTTATTACGAAAACCAACCCTCGTCCCTTAACAACCGTGAGGCATATGAAGAATACAGCGAATTGCAAAGGCAAGCCCGTCAAGAAATTCTAACTTCAACAGACTATGCCAAAACATGGTGGGATGTTTTGAATCCCTTAACCAGTTCGAGACTAAGTTCAACACAATTAGTTTTCACTTTGTCGAGTCACGGAGGCCCTGATTCGGCTGACTGGACAGATTGTACCCTGTACGAACAAACTCACGTGGATGATTATCGGGAGTATCCTGGGAGTAAATTATGTGAAGTGATTTTGCAGGGCTATCTTTTAGTAGACTCTGCCACTCCGCAAACACCTTATCAAACTCCTGTTGCATACTACATTTATGATGTTGAAGTCGATGAAGATGCCATTTTAGACGTGGTGGAGAATGTCTATGAACCAGATTGGGATTCTATGCCTGGTGGTCATGACGATTACTAATGTATTAAATACTTTAGAAAGTAATTTTCTATTATGGCGTGGGAATTATACGACCCTTTGACGGAAACTAAGTCTAATGTTAAGCGTGTTTTCATGATTAGTTGCGTCGTGATTTTACTAACTCTTATTTTTGGAGGTTTCTTAGCATGACTGAGCCACATAATTTACGTGACCACGCCGACCCTGTTCGAGACGATGAATATTGGACGGCAGGCTTAGATGTTGCCCCTGAAGGTGAACCTATGGTGCATCGAGATTTACGAGGTGAACTAAACATCAAAGTGCAAAAAGTTCCTAGTCATGATGGTGAGACCGTAACTTGTTGGGTTCAGATAATCGAAGGAGATTTATTCACAGGGATTGGAAAACTTATTGTTGATTCATTCACCGAAGATTCATTAGACGAGTCTCAAGTAGAGCCCGATGATATCATCTATTATCGAGAAGGTTCACAAAATGAAATGCCTCGATACGCAGGAATACATGAAAAGGCATTGGATTGGTAAGGCTTATAAGGGTAACTTAGTCTACTAAGTGCATGAACCGCTCTAAAATTACCACCTATTTACTAATTACTTTACTTATACTTGCAGGGTGTCTTAGTGAAACGCCTTCTCGAGAAATCGAAGAAATCATAGAACCAGAACAAGTTTTTGAAAGTTGGGACAATCATTCTCATCAATTTTGGAATGTAGTGCCTATGAGTGTGGGAAACTCCTCTAGCCTAAATACTAGTGGAGGAGATTTCGTCAATATTACTTTAGAATTGAGTGCTTACTTTCATGAGCCTGTTTTATGGGAGCAGGGTTATGTGAATTACACTCTAACTCATAATAATGACACGGTTTTTACTACTATTTTGACACATAGTCAAGAAACTTACTATGTTAATCTAACAAACCTTACTCATAATTTGACAGTCACTATTCAAAGCACAGGTAGTGATGACCAAACAACACCTGAACCTGGTGATTTCTTTATTGCTACGGTTAATTATCGGGTCTTTGCTACTTTAAATTGAACAACACTGAGTAACTCTTATAAGTAATTGTTACTTAGGGGTAATTAGAGGAGAGACTATGCGGAATGTATACTTACTTAAAAAAATGCAACGTGATGGCTATTATTTGCGACAAACTATTCAAAAGAAAACTAATAAATCATTTGGTGTTCAAATGATGACTTCAAAAGGACAACCATTTGCACCCTTAACGCATCGTGATTTTGATATGTGGCTAGATTGCAAATATATTGAAACATCTACATCTTGTCGAGTTCCTAATGCAAAGGACTTAAAGTTTACCTACTATGTAATAAATAAAAATTACCAGTTTGATTTGAGTTCATTTGGTTTGTCTTTAGACGATGTTCAAGTTCATTGGCAAAATTACACTCCTCACTCACTTCATAATTTGGTAACTCAAGACGATTGGGACCTGGCTTCACAATTGATTATTCGAACTCCACCGCTTTTTACATTAGATGAAATCTTACTACTGGCCAAGTTTTTAGTGCCTGCTAACGTGCACCCTACCGAATACTCCTACTTCGAGCAATACGCTTCTTTTACGACAGATGTTCCACTCTTTACAAGTGTCTTAAGCGAGATGTATGACCGATATCTAACTACGTCGACTCACCCTGTCGATTATCATAATTTTCATGAAGTGCTAGAGGCATTCGTAAAGTTGGCCGAAGTTCGAAGATTCGTGCGTGAGCGGAGATGAAGTTATATAGGTATAATGGAGAAGAGATATTATGGATTACCTAACACTAATAATTTCCATTGCTTACACGACTGCTTTAGGACTATGGCTGATGAATCATTTTCAAACTATTTACAACCATCAATTCGAAGTTACTGATGCAATAATTGCTAAATTAACTCAAGCAGAATCAAAATCAATCGACGAACCAGACTCTAAAGACTACCTTTATGGTGTGAGTTATCCATTACAGGAGGAAGAGTGAGATGGAGACGTGCGAAGTGTGTCAAGACACATTTGAAGTTTTGCAACGTCGGGATGAAGTCCAAGGCGAGATGACTCGTGTCGTCATGTATAAACGGTGTATTGGGTGTGGGGCAGGAAGAATAGATTTTCACCCATACATGCCTAAGCGGGATTTTGAGGAGGAATGAAGAATGACATGTGATGAATGTAAACCAATGCGTGAAGGCATTAAGCGTATTTTAGAAACCCATAACTTCCCCTTTATCCTTAGTGGATTGAAACAGGAATTAAAGGAGTTGCTTGAATGATAACAGTAATAGGAATTGGAGTTCTAATATTACTTTTGATATTTTTCATCTTTACCCAAATACACCTAAAGGATATCGGTGTTAAAACTCAGCAGAATATGAATGGTATTTCTCATGTATGGGGAGTTTTGATGGAGTTGAAATTAGACATACAAATGTTAGAAGGTAAATTAGTTACTCCGAACATTAATGAAGGTGAAGAATTACTTGAAGAAACTGTGGAGGAATGATTATGGACCCGCAAACAGTAGAAATATTTATGTCAATGGTTGCTATTTTAACCAATGTTCATTGGTTTCCTCAATTAACTAGATTGATTAAGCGTAAGCAATCTGATGATTTTTCACTTTGGACTACATTAATTTTACTAGTCAATAATATAATCTGGTTTGCATATGCAGGATATATTGATAGCATTTCACTTACGATTCAGCAAGGCTTATCATTAATAATGTTACTTTTGTTTGGTTCATTGATTATTCATTATCGAACTACAAATTTACTATTTAGTGAATCATTTTTAAATCGTTGGAGGTCTTCAAGTGTCTAAATACGAGGCTGTTGGTGGCCCTTGTCGTCGCCAATGTGATGTCGATAAGGAAACTTTAGTTTGTCGTAGTTGCGGTTTAAATTATAAGCAGGTTGACGAAAAAACAGATGTTTTAAATGGTACGGGTGATGATGAATGAGTATGTTTAGAGTAGGTAATAGATTGAAAAACAAACACACAGGCCAAGAATATACAGTTTGCGAGATTATCGTTATGGATTTTGGATTGACAGTTTATGAAATAGCGACGGATTCCATGCAAACTCTAAGATTTAACCAAGAGTATTGCCAACATTACGAGGTGATTTCATAATGTCTCGAATCTCATTAGAAGAAATTAAAAGCATGACTCTATCTTACGCTATCTTGATGTGGCATAAGCGACAATCTTATCAAATCTCTACTCCTGTCGAGATTCACGTTGCTCATATTCGCAATAGGTTTGAATCTTCACTATGGGCACGACGTATTGAACAAGTATTTGATGACTTGGCTAAGAGTCATCCGTATTTTAGATTTAATGAATCGGCGATTTTAGAGTATTTCCCACAGTCAAAATGAGAGCCTTTATGTAGGAAGACTACTTTATCTATAATTACGGAGGTAACTCAAATGAAAACAATAAGTGAAGAATCTAAACTAGACATTGCAGACTATCAAAGCCTGGCTACACTTCAAAACCCTGTTATGGGAGATGCGTCTCTCGATAGGCTTTTGGCTATGGTAGCCGAGGTTCAAGGCGAAGAGTGGCTTGAAGAATAATTAGCATATATTAAGTAGTTGAACGTATCATGATTAGGTATGTTTAGGGCTGAGGATACATCACGGGCGAACTATCGTTCGCTCTTTGAGTATGCGGCTGGAGCAGAGGCTCGCCTCGCTCAAGACCGTCGCCTCGCTTATTACGAACAGGTGCTGCCTGAGATGTTGAATCGTGTCAAAGGTTTACCTTTGATGTATCAGACCTATTCTAAAGGATGGAATCCTGCAGACAATCGACCTGAGTTCATTGTGAAACGGTTAGTACCAGATTTAGATAAGCCAATTTACATTACGGATGAGGAAGGTAACAAAATTCAAAAAGGATTTGAAAAACAAGACTTAGTCATGGAAACTGATGAAGACATTCCTGCCTTCATGACTCGCAAGGGGCGATTTAAAGGACAACACGGCTTCAATAAGGGATTTAGTTACTTAGCCCCTATTTATCACGTAGAACGTGACCAGATGCCCTTCGTCTTAGTTGACTTAGATATTGACCGTGCCGACTTTAGTAAGATTGCTTGGGGTCGATTGCTAACTGCAGTAACTAAAGTTTACGATTGGTTTAGATTAAATGGATTCGACCCATTGATTAACTTTACAGGGTCGTCATTCCACATTTGGGCTAAGGACGGTCAAGTAAGAAGTTATGCAGAAACGAAACTGTTACTAGAGCAACTAAGTAAAGAAGTAGATTTACCATTAGCCGCAGGTGCGGCTCACATCAAAGGACAAGTCACCATTGATTATCCGCAAAATAAATATCGTGCACCATTGCGATTTCCTTTGTCAATTCATGGAGATACAGGATTGTCATCTATCATTATTCCTCGTAATCAACTTCGTCGCTTTGACCCATTAGAGAAAGCACACCCTGACCAAGTTTTGAAACAATTGCCGAACCACTTGGCAAAGATTGACGCTTGGTTCTCAGATTTGCCACAGACTAAACCGTCGGCCGAAGCGATTATTACAACTCACTTGGCCACACTAAATGAAGCCGACCAAGAGCGTTGTATGTGGGGCGATTGTGGTGTTTTGGCTGACGAGTTAATGCTTAGGCTACAAGCGGCAGGATACACCGATGCTGTGTATGAAATAGGATTGGCATACATTCATCCGTTCGAAGAGTATGACAACAAAACTTTTATAGGTGGCCACGTTGTCGTCACTGTCGATGGTGAATCGTATGATGTACTTGGAGCAGGTGCAAAACAACGTTGGGTTGATGGACCAGTGGTACAGCAAATGTTGTCTTCACACGGTTTCATCGACTTAGGCCCCCTTCTTTCTTCGCACTTAACGGTGAATTGGATTACTTCACCTTGGAACGAGGAGCATAAAACGAGAAGTCATAACTTCGCAGGTAAGTTAGTTGATTTTGAATCTGAAGAAGTAAGTTCTAAAAAGTGGTATAGTTCGGGTAATGTGCACCCTTGGCAACTTTTTCTAGACACGGAAACTCTCGGCCCTGATTTGATGGGAGAACGGGACAATTACCCGTATGAAGACATG
>MDSV01115656.1_pt1 | contig 12015 bp, 10 predicted proteins | sample 810851 | NCBI WGS metagenome assembly MDSV01 (sample SAMN05326640, study PRJNA326480) | marine metagenome | isolation source: seawater | place: Atlantic Ocean: North East | collected 2012 | reverse complement strand
TAGTGTAACAAAGTCTATTTCAAAAGGTCCTAATTTAATTTGACTATTAAGTTCAACTATTTTTAAGTAATTAGTAATATCTATTTTCTTCTCTTTAAATTTTTCTTGAATTAGAACTGCCGTAAAAGGTGTAGCATATATTTTACATTTCAGTTTTGGCCATATGTGTACAATCGATCCTATATGATCTTCATGAGCGTGAGTTAAAACTATACCCATTAGATCCTCTTTTTTATCAATTATAAAACCTGCATCAGGATAAATAAGATCTACTCCAGGCACAGAGTCATCAGCAAAAGTGACGCCCATATCAACTATTATCCATTTTTGATTTTCATCTGCACCATAAGCATAAAGATTCATATTCATACCTATTTCACCAGATCCTCCTAGGGGACAAAATAATAATTTTTCTTTCATATTTAATCTACTAATCTTAATAAACCTTTTATTGTTAAATCTTTATCTACTCTTATTTTTTTATTTATAGTGTTTTTATATAAATGTGAAAGCCCTCCAGTAAATATAATTTTGAATTTTTTTTTGTTTTTTTTTCAATTATGTTAATTATATTTGCTATTAATCCTTGATAACCCCAATAAAAACCAGACCTAACAGCATTTTGAGTATTATTACCTATAATATTTTTAATTTTTGTTAATTTTGTATTTGGAATTAATTTTGCTTTTTCTACAAGAGTTTTAAGAGAAAGACTCACACCAGGAGCAATTATGCCTCCCTTATACCTATTCTTTAATACTACATCAAAAGTAGTAGCTGTTCCGAAATCTAAAATTATAAAATTATCTTTATTATTTATAACACTTATAGCATTAGCTAGTCTATCAGATCCAACCTGTTTTTTGTTAACATCAATTTTTAATATTCTTTTTAAATTATATTGTTTGAGTTCTTGGACTTCTAAACCGAATCTTCTTTTAATTGATATTTTAATATCTTTAAATGCTTTAGGCACTACACTACTGAAAATTATTTTTTTAATCTTTTTATTATAAGGATTAATGAATTTTAAATTTTTATTTAAATTAAATTTTTTTATATTTAAAGTATTTAATATTCTTTTTTTTAAAAGTTTTTTTTTACTATTAAATAGACAAATTTTAGTTTCAGTATTACCTATATCACCAATTACATACATATTTTTGTTCAAATAATTTTTTCAAAGTTATTTTTTATATTTTTATAAATATCAGTTTTATTAATTTTATTGTTATTATATTTCTGTAAAAAAGAAACCTGTTTATTTTTAATATTAGGACTTTTGATAAGATTTATTCCAATTCCTATTATAAAATATCTATTTTTACCATGAACAATTGTTTCTTGTAATATACCACAAACTTTTGAGCCTTTTATCAATAAATCATTAGGCAATTTAATGGTTATTTCTTCGTTTACAAATTTTTCTAAACTCTTTTGAATTATTATGTAAATCTTTTTTGATAAGGTTTTAATGGTTAATTTTTTTTTTAAATTAAAATAAAATGACATAAAAATATTCCCTCTATATGAGGTCCATTTTCGTCCATATTGTCCCCTGCCTCTTTTTTGAGAGTTAGCAATGATTAATGTTGGTTTAATTTTTCCTCTTTTAATTCTTCTTATTGCTACGTTATTAGTGCTATCCACGCTGTCATATTTAATCATTTGTATTGTCATTAAATGAATAACCCATTTAATAAAGAATTGATTATCGACGGGGATATAAAATATAAGCTGAGTATTAAACAACTTAAAAATATTGTTGTTTTTATACTCACATTTCTAACTTCATCAAATTTGATTTTATTATTATCAAAATAAATAATTTTAATGACCTTGAGATAATAAAATGCTGAAATAACAGTAGTTAATAATCCTATAATCGCTAAGGCATATAATTCGCTTTCTATAACCGACATAAAAACAAAAAATTTTGCAAAGAAACCACCTAATGGAGGAATTCCAGCTAATGAAAAAAATAATATTAAAAAGGAAAAGGCAAACACGGGTTTCTCTTTTGAGAGACCAGAGAGATCCTCAATTTTTTCAGTGTATCTTCCGTCAATTTTCATTAAATATATGCAAGCAAATGTACCCATATTCATAACTATATAGATTGTTATATAAACAATAGTAGAGGTATATCCAGACACTGTGCCTGTAGCCACACCCGCAAGAGCATAACCCATATGACTTATGGAGCTATAAGCTAGAAGTCTTTTGATATTTTTTTGACCAATAGCTGCAACACTTCCCAATATCATTGAAGCAATTGAAATAAAAATTATTATAGTTTGCCACTCCTCAATAATATTTTTAAAAGGAAGGTCCATAAACCTTATAATTACTGCTAGACCCACAGCTTTAGGGACTACTGCAAAAAAATTAGTTATAGATGTTGGAGCTCCTTGATAAACATCAGGGGTCCACATGTGAAAAGGAACAGCAGAAACTTTAAAAGCTAAACCTACTAATATAAAAACCATTGCAAATATAGCGCCAGTATTTTGTGAGACTAAACTAGTACTTATTTCATTAAAATTTGATGATCCTGTAAAACCATAAAGTAAAGAACAGCCATATAAAAGTAGTCCAGATGATAATGCGCTTAAAACAAAATATTTTATTCCTGCTTCAGAAGAGATTAAATTATCTCTATCAATGGCTGCAAGAACATACAATGCAAGAGATTGGAGTTCTAAACCAAGATAAAATAAGATTAGGTCATTGGCGCTAAGCATAAAAAACATTCCCAGAATTGAAAACATCATAATTATAGGATATTCAAATTTATTTAATTTTTTATCCTTTACGAATTGTTCTGAAGAAAAAAAAATAAATATACTAGATACTAAAATTAATATTTTGAAATAATCTGAAAATTTATCATTTTTGAATGAGTCTAAAAATATTTTTGGATCTCCTCCCCAATCGTTTAAAATTAAACAAATTACTCCTATTAGGATTAAAGTAGATAGTTTCATGATTATAGAAAAACTGTTTTTCAAGAAAACTCCAACCATTAAAGCAAGACAAATTCCAAGAAACAATGCAATCTCAGGTATTATTAAGTTTATATTTTCCATTATTTATTATTAATTAAATTTACTGATAATTCATTTTGGTGATTTTCAATTATTCCATTTACAGAAACATTCATAGTAGTTAAGAGCGGTTCAGGATAAAATCCAAAAATTAAACTTACTAAACATAAGATAACTAAGATCGATCCTTCTAAATAATTAATATCTTTTAATGTTGAAATGACGGTATTGTTAGTTTTTCCAAAAACCACTCTTTTTGCCATCCACAGCATATAAGCAGCACAAAGAACAACGCCAGTACTCGCTAAAATAGCTACTAAATAATTAATCTTAAATGCGCCTAGTAAAACTAAAAACTCACCAATAAAACCTGTTGTTCCAGGCAAGCCTAATGCTCCTAGTACAAATATTATAAATATTAAAGAGAAGTTTGGTAAATAATTTACCACCCCACCAAAACTTTTAATCATTCTTGAGCCTGTTCTGTCATACAAAACTCCAACACATAAAAATAAAGCAGCAGAAATTATTCCATGACTAATCATTTGAAAAATACTTCCCTCAATACCTTGTTTGTTAAAAGTAAATATACCTAACGTTACGAACCCCATATGTGCTACTGAAGAATATGCAATTAACTTTTTCATATCATCTTGCATTAATGCTACCAAGGAAGTGTATATAATTGCGATAATACTTAAAGTAAAAACTAATGGTGTAAAAAATTCTGAGGCAATTGGAAACATTCCTAAGGAAAATCTTAAGAAACCATATCCAGCCATTTTTAAAAGTATAGCTGCAAGTATTACAGAGCCCGCTGTTGGTGCCTCCACGTGAGCATCGGGTAACCATGTATGTACAGGCCACATAGGAGTTTTGACTGCAAATGAGCTGAAAAAAGCTAACCATAATAAATATTGATATTCTTGTGGCACTTTTAGTTTATAAATTTCTGTGTAGTCGGTTGTTCCCATCGCCCAGTAAATGAAAATAATAGCAGCCAGCATTAATACTGAACCTAGTAATGTAAATAGGAAAAATTTATAGGCTGAATAAATCTTTCGAGGACCTCCCCATATACCTATAATTAAAAACATAGGGATTAATCCTGCTTCAAAAAATAGATAAAAGACAATTAAATCTAAAGAACAAAAAACACCTAAAATAAAAGTTTCTAAAATTAAGATTGCTATTAGAAATTCATTAAGTCTTTTTTTCACACTATTGACACATGAAATGATACATATTGGAGTAATAAATGCCGTTAAAACAATAAATAAAATAGAAATCCCATCTATACCAAGTTTAAATTTTATAAGACCACTTATCCAATTTTTTTCTTCCACAAATTGAAAACCGGTAAAGCTCCTGTCAAAAGAATACCATAAGAAAAAAATTAAAAATAAATTCGCTATAGATGTAAATAAAGAAATATAGATTGCACTTTTGTTTTCACTTTTCTGGTTTGATACAAAAATAAACAAAGCACCAAGAAGTGGTAGAAAAATAATTGTAGATAAAATAGGAAAATTCATTTAATTCAAAATCAGATAGGTTATTAATGCTGATAGGCCTATTAACATTACAAAAGCATAATCATAAATATAGCCACTTTGAAACTGCAGAGCTTTGTTAGAAATAAATTTTATAACTTTAGACATTCCATCTGGGCCAAACCTGTCTATAGTATCTTGATCTCCTTTTTTCCAAAAGAAGACTCCAATTTTTTTTAAAGGTTTTATAAAAATAAAATCGTAAATTTCGTCTATATACCATTTATTTAGTAAAAAATTATAGAAAGGTAAATTAGAATTTTTTACACCATCTAATATCGTTTTATCTTTAATATAAAGATAATAAGAAAGTGGAATTGCTACAGTGATTACCAGTGGAGTAATTATTATAAGCCACAATGGAATATTTTCTAATTTTATAAAATTTAAAAACAAAATAGACTCACCCCAAAAACTAGAGCTGTTTCCAATAAATAATTCTTTGAATAAATATCCGACAGATAAAGCTCCGATAGCTAGTAAAATTAATGGAACAATCATTACTAGTGGAGACTCGTGAGTTTTTTCTATTGGTAATGATTTGTTGTTGTATTCTCCAAAAAAAGTCTTAAAAAATAATCTCCAGGAATATATTGCAGTCAAAAAGGCAGTAAAGACTCCCACTGAGCTTGCATAATAACCTACTGATGTACCCTTTAAATAAGCAAATTCAATTATTGCATCTTTCGAATAAAAGCCTGATAGAAAAGGAAATCCAGTTAGAGCTAATGTTCCTATTAACATTAGGACCATCGTGTATGGGATTTTCTTCCATACTCCTCCCATTTTCCTAATATCTTGTTCTTCATTAAATGCGTGAATAACTGAACCAGCACCCAAAAATAAAAGTGCTTTAAAAAAAGCATGGGTAAATAAATGAAACATTGCTATATGATATGCTCCAACTCCTGCAGCAAAAAACATGTAACCTAATTGACTACAAGTAGAGTAAGCAATAATCTTTTTAATATCATTTTGAACTAATGCTATCGAAGCTGCAAATAAAGCTGTTATCATTCCTACAATTGCAACAAGATTCATTGCAAATTCTGAGTACTCAAAAATAGGTGAGCATCTAACTACTAAAAAAACTCCTGCTGTAACCATTGTAGCAGCATGAATTAGAGCCGAGACAGGTGTGGGTCCTTCCATAGCATCTGGTAGCCAAGTATGTAGTAAAAATTGAGCAGACTTTCCCATTGACCCAATAAACAAGAATACACAAATTATTGTGATAACATTAAACTCGCTTCCAAAAATACTTAAATTCGTTTGCGTAAATTCTGGAACTAAAAGAAAAACTTCGTCAAAATTTAATGTTCCAAATATGAGAAATATAATAAATATTCCAATAGCTAAACCAAAATCTCCTACCCTATTGACTATGAAGGCTTTTATCGCAGCGTTATTGGCTGTTTCCTTTTTAAACCAAAAACCAATCAGCAGATAAGAACACAACCCCACTCCTTCCCACCCAAAAAATAATTGTAAAAAATTATCTGAAACAACCAAACACAACATAGAAAAAGTAAATAAGGATAAATATGACATAAATCTTGGCTTATGAGGATCGTGACCCATATAACCTATTGAATAAATATGGACCAGTGCTGAGACTGATGTCACAACCATTATCATTATTGAGCTTAATGGATCAATTTTGATTGACCAATTAACATTTAAATTTCCAGAGTTTATCCATTCAAAAACTAAATAATTTCCATAGTTATCATTAACTAGACCGTCATAAAAAATAAAAAAGGACAGCGCAGCTGATATAGTAACCATTAAACAAGAAAAAACTTGAGAAAATAAGTTTCCAAAGCTTTTTCCAAAATAGGTAATTATAGATCCTATTAAAGGTAAAAATATTGCAGCGTATTCCATTTAGCCTTTCATTTCGTGAATGTCCTCGACTCTTATTGAACCTTTGTTCCGATAAAATATAACTATAATAGCTAAACCGATGGCAGCTTCAGCTGCAGCTACAGTTAAAATTAACATTGTAAATATTTGTCCCAATAAATCACCAGAAAAAATTGAAAAAGAGATTAAATTTATATTTACAGAAAGCAATATCAATTCGACAGACATCAATATCACAATTACGTTTTTTCGATTTAAAAAAATTCCAATTACACCAAGGAAAAATATAATTGCTCCTAAAGTTAGATAATGTCCCAAACCTATTTCAATCATCAATTTTAACCCCTTTGTAGTACTCAACATCTTTTAATACCACTGCTGAAGACTTGTCTCTTGAAATTTGTTTTAAATAACTTTGTGTTTTTACGTTTTCTCTTTTTCTATATGTTAATATTATTGCTCCTACCATTGAGAGGAGGAGAATTACGCCTGACAACTGGAAGTATAAAATATAGTCTGTGTACATGACACTTCCAATGGAATGAGTGTTTGTAACAGTTGTATCAATAATCAAATTTGAACTAGACATTATATTTTCTTTATATTTCCAACCACCTACAACTACTAAAAGTTCTAGAAAAATTAAAACTGAAACTATTAATCCTGATGGTATATGTGTAGACTTTTGACCTACAAACCAAGATTGTTTTTGTTGTGCAACGTTTAACATCATAACAACAAATAAAAACAATACAGCCACTGCACCAACGTATACTATTAATAATATCATTCCTAAAAACTCCGCTCCAACCATTATGAATAAACAGCCAACTGAGATAAAATCTAAAATCAGGAAGAAAACAGAATTAACTGTACTTCTTGAAGTAATTACCATTAGAGCTGAAAAGATTGCTAAAATAGAAAAGAAATAGAAAAAAATTGCATGAGCTAACATTTATTTATAAATTTTGTCTGTTTTTAGATTTTTTGCTAATACAGACTCCCATCTATCTCCGTTGTCTAATAACTTTTCTTTATTGTAGTAAAGTTCTTCTCTCGTTTCTGTAGCGAACTCAAAATTTGGGCCTTGTACTATTGCATCAACCGGGCAGGACTCTTGGCACAATCCACAATATATACATTTCAACATATCAATATCGTACCTACTGGTCTTTCTACTACCATCTTTTCTTTCTTCTGACTCTATTGTAATAGCTTGAGCAGGACACACTGCTTCGCAAAGCTTACAAGCAATACACCTCTCCTCGCCATTAGGATATCTTCTTAAAGCATGCTCTCCTCTGAATCTTGGACTAATTCGACCTTTTTCAAATGGATAGTTTATAGTTTTTTTAGGTCTAAATATTTCTCTTATAGCTTTTATTATAGCGAAGAAAAATTCAGTTAAAAATATAGTTTTTAAAAATCTGTTAAAATTCATTAAAATGGACCTTTGGGTAATTTATCAAAATAAAGTAAAAAACTTGCAGTTAATATTACGTAAATAAGTGAAAAAGGTAGAAAAATTTTCCAGCCTAATCTCATCAGTTGATCATAACGATATCTTGGCACGATAGCTTTAATAATTGCAAATAAAAAAAATAAGAACAGTATTTTAAATATCATCCAGAATGGCGCAGGAATAATATTTAATGGATATATATCTAATGGAGGAAGCCAACCACCCAAAAATAAAATTGAACCCATGGCACACATCAAAAGAATATTTGCATATTCTCCAAGCCAAAACATTGCGTACATCATTCCAGAATATTCTGTCTGATATCCCGCTACTAATTCTGCTTCAGCCTCAGGTAAATCAAAAGGAGGTCTATTTGTTTCTGCTAATGCGGATATAAAAAAAACAACAAACATAGGGAAAAGAGGAATGACATACCAAAGATTTTTTTGAGCTAACACTATGTCATTTAGATTAAGAGAACCAACACATAGTAGAACGTTAATTATTATTATTCCTATGGAAACTTCATAAGATACCATTTGAGCAGCTGATCTTATAGCGCCAAGAAATGGATATTTGGAATTAGAAGCCCAACCTCCCATAATAATTCCATAGACACCTAAAGATGAGATCGCAAAAAGATAGAGTATTCCAACATTGATATCAGATAATACCAATGTTTCACTTAGAGGAATTACTGCCCAAGCAACCAATGCTAAAGTCATTGTTATTATTGGTGCCAGAATAAAAATTGGTTTATTAGCACTTGCAGGAATAATAATTTCTTTGAAAATATATTTTAAAGCATCTGCTACTGTCTGTAGCAAACCAAAGGGGCCTACGACGTTTGGGCCTCTTCTTTTTTGAACTAAACCCCAAACTCTTCGATCAAGCCAAACTATCATTGCAACGGAAACTAATATTGGAATGATCAAAAAAAGAATTTTGTAAATTTCATTTATTAAAGTAATCAAATAATCCATTTTAGTTATTTGTTCCCGATTTTAAGTTTTTCAATTTGATAGCTCTACACTCACTCATCACTTTAGATGCCCTTGAAACACTATTAGAAAAATAGTAATCAATTGGGTTAATAAGTATTTTCTCACTCTTAAAACTATTGACAATTTTTTTTGAGGGCTCTTTATAATTAGGTAGTGTATTTATAGTGTCAAAATTGATTATTTTTTTTAAAACTTCTTCTCTTAAAGTATTAAAACTGTCAAACAAATTTTTATTTTTATATGCATTTGTTAATTTATTAAGCACCTTCCAGCTTTCAAATGCATTACCTGCAGGATACGAAGCCTTTCTACATTCTTGGACTCTACCTTCTAGGTTCTGATATAATCCATTTTCTTCGGTATAGGCAGCGCTTGGTAAAATTACATCAGCAATTTCAGCACCACGATCTCCATGACTGCCCTGATAAATTATAAATTCATCGTTCTTATCAAACTTTAAATTATCTGAATTTAATAAATATAATATTTTAAATTTTTTGCTTTTGACATTATTAAAAAAATCAAAATTGTTTAAATTATTATTAAAGATTTTCAAATCTAAAGCTCCAACAGTTGAAGCATTCTGAATAAGAATATTTAACGCGTTCCATTCATCACTAATTAAATTTTTTTTGTTTAGAAAATTTTTTAATTCTTCAAAAATGTATCCTCCAGAATCTAGTTCTAAAGCCGACTCCCCTATAATTACTAAAGGTTTTTTAGCGTCTTTAAAAGTTTTGTTGAACTTATGTTTTTCTTCAATTATGTCTTTAATTATTTGAGTGGTCTCACCTATAATTTCGTAGTCATAGGTTTGATCTCCAAGATTTCCTATTGAAAAAATTTTAGTTTTGTTATTTTTGAATGTTTTTCTTATCCTTGCATTTAAAATTGTTGCTTCGTGCCTTGGGTTACATCCTATCAAAAGTATTAAGTCTGATTTTTCTATACCATTGATAGATGAGTTGAATAGATAGTTCATTTTATCATCTGGATTAATATAAAATTTCTTTTCTCTAAACTCTAAGTTTTTACTTCCTAATAATTCAAAAAACTTTTTAAAAGCTAAAGTTGTCTCCAAACTAACGATATCACCTAAATGACCAGCAATTTGTGTTTTTTCAGTTTCATTAATTTTTTTGATAATTAAGTCTATTGCATCATCCCAGCTTGCCTTAACTAATTTATTGTTTTTTTTTATATATGGAGTATCTAATCTTTGTTTTAATAGTCCGTCGCAAGAGTATCTTGTTTTGTCTGAAATCCATTCTTCGTTTATATCTTCATTCAACCTTGGAAGAATTCTTTTTACTTCCCATCCATATGTGTCTACTCTTATATTTGACCCAACTGCATCTAATACATCTATACTCTCAGTTTTTTTTAATTCCCAGGGTCTAGCCGAAAAAGCATAGGGTTTTGAAGTTAATGCGCCCACAGGACATAAATCAATTACATTGCCTGATAACTCTGACTCCATAGATTTTTCTAAATAGGTTGTTATCTCCATATTTTCGCCTCTACCTATAGCTCCTATCTCAGGTACTCCAGCTACTTCTGTTGCAAATCTCACACATCTAGTACAATGAATACATCTAGTCATTTGTGTTTTGATTAAAGGACCCATGTATTTTTCACTTACAAATCTTTTGTTTTCAGAAAATCTTGATTTATCCACTCCATAATAAAGAGATTGATCTTGAAGATCACACTCGCCTCCTTGGTCGCAGACAGGGCAGTCTAAAGGATGGTTAGCCAAAAGAAATTCCATAACACCTTTTCTTGCTTTCTCAACCATGTGAGTATTAGTTTTTATATTCATTCCTTCCGCTGCTGGCATAGCGCATGATGCAATTGGTTTACGTGATTTATCCATTTCTACTAGACACATTCTGCAGTTACCAGCAATTGATAATTTTTCGTGATAACAAAATCTTGGTATCTCCGCGCCAGCTAATTCACATGCTTGGAGAATTGTCATACCTGGTTCAAACTCTATTTCTTGACCATTAATATTTATTTTAGGCATTATTTTTTTCTAGTAAGTGTTGATCAACTAAATAAGGTACATCTTTTTTCTTTTTTATGAGAGGATCGTTGCTACATTTTTTATCAATTTCTTTCCTAAAATGTCTTAATAATCCCTGAACTGGCCAAGCTGAACCTTCTCCAAAAGCACAGATTGTGTGGCCTTCGATTTGTTTTGTGACATCATCTAATAAATCAATGTCACTTAAAGTTGTCTCTCCTTTAGTCGCTCTATTTAAAATTCTCCACATCCAACCAGAACCTTCTCTACAAGGTGTGCATTGACCACAACTTTCATGCTTATAAAACCTTGCTATTCTAGCCATGCATGAAACAATATCTTGATCTTTATTGATAACTACTATTCCAGCGGTTCCGAGTCCGCTTTTATTTTCTATTAACGAGTCAAAGTCCATTTTGATTATCTCACAAGTTTTTTTAGGTAATAAAGGCATTGAAGATCCGCCTGGTATAACTGCTTGTAAATTATCCCACCCTCCTGTAACTCCTCCAGCATATGTATTTATTAATTCTTTAAGGGGAATACCCATTTCTTCTTCTACATTACAGGGGTAATTTACATTTCCAGATATACAAAAAATTTTTGTACCAGTGTTTTTTGGTCTTCCTAAAGAAGCAAACCATTTGCCTCCACGTCTCAAAATAGTTGGAACTACAGCAATAGTCTCAACATTATTTACAATAGTTGGGCATCCATACAATCCTACCAGTGCTGGAAATGGAGGTTTCAGTCTAGGTTGACCTTTATTTCCTTCAATACTTTCTAACATTGCTGTTTCTTCTCCACAAATATAAGCTCCAGCACCATAATGAATATGAATATCAAAGTCCCAACCTGATCCGCATGAGTTTTTTCCTAAATATTTATTTTTATAAGCTTGATTAATTGCTTCTTGAAGTCTTTGACCTTCAAAAGAATACTCACCTCTTATATAAATATAACAAGTGTGAGCACCTGTAGCAAAACCAGCTATTAAACATCCTTCTAGTAGTTTCTGAGGTTCAAATCTTAAAATATCCCGATCTTTACAAGT
>MDSV01103697.1_pt1 | contig 12015 bp, 8 predicted proteins | sample 810851 | NCBI WGS metagenome assembly MDSV01 (sample SAMN05326640, study PRJNA326480) | marine metagenome | isolation source: seawater | place: Atlantic Ocean: North East | collected 2012 | reverse complement strand
GGCTTCGATATCATAATCGGCAAGGGTAGCAATGATGCATTCCTCCAAAAAGCGCAGATACTTGTGAATGTCTGTAAAAAAACAATCCAAATCCAAAATTGGATACCCCACCAACTGTCCAGGACCGTGAAAGGTTATGTCGCCGCCGCGGTTGGTTTTAAAAAAGCTTGCCCCTTCTTCCCGCAAGGTGGTATTATTGACCAGTAAGTTGTTTTTATCTCCGCTTTTACCAAGCGTATAGACGGGCGGATGCTCAAGAAAAAGTAAGTGGTGTTGAGTTGGTGTTTGGTCTTCTGGGTTTCGGCGGTTGTGGATTTTTTGGTCAATGGTTTGCTGAAACAAATCCTGTTGTAAGGCCGTTGCGGCCTCATACGTCACCAAGCCTAATTGGCGGACGTGCACCTTTGGCTTAGGGCTCATAATTGAACGGTCGGTTGAGAATGATGAGTGCGCCAATAACGCCAGGCACCCATGCGCAAAGGGTGAGTAAAAAAACGATAACAATAGAGCCACAGCCTCTATCCAATACGGCGAGTGGAGGAAATAGGATGGCCAGCAGGACTCTAAATAAACTCATGGTAGTCAAAGATACAAATTCGTGATATCTAAATAACTCATGTGCATTGGTTATCTTTGTCACAGAAAAATTTGGGATGCAGGAGCTATCAGAACAAGAACTTGTCCGTAGAGAGAAATTAACAAAACTTCGTGCGTTAGGGATTGACCCTTATCCAGCGGCTGCTTTTGACGTTTCACACTACGCCACAACAGTTAGTGAGAAATTTGAACAAGGGCAACATGTACGCATGGCCGGAAGGCTTATGTCAAGGCGTGTGCAAGGAAAAGCCAGCTTTGCCGAGCTTCAAGATGCCACAGGCAGGGTACAGCTCTATTTCAATAGAGACATCTTATGCCGGGATGAAGACAAAACCCAGTACAACGACGTTTACAAAAAACTTCTTGATATCGGCGATATCATAGGGATTGAAGGCACCATGTTTACTACCCAAGTGGGAGAAAAAACCATTGAGGTACACCAGCTGTTTGTGTTGAGCAAATCGCTACGTCCTTTGCCACTACCCAAAGTAGATGCCGAAGGCAACACCTATGATGCATTTACGGATGCCGAGCAACGCTACCGTCAGCGCTATGTGGATTTGATTGTAAATCCGCAGGTGAAAGATGCCTTTGTTAAGCGCACGATGATTACCAATACCATTCGTTCTTTTTTTAACGACCGGGGTTATCTCGAAGTTGAAACACCCATATTACAACCCATTCCCGGGGGTGCTGCTGCACGTCCGTTTGTGACACATCACAACGCGCTCAACATACCCCTTTACCTCCGTATTGCCAACGAGTTGTACCTAAAGCGGTTGATCGTTGGGGGTTTTGATGGGGTATATGAATTTGCCAAAGATTTTAGAAATGAAGGGATGGACAAAACCCACAACCCTGAATTTACGGTAATGGAACTCTATGTGGCCTACAAGGATTACCATTGGATGATGGAAACAACGGAATCGCTGTTGGAGGAAGTGGCTGTCGCTGCAAATGGCGTAGCTGCCGTAACCGTTGGAGAGAATACCATAGACTTTAAGGCACCCTATCCTCGAGTCCCAATTTTAGATGCCATTAAAGAGCATACAAGCATTGACGTTTCTGAAATGGATGAAAGCACATTGCGTGAAACAGCAAAAAAATTGGGGCTGGAAGTAGACGAAACCATGGGCAAAGGAAAGCTTATTGATGCCCTTTTTGGGGAATGTTGCGAGCATCATTATATCCAACCCACGTTTATTACGGACTATCCAAAAGAAATGAGTCCGCTGACCAAAGCACACCGCAGCAAACCGGGTTTAACAGAACGCTTTGAGCTTATGGTTAATGGAAAAGAATTGGCCAATGCCTATTCGGAATTAAACGATCCCATTGACCAGCGGGAGCGTTTTGAGGATCAAATGTCCCTGTCTGAAAAAGGAGATGACGAAGCCATGTTTATTGACCAAGATTTTCTTCGCTCATTGGAATACGGCATGCCGCCCACTTCTGGTATTGGCATTGGTATAGACCGCCTCACCATGCTGTTGACCAACAACAGTTCTATTCAAGAGGTGTTGTTTTTCCCACAGATGCGTCCAGAGAAAAAAGGACCAACACTCACGGAAGAAGAACAAGGTGTTGTTGATTTGCTAAAAAAAGAAAGCCCCGTTGCACTTGCATCACTCAAGGAACAATCAGGGCTTAGTAATAAAAAATGGGACAAAGCCATCAAAGGGCTGACTGGCAAATCAATTGCAGAAGTCAAAAAATCCGACGATGCCTTGTTGGTTACGCTGCTTTAGAAAAACTTAAATTCTGTTCGTCTGTTTTTTGCATGCTGGTTTTCTGAACAAGAAACGCCGTCTTTACAATCGTTTAAGAGTTTTGACTCGCCGTACCCCACTGCGATCAGTCGAGAGGTTTTAATTCCTTTTTTATTGAGATACTCCACTACAGCCTTTGACCTTCTTTATGAGAGATTTTTATTAAACGCCTCACCACCACGAGAATCGGTATGTGAACCTACTTCAATCACTGCGTTAGGATGCTGTTTTAAACGAGATAAGATATGCTTGTCAATGATGCGTGTTGATTTCGAGGTCAATTTTGCACTACCTAGTTCATAATGAATAGGTAAAATAATGGCATCTTTAGGTAAGGTACAAGGTACCTCACGCCAAGCAGTCATGCCACCCTCTTTAACGAGTACTCTTTTCTCCACTTGCGTATAAACTGCTGGAATATTTACAGGCATCGTTGTTTCATCTTTTACTAAAACACGTCGCTCAACAGTTTGCTTTACTTAAGGGAAATCTGTTGTTTCTGTTCGTGCGGGTGTAACCATCACCTCGCGCTTAACTAGTTTGTACTTTCCGCCTTTATGCTTGGTTGAGCTGGTTGCTTTGGTGACAAGTCGCTTGACGGGAACTTCTCTAAAAATAGCCGGCGCCTCTTTATAGTAGAATATGCGACAGTCATCTGGGTTTATGGACGGGCAATCTGGGTTTTCGCCAGCTACCCACTTCCCCGATTTTCTCCTTACCTCTACAGATTCAAAAGCATCTTCAAAAGTAGCTTCTACGGGATATTGTTTGTTGTATGGTTCTTCAATCCAAAAGGTATCAACCACTGTTTTAAAAGTGGGCGGAATATATGTATACTCTTTAGATGCAGGCTTTATAACAACTTCGTCGTTGACTGTTTTGTATTGAGCAGGTACAACGCGCAGTTTATCATGTGCAGGAACTTTGAGTACACTGTCGGTTTCAATTTCATATCGATCAGGTACTATACATTTTGCATAGCATTTACCAGGATCTGGGTTGTCGGGTAATTTTTCGAGATATTGTTCTTGCGCTGATAACGAAATAGCACAAAGAAACACAAAGGGTATATATTGATTTCGTGATTTAAGATTTGTGGATTATAATTCTAATAAAAAAATGAATGAGATGCTTAAAAAAGCAACTGCTTTTTTTATTGTAAAACTTACATATTTTCAGCACATTAGCATACTAAATAAATTTTATGAAAAAAATATCATTTCTTCTTCTGGGTTTAGCGGTGCTGACTACTGTTCCCGCACAAGCACAGCTTGGCAAACTTTTTAAAAAGAAAAAGCCACCCGTAACGGAAAAGCCAAAACCTAAAAAGGAAGATAAAAACGGTATTAAGCCTTACGATAAAGTCATTACTAAAAAAGCCATTACAGACAAGGGATTGTTTGACGTACATAAGGTTGATGACAAATTCTATTATGAAATTCCAGACTCCCTGTTTGGTGCAGAGATGCTGATGGTTACCCGAATTGCTAAGACAGCTTCTGGTATTGGCTTTGGAGGTGGAAAACAAAATACGCAAGTTTTGCGCTGGGAAAAAGACAGCAAGAAAGTCTTGCTTCGTGTGGTCTCACACGAGGTAGTAGCAGCCGACTCCTTGCCCATTCACGAGGCCGTTGTCAATTCAAATTTCGAACCTATTCTATACAGGTTTGACATCAAATCCATTGGAAAAGACTCTACCTCCACAGTAATTGAGATTAACAAGCTTTTTGAGACGGATGTAAAAGCACTTGGCTTTCCCGCTTCGAGAAGAAAAAGCTACAAGATTTCAAGCATGGATAAGTCCAGATCATTTATCAATACATTGAAAAGCTATCCGCTAAACGTTGAAGCGCGCCATGTAAAAACCTACAATTCCAGTGCACCACCCTCCAATTCGAGCACGGCATCGATTAGTTTAGAAATAAGCAACTCCATGATTCTACTGCCCAAAGAGCAAATGAAAAGACGCTACTTTGACCAACGCGTAGGTTGGTTTTCAAGAGGGCAAACAGACTACGGCCTAGACGTTCAAAAAAGCAAAACAGTGCGCTATTTAGACCGCTGGCGTTTGGAAATAAAAGATGAAGATTTAGAAAAATTTAACCGCGGGGAATTGGTAGCGCCTAAAAAACCCATTGTGTATTATATCGATAGAGCTACGCCAAAAAAATGGATTCCCTATTTGAAGCAAGGGATTGAAGACTGGCAAGTCGCTTTTGAAGCAGCAGGCTTTAAAGATGCCATAATTGCCAAAGACCCGCCAACACTAGAAGAAGATCCAGACTGGAGCCCGGAAGATGTACGCTATTCTGTTGTGCGTTATTTGGCATCTCCAATTCCCAATGCCAATGGTCCACACGTAAGTGATCCACGATCGGGAGAAATTTTGGAATCTGACATCAACTGGTACCACAACGTGATGACCCTACTACGCAACTGGTTTTTTGTGCAAACAGCTGCCATAAACCCAGAAGCTAGAGGTGTGGAATTTAAGGATGAAATTATGGGGCGTTTGATTCGGTTTGTCTCTGCGCACGAAGTAGGACACACCATAGGGCTACCCCATAACATGGGAAGCAGTGTTGCGTTTCCTGTTGACTCGTTACGCTCTGCCGCTTTTACCAAAAAATACGGTACGGCACCTTCCATCATGGACTATGCGCGTTTTAACTACATTGCACAACCAGGAGACGGAGATGTTTCGTTGATGCCAGATATTGGGGTTTATGACAAGCATGCTGTTCGTTGGGGCTACCGCCCGATTCCATCTGCTAAAACGGCAGCGGACGAAAAGGAAACCTTAGACCAATGGATTTTAGCACATCAAGACGATCCCATGTATCGTTTCGGAAGTCAACAATTTGGGAATCCTATTGACCCCAGTTCACAGACAGAGGATCTGGGCGATAACGCCATAAAAGCAAGTGCTTATGGTATTGCCAACCTCAAAAGAATTGTGCCAAACTTGATAGAATGGACGGCAGAGGACGGCAAGGACTATGACGATTTACAAGATTTATACAACCAAGTTTTGGGTCAGTTTAATCGTTATATGGGACATGTGGCGGCCAATATTGGCGGTGTGTATGAATACTACAAAACCTATGATCAAGAAGGTGCGGTGTATACACATGTTGACAAAAAGCACCAGCGTGCTTGTATGCAATTCTTGCAAGAAGAATTATTTACAACGCCAACATGGATGTTGGACAACGAGATTTTCAATAAGATTGAGTTTGCTGGCGTACTTGACCGCATGCGACGCATGCAAACAGGCACCCTCAACCGCTTGTTGAGCTTTGACCGACTGGCGCGTATTTCTGAAAATGAAGCACTCAATGGCAGCGATGCCTATGCACTGGTAGAGATGATGACAGCTCTTCGAAAAGGTATTTGGCGTGAATTGTATAGCAACAAGGCTATTGGTATCTACCGTAGAAACCTGCAACGCGCTTATATCGATCGTTTGGAATACCTAATGACAGAAAGCCAAGAGCCGCTAGTGGGTTCAGCAAGACGTTATAGCAATCGCACTAGAGTACTCGTTAGTCAATCAGATATTAGAGGCGTAAGCAGGGCGCAATTGATAAATCTTAAAAACGCCATCAACACAAGTTTAACAAACACAACCGATCAAAACACACGCTATCACTTGCAAGAAGCTGTGGTGCGTATTGATGCGATTTTGGATCCAAGTTAATTTACAACGCTTTTAACGTTTCTGAAAAGGCCTCCAGCGTATGCTCGAGGTCTTTTTGGCTTATGGCATCGTTTAGGAAGTAACTTTCAAAGGCACTGGGCGGCAAATAGACACCGCGTTTTAGCATGCCGTGGAAATACGCTTTAAAATAATCATTATTGCCCTTGGCTGCTGTTTCGAAGTCCACAACTGGCGTGTCTGTAAAATGTAGCGACATCATGGAGCCCAATCTATTGATTTGATAGGGAAGTCCTTTCTCTTCCAAGAGCGGCACCATCTCACGATGCAAGAATGCGGTTTTATCAGCCAAACTTGTATAGGTTTCAGGATGTGCGTGCAACAAGTCTAACATGGTCAGACCAGCTGTCATGGCCAAAGGGTTTCCACTCAAAGTACCCGCCTGATAAACAGGTCCAAGTGGTGCTAAGAAATCCATAATTTCTTTTCGAGCAGCAAAAGCACCAACGGGCAAACCACCACCGATAACTTTTCCGTAAGTAACCAAATCGGCGCGAACGCCAAGACATTCCTGTGCACCGCCCTGGGCCAACCTAAACCCCGTCATGACCTCGTCAAAAATTAGAACTGCGCCATGTGTATCACACAAACTGCGCAAGCCCTCTAAGAAGCCTGCTTGTGGTAAAATGCAACCCATATTACCAGCAACTGGCTCAACGATTATGGCGGCAATTTGCGCTGGATTGGCGCGAAATATTTCAGCTACGTGTTCCAAATTATTGTATGCTGCGAGAAGGGTGTCTTTAGCCGTGCCAGCTGTGACCCCCGGACTGTTTGGACTACCGAAAGTAACGGCGCCACTACCGGCCTGAATCAGAAAGGCGTCTGCGTGTCCGTGATAGCAACCCGCAAACTTGATGATTTTATCACGCCCTGTAAATCCCCGAGCCAGTCGAACCGCACTCATGCAGGCTTCTGTTCCTGAATTCACAAAACGGATTTGATCCATATGCGGCACCATGGAAAGCGCACGTTTGGCAATTTCGGTTTCCAATGCTGTTGGAATGCCATAGGAGGTTCCCTTTTCGGCTCGCGCTTGAACAGCAGCGACCACTTTGGGGTGTGCATGCCCTAAAATCATGGGACCCCAAGATGCAATAAAGTCTATATAGCGATTTTGGTCCTCATCGAAGAGGTATGCACCCTTCGCGTACGTGAGGAAAATAGGCGTTCCACCAACAGCGTTAAAGGCGCGTACTGGAGAGTTTACCCCACCTGGAATTACTTTCTTTGCCTCATTGAACAAGGCGCTGCTACGTTGGTATTGCATCATTTTACTTTGAGTTGTTGGCCAATAGGCAGTTCGTTTGAGCGCAATCCGTTAAGGTCCTTAAGGGCTTGCACTGAAGTGTCAAATTCCTTGGCAATGGCATACAAGGTGTCCCCTTGTTTTACTACATAATTTTGAGTGGTTGAGGCCTTATCGTTTTTGGTCTTATCCTTTTTGGCTTTTTTTGTTTTGATGGGCTCCTTACTACCGTCAAATCGCCAAAGTTCGTAGCGATCGATAAGCGATATCAGCTTGTAGGCATATTGCGGATCTGTAGCGTAGCCTGCTTTCTTTAGCCCGTGTGCCCAGCTGACATAGTCCGTTTTTTTCATTTTGAATAGCTTGCTGTATCGATCTCTGTAACGCAAAAACTCGGAATGATCCCGATAGGATTGATCTACTTTTTTATACTTGCGAAAGCACTCCCCTTTTGCGTCGTCATCGTGAGAAACGCTAGGTCCACGCCAACCTTTGTGGCATTTGATACCGAAGTGATTGTTGGACTTAAGTGCCAACTTCCCAACGCCGGCTTGCGATTCCAATAGCCCTTGTGCTAGGGTGATGCTTGCGGGTATACCAAATTTTTTCATCTCCTTTTGCGCAAGAGGCGCATACTGCAAGACATAAACTTTCATACGCATGTGCGCATCTAAGTTGGCTCGTTTTTTTGCCGTTTGCTTGGGTGATTTATTCTCAAGTTTTTTAGCGTTACGCTTGACTTCGCCATTGTAGACTACTTTTTTTGAGCCACAGGAAGTTAGCAAAAGTGCGGTGAGAATAAAGACTAGGGTTCTGGCCATTGCACTAGATACTGATAATTGTAGCCAGCGATTCCCTGTGTTCCGCCGGTGTGAATGAGTAAAATATTTGTTCCAAACGACCATGTGTTGTCTTTTATCATTTGCACCAACTGAAACAGCATAGGTGCCGTGTAAATGGGATCCAACAGCACGCCTGTTTTTTTATATAGCTCATTGGCAAATGCAACAAGTCTTTTATCGGCATTGGCATAGCCCGCATAGGATGAATGCCTTATGAGTTCCCAATTATCACGTGCTACAAAGGTACGAATACGGTCTGGGATTGTAGCATCATCTACCATTTGAAAACCCACAACTTTTTGATGCGCGGCAGCCGACGCCGCCAAACCCGCTAGGGTACCCCCTGTTCCTACAGCACAACCGATAACATTAAAACGCAAATCGTCATTTGTCAAAATTTCCATACACCCCTTAACCGCAAGTTTGTTGGTGCCACCCTCGGGTAGTACAACTAAATTTTTCGCAGCCACAAGCTGACTTGCCGTTTCACCAAGTGCTTTTAGTTTGTATTCGGATCTTGTCACAAAAACCAACTGCATACCATTGGCCTTACACTGGGATAAAGTGGGGTTCAAAGGGTTGTTTGCAAGTTCTTCACCCCTAACGATTCCGACAATGGGAATTTGTTCCTGAGCGGCAAGGGCAGCAGCTGCAGCAAGGTGATTGGAGTAAGCGCCGCCAAATGTGAGTATTCCTTTGGCAGAAGAAGCTTTTAAAGCTTTAAAATTATACTTGAGTTTACGCCATTTGTTGCCAGAAGCCATTGGAAAAATCAGATCCTCTCTTTTAAGGTGTACCGACACCCCTTTTTCCTCAAACTTGGGAAGTGGCAAGTATTCGTTTATGGCGATTGGTTTGTGCACATTCAAAAATACGTGATTCTATGTATTTTTATTTAAATATACGTTCGGCATGTTTTTTGTTTATTTTTAAAAAAATTCAATTATGAAATGTTTTTTATACATCACAGCGGCAATTTTGCTCACTTCTTGTGCATCCATTCGTGTTAGCACAGATTATGACACAGGCGTTGATTTTAGTGCTTATAATGCTTTTGCTTTTTTCAAACCCGGCATTGACGATGCTAAAGTTTCAGACCTCGACAAAAGACGGATCTTAAAGGCCCTTGAAAACACACTTACAGAAAAAGGCTTTGTTGCTTCAGAAACACCCAATGTTTTGGTTAGTTTTCACACCAAGGCCGAGAAAAATGTGCAAGTCAGCGAAAGCTTTCTCGGTTGGGGTGGTCCTTTCTATGGTCCCTATGGCGGCATGGGTTGGGGTTGGGGTTGGGGATTCAATCGTCCTTACAATGTAAATACCACTACTAGTGGTGTGCTTTACATTGACCTAATTGATGCGACTTCCAAAAAATTAATTTGGCAAGGAAAAGGCGTTGGTAGATTGAGTGGTGGAACACCTCAAGAGCGGGAAGCAAAAATCAATGCATTTGTGACTGATATTTTAGCAGCCTATCCACCATCAAACTAGGTGAGTAGTAAATCCTTTGCTGCTGACAAGGCGGCTGCAATACCGTTTGGATTTTTTCCTCCTGCTGTTGCAAAAAATGGCTGCCCGCCACCTCCCCCTTGAATATGGGGACTGATTTCTTTGATGATAGCATTGGCTTGCCATGTGCCCTTTTCAGCAAGTGCTTTGGAAACATAACAGGACAATAGCGGTTTATTCCCTTTCTTACTTCCCAGCACGGCAATTAAATTCTGGTGATTTTGACCAAGTTTAAAAAGAGCATCTTTAAGGCCGGCACCATCCAAATCAACCTCCGCAACAATAACAGACATTTTTCCTTGTGTTAGGCTGCTGTTCTGCAATTCCGTTATGAGCTGTGCTACCAGTTGCTTGTTTAGGGATTCCAACTCCTTTTTAAGTTTGCTGTTTTCATCCTGCAAAGCGGCAACAGCTGCAACAACATCTTGTGGATTTTTAAGTTGGCTTTTTAATTTTTCGAAGGTGTCTGCCTGATCGTAAACCCGTTTTTTGGCTTCATTGCCGGTAACGGCTTCTATGCGTCTGATGCCTGATGCAACCGCTGTTTCAGCTGTTATGGTAAAGTGCCAAAGTGCAGCTGTATTTGTCACGTGAGTACCACCACATAACTCAACAGATTCGCCAAAGCGAATACTGCGCACCGTGTCGCCATATTTCTCACCAAACAAGGCAAGCGCACCATTGTCTATGGCTTGTTGATAAGGCGTATTACGCTGTTCATCTAAATCAATTTGTTCTTGAATTCGGGCATTTACAAACGCTTCTACAGCATTCAGCTCATCTGCGGTTAGCTTGGTGAAATGTGAAAAATCGAAACGCAAATATCCTGAGCGCACCATAGATCCTTTTTGGGTAACGTGTGCGCCAAGTACCGACCTTAGCCCCTGATGAAGCAAGTGTGTAGCCGTATGGTTGGCAGCAGTAGCATCACGCTTTTGCGCATCGACAACGGCAGTAAAAGTTCCGTTGAGATCTGTTGGCAATTGATTGGCAACGTGAATAATGAGGTTGTTTTCTTTTTTGGTATCGGTGATATAAGTGACATTTCCATTTGGCGCTTCTAAATAGCCCTTGTCACCTACTTGACCTCCTCCTTCGGGATAGAAAGGCGTAAGGTTAAAAACCAACTGAAATAAGCTGCCATTTTTGGTAGTTACTTTTCGGTATCTGACAATTTTAACAGGTGTTGTGAGTATGTCATAGCCCACAAATTCCTGTTGATCGTCTTCTCGAATATCAATCCAATCTTCGGTTTCAACTTGTGCTGCTGCTCTGGAGCGCGCTTTTTGCTGCGCCATTTCGGTTGCAAACGCATCCGCGTCTAGCGTCATGTTGTTTTCAGACAAAATAAGTGCTGTCAAATCAACGGGGAAACCAAAAGTGTCGTACAACTCAAAAGCCTTTGCTCCCGAGAGTTGTTTTCCAGCGTTGGATTTCATGAGCTGCTCAAGCATTACCAAGCCTTGCGATAAGGTTTTTAAGAATGATTGCTCCTCTTCCTTGATGACGTTTCGGATAAGATCTTGTTGGTCTTTAAGCTCTGGAAAGGCACTTCCCATTTGATCGGATAAGGTTTTAACCAATGCATAAATAAAAGGTTCTTTTTGTTCCAAGAAAGTATAGCCATAGCGGATGGCACGTCGTAGAATACGTCGTATGACATAACCCGCTCCGTTGTTGGAAGGCAATTGGCCGTCGGCAATAGAAAAAGAAACCGCTCTGAGGTGATCGGCAATAACGCGAATGGCAATATCGACCTCCTCTTTTTTGCCGTAATCGGAAGCTGTGCGGGTTTCGATCTCACGAATGAGCGGTGTAAACACATCGGTATCGTAATTGGATTGTACGCCTTGAACCACCATACAAAGGCGTTCGAAGCCCATGCCCGTGTCCACGTGCTTTTCGGGCAATTTTTCAAGGGAACCATTGGCTTTTCTGTTAAACTCAATAAATACCAAATTCCACACTTCAACTACTTGCGGGTGATCCATATTGACAAGCGCGGCACCGTCAACTTTGGCTTTGTCCTCTGCAGACCTTATGTCCACGTGAATTTCAGAACAGGGACCACAAGGCCCTTGATCGCCCATTTCCCAAAAATTGTCTGCTTTGGAACCCATCAGAATACGTTGGGGTGCAATATGTGATTCCCAAAAAGAAATGGCTCCGTCGTCTTTTGAAAGCCCTTCTGCGTCGTCCCCTTCAAATACAGTTACATACAAATCGTTTTTATCGATTTGCATTTCTTCAGTAAGAAACTCCCAGGCATAGGCAATGGCTTCTTTTTTAAAGTAATCTCCAAAACTCCAGTTTCCGAGCATCTCAAACATG
>MDSV01075361.1_pt1 | contig 12015 bp, 11 predicted proteins | sample 810851 | NCBI WGS metagenome assembly MDSV01 (sample SAMN05326640, study PRJNA326480) | marine metagenome | isolation source: seawater | place: Atlantic Ocean: North East | collected 2012 | reverse complement strand
TTCTCTACATTGTTAATTGTATCATCTGTTTTCATAAATTGAATTTCATCTAAAAAAACAATATCTACATTTTCTTTTACAAAACTATAATTTTTGTTTGCTGTATCCCAATTATCCATTGCAAAACATTCATGACTTAATTCATTATGTGTAATAATTTTGTTGTTTGAATATCTATTATCTATACTTGGCTTTATTACTACTATCTTTTGGTTTTGGTGTTTTGCCCATAAAATTCTTTTTAATAATTCACTGGTCTTGCCAGCAAACATAGCTCCAACTATTGTTTCTAAATTACCTCTCATAAAATAAATTATTTATATAATTACGATATAATATATTTAGTAAATAAGTAATTAAAAAGTTTAATTAAATATAATGGATAATGGTATAAAATTAAGATTGCTAATTCATAGAATTTTATTTGAAATTAAAATAAAGAATAAAAATTTAGATAATCACTCTATTCAAAAAAAAATAAATAGGTTTAATGAAAAAGACAGAGCTTTTATCTATAATGTAATTTTAAATTCAATGCGTTATTATTTTCATATTACACAAATATTAAACCTATACTTGTCTAAAAAACCCAAACTAAAACACAGATTAATCTTAGTTAGTGCCATTACCCAAATAGTTTTCTTGGATTTTAAGGAATATGCAGTGATTAATTGCTCAGTAGAAATTTCAAAAAAGCTTAAACTGCATCATGGTTTTATAAATGCAAGTCTTAAAAATATTGCTAAAGATAAAATAAAATTAAAAAATACAAATATAATATATTCTGATCTTCCTGAGTGGTTTTGTAATGAAACCAAAGACCTGAATGATAAAGAAAAAAAACTTTTTATTAGAAATTTCCATACTCAACCTAATTTACACTTAATATTTAAATCCAGTGATGATTTGATGAACTTTGAAGAAGAGCTTATAAAAACTTCACAAATATCAGGTTTTTTAAAAAAACAAACAAAGATTGAAAACTTGTTATCTTATAAAAATGGTACTTGGTGGGTACAAGATTTTTCATCTTTTTTCCCTTTATCCAATAAAATTAATTACGAAAAGAAAAAAGAATTTATTGATCTTTGTTCGGCACCTGGGGGTAAATCATTTCAAATACTTAATGAAAATTTTAAAATTATTCTTAATGATAAAAATCTAATTAGGATAAAAAAACTTAGAACAAACCTTAAGAGATTAAATTTTCCAACGGAAATATCAAACTATGATGTTCTTAAATATGATTTTAAAGCAAAATTTGATTTTGTTATTCTTGACGCTCCTTGCTCATCAATAGGCACTATAAGAAAAAATCCAGAGATTTTTTTCAAAAATAAAAGACCAGATATTAAAAACCTTATAAAGTTACAAGAAAAACTTTTATTTAAATCATGTCAGCTTTTAAAAAATAATGGGGTGTTGCTTTATATGGTTTGTTCTTTTTTACAAAGTGAGACCACAAACTTAATAAAGAATTTTTTATCAAAAAATAATAATTTTGATATAACTGATTTTAAAATAGACAAAAAAAATTCAAAGTATAAAAATTTTATTCATAATAAATTTATTAGGATTTTACCATCAAGGCTGGCTGATAATAATATAGATGGATATTTTGCAGCTTTGATCAAAAAGAAGAATTAATTAATATGTTTAAAAGAATTTTTTTTATATTTATTTATTTAAAACTATTTAGTAAACATAAAGATTTTCAATTTAATGATTTAAATTTTAAAAAAATTGACTTTTCAAATTATAAACAAATAAAATCACTTGTTTTCAAAAATAATTTTTATAGTTTAAAAAATTTGTATATTCAAAGTTTTGATTTTTTAAACTTTTCTAAAAATCTTGGTGGCAAAATTGGTATAAATTTATCAAGAAAAAATATTTTTAGTTGGTATAAAATAAATAAAAATAAAATATATTACCCTTGGTCAGAAGACTTGATTGCAAAGAGATTAATTAATCTAATTTACAATTATGAGTTTATAAACTCCTCATCGAATAAAAAAGACTCTAAATTATTAAATAAGATTATTTTAGTTCACATTCACAGAGTTATTTATGAATTTAACAACAAACGTTTTAGTGAAATAAATTCATATGAAATAAAAGCAATTGTATTATCTTACCTATTAATGGGAAAGCTAACTAAAAGAATTATTGATAGAATTGAAAAAATATTAAGCTATCAAATAGATACATTGGGCGTTCATAAAAGCTATAATATTCTTGAGCATTCAAAATGTTTGAATAATTTGAGTGAGACAAAAGATATTTTTCTTTTTTTTAATGATGCAGTGCCTTCCAACATAGATTTAAATATAACAAAAATGACCTCAATGCTAATTCAGTATTTTCATCTTGATGGGTCAATTCCTTTATTTAATGGTTCAAATAATAATTATACAAAATTAATATCAAATTCATTAAACAATAATGAATTTCTTAAATCGAGAAAATTCTCAGATACAATAAATGGTCTTGCATATTACGCAGATAAAAATAAAAAAATTATCTTTGATGTTGTTCAGCCCAATAAAGAAATTATTAGTAAAAACCTTAGTGCCGGCACACTGTCATTCGAGCTTAGCTCAGATGGTGAAAAAATAATTACAAATTGCGGAGCCTCAGAGAGTGTTGGTAGCAATCCAGAATATTTAAGATATAGCGCTGCTCATTCAACAATTATTTTACAAAATACTAATATTAGTGAAATTAAAGAAAAAAACCCACATATTAAGTTTCCTCAATCAGTTCTTTTTTCATCAGAAGAAAAAAATAATTTTATCTCATTAGAAGGATCTCATAATGGCTATCAAAAAAGATTTAATAAAATTTTAAAAAGAAGATTACTAATCAACAAACAAGAAAATGAAGTGAGCGGGGAAGATAGTATTATTTCTTTAAAAGAAACAAAAAACAGAATTATATTTCATATAAGGTTTCACTTAATGGTTGGAATAAGTTTTAATTTTACAAATAATAAGAAAAACTTAATTTTAAGAACAAAAAAAAATAATATGTGGTTATTTAAATCAGACTCTGAGTTATCAGTCGAAAATAGTATTTTTGTTGATTATAATAAAATTCAAGAAATTAAACAAATTGTAATTAAAGGTGCTATAACAACTTCAAAACAAATTAAAAAATGGTCAATAAAAAAATTATAAATAATAAATATGCTCTTATTTCAGTATTTAATAAATATAAGCTTAAAAATATATGCAAAGAGTTAACTAAGTATAATTATAATTTTATATCAACAGGGTCTACCTGTAAAAAGATTAAAAAACTTGGTTATAAATGTATTGAAGTTTCAAAGATAACAAATTTTCCAGAAATTCTTGATGGGAGAGTAAAAACTATTCACCCAAAATTATTTGCTTCTATTTTATTTAAAGAAAATAATTTAAGCCACCAAAAACAATTCATAAAACTTAAAATACCAAAAATAGATATAGTGATTGTGAATCTATATCCATTTCAAGATATAAGCGAAAAAGAGAAAAACCCTGAGAAAATTATAGATAACATAGATATTGGGGGAGTAAATCTTATAAGGGCATCGAGTAAGAATTATCAGAGAGTTGCTATAATTTCCAGCATAGAAGATTACTCGCAATTAACAAGTAACATAAAAAAAAATAATGGATTAACTGACTTATATTTTAGAGAGAAAATGGCTAAAAAATCATTTAAATTAGTATCCAAGTATGATGAAAGTATTTTTTTATGGTTTAACAGAAGCGAGTCACAAAAAAAACGCCTACCTCTTAAATATGGAGAAAATCCAAATCAAAAATCATATTTATTAGCAAAAAATAATAAATCCATAATAGATTATCAATTAGGTGGAAAAGATATAGGCTATAATAATATCATAGATGTCGACAGTGGGGTTAAATGCCTTTATGAATTTTCTGAACCGACATGTGTAATAGTTAAACACACTAATGCTTGTGGTGTAGCATCAAAAAAAAATATAGAAATAGCTTACGAGAAGGCATTAGATGCTGACAGTGTAAGTGCCTTTGGTGGTGTAGTGCTTATAAATAGGAAACTAACAAAAAAATTAGCAAGAAAAATAATTCAAAAATTTTATGAAGTTGTTGTTGCGCCTGATTTTGAGAAAGAAAGCTTAAAGATTTTAAAAAATAAAAAAAATTTAATTATATTAAAAATTAATAAAAGTATGCTAAATAAGCTAGAATTAAGATCAACAATTTTTGGAGATCTTTACCAGGATTTAGATTCTAGCATTATAAATGAAAAATTTTTAGAACTTAAATCAAATCACAAGAACAATAAAAGCATTGAGAAAGATCTTATATTTTCACTTAAAGTAGCAAAGCATCTAAAATCAAATTCAATTGCATTGTGTAAAAATCAACAAACTATTGGTCTGGGGATTGGTCAAACTAGCAGAATTAGTGCACTTAAAATTGCAATTAAAAATATAAAACAAAACAAAAGTTTTGTTTGTGCTTCTGATGGTTTTTTTCCTTTTATTGACAGTTTGAAATTACTAAAAAAATTCAATTGCAAAGCTATTGCACAACCTTTTGGTTCAATAAATGATAAAAAAATAATAGAATATGCTAATAAAAATAAAATATCATTATACTTTATTAAGAATAGACTTTTTAAACATTGAGTAAAAATAATAAAATTCCAAAATATTTAATAAAAATATTACAAGAAATACCAAATTTAAAAAGTGGTAGAAAAAAATATAGAGAAAAAAATTTAAAAATTTTTAAAATAGAAGAATTAATTAAAAAATATTTTGAAAAAAACTAATAATTAAACTTATCTATCCATTTTTTAACTAAAGGTTCTGCATTTTTAATATTTTTATATGAGTTCCAGCGCCCTATAGAACTTTTATATAAAGGGTTTATAACTTGGGAGTAACTAGGGGTAGATATTTTGTCTCTATTTTTAGCAGTTTTAAAGAATGCTTCAAGTTTGCTTTCATATTCTAAATTTAGAAAAGATAAAAGTGAAGATATTTCATTATTAAAGTCATTAACTACATTTTCATATTTGATTTTAAAATAGTTTAATGACAGCTCTGTTTCATAGTATTCAAATAATTCAAAAACTTCATTATAAAAATCAATTGTATTATCCCAATTAAGAAAATTGATCATTGCATCATTAATTTCAAACGAACTAAAAAAACAACTTATAATTACATCGCACGGATGTCTTAATGCTAGAACAATTTTAGACTCTGGAAAGATTGACTTTATAAAGCCTATTTCAATAATTGATAAAGGAAGTTTATCAATTATTGTATTTTGAGATCCATTTATTAAAGGCAAAATGTTATCAAAGTATTTTTTTCTTATATTGTTAATTTCATGGGTTGAAATATTCTTAAGTGCCAATAGATTATCATCATTTTTTTTGAAATAATCGTTACGACAATCAAATAAATATGGTTGCTCCTCTAATACTGATATTTTAGTATGAGTTCTTAAAATAGTGTCTAAAAGAGTAGTGCCGGATCTAGGAAAGCCAACTAGAAAAACTAAATTGATATTATGTAATGCTTGAATTTTTAAATTAATTTTAGAAACATTTGTATTATTATAAAATTTTTTATATTTATTCATAGTATCAATCACATCGCTTCGATTAAATTTTTTATTTTTAGGTATATTTTTTATAAGTTTATTTCTTTCCTCAATATAATTGAAAGATTTTTTAAAATTTTTTAATTTATCAAAATTTTTTGAAATTAGATCCAAAATTTTAATTTTCATGTCCTGTAAGTCTTTAAATTTTTCTAAAAGATTTTCGCTAAGAATGATTTTAATTGATGTTTCGTAATCTGATTTTCTGAATAAAAATAAACTTTTAAAATAATAAAGGTATTTTTTATCATCAACTTGATTAAATGCTGTCTCATATTTTCCTAAATAAAAATTTAATTTATTTAAATCATTAGTTTGTTCTAATAAAAAAAATAAATCAATATAGCTCTTAGAAAAATTAGAATTAGATTTTATCGATAGAATATAATAATCTATTGCTATTAAGTAATTTTTTTTATTTTTATAAAACATACCCTTGATAAAATATAAAAAGTATAAATCTTTTTTTATTATTTTTTTATTTGTTTTACAAAAAGTAAACAAATTTTCTAATTCTGAAATAAGATTATAATTTATACAAATTTTACCTAATTGATTTACTATATTTTCTTCAAATCCATATTTATGAAGATAATTATTTAAAATATTAACTGCTTGCATTTGATTTTGTTGAATTATTTCAATGTTTGATATGTTTATGTATGCTTTAAAATTAACTTTATTAAATTCAATGGCTTTAAAAAATGACTTTTTAGCTTCAAATAAATTGCCATTTTTTATATTTAACAATCCTTCATGAATTAATTTAGTATCTTTGTTTGTAAAAGTAGTTTTTTTCTTCATTAATTGTTTACTATAAAGAAATTTAAATATATTTTTAATAACAACATAAAAAAATTAAAATGACAAAGCCAAATCTATTTTTTTCAACACCAGTTTGGGCGTCACAAATAACTGATTATAAACAAACTAATGAAGATATGTATAAATACATTAAAGATCTTCAAACTAAAGATCAAAAAGGGTTAATTAAAAGCAACATTAATGGTTGGCATTCTAATGATTTTGATCTCAAAGATGAATTACCTAAAAAATTTATAAGTTTAATATCTTCGGGTATCGAAAATGTAATTAATGAGATGCAATGGGATACTGAATCTCAAATTGTAAGAATTACAAGTATGTGGGCTATTATTAACTCAGGAGGAAATGCAAATGCCAGACACCATCATGGAAATAGTGCATTAAGTGCTGCTTATTATGTTAGAGCACCAAAAGGAGCGGGTGATATTGTTTTTTATGATCCACGACCAGCGCCAATATATTTTCATCCACATTCAAAAAAACCAAATCTACTAAATGCAATGGTTAATTCAGTTAGCCCTGTAGAAGGTGGTTTAGTTCTGTTTCCGAGTTACTTAGAGCATTCAGTTAATCCAAATTTATCAAATGAAGAAAGAATTGTTATAAGCTTCAATATAAGTTTATTGAATAAAAATAGTTGAAATATAATTTATTAAAAATTAACTTTTTAAAATATTTATTAGAAATTTAATATTATTACATTTATATTTATAATTATAATTTTTACCATAACCCCATTTTGCATATATAAAGTCAATATTTGAATTTTTCGCAGTTACATAATCTACATTCGTATCTCCTATATATACACATTGTGATTTATCGTATTTTGAAATAGAAATTATTTTATTTATTTTATCAGGATGCGGCTTACCTTTTTCTTTTGGATTATCACATTCTATTGATTTGAAAAGATTAACATATTTTCCTAAAAATTTAATAGTTCTAGGCCTGTCTTTTGAGGTAACTATGTTTAAAACAAAATTTTTTTTCTTAAGAAATTTTAAGGTTTTTATTACATCGACAAAATAGTGTATTTGATCAATTTTTTGTAAAGATTCATTTTGATAAGTTTTTTTAATTTTATTAAAATCTTTTTTTACTCCAATTGACTTTAAAATATCAAAAAAAGGTTTGCCTATATTTTTAAAGTAATTTTCAAAACTAATATTATGTAAATTGTGTTTATTTTGTACCTTATACCATGATAAATACATGTTTCTTTTTGAATCAATCAAAACTCCATCAAGATCAAATATTAAAAATTTTTTTGTTAATTTTTTCAATATTTGTTTCTTATTTTGTCGAAATTCATGAACTTAACTGCTTTTAAAAAATCATTTTTTGTATCTACTGAAAAGCTTGATCCTTCAAGGTTAAATGTGCCAACAAGCATATTGTTTTCTAATGCTCGCATGAGCTCTATTCCTTCAATTTTTTCTAATTTACTTTGTGGTAACTGTTTAAATTTTCTTAAGGTATCTGGTTTAAATGAGATTACGGATAAATGCTTAAGATAATATTGGTTTTGTTTTTTAAAAGGATATGGAACCAAAGAGCGTGAGAAATATAATATTTTTTTCCTAGATTTTACAATTTTTACAATGTGAGGAGTTTCGATATTTTTAGACTTTAGGGAAGGCACAACAATATCAAAGTTCATATTTTTTGAATGCCATTCGATTACTTTATCAATATGAGTAGGATCAACTAGCGGCTCATCTCCTTGTATATCAATATACAAATCATATTTTTCTTTGATTTTTTGAGATGCTTCACTTATTCTGTCTGTACCTGTTATATTAGTTCCAGTTTTTATGTACTTACATTTAAATTTCTTTGCTACTTTTATTATTTCCTTGCTGTCAGTGCATATGAATAAATCATTTAAACTCTTCGATAGAATTGACCTTTTATAAGTATGAACGACCATTGGTATTTTATCAATTTCAAGAAGCGCTTTTCTAAAAAGCCTAGTGGAATTTAATCTAACTGGTATTAGTCCAACAGTTTTTGGTTTCTTAATTTTTAAGTTCATTTTCTTTTATTGATAAATATGACCAAGCTTCACCACTTAAGATTTCTTTTATTGTCCATTGTTCATAAGCCAAATTATATAATACTTGATAATTAATTTCATGTTTTTCAATATCTTCAATTAAACCAATATTGGAAAGATTTGAATTAGTAAAATAGGCTGGGACTCCATTTATGATAGCTTTAAAAGCAGCACTCGAATGATCACTTACGAAAGCCCAAGCATTTTCTAACAAATCATCTAAAGCAACTTTAGACCCCCTGTTATGAATTATTAATTTTCTATCAGTAAATTTCATTAATTTTTCTTTTGTCTCATCTATCCAATTATATAATTTATAGTAATTTTTTGCATCTTCAGTTGGCTCAGATAAAATAATATATTCTCCTTTTTTTTTAATATCTTTAAGTTTAATATTTAAGTTTTTAAAACGATCATTAGATTTATTACCAGAACCATTGTGCCAATGATTATTATAAACAATGCGAAAAAATCCGTCTAAATCGATAATCTTTGTTTTATTATTTGAAAAACTTCTCTTTGATTGTTTAAAATAACCATGATCCATATAATAATAATTTTTGACTTTTTTCATTAACTCATCTGTTCCCCTTAAATATCCCCAGGTAGCAATTGTATTGTTGTAATCTTTAAAATTACTTATATGTGACATCAGAGATCCAGATCCTTTAGCAAAATAATAACACATCGTTTTGCTCATTTGGTGATCTGTGTATATAACTATTGGCTTAGCGAGCATATTAAATATTATTTATATTTTTAAAATTTCCTTCCACAAATTAATTAACCTAAGAAAATTAAAATCTTTTTCAATTTTTAATTGAGCAAGTTCAACAGACTTGTACCATTTTTCAGGACTATAGAACATATTTTTGATTTCTGATTTATTAAACTTAGAATAAAAATTTGAATATTCACTATATGAGCTTATAGTTTCTGCAATTATAGGTAATCCTAACCTAAATGTTGTAACTAGTCTGTTGGCGCTTGCCCAGTTTTTATCTGTTGGAAGAATTGCAAAATCACATTTTTTTGAAACATCTTGAAGTTTTTTTATATCCCATAAATGAGCTATTAATTTACACTTTGGTTTTTTTAAAAACTTAGTATTTTTTATAATGTTAAAAGCAAAAGAACTACTTACTAGGTGTAAATTAAAATTATAATCAACTAAATCTTTTTCTAATATTCTTAAAACTGATTTTATGTTTGAACTGTGTCCATGCCATAAAACATTTTTTGTTTTGTTGTTCTTGGGGCTTGGTTTATTATTAGGTATATTGTCAATTCCATCTGGTATTACAAAAGCATTTATACCTCGTTTATGTAATTGTTTAGCAAGACCAAATACTGGGACAATAATTTTTGAGTCTATTTTTATTAATTCTGAATATATTTCTTTATTTTTACTTTCAGAAATACTTAACCAATCATCAGTATAATCCGTAAGAACTAGAGATTTATTTTTGCTAATCTTATTAATTATATTAAAAAAAAATTTTTTATCCATTTCTTTGGTAATTTTTCCGATGTAATAAATATTTGCATTGTCTGGAACTTCAAGACCTCCAGTAACTAAAAATCCCAATTCTATTGCCGCATTGTATACATAGCTTAATCTAAGTCGGTATGAAGCAATGTCTGATTTTATAAATTGATTTGGGTTAATTGGTGCAATGATGTGTAAGTGCATATAAATAAACCTTAAATTTAATTAGTAAAATCGTAATTAAAAGTTTCATAATCATCCTTGTATAATTCTGTAAGAAAATCCATAGAGTTTTTATTTAAAGTATAATCTTCTATAGATTTCAACTCCTCTGAAGTTGAATTTACAACTGGTATATCATTATCATGTATTTCACTGTGTATTTCACTTTTGAACCATTCCTTAAATTTATCTAAACCCTCCTCTAATTTAAAAATTTTATACTTTACACTTGGCATTAAAAAATAAACCATCGGAACAAAATGATTGTCACAATATCCAAAAATATTAATTTTTTTTTCTTTTATTAATTTTACATAACTGTTTATTGACAATTCAATGGAAATTTTTTTTGATAAATGTTTTTGAAACATAAACGCACTTTTAAATCTAGAAATAGGATGTCTAACTATAGTAAAGTAGTGATCAAAAAAATTTTGGTTATTAAACAATCTATTTAGTGAAACGCCATCGATATGTTGTGGTGATGTTTTTGTCCAAGGATATCTATGGGCTAAAAATTTTCTATCTAAAAAACCTGTAGAGTTACTATAAGACATTACAAAATCTTCTACTGAGCTGCCTCCACATTTTGGTATATGTGAAAAATACAAAAGCTTTGAATTAATTCTAAAAATCGGCATTTATTTTATTTTATATTATTTTACTTGTTCCGTCATGCTTCCATTCTAAATGTTTTATATAGTGGAAAGGTTTTTCATTAATTTGTTTTATATTTAGACCTAGGCTTTCTACTTTTTTAGAAACACTTATTTCAGCTGCAATACATTCCTCTTTATTAGTTCCAATAGGAAACCCGCCTATTTGATCCAAAATTTTTTTTTTAAATGCCCATACAAGTGACCTTAAGTGTATACCATTAAGGCCTTTTGGAATATCCCATAGTTTAAAACAATCAAAGTAATAATCAATTCTCTTTAAAACATTTTGCTGGTTATAAAATCCAATGTTGTAGTTTAGAGGTGAAGATATTATGTTCTGCCAAGTAGAGTCCCATTTATAATTAATGCTCTCGCCAACCATGCCTATGTTTGATTTATTTAACTCATAGACATATTTTTTAACAAAATCATTTAAAACAATTTTGCACTCATCTTGTAAAAAAATATAATATTCATAGTTATTAAAAGCTTTAAAACCCGCATTCCAAGAGCCTATGTTCATTCCTGTATTTGGTCTTTTATAAAAATAAATTTTATTTTTTTCTCCCGAGTATTTTTTAATAAACTCCAAATTTAGAGACTCATCATCATTAATGATCACAGCAACATCATCTTCTGAAGTATTTAATTGAGATAATAAGTTGTTTAAATTGGTCTTTGGTCTTTTTTTATAATGTGAAATAACAATTAATGTTTTTGGTTTCATTTATTTAATATTACCATTAATATAATAAAAAATAAGCTTAATTTATATTGAAAATAAAAAGTGTCAGGTAAATTTTTTGGAGTGGGCGAAGGGATTCGAACCCTCTACTTCAACCTTGGCAAGGTTGCCGAGTACGAATTACCTTAACCTTTTCTTAGCTATTAAATAATATAATTTGATTTTTTTGTAAACCAAGTGTCCCTTATTTGTCCCTCATAAAAATTGTAAATGCATATATTTCATAAGCTTATGTAATTAAGTGGAAGATTGTTTTTTTTCTTAATTGTTTGTAAAGATATATGAGAGCTCATGTTAGTACACTGAATTTCATTTATTAATTTTTGCTGAAAAATATCATATTCTTCAATTGATGGAGATAGTAT
>MDSV01140116.1_pt1 | contig 12016 bp, 4 predicted proteins | sample 810851 | NCBI WGS metagenome assembly MDSV01 (sample SAMN05326640, study PRJNA326480) | marine metagenome | isolation source: seawater | place: Atlantic Ocean: North East | collected 2012 | reverse complement strand
GCGCGGCGCGCCCGCCGCCGCCGTTACCGCCGGCGCTCGCCGCGTTCGTGGGCGAGGACGACGTCGCCCGCGAAGAAGACGCCGTCGGCGCCTCCGCGGCGCCGACGCCGGCTCCGAACGCTCCGAACGCTCCGACGAACAACGAAGGCTCGTCGCGCGCGATCGAAACCTCCGATCCTCACTCGGCCCTCACCTCCGCCGAGCGCCTCCTCGAGCGCATGGAGGAGTGCCACGTGCTGCTGACGCACGCGTTGCGCGCGGCGCGGCGCGTCGCGGCGGCGGCGACGGCGCGACTTTCTTTCGGGGCGGGCGCGTACGGGCAAACAGTCGGCGACGCGAGATTTATTACTATCGCCGTCGTCGCGCCCGGCGTCGCCGCGCTCGTCTCGCCGACGCTCGCCGCGTTCCTGCAGCCGCGCTACCCCTTCCGCGCGCGGCTCCGCAGGGACGCGCTCGCGGTGGTGGCGAGCGCGGCGACGGCGAGCCGTAGGTGCTCGGTCGACGCGCGGAGGCTGGAAAACGTCTCCGCCGCCGACGCGCGTACGGGGAATCAGTCGCGAATGCGCGAATCCGTCGCGAGGCACGCGCGAGACGTCGCGCGCGCGCTCGACGAGACCGTCTGGCCCGCGCTCGCGTCGCTGCTGGAGCGCGACCACCCGGCGCGGCGGCAAGAAACAGCAGGCTCCTCGGGCTCGAACCGAGCCGCGAGCGTGTCGGAGGGCGGCTCTTTGCCACCGACGGCACACTCGGACGCCTCCTCGGGCTGCGCGCGCGCCGCCATCGAGACGTGCGCGCGGACGATGGGTGCGTTGTTGACGTCGCGGGTGTGGTCCTGGGGCCGGTGCGAGCGGGAAATCACGGCGCCGCACGAAAACGCGCGCGACTTTTGGCGACTGGCGTCCGCGCCGTACCGCGCACTGGCGCTGCGCCTGTACGGCCGCCTGTGCGACTGCGACGCGTCCCCGGTTCTGTCCGCGGGCGCGGGGGCGCCGCTCCTGAAGCTGTGGGCGCTCGCCACCCTGGACCCGGCGGCGGCGGAGGGGCGGGAGAAACGCGCCGACGAAAACGCCGCCGTCGGCGGGTTCAACCGCGCGCGCGCGCGATTGGCGCGCGCGGCGCGCAGACACCCGGTTCTCGGTTTCGCGTTCGGTCCGCTGGAGGAAGACGAGACGACAGGGGGCGTTTGGGAGTTGGAGACGGGACTCGTTCGCGACGACGATCGCGGCGACGGGAACCCTCACGCGGATCTCGCGGATCTTCGCGGTTTCGTTTCCCCCGCGCCCGCGCCGCTGGAGACGCGCGCCGCGTGGGCGCGCGTCGTCCTGGCGCGCGCGTGCGCGGAGCCTTCGCCCGACGCCTCCTCCGAAACATCAGCGAGCGCGCTCGCCGCGCTCGCCGCCGCCAACGCCGTGTGGGACGCGGCACCGGCTCGGCACGCGGAGGTTCTCGGCGCGGGCTCCGTCGCGGAGGCGTTCGCGGACGCCGTCGCGGGCGCGAGCGCGGCTGTGGCGCGGCGGTTCGCGGCGAAACTGCACGCGACGCCCCCGGGCGCATTTTCGTCGCCGGGGTCGGCTTCGGGGGTCCCGAACGCTCTGATGAGTTTCCACGCCGCCGGCGCGGGAATCTGCGTGGCGCCCCTCGGGTCCCGGCCGACGGCGACCCGGCTGACGGCGATGACGCACGTCATCGCGGCGCGGCACGCGCGCGCCACCGCGGTCGCGGCAAGCGCCGAAACTGTGGCGGCTGGCGCGCTCGCCGCCGCCGCGTACGCGGGTTCGGGCCGCGCGGAGGCGGCGGCGGAGTCGAGCCGACGCGCGGAGCGCGCCGTCGCCGCGTCGCTGCGACGCGCGCGCGACGCTGTCGTCGGTTTACGCGCGCTGTTCGCGCGCGGGGCGGCCGATCAGGGCCACGCGTCGAGCGCCGACCACATTGCGCTGTACGCTCAGCCGCAAGACGACCCCCCGCTGGTGGGCGCGGTGGTGGCGCTGACGCACGCGCTGTGGGAACGTGGCCCTCCGCGCGCGCCGACGGAGAAGGCGCGCGACGCCGCCGCGGATGCGTTTTTCGAAGACGCGTTCGTTCGGTCTCGCGGCGACGGAACCGGAACCGGAACCGGACCCGTCGTGGACGGCGGCGTCTCGCTGGCGTCCTTCGCGCACTCCGCCATCTTCAGGCGCGCGCTCGCGAGGTGCGTGCCGAACCGAGTGCTGATGGACGAGACGGGCGGAGGTTCCGCGACGGACGCGACCGCGAGCGCGCGCGGGAGAAGCGGAAACGCGAACGGCGGGTTCTTGATGAACGGCGCGACGCACGGGGGGCACATGTACCCGCCGGGCGCCGTGGCTGCCGCGCTGGGAACCATTCGCGTCCAGCGAAGGCTGTTGACGAAAGCGGAACTCAACGGGTCGCTCCCGGAAACCGTCGCGGGGACGTTCTGCGTCGTCGCCTCGGCGCTCCTGGACGCCGCGTTCCCGCCGCCGCCGCCGCCGGACCCGCGGCGCGCGGCGCCGCCCTCGGGCGCGCAGGCGGCGCCGCCGGCCGTGCGGTGCGCGGCGTACGGGTACCTGGCCGAGCTCGCCGCGCGCGCGCCGGGCGCGTGCGCGAGTCTTTCTTCTACGCGCGACGAGGACCTGTTCCGAACGGACTCGCGGGCGTACCTCCGCGAGTTCTGGGCCACGCCGCCGCCAAACGTCGTCGACGCCTCCGTTCGCGCCGCGTTCGTCGCGGCGGTGACCTTCGCGGCGTGCGAAGTCGCGGCGGCGTCCGGGGTCAAGGGCGCGCGGGAAGCGGCGATCGCGTTCTCGCACTCGGGGGGGGGTTCCGAGAAGGCGAACGAAGACCGCGAAAGCGACGACCCGCGCCGTACGGGTACGCAGCGCGAACCCGAAGAAATCTCCGCGCGCGCGCGCGCCGCGCGCGCCGCCGCGCGGCGCGCGCTTTCGCTTCTTCTCGGATCGCACCCCAGCTCCGGCGCGCACGAGGAGGTGCTCCGCCGGTTCAAGCCGCACTCGGGGCGCTTCGAAAACGCGTCAAGAAACCCGCAAAGCGGCGGCGGACCGATCGCCGACGGCGCCGTCCCTAAAGACGCGCCCGCCGGGAAGGATTTCGACGCCGCCGACGCCGCGCTCGCGTTTTTGCGAGACGTCGCGCGCGTCTCCTCAGACGCGAGCGCGTTCGTCGCGACGCACGCCCTTCCCGCGCTGGCGGGGGCGTTGTCCGAGCACGGCGCGGGCAACCTGCGGCGGTACACGCGGCGGAACGCGCGCGCGCTGTGGGACGTCGTGACCGAACGCCTCGGCGGCGACGGCGCGCCGCCGCTCCCGCCGGCGCCGCCCGAAGCGAGCGCGGGGTCCCTCGCGTCCGCCGCGCGGGCGAGAACCGCCGACCCGGTGACCGTCGTGCGCTCGGGCGCGGCCGCGCTGAACCACCGGACCCACGCCGCGTTCGGCGCCGGCGATCGCGCGGGCACCGCAAGCGGCGGGCGAAGAGAAGCCTTCGCGGAGGAAGAGAAGCCTTCCCCTTGGCCCGCGTCCGCGTCAAAACACGCCTCCTTCGCCGACGTCGCCGCGCTGTGCGCGGCGGCGCGCTCGGGCGACGCCGCGGCGAAGAGAGCGCGAGTTTCCGTGATCGGCGCGGTGGTCGCGAAAGACCCCGCGTTCGGGGTGAAGCTCTTGCAAAACCCGAAGACGCAAAAGGCGTACGACATGCTGTTCCTGACGCTCGCGGACCACACGGGCGCGCGGTGCAAAGCGCAGCTGCTCGGCGCCAAAGCGAGGGACGTGGCGGCGAAGCTGGACGCGCGTTTCGGAAACCGATCGGGAGCGCGCGTCGTCGTGGGTCTGTGCGACGTCTCGCCGCGCGCGGGCGCGGCGGCGGCGGTGTGGGACCCCAAGGAGGAGAGCGTGTTCGTGCTCAGACCGGAGCACCCGGCGGCGAGCAGGCTGTGACGCGCGCGGGAGGCGCGATGGACGGGGAAGAGGGGTGAGGTTTTTGTATACGAGAAATCAAAATCACGAGATTCACGCCGCCGCCTCCGCCTCTTCCTCGATCTCGGTCTTGCACAGCGGGCAGCACTTGTTCTCCGCGAGCCACGGCTCGAGGCACTCCGCGTGGTACGCGTGGCCGCACCGGGGCAGGCCTAGGCACGAGTCGCCCGCCTCGAAACCCATGCGGCACACCGCGCAGCACTCCTCGTCGTCGCGCGCGGGCGACGGCGCGTTTTCCATTCCACGAAAACGCTCGCCGTACGCGAATCGCGTCAGCGTCGCCGTCGCCGTCGCCGAGGCGCCCTTGCTCTGCACGCCGATGCGCTCGCCCAGCTCGGTGAGCTCCTCGTAGGTCATGCCATCCACGTCCACGCCCTCGTCCGCCTCGTCCGCCGGGTCGTCCACACCGGCGAGCGCCAGCATGCGGTTCTGCCACTCCCTCTGCTCCTCCTCGGCGAGCGCGCGCGCCAGAGCCAAGGACGCGTCCTCCTCCTCGTCGCGCGGGGTGCGTTCGCCGTCGTCGTTCGCGCGGCGCTCGATCCGGAACACATCGTCGGGGGACCCGCCCAGGGTCTCGTCGACGACGCGGTCGCCGCCGACGACGCCGTCTCTCTGATTGTTTATCATTCGCGCGTGTCGCGTCGCGCGAGAAGGTCGAGACGGCGGGACAGCGTTCAGCGTTCAGCGTCGGAGCGTCGGTTCGCGTCTCGCCGCGATGGGCGATTTAGGGTTGAAGGCATGAGGGTGCGATGAGGACGTGCGCGCGGGGGAGAGGCGGAGGCGGAGGCGGAGGCGGAGGGGTCGTGGAGGAAAACGCAAAGAAAAAAAAAGAAAAAAAACCCGACCGACGATTGGCCGTCGCGAGACCGAGGGGAAACAACGAAACGCGTCGGACGCGTTGACATCGGTCGAGAGCGTCGACGTCGCACACGCCGAGGATGAGAACACGCACCTTGCGGTCGACAGCAGCCTCGCGCGCCACCGCGGCGACGTCTTCGCGCGCGTCGGCTTCGTCCGAAGAGACCGAGCAGGACTCGGAGGGAGAGCGGTCGTGCATCTCCTCGTCCGTCGGTTCGGGATGCGCCCCCGAAGATCTTCTCGGGACGTTCGTCGCGGCGTGCGCGTCCAGAGCGCCGGAGCCGTCCCCGCGGTAGTCGGACGGCGCGTCGCGCCTCGTGCCCTTGCCCGAGCTCGGCGGCGTCGAGGGAACCGCGCCGTCCATGCTCCGCCGCTTCGCCAGGCGCGTCGCCACGCCGGGGGAACACGGCTCCTCCTCCGGCTGAAGCATCGTGCGCCTCGCGGTGGCAGAGTCGCGAGCGGCGCCGCGCGAAGTGAACAGTCGTCTCCGAAACCGAACGCGGTTTCGTTGTTGAGTTTTCGCGATTCGTCGACGGTTTCGTTTTACTCGAGATTAGACCGTGGTGATCGACGACGTTTTCGACCCACCAACGGTTTTTTCGAACCCCTCTTTTTTCGAGAAGGTTTGTTTTCGGGAGTTTCGGGACCACGAGCGGGCCATCGCGACGCGCTTCGCCACAGGCCTCGGCGCGGCGAGCGCGGGCACGCCGCCACCGCGATGCCGTCGTTCCGCGACCGCGAGCGCGATGAGGCGGAGGCGCAGGCGAAGAAGACCGCCGCGCAGCGCGAGGAGCTCAAGAAGCGCGCGGCGAAGCGCGCCAAGGAACGCGCGAAAGCCGGTCTCGGCGCCACGACGAGCGCAACGGGTAATGCGACGGCGCCCTCGCGACCGGCGGGCGCGGGGTCTCGCGGGCCGTCCGCCGCGCCTCTTCGACCCGCCACCGGCACGACCGGTCGTCCTCCGAAACCCGGGGGGGCGGGAGCGAACGGCCCCCGCGAGACGCGCTGGGGCCTCGCCCCCTCCGAGTGGACCGGGGACGTCGGCGCAGAGCTCGTGACCCTTCAGGCGCAGAATCTGGCGCTGCGACGCGAGCGCGAGGCGTGGGAAGCCGAGCGCAAAAGGCTGGAAGGCGCGGCTCGAGCCGCGGGCGCGCCTCAGTACGGAAGGAAAGCCGCGCCCTCGCCCCCGCCGCCGTCCATCCCGACGAGCGACGACGAGGACGACGAGGCGCGCCCTCGGCCGCGCGTTCGCGGCGCGCCGCCGCGCGCCACGCCCCGCGGCGGCGGCGCATCTTCGTCGAAAGCGGAATTCGTTCCGTCTCAGCCTTCGTCCACTTCCGGCGAACCGCGGGGGGTCACCCCCGACGTGCGTTCGCGCGCGGGGAGCCGCCCGAGCTCTTCGCGCGGCTCGGGGCGCCACCGCCCGCGCGCGGAGACCATCGACGACGTGTTCGGCGGCGGCGGCGACGAAAACGCGCCTCCCGGATTCGGCGACGAAAACGCGGATGACGCGCTCGGAGCCCGCTCGCCATCCGCGTCGTCCCCCGAGGCGTCGCGCGCGGTTTTCGAGGCGGTCAACGAGCTTTCCGGCGCGGAGGCGATGACAGCTTTGATGCTCGCGGAGATGCGCGCGTCGCGCGGCGCGGTGGCTGATTTGCGCCGCGAGATGCGCCTAGAGCGCGAGCGCGCGAGGCAAGCCGAGGCGCGGCAGCGGCGGCAGCTGGAGCAGACGCGCCGCGCGGCGGACGCCGCGGTGATGACCGCGGAGTCCGTCGCGGAGAACCAGAAGTCGCACATGTCCAGCGTGATGCGAGCGGCGGAGACGCGCACGGAGACGATGGAGATGCTCGTCCCGAAAGGAAAAAAGAAGAAGCAACAGACGGACGCCGCGTACACGGCGGCGGATGTCGCCGATCGCGCGTTGACCACGATCGCCGAGATGGTCCCCGGGTCGACGGGCGACTTGGAAGAGCAGCAGGAGATGCTCCGCAAGCGCCGATTCGACAGGCACGCCGCGCGGCTCGGGCAAATTTCCGCGGCGGCGTCCGCGCTGGCGATCGCCACCGTGCACTCCAACGCCGCGCGGCTGCAGGCGGAGAAGGAGAAGAACAGCAAAGCGGCGCAGACGGAGGACCAGCTCGACAAGTTCCTCTACGCCAAGGTGATGACGGACTACTTCCTGCCCGCCGTGCTGCTCAGCCCGGAGGACAAGGCGCGCCTGGAGGAGAAGCGCAAGCGGGAAGCCCTGGCGGCGGCGGAGGCGCAGAGGCGGTGGACGCTCGCGTGCGAGAAAGAGGGCTCGAACGGGCGGTCCTCGGAGTACTGGCTCCTGCGCCGCGAGTCGCTCGACGTCGAAGCCGCGTCGTTGCGCGTCGTCGCCGTGTCTTTCAGCGCGTGCGAGAAGGTGACGCTCAAGGCGGTGCGCAAGAACTTCAAGAGCGAGCTGCAGGTTGGCGGGAACCCCCCCGGGTACCTCGGCCACGCCGCGATCGCCACAATCACCAGCGCCGTCGCGGACGCGGAGAAGCGCGCCGGCGACGCGCTGGACGACGTGCACTCCGCCTTCGCGGCGGAGATCGCGTCGGGGCAAAGGAACGGGTTCCTCTCGGAGGACGAGCGCGTCGAGCTGGACGCGCGCGCCAGACGTCTGGTGGCTCTTCTGGACGCGCTTCTGCAGGACTTCAAGCGGGAGTGTGTCGCGGTGTGCGACGGCCCGCCGGAAAAGCGAGACGCCGCCGCCGTCGCCGCGCAGGGCACGGCGCCGAAGGGCATCTTCGCGGACGTGATGCGTCTCCTCGAGCCCGCCGCCGCTCGGCTGACGATGAAGGCGAGGGCGATTCGCGCCGACGCCGCGCGCGCGAGCGCCGACCAGAGCGTTCCGCTGGAACACACGCTGGAACGCGCGGACGCGGTTTTGGCGAAAGCGATTCCGGGCGCGATCGAGCCGTTGCTGCCCGCGCTGAGAGCCGCGCGAGCCATGGGCAAGGTGGACAAGGCGGGCGTGACGCCGCTGCTCGTCAACGTCGACGCGGCGGACGCGACGGTGAGCGCGGCGATTGAAGCCCTGGCGCCGGCGGTTTCGTTCGCGGTGTGGCAGTTGAAGCGCGCGCCCGTGGGCCCCGCGACCGGGCCGGGCGCGTCGAAGAAGATGAAACCGCTGCGACCGGACGACCCCACGGAGGCGCTCGCGGAAGAGCACGACACGAAACAGAAGCTGGACGACGCGCTGGAATCCGTCGGGCTCGCGTTGCGCCGATCCCGGCGAAAGCTGCTCGTGGAGACGGCGAAAGCGAAGAGGGCCGTTTTGGACGTCGTCGCCGGGGACGATCGCGGCGCCGGCGGAGGGAAGCGAAGAAACAAAAGCGACGGACTGCCACCCCCCATCCCCGCGCGCGTCGCGAACGGCGTCCTGGACATCATGAGCCGCCTGAAGACGGTCACCGAGCGCTGGGGCGAGCTCCTGGACGACGCCGCCGAGGCGGAGGCGGAGGCGCGAGGCGGAGCCCCCGAACGCCTCGCGATGCGTCTGCGCGCCGCCGGGGACTCGACGCCGCGCGCCATTCGCGACGCCGGCGACCGCGCGAAGCAGCTCATGCTGTCGTGCACGGAGATTTACTTCCCCGCGCTCGCGCCGCCGCCGCCGCCGCCGCCGCCGCCCGCGAACAACGCCATCCCGTTCCTGCACCTCGAGGAGAAGACGTGGAAGAAGGGCGACGAGGCGGAGGATATCCCTGAGGAGCCTCCCGAGATCGGTTTCCTGGAGCTCGAGGCGGAGGTGGACGCGGCGTGCGATGGGTTGACGCGAGCCGGCGCCGACGCCGCGGCGCGCGTGCGGCGGATCACCGACCAGATCCTGAGCTCGTGCGTCTTCGCCGAGGACGCGGCGGACCCGCACGACGCGGACGCCGTGCGTCCCGCCGCGCCGGCCGAGGTGCGGGCGGTGGCGGAGGCGGCGGCGGCTCTGGAGATTTTGACGCGCGAGGCGCTGGACGACGCGCGCGAGGACGCGCGCGACGCGGCGCAGATTGTCAAGAAGAGCGCCATGCCGGCGTTCTTCGACTACGACGAGGACTACGACCCGGTGTTGAACCGCAAGGGCAAGTGCGAGGACCCGGATTTGGAGATCCCGAAGGACCACCGCGTGAACGCGCTGGATTGCGCGTCGGCGGGGACGCGCGTTCGGAGTGCCGAGGAGGCGGCGCGGGGAGAGGTGGAGACGGCGTTGCGGGAATCGCGAGCGACGCTCGCGTCGCTCTTCGAAGCCGCCGCGAACGGCGAGCGCGGGGGTTTGCTGTGGCGCGTGGCGCCGGAACCGGCGTGCCCCGGGCCTGTGACCTTGGGCATCAAAGCCCCGGGCGCGTTGGTGCCCTTCTGCGGCTCCTCGGCGGGCCTCTCGCAGTTCGAGTCGGCGGCAGAGATCTCTCTCGGTTTGCACGAGGCGGAGATCGCCGAGGCGAAGCGCGTCGCCGACGCGCGCGCGGCGGAGGAGGCGGCCGCGGCGGAGGCGGAGGCGCAGAGGGACGCGGAGGCGATCATGCCCGCGGCCACGCCGGAGAAGCCCAAGCGCGTGCCGCCCGCGCAGCCGAGGCAGCTGCCTCCGAAACCGACGCGGCTTCCCAACCGCAACTTTTACGAGACGCTCCGCGCGTACTTCGACGAGGAAACCGGGGTGAAAACTCTGAAACGGGCGTTTTTGGAAATCGTGCCCGCGCCCGAATCGGGGGGGGACCCGAACGACGCCTCCGGCGTCGCGCCTCCAGACGCCCGGGGAGGCGAATCCAGCGAGGACTCGCTCGTGATGAACGTGGATCAGCTTCGGCGGCTCGTGCAGGAAGCGGCGCCGGACGCGTCCGCGCGCGAGATGCGGCACTTCGAGGTGATGACGCTCCCCGGCGGGGACGGCGTGCCCGTCGAGGAGGTGCGCGTGACTCTGGGCGAGATGCGCGCCGCCATCCGCGGCTCGCAGCGCGCGCACAAGGCTGCGCGGTTCCGCGCGAGCGCGCTCGGCTCGGCGCCGCATTCGGAGAGCTACGACCGGGCGGTGACTGAGTTCCCTCCCCCGCCGAAGCTGACGGGCGGCATGCAGGACGTGCTGGACCGAATGCGGTCGAGCCTGGAGGAGGAACAGATTCCGACGCGCGCCATCTTCGAGGCGTTCGACGGCGACAAGGACGGGAAGCTGGACGCGTCCGAGGTGAAGGACATGGTCTGGCGTCTGTTGCCGACGCTCAACGCGGACGAGGTGCGCATGGCGCTGGCGCACGTCTTCGAGCACGCCTCGCTCGAGGAGAACGAGATCTCCTTCGCGGACGCCTCGGCGGACGCCATCGCGGCGGGGGAGGACCCGGGCCAAAAGCGCGGAACGGTACCGTTCCGGACGTTCGACGCCGCCATCAAGGCGCTCGCGCTGGGACGCGAAGAGGGCGACGCGTGAGGGATGGAGGATGAGTACCGATTCGCGCGTCGTTTACAAAGATTCGCTTTTTTCGCTACGTAGACGATCATCTCACGCAACCTCTCCGCACCGTCTGATCATGAGGGTCCAGTAGTTGGCGCGGATCGGGTCGCGACCGACAAGCCGCGAGTACAGCGCCGCCGCGGCTTCGCGCGCGCCCGAACGCAGCATCGAGTCGGCGAGGAGAGAAATCGCGTGCCGAGAATCCCCGAAGTCGTTTGTCTCCGAAAGTGCGTTTCTCGGTCCGGCGGCGGAGGTCGCGGCGCGGGTGTTAAGCGACGGCGGACCGTCGCCGCTTTCGTGTGCTTCGCTCGAAGACGCCCTCGACGCGTCCGCCGCCACTTCGCGCGCGGCGACGGGACAGAACCGGCGCGCGATTTCCTCCGTCCGCGCGCGAACCGCGCCGTCCGCGCGCGCCGCGGGAAGCCTCGCGACGCCGCGAAGGTAGTTCCACGCCGACTCGTTATCCGGCGCGAGCGCGATCTTCGCCTCGGCGAAGGCGAGCTCCGCGAAAAGCACAGCCTTTTCGTCCGTCTTCGCCCGTGCGGTTTCGTCCGTGTCGACTTTTTCTTCGCGATGGTCTTCGTCTTCGTCTTCGAACGGAAACACGAACGTCACCGCGAACCGCTGGTTCCACGCGCTGTTGTTTCGTGGGTCGGCGTCGATGGCGGCTGCCGCGAAGGTTTTTTCGTACGCCAAGTTTTTTTTTCCAAACGTCTTCGCGATCCAGCCGCGGTGGGTCCACGCGTGTATGTTCTTCGCGTCCAGCGCCAACGCCCGCGCGGTGGCGTCCAGGTTCTGCGCCACGCACGTCGCGCCCAGCGCCTGGCTCACCAAACGCATGTGGTTCCAGACCTGGTAGTTCTTGGGGTTCGCGAGCGCCATCTTCGTCGCGTACGCGAGCTCGAGACTGAACCTTTTTTTTTTCGGGTCCGAGCGGTCCGTCTCGACGCCATCTTCGCCGTCTTCGCGCGTGCCTTCCCGCGCCTCAGCCGCCGCCAGCGCCTCGACGAGCGCCCACCGCTCGTGCCACACCGTGTAGTTCGCGCCGTTCATCTTCAGGCACTCCGCTGTCAAGTCGAGCGCGCGCCTCGAAACCTCCCCGCTCGCGCGAACGGCGCGGAAGGTGTCGTGCGCGTCGACGTACTCGGGCCGGTAATCGATGGCGACGATCGGGCGGGCGGGCTCGGGCTGCTCCAGCGGCGTGACGTCCGCCCACTCGGGGCGACGCGCGTACGGGACGTATGCGTCCTCGTCGTCGGAAGAGGAGCCAGACGCGTCCGCGGGCGCGTCGGGGGGGGGCATGGCGAGGCGCGGTCGACAGTGGACGAGTGAGTTTTTTCGAATGGAAGAATCGTCACTCGAACTTCGGACTCGCCGACGTTTCCTTCAACAACGAAAAAAGCCACGACGGGAAGTGACGCGAAGTCTGCACACTCCGTGCCGACGGCGCGCCCGTAGCACTCGGAGCACGCGGGGCGTCGAACTCGGAGCATGCGGTACAAGCGGAAGCGGTGTCGGCACGGCAGGGAGAAGCCCGACTGCGCGGACTGCAACCCCTGCCCGCATGGCAAGCTGGAACGCAAGTGCGCGGACTGCAACCCCTGCCCGCATGGCAAGCTGAAAAGCAGCTGCACCGACTGCAACCCCTGCCCGCATGGCAAGCTGAAACGAAACTGCGCGAACTGCAACCCCTGCCCGCATGGCAGGCTGAAAG
>MDSV01093652.1_pt1 | contig 12016 bp, 13 predicted proteins | sample 810851 | NCBI WGS metagenome assembly MDSV01 (sample SAMN05326640, study PRJNA326480) | marine metagenome | isolation source: seawater | place: Atlantic Ocean: North East | collected 2012 | reverse complement strand
GTTTAGTAGTTATTTTCCAAATTTCTTCAATATTTTTTGGCTTCTTAAGGCCTTCAATAATTTATGATTATTTAGATTATTGGCTATTAACAATACTTCCATTAATACTTTTATTTTTATTTAGAAAAACAAATATTAGAGAACAAGTATCTTTTTACTCCTACATTTTATTAATAATAGTTTTCATTTTTTTTCAAGTAGGTCACTATATAAAGGCAGATTTTTTGACTACATATGGATATGATTCAAGTTTTGAAAACTTAAATTTAGATTCAAGAATAGAGCACCAATTACTTATTGATGGAAATAATTCTATTGAATTAAATTATTTTTTAGGAAATGGATATAAGGTTGATATTTTAAACAAGCCAGGAAATTCTGGATATCCGGAAACTATTGAGACACTTGTTGGAGAGCCAAGAGCAATTATATTTAGAGAAATTGACACTAGTTACTTATTAAAAGTTAAAGGCTGGAAGGTTGAATTAGGTTCAGAGAGTATATGGAAGTTAAATATTTTTTCGGTAGATTCAAATTTTTATTTAGATAATTTGACTTTAAATCCTTCTTCTTTATCAGGCACTGGTCAGATATATTTAGGAGCTAATCTTGACTTAAGCCTCCTTGTTCTCAATGGAGAATATGAAGTTACAGTATCTAAAGATTTGCCTATAGTAGTTAAAGGCAATGCTCAAGTGCCAGATTCTTGGCTTAATGCAACTGTAGGTTATCTCAACCAATTTGATGAAACATATAAATTAGAGATTGAAATAATTGAGGGTTCCGAAGTAATATTTAAAGATGGATGAAATTAGATTATGATTGATCAGCTAGGTAATGGGTTACTTTTAGGAATAATAATTTCAGTCGCTTCTGTTGCCTTATCTTTGTTGTATGGGGTAACAAGGATAGTAAATTTTGCTCATGGTGAAGTCATTGCCTTAGGTGCGATAGTTACTTTATTTTTCTCGGCACCTGTAGATTCTAGAGTTCTTTTTCTTGGAAGGTTTTCTCCTTTAGGTATGAGCTTTAGCACTTCTGTCATAGTTGCAATTTTATTTTGTGGTGTGTTTGGTGCTTTACTAGAACTATTGCTTTTTAGACCTTTAAGGAAAGCAGAGGTTGGAAATATAGCAGTTTTAGTTGTGACAATTGGGCTATCAATATTTCTTCGTCATATGTATCTTTTATTTGCAACTGGCAGAGTTCAAAATCTACCACTTGGACTAGAAAGAAGGCAAACTTATCTATTTTTTGATATGACTCCAAGAAACTTCAAAGTATTGATTGCTGGATTAGCAGTAATGATCATAATTGGTTTATTTCTAACTTTTACTCGTATGGGTAAAGCTATGAGAGCTGTAAGGGATTCAAGCGAATTAGCAAGTGTTTCTGGAATTAATTCAGATAATATAATTTTATTTACCTGGATATCATCCAGCATGCTTGCAGGTTTGGCAGGAATTTTCCAAGCGATTATTAATGATGTTAGATACAATATGGGTTTTCTAATTTTACTACTTATCTTTGCTGGAACTGTTCTTGGAGGAATAGGGACATCTTTTGGCGCTATGGTAGGAGGATTACTAATAGGAATTTTTGTTCAAGTTTCCGTTGCTTTACCATTCATGGAAGGACACACCGAAGCAAAAAATGCAGTCGCACTTGCCATTATGATTTTAATTTTACTATTTAGACCTCAAGGAATATTTGGAACAAAAGAGAGAATTTCATGAAATTTTCAATCAAATGGATAGTTACATTATTATTAACTGCCTTTTCAATTTATATGATTTTTGCATTAAATCCTATGGGGCAGTTAAGAATACTTTTCAATGTTTTAACTTTTGCTGGAATTTATGGACTTGCTGCAATTGGCTTAAATGTTCATTTTGGCTTAACAGGACTATTAAATTTTGGACACGCCTCATTTATGGGTGTTGGTGCCTACGTTACATTACTCCTTATACCTCATGCTGTTGGGAGGGAAGGTCAAATAAATGAAACGGGGTTACCTTTTTTATTAGCTTTGGTTATTGGCGTTGTGTCAGCTTCACTCTTTGGCTTATTGCTTGGACTGCCAGCAATAAGATTAAGGGGTGATTATTTAGCTATAGTAACAATTGCTGCAGCTGAAATATTTAGAATTCTAGTCATAGATCTAGAGTCAATTACTGGAGGTGTCTACGGTATAATAAATTATTCAGACTCTCTTCAACAATACAGACCTAATTTTATTGAGATCTTTGTATCCAAGTATGATTTAAATGCAGGACAGATTTGGATTTGTTTTCTCTCATGGATTTCAATATTTTTTGTTTTACTATTATTAAAAAGACTTAATAGCTCTCCTTGGGGGCGAGCATTAAGAGCAGTTAGAGAAGATGAAGATGCTGTCAGGGCTTTAGGCAAAAATGCTGTTTGGCTTAAATTACAAAGTTTTATGTTAGGTGCTGGAATTGCAGGATTATCAGGCGTCTTATTAGCATTCAATTATGGCTCACTTCAAGTAACACTTTTTGTACCGCTACTAACTTTTTATATATGGGCAATAATGATTCTTGGAGGCGTAGGGAGTTTGAGTGGCCCAATATTTGGATCTGTTATTTTTTGGGTAATAATCTCTGAAACAGACAGGCTAGCTTCTTTAATATTTGAAAATGCAAATGGACAACAATTAGCAGGAGTAAGGTTTCTTTTAGTTGGTTTATTAATAATGATTCTAATGATTTTTAGACCAAGTGGTTTACTAGGTAAGAAAGAGGAGCTGTTGTTAAATGTCAAATAGTTTAATGAGAGTCGATAATCTTAAGAAAAGTTTTGGTGGCGTTAAAGCAGTAGATATTGATAATCTTGTATTTAATAAAAATGAACTTACTTCCATAATAGGGCCTAATGGTGCCGGAAAAACTACTCTTTTTGATTTAATTTCTGGCTTTCAAGAAGAAGATAGCGGAGAAATATTCTATAAAGATAAAAATATAACTAAAAGCCAACCATATAAAATTGCAAGATTAGGAATGGTAAGGACATTCCAGCTAACAAAAGTCTTTGATAGAATGACTGTTTTAGAAAATTTAATGTTTGCAGGGTCTGACATCTCAAATGATTCTTTATTTCACTCACTTTTGCAATTTTCAAAACAAAAAAATTATGAAAACTCACTTGAAGAAGAGGCGTTAAGAGTTATGAGAGATCTTAATATTGAACAAATGTCAAATTCTTACGCAAGAGAACTCTCAGGGGGACAAAAAAAATTATTAGAGCTGGGGCGTTCAATAATAAGAAAGCCAGATGTTCTTTTATTAGATGAGCCATTAGCTGGTGTAAACCCAAAACTTAGTGAAGAATTACTTGAAATAATAGAAAAACTTTCAAATGATGGGATAACAATTTTGATGGTTGAGCATAATATTGATGCAGTAATGAAAATTTCTGAAAGAGTTATAGTTTTAGCCGAAGGATCAGTAATAGCTGATGGACTCCCTCAAGAAGTGAGAGAAAATGAGAAAGTAATTGAAGCTTATTTGGGAGGTAGTGATGACTAAAGCAATATTGGAATGCAATGGTATAGCTGCAGGATATGTAAAGGGACTAAACATCTTACAAGGCGTTGATTTGGTTGTCTCAGAAGGTGAGATTGTTTCAATCATTGGTCCTAATGGAGCAGGTAAGTCAACATTATTAAAAGCAATAATGGGGTTAATAAATGTATCTGCTGGAAGGTTTTATATTAATGGCAGTGATAAGACTAATTTACCTACTCATAAAATTGTTAATCAAGGGGTTGGGTATGTTCCACAGGTTGAAAATGTTTTCCCTTCATTATCTATTGAAGAAAATATAGAAATTGGAGCCTGGTCATTAAATAAAAATAGAAAAAGTAGCGTAAATAAGATATTAGAAGATTTTCCTATACTTAATGAAAGAAAAAAAGATAAAGCAGGGAACTTATCAGGAGGACAAAGACAGATACTTGCATTAGCAAGATCTTTAGTTACTTCTCCTAACATACTTTTACTAGATGAACCATCCGCAGGTCTATCACCTGTTGCAATAAAGGAAGTATTTGCAGCAATAAAAGAAATAAATGATAAAGGAGTTTCTATATTATTAGTAGAGCAAAATGCAAAAAGAGCTTTAAGTTTTAGTAATAGAGGATACGTTTTAGATCAAGGTAGAAACGCTTATCAGGGTGAAGGCTCTGAGCTATTAAACGACCCTAGAGTAGTAGATTTATATTTAGGTAAACTATAAAAAAAAGGCCTGTTTTCACAGGCCTTTTTTAATCATTTAGAGATTATTACGGTCTAAAATCTACTGTGCTTAGATTCTCAGCTTCATCTCCAGTCCATTGCCAAATGTCATATGTGGCAGCTGTTGGGTCACCATTTTTGTCGAGCATAATGTCTCCAGATGCTCCAACGTAATCAAAGTCTTCTCCTGCTTCAGCAAGTGGTATACAGTCAACACCTACGCAAGGCGTACCTCCACCAGAAGCTGCTTGCAGTCCAGAACCAATTTCTGTTCCTGTGACTCCATTTACAATAGCTGATAATACCATCAACATTACTGCATCATATGCTTGAGGCGCAAAGATAAATGATTCTTTACCATCTGCATCAGCTGCTGAATAAGCTGCACTAAATCTAGTCATTGCTTCTCCAGCTGCTGCTCCAGGAGCTGTTCCCTTCATTCCTTCTATGGCACCGTTAAGTCCACAGTTAGTATCAAGTTCACCGTCCTTTACACCGTCAGTAAAATACCAAGGTATATCAAGCTTACCTTGTTCGTATGCTTCTCCTAGCACACCACAACCAGATTCTACGAATAAAATTGATACAATAGCATCTACTTTTCTTTTTGTAACTGCTGTTACTTCAGCAGAGAACTCAGTTGCACCATCAGGATGGTACACAATCGTATTTACTGATTGTCCCTCTACAGCTTCAAAAGCTGCAGCGGTTGCTTCTGCAAGACCTCTACCGTATGAGTCAGATCTAGAAATGATAGAAATTGTTTTTACTCCATCATCTGCTAAAAGCTGTGCCATTACCTGACCTTGTAACAAGTCAGAAGGGGCAGTTCTTGCATATAATTCTTTTTTGTCCATATTTGTAAACTGAGGACTGGTGTTTGATGGGGATACCATAACCACTCCAGCTCCAATTGCCGTGTCAAGAATTGCAAGTGAGGCACCGCTACATGCAGCTCCCATAACACCTTGCGCTCCTTGAGCAATAACATCTTGAAGAGCAGTAAGAGCTACTTCTCCGTTACAACCACTATCTGCTTCTATCCAAACAACAGGTTGCCCATTAACACCGCCAGCTGCATTTACATGCTCAATAGCAAGCGTCGCACCTAGTGCAATACCAGGGCCTAGAAATGCTAGTTCTCCAGTTAAAGGCATAAGAGATGCCAATACTAGAGGACCTGCAGTTTCAACCGGCGCAGCTGTTGTAGCAGGAGCTGATGTTGTAGCAGGAGCTTCAGTTGTTTCTGGAGCTCCCTCGACCACCTCATCTGCTGTAGTTCCACCACCACAGGCTGTTGCGAAAATCGCTAATATTGCAAACAATGCAATCGCTTTGCGATTCTTCATATAATTTCCTTTCAGTCACTGAAATTAAAAAATTCCTACATAATTTGTAGGAAGTATTACAACAATAGCGTGATTTCACTACTCTTCAATAGCGAATAGAAAAAATTTTTAATAATGATTGAAAGATTACAAAACATGCTTATTTTCCTGAATAACCAGGATTATCTAGATATATTTATATACATTTTTATAATTTATATGCTGATTATTGGCTGGAAAAGGGGTTCATTATTAATTGCTTTTTATATTTTTTCTTTTTTAGTTGCTGTTTTTCTAAGTTTTAAGTATTCATTTTCAATAGGAATTTATATAAGTAGTTGGTTAAGCTCAAATAGACAAATTTCTCAAATATTTGCCGGTGTAATAATTTTTATAGCAGTTCTAACTGGTAGTTCATTAATTAATAGCTTCATAAGCTCTAAGCAATCTCCAAACGACTTTGGAAATAAAATACTAGGAAGTTTTTTCTCTCTGTTCTTTAGCAATTTAATTCTCACACTAATAATTTCCCTTGTATCTCTTTTTACATTACCAAGTTTCATACAAGAGAAAATGGAAAACTCAACCCTGGTTTCATTTTATGTTGATCCCGATGGCATTCCCCAACAGAGTCTAGAGATTATTACAGGTACAGATGTGCTCATGGTTACTAATAGGATTAAAAAATTGACAGGAAGCTCTTCAATTGTTGTTGATGAGTATGGATGTATAGAAATTCCTAAAGAGCCATTAGCGAAATTAATAATTAAAAATGATGAAGCTTTAAAAATGGTGGAACTAATAAATGTAGAGAGAATTAATGAAAATCGAGACCCTCTTCAATTCAACCAATCATATTCAAACGTTGCACAAAATTATGGATATAAAATGTACACTGAAGGTTTTTGGTGTCATCAAGATCCTAATAATGGATATTATGCAACAGATAGGTTAAGAGAAGTTGGATTCAGGGGTAAAAATATATCTGACGTGAGTGAGAATTTAGCTATTTCACCAACCATTTACTCTGCACATGAAGGCTTGATGAACTCAGAATCACACAGGAATACAATTCTTGATATCGAGTTTACTAGAGTTGGAATAGGGGTTGTTTCAGGACCAACAGGTTTAATAGTTGTTCAAATATTTAGTAAATGAATTTATTAATTGAGAATTTAGTTAAAGAGCTTATTGTCGGAGCAAAGAAGAGTTTAGATAATAAAGAAATTTTATTGGACAAAAAGAGAGAAAAAATTTTATCAAATATTCTACTTACTGAGTTAACTAAGCCAAGCTTTCAGCAGTCCAAAACACCAACACAGATAATAAATAATTTTTTATGTAAAGAATTTAAAGAATATTTTGATTTCACTCCACATGATTTTGGTGAAAACGCACATAAGTTAATAATGGAGTGGGGAATTAAAAAAGCAAAGGACATGAGTGAGTAAGAAAGAAATTAATAAAGATATCTGGATAAATTCATATCCTATTCTTATTTGGTTAATGACAGAACCTCTAGCCGGATTAGTAGATTCAAGAATTGCAGGAATAATCGGAATAGACACACTTTCTTCTGTAGGTATTGGTACAACTATTTATTTTGTATTTACTTGGATTTTTGTTTTTCTAGCATATGGTACAACTCCCTTAGTGGCCAAGCTAAAGACAAATAATAAGCTCAATAATCTTAAATATTTTGTTTCTTTTGGGAAAAAAATATCAATTATGCTTGGTCTCCTTGTCTTTATTATTATTTATTACTTTAATGATTTTTTTATAAGCCTTTTTAAACCAACAGATGAAATAAATAATCTAGCATCTATATATTTAATAGTAAGAGCTTTAGGAATTCCATTTTATTTATTAAATATGCACTCTACAGCTGTCCTAAGAGGTCTAAGGTATCCGAACATTACTTTTCAAAGTTCAATAATTGTTACTTTAACAAATATTACGTTAAGTTATTTTCTTGGGATTATGCTTGGACTTGGAGTTTTAGGAATAGGTTTAGCAAGCAGCATTTCTTTTTTTATAGCGTCTATATATGCAAATAATATACAACAAAAAAAATTGAAGAAATTTTCTCACACATCTGATGATGTAGATCAAAAAAAATTAAAGAAAAAATTTTTTTCTGTTGGAGGAACAATAGTACTTCGCTCAGCTTTCTTAACTGGGTTTATGGCATTGTTAAGTAACCAAGCATCCAGACTATCAATGAATGATATTGCCTTACATCATGTTTTAAATCAGATTTGGACTTTTGGATATAACTTTATTGACGCATTAGCAATAGCTTCGCAAACGCTTGTTTCAGAACATATTTCAAAGGGTAAAAAATATTTCGGCTCTGACTTATATAGGGCATTATTAAAAATAACAACAATATTTTCTCTTGTAGCTACTTTAGTAAGTTACTTAAGCATTAAATTCTTAACAGAATTAATTTCAAATCAAGTTTTTATACAATTAGAAAATAATTATTTATTAATTCTCTTCTCTCTCAGTCTTTTCTTTGGTAGTTACGCTTTTCTTTGGGATGGTGTGTTGTTAGGTCTTGATAAAAATAAAGAATTTGCCTACACAACAATAATTTCATCAATACTAGGTGCCTTAGTTTTATTTATATTAATAGCTAACTTTGGATCAATAAATATTATTTGGCTTTCGTTGGTTATCTCTCTAATTTTTAGAGCGTTAATTGGTGGTTACTTTCAGAGAAGATAACTATTTAGATACTTTTAATGGTGGTCTATCTAAATAATAACTCAAAATTTGTAATTCTTGTGATAAATCAACAGATCTGATTTGTATTCCAGGTTTATTTTTTAACATAGTAGGAGCAAAATTTAAAATTGATTTAATTCCAGAGCTGATTAATTTTTCTGCTATTTCTTCTGCTACATTTTCCGGTGTTGCAATTATCCCAATAGCTACCTTATATTTTTTACATGTATCGTTTATTTCAGTTAAAGGCTTAATCTCTAATCCACCAACTTGCTTATTTAGTTTTCCAGGATCTGAATCAAAAAGTCCAACTATTTTAAAACCTTTTTCTTTAAAACCTCCATATTCAGCTAAAGCTGAACCAAGATTACCTACACCTATAATTATTGCACTTAAACCATCCACTAAACCAAGTTCTAACTCAAGCTGCTTACGAAGCGTAGAAATATCATAACCAACACCTCTTGTTCCAAGAGTTCCAAGATAGGACAAATCTCTTCTAACTTGAGCATCATTAACTTTTGCAATTTCAGCTATTTTTTTTGAAGAGATACCCACAGAGTTATCATCTAATTGGTCTAAGCATTGTAAGTATAAAGGGAGTCTCTGGACAGTTGCTTTAGGTATACTTGTATTATTTTTCACTAATGCACAATCTAATAAAGAAAAAAAATTAAACTAAATTAAAAAAGTAAAATTCTTCTTTCTTTTAATTTATCTTTTAATTTTGACTAGGTTAATTTGAGAATATCAAAATGAAAAATAAAAAGTTTTTTGATGTAGTTATTATTGGTGCTGGACCTTCGGGTTCAAATGCTGCAATATCTTATAAAAAATTAAATCCAGATTTAAAAATTGGATTAGTAGATAAAGCAATTTTTCCAAGAGATAAATCATGCGGTGACGCATTTGGTCCAGGTGTAATAAGCGCATTAAAAAGATTTGGTAATGAACATATTTTAGAAGATGAACCCGAGGTAGTTTCTACTACATTATTCGGACCTAAAAATATTGGAATACAAAATTATATTCCTGAGGTGAAAAATAAAGAAGACTCTATTGTTTACGTTATCCCAAGACTTGATTTGGATAATCGAATTTTAAATTTAGCAAAAAAAGAGAATGTAGAAACCTTTGAAGGATATCGATATAATAAATTTTCCCATAATGAAGATTCGATATCTGTCGAAATAGAAAATAAAGAGAAAAAAAAATATATTTTACAAACTAAGCTTCTCGTAGGTGCTGATGGCGCAAACTCTAGAGTAAGAAAAAGTTTAAATCTTAAGCAGAATAGTGACTGGAATAAGGCTATTGCTATAAGGGCCTATATTGATAGTCCTAATTATTTAGAAATATTTGAAGAACGAACCCTTATGTTTGAAATAAATGTTTCAGCAATAAAAGGATATGCTTGGGCTTTCCCAAGCAAGGGAGATTTACTCAATATAGGAATTGGAGTGCCGTTAAGTGTTTTTAAGAAAGAAAAGATGGATATTAAAAATTTGTTAGATGAATTTGTAAAGACCCTTAAGGGAAGAGGGGTTATAGTTGAAAATCTTAGAATGGAAAAAAGCTTCATGCTGCCTTTTGCATCTTCAAGGCCTAAACTTGCACATGATAGAGTAGCTTTAATTGGAGATGCTGGATCTATGATTAACCCAATGAGCGGAGAGGGTATATTTTATGGAATGGAAGCCGGATTTTTGCTTGCTAATGACACATACCAATTGATTAACGAAAATTCATCAAAAATAAATACTGGTATTAAAAAATATGAAAAAGCATTTAATAAAAGATTTGGAAAACATTTCTTGAGCTGCTCTCTTGCAAGATTAGTTTTTCAGAGTCCATTTATGACAAAAAGACTTCTTCACATTGCATCAATAGATCAACATACTATTGATTTTGTTGTCGAATTACTTTTTGATGAAGCAAACTTAACAACAAAAGAAATAATTTTACTAGCAATAAAATTTGTTTTTCCTTTAAATATCCTTAAATCATTAAACAAAACAAGTAAGTAATCTATTCCCAAAAGCAAGAAAGAAGTACTAGAATAATGATATAGTTTGTGAAACTTTTCACAAACACGGGAGGGAAAAAATGATTAGTTGGCTGCCTGTATTAATCATGTTTTTAATAGCAGTTGGTTTCGCACTAGCTTCTTTAGGCGTATCTTATTTGCTATCACCAAAAAATCCAACAACTGAAAAGCTTGCTCCCTATGAGTGTGGAATTTTCCCAGAAGAAGAACCATCTCAAAGATTTCCTGTGAAATTTTATATGGTTGCGATGTTATATATAGTTTTTGATATTGAAATTATTTTCCTCTTAGCTTGGGCAACACGATTCAATCAGCTTGGTTGGTATGGAATATTGGTTATATCAATATTTACTTTTTTCGTATTAGAGACTTTATATTATGTATGGAAAAAAGATGTTTTAGATTGGAATATTCCAAGAAGAAAAAGATATCACGAATCTAAAACTGAGGAAAAGGTTGGATAATGTTCTCTCCAGATAATATTTTTACCACAACTATTGATAAAGCTGTTAGATGGTCCAGAACACAATCAATGTGGCCTGTAACATTCGGTCTTGCTTGTTGCGCAATTGAAATGATGGCAGCAGGGTCCGCAAAATATGATTTAGCAAGATACGGGATGGAAGTTTTTAGAGCATCTCCACGTCAAGCTGACTTGATGATTGTTGCGGGACGAGTATCTCAAAAAATGGCACCTGTATTAAGGCAGGTATACGATCAAATGGCTGAACCAAAATGGGTTATTGCTATGGGTGCATGTTCTTCAACAGGAGGTATGTTTAATAATTATGCATTGGTACAAGGTGTAGATCATATTGTCCCAGTTGATATTTATGTTCCCGGCTGCCCTCCTGGTCCGCAGTCTTTGATGCATGGAATTTTAACTTTACATGAAAAAATAATGGAAGGTGAAATCAACAGATGAGTTTTGAAGAAATAAATGTTGAAATAGATCAATATTTTAAAACTGTCGAAGGATTCAAAAAAGATGGTTATGAAATGATGATAGATCTAACAGCAGTTGATTGGTATAGAAAAAAAGAACCTAGATTTGAAGTTATAGTGAATTTACTGTCTGTCTCAAAAAATTCTCGCTTAATTATTAATGTAAATGTTCCTGATGAAGATTTAAAAATTCCTTCAATATGTGAGATTTATCCAGGAGCTAATTTTTATGAAAGAGAAGTTTTTGACATGTTTGGAATTGAATTCGAAAACCATCCAGAACTAACAAGGATATTGATGCCAGATGATTGGAAAGGAAATCCCTTAAGAAAAGATTATGGATCAGGGAGAATACCAGTCCAATTCAAGAACGCACCAAAGGTTGATTAAGTATGAATGAAGAAAAAGATTTAAAAGATGATTTAGATTTTTGGGCTACTAATTCTGAAGAAGGTGGTTGGAACATATCTTCTACGGATGAGGGTTCTCAAAAAATGCTTGAAGAAGAAGATGAAAAGCAGATAAAGATACAAACAGGTTCTGATGTAGTAGATGATTATGTTTATAGCGAAGAAACGACAGATGACGAAAGAATGATTGTAAACATGGGCCCTCAGCACCCTTCTACTCATGGTGTATTAAGGCTTCAAGTGGAATTAGAAGGAGAAGTTGTTAGGAGAGTAAAGCCTGTTATTGGTTATTTACATACT
>MDSV01057970.1_pt1 | contig 12016 bp, 20 predicted proteins | sample 810851 | NCBI WGS metagenome assembly MDSV01 (sample SAMN05326640, study PRJNA326480) | marine metagenome | isolation source: seawater | place: Atlantic Ocean: North East | collected 2012 | reverse complement strand
CTAAATTATCAAAACCTCTTTCTAATCTTTGAACTTGTGATGCTTGTTTAGCTAAATCAGTCATTCCTTGTATTAGGCCTTTTGCAGCATAAAATGCACCAGCAGCAATAGCTGCCCTTTTAGCCATTTTACCTAATGAGCCATCTATTCCTTCTATTTTTCTTTTAGCAGCAGCAGCACCTTTAATTATTATATCTATGATATGTTTATTTGTAGCCATTAATTTTTACTTTTATTTTTCATTATATATTCTATTTTTAGAAAATCATCAACCATATTAGCTGGTGTTTTATCTAGTGATTCAAATGGTGGTGTGTTAAATGTTTTGCAGTAATTATATTCTTTAATTGTCAGCTGAATATCCTGATCTAATAAATCTGCTGTATTGCAAAAGAAAAAGTGTTCAGAATATATTGCATCTGCTTTATTTTGTACATTTTTTTCTTCTAATTCTTGATAGCAGTTCATTAGTTCCTCATATACATCTTCTATTGATTTAAATTCTAATTGTTTACCTGATCGGGGAGATAATGCTTTATATGGAAAATCAAATCCATTATAGCCATTATTATCTAATCCATTAACAGATACTAAAACATTTATATCAAAAAGTATTTCTTCTATTTTTTTTTTGAACTTAATTCCATTACTTTTAAAGCTATTGCTAGTATTTGTGCATCAGAATATTCATTTAATTCTTCTTCACTCATACCAGTTCCAAGTAATGCTATATCAAAACAATAATACATCTCACCATTTTCTTTTCTAAATTTATTACTTCTTAATTTATTTAAGTGACTATGTAATTGTTGTCTTTGTCTTAAATTTAGTTGAACAAGTTCTATTTCAAAGGCTTCTATACCTTTTGCCTCTACCTTCTCTATACTCATTTTTTATCCTTTCTGCCTACCAAGCAGATTGTGATTCACCATTAAATAATTCTATTTCTAATGCCTCATTATTGTCTGAAGTTCCAGCATCTACACATTCAAATGATAAAGTATGAAATATACCATTCTCACTTAAATCTTGTGCTGGGTCACCAGTATACTGAATATTCATTTGCATATTTAATTCACCTACTGATGATAATGTACCATCACCAATATTAATAGCAACTGCTAGTGTATCTCCATCAAGAAAATCTTGAATAACATTTGCACCACTTGTGTAGTCAAAATTATCATCCATTTTAATAGTCATATCTCCAGTAATAACATATTCAGGTATTGAATACATTTCAGCATCACCATTAGAATTAAATCCAACTCTATTAACACCATTTGCAATGTTTAAATTCATAGATTTAAATACTAAATCTTTAGCACTACCATCTGATGTTAATGTTTTTGTAGACATATCACCAATGTTGTAATATCCAGTTGCTTCTGGTGCTGTCCAATTTGCTAGAGTAAAATCAGTTTCTAATGAAGTTCCAGCTGCTAATGGATTAGAGAAACCACTAAAGTAGTTACCACTCATTGACATAAATCCACCATTTGTACCATAATCTAATGATAATGTTAAATCAGATACCATTGCACCACTAATTCTAGTACCACCACTTGCTTGTGGATAATATGCTAAATTTACTGTGTGTGGTATATTACCTGATGTTGCACCACCTATCTGTGCTGTTTCTGCACCTTGTCCACCTACTTCATACAAATGTTTGTATGTTCCTGATTCAGAATGTTCTTGCAACACTAATGCTAAATGTTGTGCTAGTAGTTTTGGTGTAGCAATACATTCAAAGGGCATTGTTACTGTACCACCTCTAGTATTTATAATTGTATCATCTTTATGTTTTACTAAGCCTCTTCCACTTAGTAATCTTGATTCTCTAGTGACATTAAAAGTTGGTTTTTGCACTTGCATTACTGGTAATTGTCTATAAGCTGTTCCATCTGTACCGTCATTATCTAACCCAGCACCAAAATTACCATCTGTTTCAGCTTTTATGCCTACTCTAACATCACTAACTGGTCTTATAACTTTTGAAATTGCCATTATTTCTCCTTGTTAGCTTTTTTCTTTTTTTCTGTAATTTCAACCAATCCCATTGATTGCATTAGTTCTGCTGCCTTTTTAGGCAATGCTATTTCTTTACCATCTTTTAAATCATCAAACTCTTTAGATGTGCAAGGCATACCAACAGCACTAAATTTTTTAATTTTTTCTTTTAATCCCTTAACTCTCATAATACTCCTATGCTTGGTTTCCATAATGAACACAAGTTAAACTCCATTGTGCTACCATATAATCTTCATAACCTTCAACTTCAACATTAAAATCTAATTGTCCTAAAGTTACATCAACTGCTTTAGTATTATCAGCTAATGTTAATGTAATATTATCGTGTACTAAAGCCTCTAATATACTTACCTGATTCAATACATAATCTTGAAATTTATTATCTTTTCTTCTTAAAAAATAATACTGACAATCAAAATCAAACTCTCTAACTTCCATAAAAGTAGCTTTTTCTAATTGACTAGAACCAGTTGGTGTAATTCTAATAAATTGATTGTTTTTTATTTCCTGATCCCAATCAGAATAAACTGGACATTTCATTTCTGCTCTTATTTTACTTTGTAAAGCAGTTATAATATTCTTCCAGTTATTTACATACGTAACCATTATCTTCTCATTTCAATAGTTTTATTACTTTTATTAGTCACTTTAACACTTTTGTCATAAACTTCTATATACCAAGTAGAATTGCTATTAGTTGATGAACCTTGAAATCTACCATACAATCCACTAAATATATGTTGCAATCCACCAGTTATTACTTCTGCATCTGTTGTCTTGCCTTCTAATTGATGATTTGATAAATGACTAACTTGAAATTTAGCAGTTCCATATGCACCACCAGTTGTTGATACTACTTTTAATAAATCATATCTTTCACCAGTATATTCTCCAGTTAATTCTATTAAATCCATAGAATCTAAATTTAATCTTGCTAATATTTTACCATTTTTATCATTTGCATCTATTTCAGAAGATAATTTATAAATTCCATCATTTAATTTATCAATAATACCAGTTCTATCTTGATTTGTTACTAAACTATGATAATAGTCAGCTTCTTCTGATGAACCTTCTTTTGCTCTGATCAGGTTAGCTGCTGCAATATAACAAACAGATTTAATTATAATAGGGTCATATTCTTCTAATATATCAACTGGTGTTGTAGTAATATCTATTTGTTTAGAAGGCATTAATGGTGTTGAATATCGCATATCTATATAGTTATGTAATTCCAAACTTGCATCTATTAATGTTTGATTTAAAAAATCTGTAAAATCTACACCAGCCTCAAATACTTGTTCATTTATTGTAGTAGATGAATAATTGCTGTTATAATATTCAACTTGGTTTGTTGCACTTGTATAATACCATTCACCATTTGAATCTACATCTGCTGATGCTGATTGTGCTGCTGCTAATTCTTCACCATTAACAAATAATTGTGATACATATCCACTATCTCTAAATAAATGCAAATTACCTGATGTCAATGTAGGAAATATCTGCACTTTAGAATCAAAATCAGATACTCTATTAAAATATTTGTTTAGATCAGGTATAGTAGCATATTTAAAATCAGTAGCCATCTATTTTCTACCTTTAGCTTTCTTTCTTTTCATTTTCATTTTCTTTTTAGGTCTACCAACTTTTTTTCCGTATGTTCCTTTTCCTTTAGGCATAATTACTCCTTTTATCCTAGTAAAATTAATTCTATCTTAGTATTTGCTTTATGGTTTACACTTCTTACACTTATTGAAGAAATGCTATTATATCCTTGAAGTACATAACTTACTCCACCAGAATGTGCTGAATGTGATTGTCCTTGTACATTGAATTGTGCTTTTGGTAAATTTGAAACAGCAAATTCTAAATGACCTTTTTCATAATTACATTGACCAACTGCAATTCCTTGATATAGTAAATTACCATTACCATCATCAAATATAAATGCATCAGTATTTATAATAGTTTTATTAGTTACTGAATCTTCTATTTCTTCATCATTTAGTGCTGCTTTAGGACCAAAAACAATACTATCTGTTGTTCCACCACCTTCAGTTGTACCTTCTAAAACTGGTACTCCACTTGATAATGCTGGAAATCTACCAACATCAAATGGTGTAGTTCCACTAACATTACCAATTCCTACTCTAGTATTTGAATTGTTAGATAATGATGTAACTCTAATATCACCATTAACTATTCCAATTTCTACTTTTTTATTATGTAGGCCACTAGATGCATCATAATATAATGCATCAAATCTTGCTTGTATTTTAGGTAATACTGCATTTCCTGATCCAGCAAATGTTGTATCACTTGAATCAGTTGTAAATGCTATTGCTGCTTCACTACTTACTGAGTCAAAACCATCAACGTGAAATTCATCTACAACTATATGAAATGTATATGTTGTTGATGCTGCAAGTCCAGTTTCATCACTTGCTTTAATATTTTCTAATCCCCAATCTAAATAGCCACCTTTAGTATAAAATGGTCCTATTGCAATACTACCAGCTACTAAACCATCTGCAACTTTATCTGATGTTCTTGCTTTACCAAAAAATGCACCTGATTGTTTAAATTGTCCATTTTGGTCTGTCATACATAAAGATTCTGATGCTTTTAAATATTCATTACCATAATAAAAATGTACATCAGCATTATCTGCGTGTGATGCTATTGTAGTTCCAAATAAACCTCTATCAACTGTTAATGTATTTCCAGTTATTGATGAAACTTTCATTACTTCACTATCTACTTTAATTAAATCTCCAACTTTAAACATAGATGCATTATCAGTACCACCAGTATCAACTGTAAATGTTTCTGGATTTACAACTGTTGCTAAATCAGAACCATCAACTTTAGTTGTTCCAGCTACTGCTGCATCTACACCACTTGGTAATTCTGATAAAGTTCCATCACTTGCAAAAGCAGCAGATTCAACAGAACCTCCAGCTGCATCTGCTGGTGTGTATGATAAAATTCTTGATGTTGGTAAAAATGCAAATTTATCAGCTGCTAATAACATTGAAATATATCTTTTATCTGATGTTCCACTTGAATCTAAATCTGTTGCTAAATTTCTTGCATCTGTATCACTATCATCTTTCCAATCTCTTAGTTGTAATACAACTTCTGCACCAATATTGCTTACATTTTTAATTGCTAATGTTTTAGCACTATGTGCAGTTAATGCACCTAAATCCTTACTAAATTCTGTTAATGTAGTTAATTCACTTGTAGTACCTTGTGAGCCAGCACTTATTTCTTGTATAATATTTGATGAATCTGTATAAACTTCTTGTGAACTGCAAATATATTCACCATCATTTGTCCTGATTTTTAATTCTATATCAGCATTATTATTTAAAGTTTGTCCTGATCTTGTAGTGCTTGTGTTATTTGTTTTGCTATAAGCCATAATTTTTTCTTACTCCTAAGTCAAATGATATTTTACTGTTATATTTACTGTATAATCTGAGTTTGTTCCATCTTGTCTAAATGTTGCTAATATAATTTTTCCAGCTGCAACTGATGCACTATCTATTGTCCAAGTTGACAAATATGCTTGTTCACTACCAGCATTAGTAACATCATCATTATGTGCTAATAATGTTCCATCTGCTAAAGCTGATGTACTACCAGAATTGAATGTATAACTCATTAAATGCATTCTAGTTGTATCTCCACTTGCTGCATCTGCACCTTCTACTGAATAAACTGCATCTATTGATATATTGCTTGGAACATACCACATACAAGATGATAATGTTGATGCTCTTTGATTATTTGAATTTGCTGTTGTAAATGATGTATCAGGGTCAGTACCAGTTCCAATATTTAAAGGATATAAACTTGTTGGATAATTTCCATTTTTAAATGGTACAGCAACGTGTGTATTTGCAGCAACTATTGATGAATCGTGTGGTGACATTCCAAAATATGCATACTGAGTATGAACGTGTGTTCCTAATGCTTTTACCTGATCATTAGTAGTATCTACTTTAAATTTTTCAGCATTAGATGCATTATTAACAAGAAATGCACTTGTATTATTAGTATTAGATATAATTTTTAATGACCTATCTGATACAAGTAATGAACTTTCATTACCATTTCCTGATTTAATTGTTCTTAATGTACTATCAACACCATTGTTTGAATTGTCTGTATGCAACAAATCTTTGTATGTATCTTTGGGTGTTTTACCAGTTAAACTCATTAATTTATCCTATTATTGATGTTATAATATAATCTAATATATCTTTTTTTAAACATATATTTTTAAGAAGTTATATCCCATTTAAAAACTATTGTTATATTTGAATCATAGCCTACTGCTGGTGTTGATATATAAATTGCATAAATTTTACCTTTAGTTAATGGTGCATAATCACTTCCAGTAGATGGACTAGTTAAATCATAATCTAAAAATGTATCATCATCTATATCAATAGTAGCATCTTTTCTATATATTACACTTGCTGGTACTTCAGTATCATCACTTGATTCTAAAACCCTTAAACTAAATGTTCCATCTTGTGCTACTTCACTTCTGTAAATAAACTTTTCTATTGTGCAATTATATGGTGTAACAAATGATATAAATTCATTATTACTACCAGTTGATGTTTTTTCTATAATATAACCAGTCATTGGTATATATTGTGCAGTTTGTCCAGCATAGAATCCTATAAACTTTGTTTCATAATGATATTTACCAATACCAACTATATCTGTACCAGCATCATCTGTAAAACACAATTCATTTGGTGATGTGTCGTGAACCCATAATTGACCAAATCCAGCAGCATCAGCATTAGCATCTGCTTGTTCTTTTAAATTAAAAGATGATTCAGTCATATTAGCCAAAGTTGTACCAGCTTTTTTAAAGTACCATATAGCACTATTAGAATCCAAAGAAATATATCTACCAGCATCTACATTAAAATCTCTAAAACTATCCATAACAATATCAGTTGAATCTGTTTCTAGTTCTAAACTACTTCCAAGAATTTTGTCTAATGAAGATATTGTTAAATCTCCACTAGAATAAGTAACATCTGATAGTTCATTAAGTTGTGTTGCACCTGATCCAGTATCATCAGGCTCAGTTGATACATCTACTCCATTTACTTTTAAACTACCTTTAACATCTATTGTATCTTCTGATATTTGTAAAGGTGTATTTTTATCATTTACCATTAATGGTTTTAGATCAGGTTCTAAATTGCTATCATTAGCAAGATTTACTGGATTCTTTTTTTTGCTTTCAAAAATACCCTTTAAGTGTTTTATAATATCAGATAATCTCATTATTTTTTAGGTTTTAATTTATCAAATAATGGTTTTATAATCATATCTAGTAATATGTCATCAGATTTAGTTGGTGACAACTTTATTACTTTTTCTATTACAAAGAAAATTATAACTACTATTTCCCAGTTATTTTGCATCCATTCTGTCATTTTTTATCCTCCTATGATAAATTTTTTAAATTTTTATTTCCAATGGTTTCTATCGTATCTAGAAATCCTTCTATAACTTGCAATCTGCTATCTAATTCCTCATATAAAGTTTCATCAATATCTTCATTAGCATAATAATTATTTAAGTAAATTTCTATATCTTTTTGCAAGTGTGCAATATCTTTCATAGATATAAAATTATGCATATTTTGAAATATTATTAAAACTCTTTCTAGTAATTCTATATGTTTCATTTTTTAGTTGGTGTTTCTACTCTTTTAGCTGTACAGCCACATTCCATACAAATCCAATCTGCTTGTGGGTGTGAATTTTTTTTTAATGTTTTTATTTGTTTCCATATTGCTACAACTTCCTGATCTAATTCATTTGCTTTAAATACATAATCGTGCATCTTTTTTAATTTCTTTTCATCAATTTTTCTTTTAGCAAATCTACTTATTGCTTTTAGGATTTGTTTGATCAGGAACATTTGTATCATTTCATTAATCCTATAACTGATATTGCTAAAGTTAATATAGTGAAAAATGTAAACCCAATAGTTTTTATCTTTGTAATTTGATTTTCATTTTCTCTCACTCTACCATTTATTTGGTCAACCCTTGTTCTAATGTATTCTAAGTGAGATATTATTAAATCGTCTTTAGTATTTTTTGTTGTCATTTTTTTCTTGCATCCTTAAAAATTTATCTTTTAAACCGTTTCCACTAAGTTCAGCAATTATAGTAACTAATGTTTTAAAGCTATTTTCAATACCTTTTTGCTCTAATTGTTGTTTTTTGCTATTATCTATTAACTTTATTATAATCCCTTCAACCCTAGTAAATGATTCTCTCAACTCTTTTTGTAGTTCATCTTGAATAAACTTATTTTGTTTTTGAATAAATATCCAAAAAGCTATTGCTACAACTAAAGGTATTCCATATCTTTCTAATATAACTAAATAATCCATTTTACACTACGACCTTAAAGATAGTTGTTCCTTGATTAAGTTTATCGCTACTTTTAGCATTGTAAGATTCAAGGGATTGTTGAATATCATAGCCATTTCCATAATTCTGTAAATCAATTTTAATACCATCTCTATTTCCGTTTTCATAAAATATATAGCAATTCTGTGATGCTCTACCACTTAAATTCAATGCTTTCTCACTATAATCATTAGCACCTACCATACTACTTGACCTAGAATAATTATCACCTACTCTAGCAGAATGAACGTGTCCGAAAATTACATAATCTATGTGTGTGCCTCTCATTTTATATCTACCAACCATTTGACTAATTGATGATTCTATTCCAGTTCTTTTAACTGCACCATTTCCGTGTAATACTAATAAATTTTGCCCTGCTACCTCAACTACTATTTCAGTAGGGTCACCATCTATAAAGTTTATATCAGAATCTTTAAATATATATTTCAAGGTTTGAAATATTGTATAATCATAATTATCTGATGCTAATATAGATGCCCATCCCCAATCTTTTTTAACTCTAGATTCATTACCAGTTACCATACATACTGAAACGTTAAAATTGCTGTTTAAATGAAGGATTACTTGTTGCATAATATCAACTGCTAGGAATGTTGCTTTTGCTCTATTTGTAGCCATTGATAATAGTTCATCTAATCTTCTATCACTATTAAGCAAATCACCTGATTGGACCATTAACACATTAGTTATTCCAAATGCTTTAAAATATTTTGTTGCCTGATCTACAAATTGTTTACATCTTGCTGATGCTACACTAAAGTCATATTTATTATGTGGAAGGTTAACTAGTTCATTGAAATGCACATCTGAGAATTGTATTACACCTACTGCCTTAGAATTTTCTTTGTGTTTTTTTGTATATGCAGTTAATTTGTATTTGTCAAAAATCTGTGATAATCTTTTTGTGTACTTAGCAACTGCATTTTCAATCCTAGCATATTCTCTAAATGATTTTCTTTCAATTCTGTTTAGGTCTTGAATTGATTGTTTTTGTTTTGCTAATTTTACATTTTCTTCTACAAGTTCTAAATCTTCAATAGGATTAACAGTTTTTCTTCCACATACTTTGCATTGAAATCTTTGTTTATCACAATCATAACCTGATCTAATCAGCTTACTACTTCTGCAATTTGGACAAAACATATTTTATCCTATTTTAGTTAATCTATCACTTAATATTGTAGCACGTCTAGGTGTGTCTGTTCTGGCCCATTTAGAATCTAGCATTTCAGTAGATGCACCTCTATAATCTTTATTTTCTAGTAATTTAATTGTCTTTTTGAATTTACTAAATGAATGTAGGCCAAGCTGATATACCATTTCTAGCACTACTGCTTTTACCTGATCAGGTGCAGATGTATACCATTCATACTTATTAGCTAAGATGTATTTAATATTTTCTACATCTTCTTTTAGCCATTCCTTGCTTTGTTCTTTAGTAACTTGTAAATATTTAACACGTTTACCATATCCAATGGTGTCATATCCAGCTGTGCATTTATATACTGTACTGCTAAATCCCTCGTGTTGTGCAATACTCTCTATTGCTTTATCTATCCAACTCATTATCTGAGTTCTAAATGCAATATCAGTTGTATATCACCATCAGCATATGTTGGTGTAGTTGCAGATGTTAATATACCTTGAACAAAAAAAGAATTAGCATCAGATGCAGCTTGTAGTAGCATAGTTGGATTTGAATCTTCAGTAGTACCACTTAAAGGCATTACTTGTAATATTCTAGCATTATCTAATCCATCACCTACTGTTGCAGTATTATTATCTAATCTTGCAACACCACAAATATTGTTACTTACTAGATTAGCATCTGTAATATCAGCAGTTGCATTTATTGTTCCTAATGCTGTATTGCCTTCTGAAAAATAAAAATCAATATCAGAATTAGTATTTGATTTATCTATTACATACATTGCAACTAATTTTGAACAACCTCCAAGTCCAATAACTGAATCAGTAATTTCTGTTGCAGTAAATAAAACATCATCTTCTGCATATGCACTTGTATCTAAAGTTGGTGATACTCTAATTATTTTATAATCACTTCTTCCTGATCCCATTATGCAACCTCCTCAACTTTCCAACCTTTAGATTCATATTTTTTAACATATGCACCTAAGTCATCTCTATATATTACTTTACCATTTGATTTTGTAACTTTATATTTAACTACTTTTTTAACTTCTTTCTTTACTTCTTTTTTAACTGTTTTCTTTATTTCTTTTTCAGCCATCACTACTCCTTGTATGGTTTTTTTAAAGTTCCTTGACCAAATCCAGAAAATGAACCTAAATTTGTGATTCCTTTGCCTTTTTTGCCCTGATCAATCCTATGACCAACTTCTCCTATATAATCTAAATACTTCATTTTAGAACCTTTATAATATGCTTGTTGTCCTTTATCAGAATCTTCTGTTAAACATAAATCATTGCTAGGGTCTAATTGTACACCAAATTCTTTATTGTTTAAATTGCCTATATCTTTTTTAGGCTGTGATTTTCTTATTATATTTTTTTTGCTTGACATATTTATTTTTGATCAGGGGAGAATAATCCGACTACTCTCCCCTAATCGTACTAACCTTAATTTATTATTAAGATATTTCCGTATGTATTTCTACACCGTGTAAGTCCACTAGTTCTGAAACTGCCCAGTAACCATTTGCAACTAAATTAGTAGATGCACCTAGTTCATTTCTTTCAGTTTTCATTTCAATGAAATTACCACCACCAAAATCAAGGTAACCAGCACCTAATGCAGTTTTACCAAATATAGCACCTTTTTTTCTTCCAGTTGCACCATCAATAACTTGTGGTGATGTAAAGAAATTAATTCCAGCTATACTTGTAACAAAACCAGCACCATAGAATTGCTCACCTACTGATGCAGCACCACCGTGTGCAAATGCACCAACACTAGCATTTGTTGCTGTTAATGCTAATTCATTTGATAAACCATATGAACCATACATTTGTTGTGGATGCAATACTGCTGCATATGGTCTTGGTGCATCATTAGCTTCTAAACTAGCTACTGCATCCATAATATCCATAAATCTTAGACCATCATCTGTACCTTTTGATGTTGCAAAACCATCAAATAAAGCACATATGTTTGCATCAAATTCAGCTGCTACTGCATTACCTAGAACTTGACCAGCATTAATCATTAGTGCATCAGCATTGCCGTGTGCAGCTAAATCTGTAACTCTAGCATTGATGTGATTTCTTAAAATCTCAACATTAGTAGCTGCTGTTGTAATGCTTGTTGCTGCTACTTCTGTATCTTCATCTCCAGTAGCTTCATTTGTAACATCAGACACTCCCAATTTAGAATATATTGGAAATTGAACTGTGTTTGAACCTTGTACAGCTGCTACCATTGAAACAAGATCAGGTGTAACTGCTGCTTTATTAAATTGTACTATTGCTGCTGCTATAGTTTTTCCTAAACCACCAGCTGCAATGCCTACGT
>MDSV01062475.1_pt1 | contig 12017 bp, 12 predicted proteins | sample 810851 | NCBI WGS metagenome assembly MDSV01 (sample SAMN05326640, study PRJNA326480) | marine metagenome | isolation source: seawater | place: Atlantic Ocean: North East | collected 2012 | reverse complement strand
AACGGGCTTTTCGCGGGCCTCTGTCGGAGGCGTGGACCGGTAGCCACCCTTCGGGTAGGTAACGCAGCCAACGACCGCTTCCGGACATTCCCCGGGCCTTTCAATTTTGGGACTGTGGGACTGTGGCTATACAGGAGCGCAGGAGCGCAGGCATCCAGGGCAGTATCATGGCACTCACCACATTCCACACTACACGCCTAAAAAGTCGGTACTGCGGACATCCGCGTAGCAGCTTCTCAGTGTCCACAATGCTCGTAGCATCAGCTGCGAACGAGGTCTTTAATCGTCCTTTTTGAGGGCGGCGCTGATCTCACACAATTGTTCGTCATAGTTATTGTTTTCGAGGGCTTCGCCGATCCGACCCAAGCACTCTTCGATGTCAGTTGGGCGAGCAATCTTCTCCAAATGGGCCTCGATCATACTCGTGTCAACGCCATTGTTTTCCAGGGCGCTGCCGATCCGATCCAAGCAGTCTTCGATTGCAGATGGCGTGCCGCCGGCATGGCGCGCAATCTTCTCCAAATGGCCCTCGATCATACTCGTGTCAACGCCATTGTTGATGTGCCCGAGGCCATCTTTTACCTCGTTGCACAGCTCATAGACCGCGCTGGACATGTCATCGATGGCTTTCACCAGCCGAGGCGTCGTAAGCAGCTGGCACGTTGCGCGCACGTGTGCCTGGACATACACGGAGCTGTCCCCTTCGAGTCCATGACGGGGCATGGCATTTACTTTTAATTCGTGCACAGCTTTGATAGATTGTTTCATAATGGCTGTCGCTTCCTCACCCGCCTTTTCTACGGCTTCTTCGCGCTTACGCTTGGAAAACATCGTCGGATGGCGATGTGATGCTCGCACCGTCGCACCATTTCTTTGAGCCTGTCATCACGGCAACTCAAAGGCCACAGGTCGATGCCCACGCGTGTCTCCGGCGCCGGCACAGCACTGCTCTGTTTTACATTGCAGATTCGGTGTACACTAGCACAAACAGCCACACCGACGTTCCAAGCACGATTAAAAATGCCGCCGCATTGGGCAACGTGGGTGGCATCCAAAAGATGCCCCACGCAACCGGCAACGGCACGATGGGCTCGCGCGCAACGGCGCAGCTGTAGGCCACACTGACGGCCAAAGCAATGGGCAACCAGTGAGGGGGGTGGGTCCACGTGGATGGCCGCGAAAACAGGCTCAATCTGCGTCGATAGTTTGGGTTGTCCAGTTGCGTGCAGGGCTCGTCCGGTTCATTGTCGTATGCGCGCCACGCAATGCCCGCCGAGAGGGCAGCTGCCGTCAGCGTCCACCCACCAAGCAATCCAAAGGGCATGCAGACGATCCAGCGCCGTCGCTCATCCCCGCCCGGACCCCACGCGTTTTCAAACGCGGTAGCGCTGATGGCAAAGGCCGAGCACAAACACAGCACCAAAGATGCGCACAAGTGCGCAAAGGGCGTGTTCGTCGTAAACAGTGGGGTCCAAAATGCTGCGCAAAACCACGCCAACGCGTAAAAGACGTTGCCACCATCCGAGGCAAAGATGGGGTCGCCGATGTCGTGCATGATGTACTGGCCGGCAATAGTGAGTGCGCATGTGGCATAGATGAGCGCCCATATGGCAAAGGCCTCGCGGCTCGGCGAGTACTTGAGTTCGTACATGCAGCTAATGTTGCCGACAGCCCGCCCATACAAAAGGTTGCTGATGACGGAGATCAGCGCCGCAATGGCGATGCCAGCGACAAGCGGCACGCCCGTGGGCAGAGCGTCAGGGTTCTCTGCGGTGCCGGACATCTTTCTACGAAAGGACACACGAAACTCTCCCCGGTGTGTGCACGCCCAGTCGTGGTTATCCCGAGCACAGACTCACGAAAGCGATAGCGGTCGGGGAGCAAACAGGCACAGCGCACCGCCCTGCGCACCAATGCGCCCACGCCCATCGGTTCCGGGTGGAAGCATCCAGATGCCGCTGCGCGTCCAGTGCAGCTCGCGGGGTGCCTGCTCTGCGCTCTCAAAAAGCGGGCGGGCGCGCAGGGAGTTGTGCCCGCCGCGACGCATGGCCGTATCGACGATCACAACGCCGTGGTTCATCACGATGTCCCCCATGGAGGGCCCGGAGTCGATGATGGTGACAAAGCGACCGCATGGCGAAAAGGCCGGCGCAACTGGTGCGGATCTGGGGCGGTCTGCGTATGCCTTGATTCCACCAGAACCGTTCCGAAACCACTCAGTGACGTCGATGCAGTTCACCCTCTGGTAGGTCTGATAATCCGCGCGCTCGTGCAGCGATAGCATCGTCATCGCGGACACCGCACCACGTTCGATGACGGCGATGCAGTCTCCCATGGGAGAGATGCACGAAGAAACAAAGGACGCCGACATCCCGCCGATTCCCTGCACAATGGTGTACTTGTCTCCCACAATGTCACAAATGGAAAAAGTGAAGCCGAGTCCGTGCCGGTGTTCGGAGACCACCAATGCCTCGCGCCCGCTGGCGAGCGGGTGCACCTCGCGCATGCGTCCGAGAGACATGAAGCATGTCCTTTCGACCAGCTTGGGAATGCCGCCGTCCATAGCGTAGGTGGCAAACAGAAAGCCAGGACCAAGGTGTGAGGACGCGCTCGATCCAAGGTGTCTTTGCTTGAATGACTTGGGTTGGTAGTACTCGGTCGACCACGCCACGACCAACTGTAGCTCCTTTGCGTCCATGCAGTCGTCGTCCGCTTCGGGTGAGAGGAACCACACGGCCTGCGCGTTGATGCAACCGTCTTCGATGCCGTAGCTGGATGCTTCTGTATCGATTGGCACGCTCTTGGTTTTGCCAGACGTGCCGTCCCAGTAGACGGCAGCGCTGTAAGGTACCTCAAGCTCATTGCTCGTCAGCGTGACCACGTAGGCCACGCCGCTACCGTCCGAGGCAGCGGACATGAAGAGGGGCTGGCTAATTCCAACCTCGAACGGCTCCCCCCCGGGGAAGAGCGCGACAATGCTGATGAAGCTTTCAGAGCACGCTTCCTGTTCAAACCAAACGCAGTTGTTCTGGTCTGCCCTGTGTTGCACCAATTTGATCACGTGCCAGATACCGCTCCTCTGGACCACCGCGTATGCGTGCGTGCCCTCCTCGTTGACGGCCAGGGTCAAGCAGTTGGAAAGCACCGACACCATGCGGTGCTCCACGGCCTTGCGCGGAGCAAGCCGTGGCGACTTGGGCAGCTTAAGAACGTCGCCATTGCGAAGGTCCTTGTTGAAAGCCTTCTGAAGTTTGCCGCAGCAGGCGTCGGCGCAATGGCACGCCATGGCGTTGTGGGCGTGTTTTAGCATCTGCCTCTGCTCGGCACTCTGTAGTTCGTCGCAAACCTGGTTTGTGAACGCAAAGAAGGTCTCGGGGTTGTGTGGAATGGATGTGACCGTGTTGCGCGCAATGACTTCCGCCTGCTCGCGACTTGCCATGGTGTGAAGCACAGAAGCAAAGCGGCGACAAACCAACGCCAGGTGCACCACATTCCGAACGGAGGCGGCGACCTCGGCACGGTACGCGTGTCCATTCCAGTAGGGCTCGTAAAGTGCGAGTAGACAGCCCACCACTTGCACAACCTGCTCGTCCGCCACGCGATCCCAGATGTCTCCTGCCGACAACGGAGCGCCGTGGACCAATGGTGCGTAGCGCCCAGCGTGGGATGTTGCCGAGACGCCCTCCACGACCTTGACGACGCTTTTGAAGCTGTGCATCGACTTGCGGCGCCGATCCAATGCGTCGTGGCGGCCGACGAGCATACTTGTGGTCGTGGTTGCGGTCGTGGTCTTGGTTGCGCATGTCGAACCGCCGCGTGGTAGTGACGGTAGCGCTGGGCGCCTGGTCTCTGGCGCCGGCACGCAATTGGGCACCGCGAAGAAGTGGTCGCTAATCATGGACACCACGGGTGCGGGTGCGGGTGCGACTGCTGATGAACCCGATGAGCTGTGGATTGCCATGAACTTGCAGTCCGTTACGTCAACTGGCTCGCCTAGCGCTCCGTCGCTACCACCCCTTCCACCGGGACCGCCACCACCCCCACCACCCCAAAGTTGGCAACACGATGGCTCTTCAATTCATCACACTGCCGATATTCCACACATATCCAGACTGTTAATGCGCGAGGCGGACGCTTGGCGCGCACTCTTGAGCTTGCACTCGTCGACCGTTGCGGCCACGCAGCAAATTGCGCGCACAGCCGACAACGCCACCGGCGAGGCGACGCTCTTCGACGAGCGCGCATTGGACAGTCAAGTGCGCGAGGCCACGTACTGCGCGGCGCTCACGGGGCTGGCCAGCCAGTGCGACAGCTTGCTGCAGGAGGCGATGCGCCTGCGCGCAATGCGCATGGCGCGCCGCACCGTGGAGGTGCAGTGCGTAAACGACCTCGTGCGCGCTCACGCCAACGAGGTGCTTGCGGTGGGACAGTCTCTTGCGTCCACCGGCGCGCTCGAAGTCAGTGCAACGACGGCCGAGCTGCGCGCGGCCATCCAAAACCAGCGCAGCCAGATTGCGCAATTGCGCATGCTTGCCAGCGCCATTGCCGGCGCAAACGAGCTGCCGCTCTCTCGTGGCACCCGGCTTGTGGTCGGTGTGCAGCCGCCTGACGACACTCCCCCGAAAGTCTTTCCGCTGGACGACCTCTTGGAGAAGGTGTACGAGACGGCGCGCGAGGTCAACGAAACGAGTCTGGCTCAGGCTTTGGAGCGCATGCTTGCGCCAGACGCACTGCGGACGGATCCTCCGGAGAGCCGACAATTTGCGCGTCGGTCGGGGGCGGGGGCGGCAGCGAGTGGTGCCGATCACAGACAGGCGGCGGGGTGAGGCATGCCGCTATTTGGCGAGTCAGAGCGCCAATTAGCAACCCACACCATGCACGTGCGCGGTCGAACTGCTGCAGCCCAGTCAGCATGATGACAGCAATGTCGCCAACCACCGTCGCCGAGAAGAAAGAAGCCGAGAAACAGATGAAAGAGGAGCAGCGACGCATCGGACAGACCATCGACCGACTTGCCGCAGCGAGCCAGGCAGAGCAGGATGCAATGGTCACTGGCTGTGGTGGGACGAGCATTGTGTGCTCCATTGCGCGGCGCATGAGCCGGATGCTGGGCATCTCACGCCCGGTGCAAACGCACGCCACGATGCAGATGGACGAGACTGCAGCGAGCAGCCTGACCAGCTCCGGGCGTGTCGCCGCCGGAAGCAGCAGCAATGTGCGCACGTCGGCGAGCACGGCGTCGCGCGTGTTTGGCGTTGCCAAACAAAAGGTCGATCCCTCGCTCAAGCTCGAGCAAGCAGCAGTTGCGATGCGCGCGCGCGTGGCGCAGCTAGATTCGCGCGCAGAAGAGGCGCGCACTGCGGCGGCAAAAGCGGCACAGTCTAACAAACGACCTTTAGCCTTGCGCGAGCTAAAAAAGGCCAAGGCACTCGAGGCGCAGGCTCTGTCTACGCAATCGGCACTGGATGCACTCGAGGCACAGTCGGACATGCTGGAGCAGACGGCGCTCCATCGCGAAGTGGCGGGAGCAATCGGCGAGACGGCCAAGTCGCTGAAGAAGGACAAAAAGCTGTTGAACAGAGCAGAGGACGCAGTGGAGGCAGCAGGCGAGCTACGCGATCTGCACAGCGACATCACCTCCGTCATGGGAGAGCTGGGCGATCACAGCAAGTACGATTACGATGACGACGATTTGCTAGCAGAGTTGGAGAGCATGGTGCAAGCGAGAACAGAACCCGCGCACGGCAACGACGAGGCGCCACGGCCTGCGGGCGCGACTGGCCAAGCGGACGAGGACGCGGAACAAACCGCGGAGAATGTGCGAAAGGCGCGGTTGGAGCTCGAGCGGCGGCACGCTATGTACGACTCCGCCGAAGAGGTGAGGCGAGGACTGCCAGCAGCCCCGACAGAGATCAAGAAAAAAGAGACGCAGGGGCTTCTGCATTCCGCAGCGTGCTGATTTGTACAGCGTCGGGTTGCGTAAGAACCCACTTGGACAGTTCCTTTGCCGGCGCCGGAGACATTTATATAATCCTTAATACCTTTAAAGTAGGGACGTCCCATCACGCTACCGTCACCGCTGATCAGTAGAAGAAGGGGGGCGGGAACGCAACGGTCCGTGTGGTGTATGGATTGCACCACCGCATCACAGCCACCCGCCCCCACCGAACTGCTACGCCTTCCGCCAGGGCTGTTGTGCAGTGCACAACCGACGCAGGTAAAGGAATTCCGAGCACTGGAGGCGGTCATCACAACCCCGTCCCAAGTCGTCGACGCGTTCGCCGGCATTGCCTACTTCAATAACAGGCCCTTGGCAAGCAACGATCTGCTCCGCCCAATTTACACGTCCATCGAAAATCCCGGGCCTGGACAGGGCACGTTGAAAAAGCACAAGGTGTACTTCTCCAACGCGGCCTGCGCGCTGGATGGACCGTGGGAATACATGGTGCCCGGGTCGACTAGGCGCATCGAAGGGTGTGACCTGAGCTTCTGTGTGATTCGCCATCGTCCCGGTGGTGGCGATGTTTTGCACAACACGCTCCATCACATCGAGACCAGCTACACCGTGCGCGACGCACAGGCCACGGCGGTGGGCTTGCTTGCGGAAGGCTTCGATCTGTCGCTCGACTACAATGACCCCATTTTCCAAGGCGCGGTTCGCGAAAGCTTGTCCTCCTTCTTGGCGCAAGCGTGCCGCCTGCCGGGCATGTCGATGCGTCGTGTTGTGACACCGCTGCTGTCGGCGGCGCCGCCTCGCAAGAGGATGCCACCGCCGCCGCGCACTGCTAAGGTGGTGCCTTTCGAGCGGCCACCATACTTGCCCGGACCAGCCTGGCTGTGCGAGGCTTTTGGCACGTCGCTCAACCTCGAAGGTGACAATCGCGCCACTCCGGCCAAGTCGCTCTGGTTTACGCAGATCTACGAGGGCGTGCACTATTGATGGACTCGCATGCCATGGTGCGGATTGTCGCAATGCTCGTAATGGGAGCGGTTGCGATTGCAGCGATAGCACACGGACCTGAAACAGTCGTGGCAGTTGGATTTGTGTTCATGATGAGCTGCGCAATAGTTACCGCCGGATCGGTGCACCCGCGTGCGCTTGAGCCGGCACCGTTGGGCGCGTCTGTCGGAGTTGTGGAGATAGGTGCGGTGGGGGAGAGAGCACACGGAGAGGACGAAGAAGCCTGGGAGACACTGTTTGAGGCGTTGGGAGGACTGGTCGAATATGTGTTGTCTTCCAAAGAACACGATGATTAAATTCGCACGCTAAGAGGGTTGTCCCCGCCACCTCCCTCACTCTCAGCCCAGCAAACGCAGACGCATTACAGCTAAGCAGAAAAGAACCACGCATGGAACCAGAGTGTCTCTGGGACCTTCTGCCTCCCGAGGTTGAGGAGCGCATTTGGCTATTCGACCTCGCTCGTCGAATCCAAGACTTTGGCGTCAACCGCGCCATGCTCGACAACGAGTGGAGCTACACGCTCGAGAACAAGAAGCGGGCCGTGTCCATGATGTACCGCACTTTCGCCGCCTACTGCGGCGTCGACAGCTGCGCCGGCCGTGACGTCGATGTGTGGGAGCACTCTCGCGCGCACGCGCGCGTGATGACGCGCTTTGAACCGCGCCACCCACTTTTTGTGCCGCCGTGCGCAAGCTGGGGGATGCAGACGAACGACTTTCGGTCGGTGTGCGACGTGCTTGCGTTGGACGTGTCGCACGATCAGATGCGGCGTGCGGCAAGAGAAGCACCGCGCGATTACTACCACTCGCAGTGGTGGCATGAGCTCTCGTGCGATCAAAGGCGGCACATCAGCCTCATGCAACTGCGGATTAGATAATTGTTACAGCGGTAATCTGGCCACAACAAGCGACTCTTTTGGACTTACACGCTGGTACGCACCCCCTCCTCCACCGTCGCTGCATTGGCTGACAGTGGTCAGCAGCAGCAACACTGCACACCACACGTGCCACAGCGCCGCCGCCGTAACGTAAGATTGCACCAAAGGCACCGGCTCGCCGACAAGAGCGCAGGCCCCAAACGCAACCGCGTATGCTACGTAGTACCACACAGCCGCAAAGATCCACCACATGGCCGCCAAACCGCTGTTGCAAAGCCACCGATGGTTCCTGAGCAACGGGTGCCCGTCCTCCACATTGTCCGCAAAGTCGTCTACCCCTCCCCACACGTTCCAGTAGGCGGTGTACCAGATCTGCCCGAGGGACATCATGATCGCATTGGCTCCGCCAATGAACACGGCGGCTTGCGAGGCTCCCGGATAGGTCATCAAAAAGATGCCGCCAAAGACCAACACCGTCTTGCCCGAGTAATTGATGCTCACAAAGTGCTTAAGCATGCAATTGGGCTGGCAGCAGCCCTCTCGCCGTTTAGGGGAATCCATGACGCACCGCGCCTTGGTGCTGCAGGCCACTAAATTACACCTTATCGGTCGTCGCCGAGCACAAGCACCGCCGGAGCCGCGCTGAAAGGACACACCCAGTGGGCAGCCTCGATCTCGGCCGAACAGTTTGAGCGAATGATCTGCGAGTTAGCTTTGTCGCACCTGCCGTAGCCGCTGGTGAGATCGCGCACGTCGCGTAGCTTGATCTGCAAGTCTGGGCGGTTGCTAACTTCGTCGTTTACATCTGCAATCGCCATTCCGAGCAAACACTCTGGAGTAGGGACATGCACTTTCAGTTGTCGCACAGCGGCACGGTCGGCAAACTCTGCGAGGTTTTCAGAGAACTCTGAAAAGTAGGCTCGCTGAGCGAGGCGACCGTGCACGATAGCAAACCTGTCGTCTATCGCGTATGCACGGCTTCTCTTTGCCGACGATAGCGTGGTTGCTCCACATGAAGGAGCGCCAATCCATCCGGCATAGATGATGTTGGCATGCTTGATGTTCAAGTGTATCTGTGGCGGGAGGCGGAACTCGTGGCCAGGTGGCGGGAGGCGGAACCCGTAGTAGACGTCCGTGCGCACGCGGATGATGGTTTCGTACAACGCCATCTGGCTCGCTACCGTCCAGCATCGTTGGAAGCCGTGGTACTGGGCCGCACCCTTGTATGCGGAGTTTGGCACATTGTTCACCACCTCATTGACTGCCAAGCGCACCCCCGTGGAGCGCGCAAGTGTAGCGATCAAGGCTCTTGTCTGGACGATCTGCGCCTGCTCCCACTGCTGCGGCACATTCACGAACGCAAACAGCGTGCCGTCGACCGGGCGAACGATGCGTTCCAATGTTGCGCGGCCGGTGCATTCAAGCGACAGCGTGCGAATCGAGCCGAGGAGGCACACGGCAGGGGTCGGCATACCGAGACAATGAGAAAAGGGAAAGCACAACTGATAGAAGTCATATTTAGCGATGCGGCGCAAAAAGCACGAAGCGTTGCTGCGACCATAAACTCTGCGAGGATGTGTGTTTTGGTGCGTGTAAGATCAGTCGCCATGAAGCGGGCTCGTGAGGACCCCCCAAGCCCCTCGCTGGCGTACGGCATCCCGGCGCCGCCGCAGCCGCAAGTGGTGAACAACACCTACAACATCCGCAACTACTTTGCCGCCGCGCCACCCCCCGGCACTGCGGCCGACGCGCGACAGGCGCACCTCTTCGCCACCAACGCGGAGCGCCGCCACAAGACCACCGTCATCAAGAAGGGCAAGGCGTGCAGCGTGTACGTCTCCGACGCGTGCAGAGGTGGTACGCTCCGGGGCGGGTGCTACACCGCCTGCAAGAATCAGTGGGTCGACATCGAGTGGTTTGCACCGGCTGACGGCTCGTGGCAGACGGCGGGGAAGCGCACCAAGTTCTTTGAAGCGTACGGCGCGTACAAGCAGGCGTTCAAGGACGGCAACAAGGCCGACGCCGAAAAGTGGCGCACCGTCGTCGAGGACCTGCGCACCAAGTTGTGCGACACGTGCATGGACATCTCAAGCGGCCTCTCCCCGAAGCAGCAGGCGTGCAAGGACGAGTGGGAGCGCATGCGGCGCGAGGCGTGCGCGCGCCACGGCGGGTGCCAGTACCAGCACTGCACGGAGCGCGGCGAGGACGCGCGGTGCGTGCTCGAGGCCGACCACGGCACCAACCCCAAGATGACAAAGGCGGACGGTACGACGGTCAACCTGAGCAAGTACGACTGGTGGGCCGGAAACGGCGTCGTCGCGGCCATGCAGGTGGAGGCCCAGCAGATCCACCAGTGGATCTGTCGTTTCTGTCACTCGCTCGAAACGACGTCCAGCCAGGGCCGGCGGTGCGCCGACCCCGACGACATGCCGCGGGGAAGGGAGGGCAAGGACGCCACGCCCGAGGAGGTCGCGCAGGCCAAGGCGCGGCGCAACGCGCGCGTCCGGTACCCGAAGCAGCGGCACGTCGACGCGCGCAAGCGGGACGTCGGCGCGTGCCTCCACTGCCGCCGCGCCGTGATAGCCGGACAGGAGGTCGGCTTCGACTGGGACCACCGCGACGAGGCGACCAAGTGCAAGGGCGGGCTCTACGGGAAGGACGGCGGCGTGTCCGGGCTGGTGAACAACTGCGCCAAGGCGGCGGCGCTCGACGAGGTGCGCGATCTGCTCGACGCCGAGATGGACAAGTGCGACCTGCTGTGCAGGCCCTGCCACCACCGCAAGACCAACGGCTACCCGCGGCGCGCGCCCTTGGAGTAGGGGGGTGTTGTGAGGGGTTCTGTGGTCTTACAAGACGAGAACTCAAATGCACCCTCACGCTCACTCCCCCTCTGGAGCGAGTGCCGCCAGATTGCCAGTCGGGCCGTTTGCCAGCTTGCCCACGCGCAACACGCGCGGCCTCTTGCTGCTGCCGTTCTGCTTTTTCTGTTGCACACGATGGCTTGCCTCGGTCTTCGCCGCTCGGGAGCGGCGCTCCTTTCTGGCGCGCAGTTCTTCCGGGGTGCGGAGCCCCCTCTCCACCAGCGCCTTTTCAAAGTCTCGCCCTGCGGCCGGCAGCTTGATTGCGTGCCACATGTTCCGCAGCTCTTTGTTGATCGGCATGCCCCGTAACTTGGGGAAGAATGTGCGCTTGCCACACTTGCCTGCGGTGTCACTGATCGCCGTCAACTCTCCTTCCGCCTCCAGTGCATCCAAGGCCATGCCCAGATCGGGAGAATCGTGCGGCGCGGCCAGTTGGTCGCCCTCGATGCACAAACTGTCCAAAAACGACGGAGGCAGTCGAAACTGAAAGAGGTCTCTCAGTCCATCCTCAGGCGCGGCGCTCGACATCCACGCGCACCAGCGCGCCAACGCGCACACTCTGCCATCCTCGGTGCAGAAGATTTGCACCGTGTTGCGCCCACGCAGCGCTTTGACAAACTGCGCGTTTGCGGCCAGACACAGATCGATTCCGGCACACTTCGTCACAGTGTCGGCATAGATGTATTCTCCGTCCTCGTGGTCGTCGAGAAGCACCAGCAGTCGGTGCACGGCCGCCCCAAAGGTGAGCGTGCGGCCGTCGGTGGCAACCACACTCATCTGCTCGAGCACGCACGCATCTGGCATTCCGGAACCGACCGCATCGACTTCGCTCTCGCTGTCCACATCATCTCCACTCTCCAAGTGCACGTCCTGCATGCCGTCCGCAACTGCCACTGCCGCACGCGCCTTCCCCTGCCGGACTGCGCGCTTGGCCTTCGCAGCGGCCGCTTCCCGCCGAGCGGCAAGTGCATCCTGGCGTTCCTGCTGCAATGCAAGCTCGTTACTGACCCGTCGCTCCGCTCGTGCGCGCCGGCGCTCCTGCGTCGGAACAATGCGAACGACTCGCTTTTTGGAGCCACCCTTTGCGTTTTCCATGGTGTGGGCGTCGACCAATTGAGAACGGCGTCACGACAAAGAATGTATGGTAGCAACCATGGTCCCTGGCGCCGGTTGCTTGTTTGGGTTGCGTCGTTGTGACGCGGAAGCGACACGCGGTGGGAGGCCCGGGGAATGTCCGGAAGCGGTCGTTGGCTGCGTTACCTACCCGAAGGGTGGCTACCGGTCCACGCCTCCGACAGAGGCCCGCGAAAAGCCCGTT
>MDSV01060464.1_pt1 | contig 12017 bp, 9 predicted proteins | sample 810851 | NCBI WGS metagenome assembly MDSV01 (sample SAMN05326640, study PRJNA326480) | marine metagenome | isolation source: seawater | place: Atlantic Ocean: North East | collected 2012 | reverse complement strand
TCTGTTTTAATTTTATTTACGTTTTCTAAATTTAAATCACCTCGCAACTTATCTAAATATTCATCTTTGATTTTTTTAATATCGGACATATTAGTAGATTATTTGTTAACTCTAGAAAAACAATAGAGAAGATTAATTTAAAGCCGCTTGTGCCTTTTTAACTATAGTTTTGAATGCTTGTGGATTATCGTATGCAATTTCAGCAAGTATTTTTCTATCTAATTTTATGCCTGATTTACTTAATCCATTGATAAATTTTGAGTATGTTAATCCTTCAGATCTAACTCCTGCATTTATTCTTTGTATCCATAAAGATTTAAAATCTCTTTTTTTATTTCTTCTATCTCTATAGGCATATTGCATAGCCTTTTCCATTGCCTGTCTAGCGACTCTAATAGTATTTTTTCTTCTGCCCCATTGGCCTTTAACGGCTTTTAAAACTTTTTTATGTTTTGCTCTACTTATTACGCCTCGTTTTGTTCTTGCCATTTATTAACCCCTTAAACTATACGGCATATAAGATTTTACAATTTTACCATCTTGTTTTGACATAACCGTAGTGCCTCGTTGTTTTCTTATTTGAGAATTTGTTCTTTTAATCATGCCATGTCTTTTACCAGCTTGAGCAGTGATTACTTTACCCTTTGCTGATATTTTAAATCTTTTTTTTGCAGAGCTTTTTGTTTTTAATTTAGGCATATTTTTCACGCCTTATACAAAGATTAATATTAATTTACAACTAGAAATATTCCTTATAATGGTTGAATTACCATTATCATTTGTTTGCCATCAAATTTTGGTTGCAATTCTACCCGGCCAATTGAGTTCATGTCTTGTTTGATTTTTTCCATTAAATCACTTCCTATGCTTGAATGTTGTAGTTCTCTACCTTTAAATCTTATTGTAAATTTAACCTTATCACCTTTTGCCAAAAATTTTTGTGCATTTTTTATTTTAAATGTATAATCATGTACTTCTGTAACTGGTCTAAGTTTTATTTCTTTAAGTTCTATTTTTTTTTGTTTTTTTTTTGCCTTGTTTGCTTTTTTTTGGGCATCATATTTATATTTTCCCATATCCATAATTTTACAAACAGGTGGTTTGGCATTTGGTGCTATTTCTATTAAATCTAAACCATTCTCTCTCGCACGGCTAATTGCATCATTCAAATTTATTATACCAAGATTTTCTCCGTCCTCAGCTATAACTTGGACTTCTGGAGATGTAATTCTATTATTAGATCTCGGTCCTTTAGGTTTAGTTCTTCTTTGAAAGTAATTTTTTTTGAAATCTGCCACTTAAATTGAGTTTGCTCTATTTAAAGCAGAATATTTTTTTAGAAAATCAGTTATTTCCATATTTTCTTGTTTATTAGAATCCAATCTTCTAATAGTTACTGTGTTGGTGTCAACTTCTTTTTTTCCACAAATTAATAGTAATGGTATTTTAGTTAAAGAATGATCTCTTATTTTGTAATTTAAATTGTGATTCTTTAGATCAACTTCGGTAGAAATTCCTATTTTTTTCAATTGATGATAAACTTTTGTTGCATAATCGTCAAATTCATTTGAAACAGGTATCACAACTGCTTGAAGTGGTGTTATCCAAAAAGGTAATTTACCAGCATAATGTTCGATCAATATTCCTATAAATCTTTCTAATGATCCAAACAATGCTCGATGAAGCATTACAGGAATTTTTTTATTTCCATCTTTAGAAACATAAGATGCACCAAGTCTGCCAGGTAAATTTAAATCTACTTGAAGAGTTCCACATTGCCAATCTCTTCCAATTGCATCTCTTAAAACAAACTCAATTTTTGGACCATAAAAAGCACCTTCTCCTTTATTAATAGAATATTCTAGCTTTGATTCTTTTATTGCTTCTAGCAATGCAGCTTCGGCTTTGTCCCAAACACTGTCATCTCCAACTCGTAAATCAGGTCGATCTGAATATTTCAAAATAACATGTTCAAAACCTAGATCTTTGTAGATGTCTAATATTAAATTTGTAACCGATAAACATTCCTCAGTTATTTGATCTTCGGTGCAAAAAATATGAGCATCATCTTGTGTAAAAGCTCTTACCCTCAATAAACCGTGAAGGGCTCCAGAAGGTTCATAGCGATGTACCTTGCCAAACTCTGACATTTTTAGTGGTAAATCTCTATAACTTTTCAATCCTTGATTAAAAACTTGAACACATCCTGGACAATTCATGGGTTTAATGGCAAATACTTTTTCATCAGGAGTTTTTGAAGTATACATATTGGCACCAAACTTTTCCCAATGGCCAGACTTCTCCCACAAAGATCTATCTAAGATTTCTGGAGTATTTATTTCTTTATACCCTGCCTGATTTTGTTTCATTCTCATATATGAAACTAATTTTTGAAATAAATTCCATCCTTTTTCATGCCAAAATACTGAGCCAGGACTCTCCTCTCTAAAATGAAATAAATCCATTTCTTTACCCAATTTTCTATGGTCTCTTTTTTCAGCTTCTTCTATTCTAAGTAAATAATCATCTAACTGCTTTTGTGTTGACCAGCTAGTTCCATAAACTCTTTGTAACATTTCATTATTAGAGTCTCCTTTCCAATAAGCTCCTGATACTTTTGTTAATTTAAAAAATTTTCCAATTTTTCCTGTAGAGCTTAAATGTGGCCCCCTACAAAGATCGTGCCACTTACCATGGAAATAGATAGAGACTTCCTCACCTTCTGGTATTGAATTAATTATTTCAGCTTTATAAACTTCTCCATTTTTCTTAAAATGTTTTATTGCCTCATTTCTGTTCCAAACTTCTCTGTAAGTTTTCTCATTTCTGTCAACAATTTCCTTCATTCTATTTTCAATCTTTTCTAAATCTTCTTTAGTGAATGGTTCTTTCCTAGCAAAATCATAATAAAAACCATCCTCAATTACAGGACCAATTGTAACTTGTGTACCAGGAAATAATTCTTGAACTGCCATAGCCAGTATATGTGCTGTATCGTGCCTAATCGTTTCCAAACCTTCTTTATCTTTTGATGTAAATATTTTAACTTCAGAGTCTTTTTGAATTTTAAAATCTAGATCTCTTAATTGTCCATCAACGCTCACAACCAAAGCTTGTTTAGAAAGTGATTTACTAATTTTTTCAGCAATTTCAAAACCAGTTGTACTGTCTGAAAAACTTAATTTTTTTCCATCAGGTAGTGTTATATTAAGCATTTAATTAATTAATTTTTTGTACTCTGAATAAGTAGAAAAACACATTTTTTCAACATTAAATTTGTTTATTATGTTTTTTCGACCCTCAATACCCATTTGATTTACCGTAGTTTCGTCTAAATTTAATAGTTCAATAATTTTTTTTGACATTTCTTCTGAATTACCCGCTTCAAATAAAATACCAGTTTTATTATCAATAATAGTTTCTTTTGATCCTCCAATATTGCTAGCCAAAATTGGTTTTTGCATTGATTGAGCTTCAACCGATACTCTTCCAAAAGCTTCTGGTTCAATAGATGCCGATACTACAAAATCAGAAATTTTATATGCTATGGGCATATTTTTACAGTGTTCTATAAATTTTACTTGATTAGCTAATCTATATTGTTCAACTAGCCTTATAAGTTTCTTTTTATATAAATCTCTACCTTGATCGCTACCTAATAATACTGCAATAAATGCATCATGGCCTAATTGAATATTAACTTTATTTATAGATTCTAAAAACATTTCTTGACCCTTCCAAGATGTTAATCTACCTGGAAATAAAATAATTTTTTTTCCAACCCTTAAATCCCAAGACTTAAACAAATTATCTTCATCTTTTTCTATAGTTGTTGAAGGATCAAAATAATCAGTATTAATTCCTCTAAAAATAACTAAGAACCTCCGATTTGTGTTTAAATATTCAGAATAATTTTCATTTATATGTGCAAAAATAAAATTTGAACCTGCAATTATTAAATCTGATCTTACCATCACAGAATTATAAAATTTTTTTAATTTACTTTTAAAATTATAAGTTCCATGGAAAGTTGTGACAAATTTTCTACCTGTAATTTTTGTTGCTAAAAAGCATGACCATGCAGGTGCTCTACTTCTTGCATGCACTATATTAATATTAAAAAAAAGAATAATTAGAGAAATTATTATAGTATTAAACAACATAATTATTGGATTTTTAGATTGAACTGGAAGTCTTATTAATTTTACTTTTTTTTTATTTATAAACTTTGTCAATTCACCACCACTAGTAATTATGTATGACTTACAATCATTCTCATGTAAATAATGAGCAATATCAAAACAGCCAGTTTCGGCTCCTCCATAACCTAATTTTGGAATAACTTGTAAAACTTTTAATTTAGTTGGCATTTAATAAAGTAATATATTATCACAATATTTAAATATTTTTTATGAGTAAATTTAAATTTTTAAAAATTTCTAAATTTAAAAAGTTGAGATATTTATCAATTAATCAAAATTCAAATTTATTCATAGTTTTTTTACATGGTTTTATGTCTGATGTTGAGGGGGATAAACCAAAGAATTTTTTAAAATATTGTAAAAAAAGAAAAATTGGATTTTTAGCAATAGAGTATTCTGGCCATGGAAAGTCATCTGGAAAATTTACAAAAGGCAATATATCCAAATGGACTCGAGAAGTAAGAATTGCTGTAAATAAAATTGTAAAAAAAAAGAATTTTATTTTAATTGGTTCAAGTATGGGGTCTTGGCTTTGTTTAAATCAATTCAAATATTTTAATAAGCAAATTAAGGGATTTATAGGTATAGGGTCCGCTCCTGAATTTTTAGAAAGACTTATGTGGAAAAAATTTTCGAAAAAAGTAAAAAATGAAATTCTAAAAAAAAAAATTTATCAATTAAAGCAAGGTGAGTATGAATATCCAATTACATATCAGTTAATAAAAGATGGAAGAAAAAATAAGGTTTTAAAAAAAAAGTATAAATTAAATATACCTGTAACCATGATACATGGCTCAAAAGATGAAATAGTTCCCGTTAGTTTTTCAAAAAAAATTTTAAATAATTTTAATAAAGCTAATAAAGAAATTGTAATTATTAAAGATGGTGATCATAGTTTATCAAGTAAAATTAATTTAAAAAAAATAAATAAGGAATTAGATAAAATTTTAAATCTTAGTTTATTAAATATTAATTAACTAGCCACATCTATAGTTTTTTTATTTGTTATAGGATTGTCTAGTTTATCAAGCATTTCTTTTGGGCATACTTGAAAGAAATTTATAACTTCATTTTCAAAATTTTCTAATAATTTTTTAGCGAAAATTGAATTTGTTTCTTTTGAATGATTCAAAATTAAATTTTTAAGAAATTTTATCCAATAATCTGTTTCTGGACGTTGCCAAATAACACTTTCTGAATTAACTTTTTTTTCAAAATTATTATTAAGATCATAAACAAATGCCATTCCACCTGTCATCCCTGCTGCAAAATTATCTCCAACTTCACCAAGAATTATAATATTCCCTCCTGTCATATATTCGCATCCATTAGAGTCACAACCTTCTATAACTGCTGTTGCTCCAGAATTTCTAACAGCAAACCTTTCTCCTGCTTGGCCGGCAGCATATAAATATCCAGATGTTGCTCCATATAAAACTGTATTTCCAATTATTGTATTCTCATTAGATAATAGATTACTTTCATCAGGTAATTTAATTACAATAGTGCCTCCCGACAATCCTTTTCCTACATAATCATTTGCATCACCTTTTAAGTTCAACTTTAACCCCTTGGTCCCAAAAGCACCGAAAGATTGTCCAGCAGATCCATTAAATTTTAAAGAAATTGAATTTTCTTTTAACATGTTGTTTCCAAATTTTTTATAAATTTTATAAGAAATTCTTGTACCAACTGCCCTATGTGTGTTTTTAATATTAAATTCTTTTTCAATAGTTTTTTTTTTTATCAATTAACTCCTCAATTTTAGGCCATATTTCTTGATCTAAAGTATCTGGGACAGAATTAATAATTTTATTTTCACAATACCTTTTGTTTGGTCCAGGATCAGCTTGAACAAATAAAGGATTTAAATCTAGATCATCTAAATTAGAAGAACCTTTGCTAACTTGCTTTAATAAGTCGGTTCTTCCGATTATATCGTTTAGATTTTTAAATCCTAATTCTGCTAAAATCTCTCTTACTTCTTCAGCAAGAAATGTGAAAAGATTAACAATTTTCTCAGGCGTACCAGTAAATTTCTCTCTTAACTTTTCATCTTGAGTGCATACTCCTACAGGACAAGTATTTGAATGACATTGTCTAACCATTATGCAACCCATTGCAACAAGAGCTGTAGTAGCAACGCCATATTCTTCTGCTCCCATCATTGCAGCTATAACTATGTCTCTCCCTGTTTTAATACCACCATCGGTTTTAAGTGTAACTTTGTGTCGTAAATTATTTAAAGTTAAGACTTGATTAGCCTCTGTTAGTCCCATCTCCCAAGGAATACCTACATATTTGACACTCGTTTGAGGAGTTGCACCAGTACCTCCAGAATGACCTGCGATTAATATTATATCTGCTTTTGCTTTAGCTACACCAGCTGCAATAGTTCCAATTCCTGAAGATGCAACTAATTTTACACTAACTCTTGCTTTAGGATTTATTTGTTTAAGATCATAAATTAATTGAGCAAGATCTTCTATAGAGTAGATGTCATGATGAGGAGGAGGAGAAATCAAAGTAACTCCAGGTGTTGAATGTCTTAGTTTTGCTATTTCATCAGTAACTTTAAATCCAGGAAGCTGACCTCCTTCTCCTGGTTTTGCACCTTGGGAAATTTTAATTTCTATTTCATCACAATTATTTAAATAATTAATTGTTACACCAAACCTAGCTGACGCTATTTGTTTGACTCTTGAATTTTCACTATCCCCATTTTCTTTAACTATAAATCTTTTTTCATCTTCACCTCCTTCTCCACTGCATGAAGCACCTTTAATTCTGTTCATACCAATTGCTAAAGTTTCGTGTGCCTCTTTTGATAACGCTCCATGAGACATACTTCCACTGCCAAATCTTTTCATAATACTTGCCACAGGTTCAACTTCATCAATACTTATCGATTTTTTTAATTTAAAATCTATTAGATCTCTTAAATTAATTGGTTTAAGATTATAAATTCCTCGAACATATTTTTTATAGATATCAAAAGAATTTTCTGTAACAGCAGCTTGTATAAGATGAATTAATTTACCTTGATATTGATGAGTTTCACCATTTTTTCTATATTTATAAATTCCACCTATAGGAAGAATTTTTGTAGTAGATTGAAATCCATCAGTATGAATGTTTCTAATTTTCCTCTCAATACCATTTAGTCCAATTCCAGAAATTTTAGATAAAATTCCTGGAAAATAATCTTTTACTAAAGTTCTACTTAATCCTACAGTTTCAAAATTACATCCACCTCTATAAGAGCTTAAAACAGAAATACCCATCTTGGACATAATTTTTAATAATCCAAGATTTACTGATTTAATATATCTTGAAATACACTCTTCAAAATTCATATTACCAAAAAGATTTTTTTTATATCTTTGATGTATACTATCTATTGCTAAATAGGGATTAACGGTTGTTGCTCCAACACCAATTAATGTTGCAAAAGAATGAGTGTCTAGAGCATCTCCGGTCTGGACGTTAATTGAAACATAGCCTCTCAATCCAAGATTAATTAAGTGAGTGTTAATAGCCCCTATAGATAAAAGCATTGGAATGGGCAATTTTTCTTTTGATATTTTTTTATCAGTAAGAATTACTTGATTAATTCCTTCTCGAACTGATTGTTCTACATCAGTTTTAAGTCTATTTAATGAATTTTCAATATTATCATGTTTATCAAAAGTGCAATCTAAAATTTTTGAATTATTGCCAAAGTATTTCACAAATTTATTAAATTGAGAATTTGATAATATCGGACTGTTCAATACATATATATTTTCTTCTGTTAAATTATTAAAATCTAGGATATTTCCAAGATTTCCAAATCTTGTTTTAAGACTCATAACTTTATTTTCTCTTAAAGAATCTATAGGAGGATTTGTAACTTGGCTAAAATTTTGTCTAAAAAAATGATAAAGTGGACGATATTTGTCTGACAAAACTGCTAATGGCGTGTCATCACCCATTGACCCTGTTGCTTCTTTTGAGTCTTCTACCATTGGATGTAGAATTAATTCCAAGTCTTCAATGCTATAGCCAAAACAATGTTGAAGTATTCTTAATTCTTCATCTGAAAATTCATGTTTTTCATCTTTGATTGGAAATTTTTTATCTAAATCTATGATTTGATTATTGAAATTTTTATATTCTTTGGCTAGATAGTTTTTTATTTCATTGTTGGTATAAACTTTTCCTTTTTCAATTCTAACACCTATAATTTCTCCTGGTCCTAATCTACCTTTGGTAACTATTTTTTTTTCATCTAAATCAACCATTCCTGTTTCGGAACCAGCGAACAACAATTTATCTTTAGTTACTGTATATCTTAATGGTCTTAAACCATTTCTATCTGTTGCAGCTATAACCCAATCATTGTCAGTAGCAGCAATAGCAGCAGGACCGTCCCATGGCTCCATGGTACTATTTAAAAAATTAAATAATTGTAAGTGATCTCTTGGAAGTATTTTGCTTTTTTTAGACCATGCATCTGGTATTAACATAATCTTAGCCAAAGGCGCAGAATGACCAGAGATGCTTAGTAATTCAAAAACATTATCCAATGAAGCTGAGTCTGAATTTTCAGTTGGGATAACTGGTTTTATATTTTCCATATCTTGAAACAAAGGACTAAACATTTCTTCTTCATGAACCTTCATCCAATTAATATTGCCCTTTAAGGTGTTTATTTCTCCGTTATGAGCAATTGCTCTAAATGGTTGTGCTAGATCCCAACTTGGTGCAGTATTTGTTGAAAACCTTTGGTGAAAAATAGCATATCTTGAGATAAATCTTTTATCTTTTAAATCTAAATAAAACTCTGACAAAGATTCTGCCAAAAACATTCCTTTATAAATAATTGACCTTGAGCTAAATGAGCAAATATAAAATTGATTCAAGTGATTTTTTAAACATTCTTTTTCTATTTTTTTTCTTGTTTCATAAAGTTTTCTTTCTAAATCTTTTCCATTCAATGATTTATCTTTTGGTGTGAATAAAATTTGAGTAATCTCAGGTCTTGTTATTTCAGCTTTTAAACCTAATACACTGGTATTAATTGGAACTTGCCTCCACCTATAAATATTAAAATTATTTTTTAAAATTTCAGTTTCAATATATGTTTTACATTTTTCCTGTGCGTTATAATCATTCCTAGGTAAAAAAATCATCCCAGCACAGATTATTCCTCCATCATATTTACGACCATAATTCTCAATTTTTTCTATAAAAAAATCTGAAGGTATTTCTATATGAATACCTGCACCATCTCCTGTTTTGCCATCTGCATCAGTTGCTCCTCTATGCCAAACTGCTTTTAGGGCTTCTATTCCTTGTTCAACAACTTTTCTAGATTTTACACCTTCTGTTGATGCTACCAATCCAACACCACATGAATCGTGTTCCATTGACTCATCATAAATATGATTTTTTTTTAAAATTTTTAAATTTTTCTTTCTTAAAGTCATTAGGCTACTTTTTTATTTCTCTTTGATTGTAAATAATTATCTATTGAATTTGCTGCATCTCTTCCATCTTTAATTGCCCAGACAACTAACGAAGCTCCTCTGATAATATCACCAGCAGCAAAAACACCAGGTATATTGGTTTCCATTGTATCAAAATTTGTTTTAATTGTTCCCCATTTTGTAGTTTGCAATCTATTTTCATTAAATAATAAAGGAAGTTCTTCTGGATCAAATCCTAGAGCTTTAATAACCATATCTGCATTAATCTCAAATTCAGAATTTTTCACTACTATCGGTTTTCTTCTTCCACTTTCATCTGGATCTCCCAATTTAATCCTATCAACAATCAAACTGTCAACTTTGTCATTACCTTTAAACTCTTTTGGATTACTTAACCAAATAAACTCTATTCCTTCCTCTTCAGCATTTGCAACTTCCCTTGCTGATCCTGGCATGTTTTCTTTATCACGCCTATAAATACATTTTACTGATTTTGCTTTTTGTCTTATAGATGTTCTAACACAATCCATAGCTGTATCACCACCACCTATAACTATTATATCTTTTTCTTTTGCATCTAGAATTCCATTGTCAAACATTTCAACTTTATCACCTAAACCTTTTCTATTTGAAGCAGTTAAAAATTCCATAGCTGGAAAAATATTTTTTAAATCACTTCCAGGTATGTTGACCTCTCTAGGTTTATAAACACCCGTAGCAATTAATATTGAATCGTGCTTTTCTCTCAATTCTTTTAAAGATAAATCTTTACCAACTTCAAAATTTAAAACAAAATTAATACCTCCATCTTTTAAAAGTTTAATTCTTCTATTAACTACATATTTTTCCAGTTTAAAGTTTGGTATACCATAAATTAACAAACCTCCTGCTCTGTCATAACGATCGTATATAGTAACTTGATAACCTTTTTTTCTAAGTTCTTCACCACAAGCTAGACCGGCAGGACCTGCCCCAATAATGCCAATACTTTGATCAATTTCGCTTTCAACTTCTATTGGTTTTACCCAACCGTTTTTCCATGCCGTTTCGGTTATAAATTTTTCGATTGAACCTATCGTAACAGTTCCGTGACCTGATTGTTCAATTACACAATTGCCTTCACATAATCTGTCTTGTGGACAAATTCTACCACACACTTCTGGCATATTATTTGTGCTTTGAGATAATTCATATGCATCTTGAAGTCTGTTTTCGGCGGTTAATTTTAGCCAATCTGGAATATTATTACTTAACGGGCAATGAACTTGACAAAATGGAACTCCACATTGCGAACATCTACTAGATTGCTTGCTAGCATTTTCATTTATAAATTCTGCATAAATTTCATCAAAATCAGTTTTTCTCTCAGTTTTATCCCTTTTTGATGGATTTTTTTGATTTACACCAACAAATTTCAACATTTTTTCAGTCATTGATCTTGCTATATAACAATAATCTGATCTAATAAACCGATATTAGGTCATAATTTATGACTTATATATAATAAAATCCTTATAAAATAAGGATTTTTTGAATATTTGCATATTTGTTATGCGTAAAAGTTATTGCTTTATTTTAATATTCCTTAGATTATCTAAAAATACATCCAATGATCTCACAATACATTGAAGTAACAATTTTAGCGTTTATACAAGGTTTTTCTGAATTTATACCTGTAAGCTCATCTGCTCATTTAATTCTAGTTTCAAAAATTTATAATTTAAGTATCAGTTCTTTACAGCTTGATATCAGTCTTCACTTAGGGTCATTATTCGCAATAATATATTATTTTAAAAATGATTTATTAAATATTTATCAAAACAAAAATCTATTTTTATTAATAATATTAGGATCATTACCATTAATAGTTATTGGTTATATATTTTTTAGCACAGGATTAATTGATTACTTTAGAAATATAAAAATAATAGCGTGGACTACTTTATTATTTGGTTTGCTTTTATTTTTTGCAGATAGATCTCAAATAAAAAAAAAAATAGATGTAAACCTTAATTATAAAAACATTCTATTTATTGGTTTATTCCAAGTATTAGCTATAATACCAGGAGTGAGCAGATCTGGAATAGTCATTACTGCTTCAAGATTTATTAAATTTGATAGAGTAGACTCTTCAAAAATTGCTTTTTATTTATCAATTCCAGCTTTAGCAGGTGCAAGTTTTTTGGGAATTAAAAATATTTTAGAAACCAATGTAAACTTTAATTTAATTTTTTTATTTTCAATTTTTTTTTCTTTTTTTATTTCATACTTAACAATTAAATATTTTTTAATTTATGTAAAAAAATTTGATTTAAAATTTTTTGTTTACTATAGAATATTTTTA
>MDSV01132040.1_pt1 | contig 12018 bp, 6 predicted proteins | sample 810851 | NCBI WGS metagenome assembly MDSV01 (sample SAMN05326640, study PRJNA326480) | marine metagenome | isolation source: seawater | place: Atlantic Ocean: North East | collected 2012 | reverse complement strand
TGGCGATCGCCAGCACGCGCAGCGCGGGGGGCGGAAACTGCAGCGCGGCCGAATCCGCGTTCGCCTCTGCCTCGATGGCGCGCAGAGGCAACGACGCGCGCCGGATCCAGGTCGTGCGCGCCCACACGGGCAGGCACAGCAACGCCAGCATCGCCGCGGTGAGGCTCACCGCCAGCCTCTTGCCCCCGGGAGGCTCGCCCCGCTTCGCCCACCGCTCGAACTCGCGCTCGGGCGTGAGGAACGTGCCGTCCGCGTCGCGCGCGGACGTGCCGGGCGGCCATCGCGCCAGGGGCTGGAGCACGCCCCGAACCTCGCGCGCCAGCCGGGCGAAGATCAGCACGAACAGGAACGCGCCCGCGTACTGCTCGAGGTCATCCATCGCGAGCGCGCGGAAGGGACCGGGCGATGCCGAGTGCGAGAAGGCGCGACAACGACGTAAACCAGGCGGCCGCGACGACTGGGTACTTCCTCCGATTCCGGAGCGTCCGTCCGATAGATCGTCGCGACGCGAAACACGGAATTCTTCCTTCGAACAGACTTTTAGTCACAACAAAGCGGAAAAATCGGAGCCTCGCGTTTAGCAAATCAGAATACTGCGCCGTTCGGGGACACGCGGGAAACCGAATCGAAGAGTCCCAACCACGCTTTCGAGCACAGACAGAACAAATCCACACGCGAAACGGCAGTCGCGGTTCGGTCGAACAAAAACGAAAAGACGCCGGTTCGAAACTCGAGACTGTTTACGCGTCGGTAAAAAGCGTCTCGGCGGATAAAAAACACGACGCTTGTCGAGTCACGTTTTCCGAACGGCGCCACGTCGGCCTCCGGTTCGGCGCCACACGCGCGCGCGCGAGCGTCCCCTCGCGCCCGCGTCCGCACCCCGCGGTCGAGTGGCACGCGCGACGTCCCGCCGCGGCCGCACATTGCCGTGACCGTGTCGCGGGCATCCTCGAGGCGCTCTCGGGAACCTGGGAGACGTCGTCTCGAATTCGACTTTTCCGCCAGCCGGGCGTCGTTTGCGAAGATGCTGATGGAGACGGAGACGCCTCGCGCGGTGCCGCTCACGGCGGCATCGCTGGCGATGCTCGAATCCCCGGAGTACGGGGAAGACCCCTCCATGATGCTGCTCCGCCGGGTGCTGAGCTCGCCGCACCAAGTTGGTGACCCCAACGCGCCGGACGACGGCGACCGCCGGCATTCCATGGAGCTCGACGCGCCGCTCGCGGGCCCGAGCGGTCCATCCTCGGCGTCCGCCGCGCGCGCGTCGCCGGACACCACCGGCTCGTTCGTGGCGTACCTGGCGCCCCGAGGCGCGTCCGCGGCGGATTGCACGCGTTTCGCGAACGCCTTCGCTGCGAACCTGGGCGACGGCGAGTCGTGCCGCGTCGGCGCGCGCGGCGCCGTCGCGCACGAGCGCGACGGGGTGGCGACGTTCGTCAACGAGACGCGAAACCGCGTGGTTTTGTTTTGCGGCGCGCTGAAAAACGGCGCGGCGCTCGCCGCGGACGTTTTCGAAACCGAGACCGACCGCGCGGCGGCGCCGGCTTCCGTCTCCGCGCCCGAGCTCATCGACAGGCTGTACGACACCTGCGGCCCCGACTTCGTGGACCAGCTCGAGGGGGTGTTCGCCCTCGCCGTCGTCGACGGCGAAGGCGCCGCCGGCGGGTCTCTGTACGCCGCCGCGGACCGCCGCGGCGCGCTGCCGCTCCTGAAGGGCCGGTGCGCGTCCGGCGGCGTGGTCGTGGCGCACGTGGGCGTCGGCGCGGACCGAGGCGGCGTGCGCAAGATGCTGGACCGCGCGATGGTGGGCGGGACGTCCTCCGTGCCCGCGGGCACGTACGTGGTGGGCAACCGGCACTCGCGCCCGCACCGCTACTGCCGCTCGGCGGAGGCTGAGCGCGCGCTGCGGATGCTGCGCGACGACGTCAGCTACGCCAGCCTGGGAACCGAGGCGGGCTCGGCACCGCGCACCGCCGGGTTTCGCTCGCGGGAGAACTCGTTCGGGTCGTTCGGGGACCTCCGCGACGTTCGCGACGGCGCCGACCCGCACAGAGGCGGGACGCGCGCGAAGAGCCGCGAGTTAAGGCGGCGCTCGGTCCAGGCGCCGGATGCGCTCGACTACGGCGCGTTGGGCGCGTGGTCGCCGCAGACGGCGGACTTGGGCGACGGCTCGGGCGACGGCTCGGGCGAGAGCCGCATGGGCGCCTCGTTCAAGGAGGCGGAGGAGGCGCGGCGAGAACGGGCGGCTGCGGCGAGGAAGGGTGGGGAAGCGGAGGGCGGGGAAGGGTCCGGGCGCGACTCGCCCGAGCCCGACGTCCTGTCGCGGCTGGGCAGCGGCGCGAGCGACCAGAGCGCCGTCAAGGCGGCGGCGAGCGTCGAGTACCAGAACGCCGTCGAGGTGCGGAGCGCGAAAGCCGCCTCCGCGTCTTCGTGCGGCGCGGAGGACACGCGCGGCGCGTCGGAGTGCTACGTGTCGCTGCGAGGGTGACGACGGAGACGCGGCGAACCGCGCGCCGAAGCGCTGCGGAGTCCGCGAGAAGGAAAGCGATATCATACTCATAGTCCGACGCGGGTCGTCCAACGCGCGTTTAGCACGCGCACGAGACGGACCCGCGTTTTTTGTTTCAACACACACGCACACTACTACGCGCGTTAGAAGCGATCGGGATCCGCCCTCATCGTCCGGCGATATTGGCTCAGCAGCGCGCTTTCGGTCGACGTCCGAGGGCGACGCGCTCGGGTTGGTATTTTTTTCGCCGCCACGAAAACGTCTCCCCCATTCTGCACGAAAAGCGTTTCGCCGAGGAGGAACCTGAAACGTGAAAGTCAACCTTCGAAACAGCCGTTGTGGGTTGCGTCCACGACATCTCGCGAGCCGCTGGAGCCGCGAAGCCCGGGTAAGGCGCCAGACCTCCGGTGCGCTCGGCTCCGGCGGCGCGTCTCGGTCGGTTCAGGGGTCGGGCGGCGTCGGGCGCCATGGTCGCGTACGGCCAGGCCCACCGTTTGCCCGAGGGGAGGGCGACGGAGACAGTGTACGGCCTGATCCGCGACGGGAAACACGACGTGTGCGTGGAGATGCTCACCGCGGAGCTCGCGGACGCGCCCACGAGCCGGCCCGCGTTGTCGATCCTGGGCCACTGCCACTACCATCTCGGCGAGTTTGACCTCGCCGCGGAGATGTACGAGCGCCTGTCGCGCCTTCGGCCGGAGGACGCGTCGGTCAAGCTGTACCACGCGCAGAGCCTGTTCAAGGCTGGCGCGCGGGCGGATGCCGCGCGCGCGGCGAAATCCATCGACGACCCGAACCTCGAGACGCAGGTGGCGCGTCTGCTGGCGCACATCGCGTTCGAGGAGGACGAGGTGGCGGAGTGCCGCGCGTACCTCGCGAAGTGCCCCGCGGACGACCCCGACGTCCTCGTGGACGGCGCGTGCTGCGACCTGAAAGACGGCCGCCACGAAGCCGCGCGCGCCGGATTCGAGAGCGCGCGCGACGCCGGCGGGTACCAGCCCGACGTCGCGTACAACGAGGCGCTGTGCGCGTACCGGTCGCGAAAGTACGGCCCGTGCTTGAAACATCTCGCGGAGATCATCGAGCGGGGGGTGCGGGAGCACCCCGAGCTGCTGGTGGGCGCGGTGACCGAAGGCGAGGCCGACGGCGCGTCCGTGGGAAACACGCCGGCGCTGCGCGCGACATTTCTCGTGGAGGCGTTCAACCTGAAGGCGGCGGTGGAGTTCGCGATGAAGAACTTCGACGAGGCGCGCGAGGCGCTCACGGACATGCCCCCCCGCGCGGAGGAGGAGCTCGACCCCGTCACGCTGCACAACGTGGCGCTGATGCACATGGACACGGACCCGGCGGACGGGTTCGACAAGCTGAATTTTCTCGTCTCCTCCCCGGACTCCGTCCCGGCTCCGCCCGAGTGCTTCGCCAACCTTCTGCTGCTGTACGTCTCGCCCGCGCACGGCTTTCACGACCTCGCCGCGGACGTCCTGGCGGAGCACCCCGCGCTGGCGCAGAAGCACCTGTCCGCGGACGCGTACGAGTACCTGGACGCCGCGATCGCGGCGACGCGCAGCCCGGAGGAGGCGTACCGCCGCTTCGAGCGCGCGGCGAGCGCCAAGGCGGAGGAGATGCGCGGGCTCGCCAAGTCCATTCAGGATGCGCGTCTGCGGCGCGACGCCGAGCGCGTCAAGCGGTTAGCGGCGCGGTACGACGACGCGCTGGAGGCGTACATCCCCTTCCTGATGGCGCAGGCGAAGATTTACTGGGACCGGGCGCACTACGCGCAGGTGGAGAAGATTTTCCGTCGAAGCGCGGAGTTTTGCGCCGAGCACGAGACGTTCCGGCTCAACGTCGCGCACACGTACTTCATGCAAAGCCTGCGTTCGGACGACAAGTACGGCGAGGCGGTGGAGTACTACGAGCCCATCGTGATGGCGAAGGTGGAGAGCGGCGAGTGCCTGAGCGTGACCGCGATCGTGCTGGCGAACCTGTGCGTCGCGTACATCATGACCAGCCGCAACGAGGACGCCGAGTCGCTGATGCGGCGGGTGGAGAAGGAGGAGAGCGCGCTCGCGCGCCGCGACCCGGCGCGGCCGCGGTTCCACCTGACCATCATCAACCTGGTCATCGGCACGTTGTACTGCGCGAAGGGCAACTACGAGTTTGGCATCTCACGCGTCATCAAGAGCCTGGAGCCGCTCGAGGAGAAGCTCGAAGCGGACACCTGGTTCTACGCGAAGCGGTGCTTCCTGTCGCTGCTCGAGGGCATGGCCAAGCGGCTCGTCGCGGCGAAGGACGAAACCGTGCGCGAGAGCTTCGCGTTCCTCGCCGCCGCCGAGCGGCACGGGCGCGCCGTCATCGCCGCCGAGGAGACCGAGATCGAGCGCGCGCGGACGATCGCGAACGAGGCCAGGGCGCTGCGCCGCGTGCTCCTTAAGCTGCGGGACGTGTGAGGGGAAGCAGAAGGAAGCCGCGATGAAGCGGCGTCACTAGTCTACGTATGATACTTCAGTAACTCTATGCATAGTTGGTCTAAAAGAACCTCCTCTCCTCGCGCGCCGCCTCGTCTCGGTCCCGGTCTTGCGCGGCGGGGGCGCCCCCCTTGCGCGCGTCGCTCACCGCGTGCACGGCGTCGGTGTCCCTGTCCACCACGATGAGCTGCGCGACCGCGGTCTTGTCGCCCGAGAACTCCACGACGTGCCCGCGGGCGCGCAGCGCCGCCGCCGTCGCCGCGTCCGTCCGGCGGGGCTTGCCGTCCCCCACGGTCGCGTCCAGGCTCTCGGCGAACACCACGTCGGGCACGAGTTGGTGGTGCACGCGCGGCGCGTCCACCGCGTCGAGCGGCGACATGCCCAGCGCCAGGACGTTGAGTAGGACCTGCGCGACGGCGGTGATGATCCGGGGTCCCCCGGACGCGCCGGCGACGGCGACGACGCGCGGCGGATCCGCGGACTCGTCCAGCACGACGGTCGGCGACATGGAAGAGAGCGGCCGTCGCCGCGGCGCGATGAAGTTGGCTTCGCTCGACGCTAAGCCGTAGTGATTCCGCTCGCCCGGGACGCTGAAATCGTCCATCTCGTTGTTCAGCAGGATCCCGGTCGAGGGCGAAACCAGCTTCGAGCCGAACGCGGTGTTGATCGTCGAGGTCATCGCGACGGCGTTCCGTCGGGAATCGACGACGGAGACGTGCGTCGTGCCGTGGTCCTCCGCGAGGTTCCACCGCGCGCCGTACGCGCCGAGCGGGAGCGTCGCGTCGTCCAGGGTCATCGCCCGCAGCGCCGCGTTGAACGCCGGCGAGAGCATGTCGCGCACCGCGCCCGAGATGTTCGAGACCACGCCCGGGGGAGGGGGGACCTCCGGATCACCGAGGTTCATGCGCATCGCGAACGCGTGCTTGAACGCCTCAACCAGCCGGTGCGTCCCGAGGCTGCCGTCGGGCGCACTCGCCAGCGGTCGCGCGTACCCGCTCACCAACTCCAAAATCTGCGCCACCGCCGCGCCGCCCGAGGAGGGCGGCGGGACGCCGAGCACGGCGTACCCGAGCACGTCCGCGCGCAGCGGCTCGAGCACGCGAGGCGCGTACGAAGCCAGGTCCTCAGCAGTCATTATGCCACCGGCGTCCTGTACGTCGCGCGCCAGAGCCTCCGCGAGCGCGCCGAAACGCAAAACCGAGGGGCCCTCGCTCGCGACGCGCCGTAACGTGCGGGCGAGCGCCGCGTTGCGGCAGACGTCGCCTTCGCGCAGGGGAGAGGCGTCGGCACGCAGGAACACCGCCTTGGTCGCGGGGAAGCGCTTCAGCGCCTCCGCGTTCTCCTCGATGGCCCGCGCGAGCTCGGGTCCGACCGCGAACCCGTCCGCGAGCGCCGCCGCGGGCTCCACCAGGCGTCTCCAGGGCAGAACGCCGTGCCGTTCCCACGCCAGCCGCAAGCCGTGCAGCTCCGTCGGCACCGCCGCCGCCGCGCCCCCGAACTCGCTCGGGCGCGCGTCCGATTCCGAGGCGGAACCTTCGCCGCTCGTCGCGTTCGAGGCGGCGAACATGTCGCGCCCGGCGGCAGCCGGCGCGCGCTCGCGGAACTCCAGTACCTCCGACGAACCGTTGCGGGAGTGCACGATCATGAACGCGCCGCCGCCGGCGCCGCTCGAGTGCGGGTGCGTCACTCCCAAGCACAGCGTGGCGGCGACGGCGGCGTCAACCGCCGACCCGCCGTCCGCGAGCGCGTCCGCGCCGACGGCGGAGCACCGAGGCTCGTCCGCCGCCACGGCCCCCAGTTGGGTCTGCACGTGCGTCGCATGGCTCGTGCGTTCTGGTGGAGCGGGGACCGAGCCGTCGGCGTCTCCCAGGCTGGGCGCGCGCAGCGCCGACGACGCGACGAGGCCGACCACTGCCAGCGCCAGCACAGCGTTCAGCGCGACGCTGGTCTGCACGCACCGCGTCGCGCGGTCGCTCTCGGCGCGCGCCGGGGTGAGCCACGCGCGGAACCGCGCGAAAAACCCGCCCTCGTACGCGTCGAGCCGCGCGCGCGTCAGGCCGCCTGGGAACGGGGTCGTGAGTGTGCGAGGAAGGAGACGGAGAGGGAGAGGAGCAGTGAGCGATCAGCGCTCGGTGACGTCGACGTCCAGGGAAGGCGAGACGGCGAGAGGCGCTCACCGTCGCTCTGCTCGTCGCGCGCGCTCGTCAGCCGCACGTCGCTCATCTCGACGTCGGGGCTCATCTTCTCGGGCGAGCGGCTCTTGCCCGCACCGTACATCCGCGCCGCGCGGAATGGCGCGCGCGGGTGTTGCGCTTTCTCGGGAAAATCACGACGAAGCGCGACGCTTTTTCTCGGGGTTCCAAAACCGAGTCCCCGAGGAACACTCGTTAACGCGCAACGCACGCGTCGCGTCGCGGGCGCGCCTGCGGTTCCGATGACCGCGGCCACGGAGTCAGCCACAGAGCCGGTGTCCAACGCCGTGCTCCCCGTCGGCGTGAAACCCCGAGAAGTGTGCGACAGGGTACGCCCGCCCTCCTCCGATGCTCGATTTGGCACCGCTTTCGTCGGCACCCGCTCGGGACGTTCATTCCCCCGACGCCCGCGTCTCACCTTCGCGCCGTCCCCCACGCACACGCAGTTCTTCGCGAGCATCGGCGCAAACGACCTCACCGCGTTCCTGGCGTGCACCGCGTCCTCCACGCGCGCGCCCCGCGGCGCCGGGTCGTTCGAGCGGCTCGACTGGAACGAGGGCCGCGAGCGATTCCGCAAGTACGAGGCTCGGTACGCGTTCCTGCGCGACCGCGAGATTGCCGGCGACCCCGACGCGTGCGACGCAACGTACCTGCCGCACTTCGGCGCGGTCCCCGGGTACAGAGAGGGCGCCGCGTTCACGGACGAGCGCGGCGTGAAGCAGCACGTCATCGTGCGCCTGCGCAGGGAGAAAATCGAGTGGGGGAAGCCCAAGGAGTGGCGAGTCGCCGGCGTCGCCTGGACGCCCGCCAAGGAAGAAAAGGCGAAGGCGTAGCGGGGAGCGTACGCGCGAACGCGCCGCGGCTGTGTCTATGGATCTCTGGTCACAACTTGGACGAGCCCTCGACACCCTTGAGCAGCCTCTGCCGCAGCAGCGTCTCGTACCCCGGCGGCGTGTGCGACGCGTTGAACGGCGCGTCCTGCACTTGCGCGTACAGGCGCGCGTAGACGTCGCCGTCCGCGGCGCCGAGCGCGCTGTTGAGGAAGTAGTCGTCCAGCGCAAACGCGTCGGTGAGGGCGGCGGCGTCCGGCCGGAGCTCGAGCAACAGCGCGGCTATTTCTGTCCGGATCGCCTCCGCGCCAGCGCCGTCGACGTAGCCGTCCTCCAAGAAGTCCCCCATGGCGTCGTCCATGGTGGCGAGCCCGTGGAGCGCCACCAGCCGCTCCATGGCGCGCTGCGTTGAGCGCGAGACCCAACGCTTCTCGCGCACCTCATCCACCGCCTCCTTGAACGTCTTCAGCACCACGTACGCGCAGTGCGCCTTGGCCGCCTTGATCCAAGCCACCATGTCGCTCTGCATGGCCGCGTCCGCGGGGCGCGAGCCGGCGCGCTGCGCGGCGGCGGACACCAGCCGCCGCGCGACGTGCGCGTACGCCGCGAGCATGGCGTCCGAATCGCGGCCCGAGCGCCAGCCCGCCCCGGACGCGCTCGCGCCGCCGCGCGGCTCGAGGAGGTACCTCGCCGCGCCGTTCGCCGCCGCGCGGACCGTCTCGCCGTCCTCGGCGCGCGCGCGTTTCGAAGCGACCGCGGCGGCGGCGCGGCGCACTTTGAGCAGGTACCGCGCCGTCTGCAGGCACAGCACGTTGTTGTCCCCCTCGTACGTCGCGTTCGGGGCGTAGTTCCCGAAGGTGGAGCCGAACCCGGCCAGCGCCATGAAGCCCTGCCCGCCGCAGCACAGGCGGCACAGCTCGATGGCGTCCTTGGTGGCCCACGAGCAGTACGCCTTGAGGCCGGAGCTGGTGGCGTGCAGCTCCGGCAGCGCGGAGAAGTCGGCGTCCTCGCGCGACCGCTTCTCGTACTCGAAGTACATGCGCCGCATGTAATCCGACGCGCAGTGGAACGCGAACGCGCGCGCCAGGACGGGAAACAGACTGCGCTGGCTGTGCTGGTAATCCATCACCTGCAGCTCGAGTGTCGCGCCGTTCATGCGCGTCGGTTTCGGAACGGACGACGCGCCCGAGACCTGGGGCGCCGACCCCGGGTTGCTTTGCCTTCTAACCAAGTTATACCGCGTCGCAATGACGGCGGCTTTCTTCATGTACAGCGACGCGTTCATCACGATGTCCGAGCGCACGAAAACCATCGTGCCGTACGCGGCTTTCGCCACCGGCGGCGGCGTGTACGTGCCGTCTTTCGACATCCCGGCGTGCTTCATGAGCATCGCCCTTCGAGGCACGCGCACGTGGTCGAACCGCAAAAACCCGTTGTCCACGGCGTTGTACCCCATCTTCGGGCCGATGTCGCCCGCAGTCACGCCCGGCATCGTCGCGTGGTCCTCGTTTGCGCGAATCTGCACGACGAAAGCGTGCGGACCTTTGTCCTCGCCGCGATGCGTGACCAGCCGCGCCATGACGATGGCGTGCGTCGCGGTCTTGCCCATCCCCCCGGGCCACCACTTCGTGGAAGTGAGCGTCGGGCTGTGGATCACGAACTGCTCGGTGGACGGGTCGTACGTAGCGGTCGTCTCCAGACCCCGGATGTACGTGCCGTGCCCCAGTTCCGTCTGCGCGTACGTGCCTATGACGCGCAGCTTGATGCAGCGCGGCATCCAGTACTTCTTCTGCTCTTCGTCCGCCTGGCCCTGGATGGTGGGGATGAACATGCCCAGGTGCAGGTCCAGCCCGCCGGGCTCGTCGATCATCTCGCGGATCACGCGCCCGATGGCCATCGGGTCGCCCACGCCCCGCGCGCCGAGCTCGGCGGCGAGCGCGGGGAGCGCCAGGTACTTCTCCAGAGTCGTGCGATACAGATCGGCGCGCTCCATGAAGTACTTACCCTTCTTGCTAAACACGGGGTGGGCCCGGACGGCGTCCCCGACCTTCTCCCGAAGCACGAGCTTCTCCTCCCCGCCCGCGAGCAGAGCCGCGAGCTCGCGCGCGGGGAAGGTGGATCTCGCGCGCTCGCGGGCCAGATCGGCGCGCGGGTCCACCTCGCTCGCCACGATCATCGCCGTGCTCGGGGCCTGCACGGCGCGCGTGTGCGCGTCCACGTCCCGAGGAGGGGGGAGCGCGGACCGCGCGGGGGGGAAGCCGCCGGTGGGGAAAGGCGGCGACATCGCGGAGCGTCCCGGACCCGAAAACGCCGACGGGTCGCGAAGACGCGGGAGGTTGTGCGAGTGCGCCTGCAGATAAGAGCGAGGAGTGACGTGCCCGGAAGCTCTCCCGGACGCGAGTTCGCGAGATCCGAGATTTGGAACTCGTTTCGTGGTAGTCGGCACTGTCATCAGCCACTCGCCGCCCGCGCAGAGGAGACGATGGGGGGCCCGGAGGGCGGATCGGCGGCGGTGAAGGGTATACTGAAGCCGAGCACGCTGCGCACGGTCCCCCCCTCCGCCGTGGGCGATGCCGACGCCGACGCGCGCCGAGACGCGAAAGGCAAAGCGCCCCTCGTGCATTCGCGCTCCTCCGGCGCGGACGCGAGCACGCACACGTTCCATCGGTTCCACGACCGAGTCGCGGACGTGTTCGCGAGCCTCGAGCCGGGTTTGACCCGCGGAGGCGCGTCCGCGAGCGGGTCCGGAGCCCCCGCACAGGCGCCGGCGTGGATGCCCGCGAACACCAGCGTCGTGCGTCGAGGACGAGACGTGCGCGAAGGCTCGGACGACGCGTCCGACTCGGACGCGTCCGACGACGCGAACGCGGCGGACCGAGCTCCGGGCGCTTTTTTGGGCGAAGACGGCGGCGCGCGGAAAAGGAGACGCGAGGAGTCGCGCGGCGAGTACCCGGATGACCTGGATTGCCTGGCGAGCGACGACGACGACGACGAGACACGACGCGGCGTGGCCCTCGGCCGGAGCGTGGGGCGGTGCGCGGCGCTGGACGGGGAGGACGAGTACGACTACTACGACGACGTCGCCGCGGCGTCCGACGGGGGTGAAAAAGAAAAAACGCGCGCGTTCGCCGGTTCCGGCGGCGCCGGGCCCCGACGCGAGGCGAGAGCGACGTACGCCTCCCCCGCGAAGCGCGCGCGCGCCGACGCGCGGACGACCGCGCGCGTCGTCGCGTGGGACGGGACCGTGCGCGACGAGCGCCGCCAGCCCCGCGGGAACGCCGCCGCGGGGGCTCGAACCCCCAACCTCCCTTCGCGCCGCCGCGGGAACAGCTGGGTCCCCGATCACGTGCGCAACCCGCACAAGTACGACTGCTACGCGCTCGACGAGCCGCTCATCATCGGCGGCGGGTCCCTCCCGGGCGATTCCGGATCGGGTGACGCGCCGGATCTCGTCGGATCTCGAACAGAAACGGAAACGCGCGGTTCCGCGGAGCTTGAGGGTCACGGAAAAGCGCGCTCGCGCGACCCGGCTCTTCGCGTCGGATGCCAATCGACCGCCGAGACGGAGGACGACGACGCGAAGCGCGCGCGAATACAAATGCCCGCGCCGACGTTCGGCGCGTCGTCGACCGCCGCCGCGGCGGCACGCGAGGCCGCGATGCGTCGTCGCGATGCGCGGCGCCTCGGCGTCGCCGCGACGTACGGCGCGGTCGCCGAGGGTCCCGCGCGGGCGGCGAGAGACAGAAAAAAAAGTCTCGTCTCCTTCGACGACGACGCCGCCGCCGACGACGAAAGAAAAGCCGAGGACGGCGGCGGCGGCGGCGGCGGCGGCGGCGGCGGCGGCGCGGCGGGCGCGTTCGTCGCGGGGTTCGCGCGCGGGAGCGCGAAGAGAGCCCGTTCGTTGCGGAAGAGAGGGGTGTAGGGGACGGACGACGTGTCGGTGCGTCGTGCGTATCCACAAGTGGCGAACGAACCGTACCGTGGCATGTAATACCTCTATCCGCATGCCGGGATTTCGTGCG
>MDSV01071056.1_pt1 | contig 12018 bp, 11 predicted proteins | sample 810851 | NCBI WGS metagenome assembly MDSV01 (sample SAMN05326640, study PRJNA326480) | marine metagenome | isolation source: seawater | place: Atlantic Ocean: North East | collected 2012 | reverse complement strand
CCTGTAGCGGCTACAATTTTTATTGTGTATCTAGCATTTCAGCTTCTTATTACGCCTTTTAATCAACTTTTTAGTGCAAAAATTTCTCCACTTGTTGGTTTTTTTATTTCTATTTTTGTTATTGTTGGAATAGGTTTTATTTCTAGAAATGTTATTGGACAACTTGTGTTAGATTTTTTTGAAGTTTTAATTTCAAAAATTCCTCTTATTAATCGTATTTATGATTCCTCAAAACATCTTATTGATGTTTTTTCATCTCAAAAAAGACAGGAAATGAAACCTGTTTTAGTTGAATACCCCAAAGATGGGATGTGGGTTATTGGTTTTTTGACGTTTACTTCGTTAGAAACTTTAGGTGCTTCTGAACAATCTTTTTATGATAAAATATCTGTTTTTATTCCTACCACACCGAATCCTACGTCTGGTTATGTTGTGTTTGTTGATAAAGATAAAATTAAACCGCTTGATGTTGGATTTGAAGAAGCTATTAAAACCTTAGTTTCAGCTGGTGTGATTTCTCCTAAATAAATATTTTTATTTGTTTTTATTGAAAGAAATTCCCCTTATTTCTTCATCTTTTTTTAAATTTGAAATACTTTCTATTATGCAGTTAAGCCCAAATTCGATTTTATCAGCTCTTCCTTCTTCTTGTAAAAATGCTTCGAATACTATAGCAGAGCTGTAATTTATTCGAATCCATGGGGATATCCCTAGATTATATATAGATCCTTTGTTATCAGATACATATTTTAGTATATGACGGGGAGTAATATTTTTTACATCACACAATTTAATATTGATTGGTGCTAAGTCTGTATTTCTTGAAAAATCTTCGAATGGAGAATAGGTGATTAGGGATTTACCTTCTATGTTATGATTGAATTTTTTAATTAATCTAAAAAAATTTTCATCTTCTAGATGAATGTTTTTTCTAGGTAAATCATTGGTATTTCCTCTAATCATTTTTCCTATAAAGGTTCTTTCATTTGGTTGTAGCTGTTTTTTAGGTATTCTAGTAAGCAATGGGGTTATTAGTCTTGATAAATGCATTTTTTAGTTTTTTACCTTTTATTATTCTACATTATTATATTGATTGAGCGATTTTTAATTTCTGAAATTATATTTTACTTCCTTTTTTTTTAAAATATCAATTTATTTTATGATAGTTTATTTTGTATTACTTTGTTTGCTTTAGTTAAGCTATTAGATTTTGTTTATTATTTCTTTTCTTTTTGTTGTTCTCATATTAGAATTTATTTTAATCTTTTTTGCGCCTGTAGCTCAGCTGGATAGAGCGTCGGACTTCGAATCCGCAGGTCGGGGGTTCGAATCCCTCCGGGCGCACCATGTCAAAGCATCCCAAAATTGCTCACAATACTATAATCGCGGCAGCCTCACACTTTGCAGTGTAGCGTCTTGCACGATTCTGGTACTGTGAGTAATTTATGAACGCTTTGACGGTTTTAATTATTTTTTTATGTTTTTTGGTTATAATAGTTAAATGGGAAAGAAAATAAAAAAACAAGATACTATGCCATCTTTGACGATTCAAGGTAAACGACAGATTATTGCTGGTGCAATTAAGATCTTAGGGAAAAATCATGTTGAATCATGGGTTATTTCAAAAAATATACCGTCCTTAACTTACTTTGAAGAACATGTCCGAAAATTTGGGCCTCGTTATTTTCGTGAATTATTTAATCTTTCCAAAAATCAGTAAAAAGTGTAGCCTATTTTTAATAATTATTAGTAGAAGGACGTTAATATGGCTATTTTAAAAGATTCGGTTGTGTCTATTCATTATACCTTACGTGATGAAAAAGGTGATGTTATGGATTCATCTCAAGGGGCTAATCCCTTACAGTTTTTGTTTGGGCGAGGTGTTGTTATTAAAGGTTTAGAAAATGCTTTGGCGGACAAAGCTGTTGGTGATTCGTTTAATGTTAAAATTCCACCTGAAGATGCCTATGGTTTAGAAGTAATGGAAAATATTCAAACGGTTCCGATATCTCAGTTTCAAGAAAAAGATAAGTTAGCTGTTGGTACTCGATTTCAACTGAATGATGGTGCTGTAGCTGAAGTAACAAAAATAGAGAATGAGATGGTTAGTTTGGATTTTAATCATCCTTTAGCAGGAAAAACATTAGATTTTGATGTATCTGTTGAAGCGGTTCGTGATGCTAGCCCAGAAGAATTAGAGCAAGGACATGTTCAAGAAAAAGAAGGTAGTTGTGGCTGTCCAGATCCTGACTGTAATTAAAGTTTTTGTTTTTAAAAACAATAACTAGATAAAGTTTTAAATAAAAGGCAATAATAAAAAAAACGATTATGTTAACAAAACAAGAATTTAATGAATCAAAAATACTAAGAAAAAATAAAGTTTGTACAGGTGCTGTTATTTGGGATTGGATACCGCCTGTCTTTTTCAATATGATTATTTCCCTATTCTAGGGGGAATTAGTATCACCATTTAGTAAGTATTGTGTGATTGAATTCTAAATTTTAATTTACTTTAGATAATTTGATAAGAATATCGTTATTTTGTATTTTTTTCTTTGTCACATTAAAAATATAATAACAATAAATTAAAGCTTTATAGCTTAAATAAAAAATTAAGGAGAATGAATAAGATGCGTTTAGGTAAAATATTGTGCGGTGCTTTAGCAATACAAGGAGTTTATACTGAACCCTTAAATAGAGTAGAGGTTGATTCAAAGGGTAATACTGTTAATTCTGAACAAGAGGCTTTTAAAGCTGATCAACCATCTAGAGTAGAGGTTGATTCAAAGGGTAATACTTTTAATTTTGAACAAAAGGCTTTCAAAGCTGATCGTTCATCTTCTAAAAAAGATGATGACGAATATTTTACTTTTCTTGCCCGTGTTTTACATGTTGAGAAAGACGTTTTAACACGTCACGTTAATGAGTTTAAAGAAAAATCAATGGTACGATCTTTAATAAATCCAATTAAAAAATTGAACAAATTCCAAAATCATCCTATTTTTTCCGGTTTTTCTACAAGTTCTGGTATAGATACTCTTATAGATATATTTTTGACTGAATTGAGTTCTAAAGTGAATTTTGATAATCCTAAAGAACCAGAATATGTTAAACAGGCTCGCAGTCTGGGTTTTCATACTTTAGGATATGAGCTTCCTAATAGTTATGCTTTACGTATACTTAAGTCTAAATTTAATGAAAATCAAGAAACTAAGGAGGTAGTTGTTGACGTGCTTAAACACTTTTTTCTGAACTAAAACAATAATATGATATTTTTGGTTAATATTGCTGTAAAAAGTTAATCGATGGATAAATTTTTTCTTTAAAAATGCTTTGTTTTTGTTTTAATTAGGTTTTTTTTGTAAAAAAAAAGTAATTTTTAGAGAAAATCTTTGTTTGTGTAAAAAATCTTATTATGTATAATGTAGGTATGGGTGTTTTAGATTTGGATAAACAAAAGCCTGCTCAATCTATCTGGACATCATCTACGCAAGTATATGATTTTTTTTCTATTTTTTTAGAAAGACAAGTAATTAATGTTGCTCATCTTGATTTAAGTTTTATTCCTATTGATTATTTTGATCAGCTTTTACATTGTCGTCATTCTGAGGATGGGCAAGGATATCTTAATTTGTTAATGATGTTATTTACAGAATTTTATCAAGAAAAAGTTACAGGTCAACATAAAATTAGACTTCCTGAAGAAAAGTATCAGTTGATGTCAGCTCAATTTCTGATTTATGTTCAGTGTGAATTGTTGCGTCGTGATAAAGTTATTAGTTATTTAAATGAAGAAAATTTGTTTAATCCTAATGTTAAAACTATTTTTATTGTTGATAATGCAGATGGTATGAGCGATTTGCAAACTCAAATTCAAAATACACAAATTTTGTTACGAGAATTTAGACCTACTTAATTTTTTTTAAAATAAATATTTTTTGGATTTGTAGGGTTTTCCATATAGTAAATCGGTATCTGGATCGGTTAGATCATCATCCATTGGAATACTAAAATTACTGTTTCGTTTAGGTGGTTTACTGCTTTGATGATTGGTATATTCTGATACTATTTTTTGGTCTAAAAAGCGTGTGATATTTGAGAATTGCATTCCAGAAAATTTGTAGTGATTGGATGTGGATAAATCTAAATTTGGTTTCATAATATATAATTCTTTTTCAGCTCGAGTTAAAGCAACATATAATAAACGACGTTCTTCTTCTATTTGCTCAATATCACCTAACGATTGAAAGGAGGGGATGTAACCATCAATAGCCGATAAAATGAATACGGTATGCCATTCTAATCCTTTGGATGAATGAATGGTTGATAAACATAACTTTTCATCTTCTCTATCAACGGCATCGGATCCTGCTTGAGTTGTATTAGGGGGATCTAAACTTAGTTCGGTTAACATGGTGTCTAATGTTTTAAATCGGTCAATAATGGTAACGAGTGAATCTATATCGCTTTGTCGTTTATGAAAATCATCGTATTTTAATTTAAATAATGGGTTATATAAGGTTAATGCTCTATCTAATATTAAGGATGGTTTTAATGTTTTTGTTGTTGGATCGGCAACTAATTTTAATAAGGTTAGTAAATCACTCGCATATTTTTTTGTTTTATGATTACTAATAATGCTTTCTAGTTGATGAAGATTAGCGGGGATAGCAGATGTTATTTTTTTAGCTGCTGCAGCACCACAGCCATCAAGTAATAATAAAAGTCGTGTCCATGATATTAAATCCAATGGATTATAAATAATCTGGCAATAGCTTAATACATCTTTAATGTGAGAGGTTTCAACAAATTTAAAGCCTCCCATTTTCTGAAAGGGTAAATTATGGGCTTTTAATTCTAATTCTAGATCATTGGAGTGCCAGCCTGAGCGTATTAATACTGCAATTTTTGATAAAGGAATATCTTTTTCTCTTAATTCTAAGATTTTTTTGCAAATAAATTTGGATTGTTCGTTATCGTTTACTGTTTCAATAATTTCTGGTTTAACATCACTTTCATTTTCAGAGAATAATGTTTTACTAAAATGATGTGTTGCGTTGGCAATCATGGCATTGGTTAAGTCTAAGATAGGTTGGGTAGAACGATAATTTTGTTCTAACTTAACAATGGTTGTATTGGGAAAATGATCGGGAAATTTAATAATATTTTGAAAGTGTGCTCCACGAAACGAATAAATACTTTGGGCATCATCTCCCACAACAGTAATGTTATTATGTGTTTCATTTAAGATACTTTTTACTAATCGTGCTTGGATTGAATTGGTATCTTGGTATTCATCTACTAAAATGTACTGATAATAGGCTTTAAATCGTTGTTGTATATCTGGGTTTTGAGTAACACATTCTAAAAAGCGTATTAATAAATCATCATAATCCATAACTTGCATTAATTTTTTTTGGTGATGATATTCTGTTTCTATTAGTTTAATTTCATCTGTAAAATCTAAAAATTGTGGATAATCGCTCATCACAATTTTGTCGATAGGGGTGCTAGTATTAGTGGATTTTGAAAATAAGGATGCTAAGGTTCCTTTTTTAGGAAATCGTTTGTCTGTTGAGGATAAGCCTTTATCTTTACGAATAGTTTTAATTAAATCTTCGGAATCACCTCGATCTAAAATGGTAAAGTTGGGTTCGAAACCGATATGTTGAGCGTATTGTCTTAATGCGGTATTAGCAAATCCATGAAAGGTTCCTCCGGAAATGTTGTCACAACGATGATCTAAGATTAACGATGCTCGCTTTAACATTTCTTCGGCTGCTTTTCGGGTAAAGGTTAATAATAAAATTTGTTCAGCTGGAATACCTTTATCAACTAAATTGGCAACTCGGTAGACAAGTGTTTTCGTTTTTCCAGACCCTGCACCTGCAATAATTAGTAGGGGACCTTCTCCAAAAAAAGCAGCCTGTTGTTGGGCATCATTGAGTTCATTTTTAATTGTTTCTTGAATAGACATGTAACGTTATAGTATACAAACATTTTTTCTATTTAGCGACGTTGTTTTGATTAAATTTTAATTAGATTTTTAGAATTTGGTATTAAATCAACTTTTTTTGTTTATTTTGTCTAATTTAGGGGTATTTTATTACTATAAATGTGTGTGGGGGATTTGTTATGAGTGGTTTTAATAATATTAGATCAGGATATACACAGTTGCAGGCAAGAGTTCGAGGTGTACAAACAAGGGCAAAGAAAGTTTTACAACAGAAAAGGCTAACCAAAGAGTTTAAGGCAGCAGAAAACGTCAGTCACGCTGCTAAACAAGACTTGGATGTTGCTCAAAAACTAGTTGTTCAGACATTAAATCAATTGTTAGGTGAGACACAATCTGCCTATAAAGAAGAGGCAAAACTCTCGAGGTCCGATGTCATAAAAATACTGGATGAATTAACGGACGAAACGCTAAGTCCTACTGATTTAAAAAAAGCGCTTGTCTCTAATGACTATGATGACGCTATTATAAAAGAAGCTATTAATAATGACATGGTGGATGAGCGCGCTCTGACAGTATGTAAAAATGTAATACAAGCTGAACTCATTCAATCCGAACTTAAAAGTTTACAAAGCCACGAGAATGTAACTGGGGAATCAACTATTGCAGATCAATACAATGTGTTGATGGAAAATGAAAAGTTTATAATTGAGGGTAAAGACACTTCAAGGTCACTTATGATGGGTTTACCCGCTGAAAAAAAAGGCGTTGAAGTGGCAAAAGACAAAAATAACTTGAACCTAGCAAAATGTTTGTCTAAGGAACTTGAACTTGCACAATTTGATGCAACAAAGCTACAAAATCTGATAAAAGAAGATGGTCATCTAGATAAGATGTTAGAGAAAGCAACTCTTACGACTACAGATGCCGAAACAAAAACGAAAATTGCTGATGCTTTAAGTACGGCTTTACAGACATGTAAGAGGACACTCGAAGATCAAGGTAAAAAAGATCTTGCACTCAGTGTAGGCAAAGCTATCCGTAAGGTTGTGTATGATTCTGGTTTAAAACCTCGTAAAGCTCTTCCTCCTTCTATGCCTCCTCCTAGACCTTCTTCTGCTTCTTCTACTTCTTCTAGTGACAAACTGTTTGACCAAAGACAGATAGCCCAACTAGGTATAAAAGATGTAAGCAGGGATATAGCCTAACAGGACGTAAACACTCTAATTACCTCATCTAATTATGATCATAATATAACTTGGTAATTTCTTGACTATGTTTTGATTTTTGAATAAATAGAACTATGCAGGGTTAAATTAAACTATAATTAAATCTTAATTGGATTTTTGAATTTGGTATTAAATCAACTTTTTTTGTTTATTTTGTCTAATTTAGGGGTATTTTATTACTACAAATGTCTGTGGGGGATTTGTTATGAGAATGGGTAGGATGGGTAATTCAGGGAGCAACGCTGGCCGTGCTGACCGTACTGCTAAACCTGTCAAAAGAGCGAATAGTTCTGCTCGTTCTGCTTTGGAATTTGTCAAGAAAGCAGCTATTAAAGCTTATAATTCTGGGCCACGCCTAAGTACTGAGGGGTTGAGACACTTGATTTTTCCTAAGATAGAACCTAGTCGTGAAATACTTTGTAAAAAAATAAAAGACGTAATCGTGGACACAAAGAATCTTCTGGATGATGTGGAAGTCTACACAGCCCGAGAAGCTAGGAACAGTGTAAGCAAATCATCTGATTATAAATCCCCTATCTTAAAAAATAGTGACTACTGTAAAAACAAAACGTTTCATAAAGCATTAATAAAGAAAATAGATGACGAGATAAAAAAATTCTGCAAAAGCGATGTCTGCATCGCAAAAAAAAATAATCAAAAAACAAATGATCCGTATAAACGTGCAATTATTAATAGAGACTTCAGTGTAGCTATTAGAAAAGATCTTGCGGCGTCGTGTAAAAAACTTGTGAAAAGGCACAGTCTAGATCAAATAAAAGATTTAGCAAAAGAAATTGGGCAATTAAACCTGAATAGTATAGACGATACATTGGAGTTAAAAGAGGTTCTAACTCAACAACTTAAAGATCTTGTTGCACTTGTCGGTGACAAACATGGGTTTTCGAGAGAAAATGACTATCATTTATGGGATTTTAAAACCGAGATACATAGTCATATCACTGGGATTATAAATAGCATAACAGACAAACAACTTCAAGTTTTGGAGACAAGTCAGGATACTAGCTCTCCTGATAAAAATAAAAAGGAATTTGAATTCGTTAAACAGATAGTTTTAGAAGAACTATCAGGACTAACTTTAACTGTTGAGGGTTCAGATAAACCGCTCTTGTCTGAATCAGATAAAAATACAAAACTGAAATTAAAAGAAAAAGCTCAAAACATACTTGGTGATATGTACTATCATGGAACAGGGACTCCTAAAAATAAGAAGAAAGCGTTTGAGCATTACAAAATATCTGCTGAATCAGAACCATTTTTTTTTGGTAATGCTGAAGCTCAACGTAAATTAGGTAATATGTACTCTCGTGGAGAGGGGTATATTCCATTATCAGATGGTTCATTTGTAGCATCCTCTGATGAACAAAAAACCTTGAATCTTGAGTTAGACAAAAGAATTGCTTCACTGGAACTCAATATTTCTACATTAAAAGAATTCAATGAACCCGAACACAAATTTTTTTTATCGCAATTAGAAGATAATAAAGAAAAATTGGAAAGTCAACAAAAATACAAGACAATAAAAAATCCTAAATTCGCAATTAAATGGTTAATAAAATCAGAATCTCAAGGAAATAAGCAGGCTGAAAGTGATTTAAAAACGTTATTAAATTCTATGTGATCAGAGATCGTAAGAGACTTCCAAGTAGACACTTCTGAGGATATTGACACAGTAATTTACTGTTTTAACAAATATATTGCATTTACGGATGAGTGCATAGATAAACAAAAAACCTTGAATCTTGAGTTAGACAAAAGAATTGCTTCACTGGAACGCGGTATTTCTACATACAAAGAATTTAATGAACCCGAAAATGATACTTTTGAAAAGATCAATCTTGAGATATCGCAATTAGAAGATAGAAAAGAAAACTTGAAAAATGAACAACTAGATTTAAAAGATTTGTCGCAAAAAAAGGCTCGTCTAACTCAACAACTAGAAAACTTGAAAAACGTTAAGGTGTTTAAAGAAATGGATTAAATAAAGCTTGTAATCGAGGGAAACTTAAGCAAGAGGGCGGATTCAATCACACGTAGTGTCATTGATTAACGGATCAATCCACGGTTTCCAAATAAAAGGAAACATACAGGGCCAAAATAAACCATAATAACCAGTGGTGTATTCATTTACATCGTCATAGGCTTGTAGTTGCCAAAAGGGGACGGTTGCTTTCATATGGTGGGCAGGATGAAGGCATAATTCTAATAAGGTCCAACGACTTAGTCTCATTTGAGTTTGCCAAGAATGCATTTCGGTTTCTGCTTCATCAACGTTTCGTTGCAAACCATAATGTCGGATATAATTTATATACTCAAGTAAATAGATACTAAAAAATGCTTGGCCAAGAAAGGCTATGAGTGCCCATGTTCCGCCTATACCATAAATACCAATACATAATAGTATTTCTAAGATAATGTCTTTTAACATGTTATTTTTTAGTAATGATGAGGCTTGATTCGCATGGATGGCCCAAGCTGATAGAAACTGCTTAGGAATGGTTTGAAATAAATGGGACCAAAATCCTAGCCCTTTTCTTGCGGTTGCTGGATCATTAACCGTGCCTACATAACGATGATGGGTATAATTATGTTCGGTTGTAAAATGGGCATACAATGATAAAAATAGTAAGAATCTGCCAATATACCAACGAATACTATAACGTTTTTTATGGCCTAATTCGTGAGCAACAATAATTCCTGAAATACCGGTTGTGATTCCCGTACTAATAATTGCGATCCAGGTTGTCCAACTATTCCCATCTATCATTCCTCGATAACAAATGCTAATTATAATGGGAATCATTAATAAGGCATGAATCATTAAGATAATTTCAAATGGACGTCCATTTTGACGGATTTCTCTTTTATGTTTATCAACACCAATTAAATTTTCGATCAAAGGAAAAATAAATAAGGCGGTTACTACGCCACCACTTACCCAAAAACTGCCTAAACTATTTCCTAATAAGGTTAATCCAGGAATCACAAAGCCTAGTAAATGCCATAACCATGATTCTGGTTTTTTTAATGATGATGTTTCTTGAATATTAATGGGATCTCTCCAGGTTTTTTTTTTGATTTACCCGAAAATTATATTTTTAAAACCTATTATTTAGAAGTTACGAGATTATTAAGCTTTTGTATTAGTGGAAATGTTTGCTGGGAATCTATTGAAAAAAATTGATTTGGTTTTTTTGATATACTTATTCCCATTTTATTATTTTCGATAGGAAATAATGTGTAGCTTGTAATGTTTTTATTTGTTTCAGTTATCTCTATTATAATAAAGGCCGTTATTTCTTCGGAAGATGCTAATTTGATTGAGGGTCCGGATAAATCTGCTAATTGATCTAGTATCGAGCGGACGGAGTTCATTGCTTGTTTTTTAGCTGTTTTTGTATTAATCCAGATATTGTTTTTTAACTCAAATGTTGTCTGATGATTATTTAATGTGATACTAAATTGAGTTATATTTTTACTTAAAAATGGGTTAATTCTTAATTCTTTCCATTGATTTTTGTCGCTTGTTATTAGTGTTGTTAAGGGTTGGTTGATTAAATATACATTTTTGCTTGATCGAAAACGAATATATGTTGAATTCCATGTAGGACCTTGGTTACCAATAAGAAGTGATAATAATGTTTTTTTATTGTCTTTTAATACCAATCTTTTATTTGCTGTTGTTACTTGGTAAAGCTCATGTTTACTTTTATTTTTTGAAATTAATTTTTTGTTACCAAGCGTTTCAATTGCGGATAAAAGTGATTTTATTTTTTTTTCGTTAGCAGGCATACCATCTAATAACCAATTATGTGATGGATCTTTTTTTAAGATAAGCGACTTATTGTTTTCTGACATAATAATCTGAGAAACATTTTTACTTAGTTTATATGATTTATTAAGTTTTGCAGTTCCTAATTTTTGTATCGCTTTTGTTGAGAGAAACAGTGATGTACAACAAACTAAAATTAAGGCTATTATTTTTTGCTTTTTTTTCATTCGTAGGTATGTTTTTTTTCTTTGTTAATCCAATATCGTATTACACCAATCATTATTATAGTGATAGGGATGATTAAGCTGGTAAACCATTTTATAAAGGTTCTTAATTCGTTTGATAAGGCTTGAATAGGATGATCTAAATTTACTCGATTTGGAATTCCTAGTAAATCAGTTTCTAAGGTTAGCCAATCGATTAAATTTAAATATAAGTTTTTATTATTTGCGAATTGTGTGCTCATTTGATCACTAGCAAATATCTCATTGCCAATAAAGACTAATTTGGCTGGTTTTCCATTTGGAATAAAGGATTGGGATAAGGCTAAGGGTTTACTATTATAAAAACTTGTAAACTCTCCTTCTAAACTAATTATCATTGGATATTGCTGAGACTTATCTGCTGTAAATGATTGACGTGGATTTAAGTCGATTGGGTCAGACATGGTCCAACTTTCTTTTGTTGATGATGCTAATATGGTTGCTGTTAGGTTACTTGCTAGAGATTCGTGGAATGTTAGGGGGGAGCTCCAGGGTAATACAACTGATTCTAGGTTTTTTAAACTGATGTGGTTGGAATTGAAATGTTGTTTAAGCAATTTGGGCCATAAGGGATAAGGTAGTGCAAAATTAAAATAACCTTCAGAAAAGGTTGCATATGCATAAGATTTATCAAGTACTAGTTCGTTTTGTATTGTAATGCCATAGTGTTGGATTAACTCGTTTAATCCTGTTTTATTTGCTTGCGGTTCTAATAAATCGTTCACTTTTATTGTTGGAACTAAAAATAAGGCGTTTCCACCGTTCATAATAAATTGATCAATG
>MDSV01020256.1_pt1 | contig 12018 bp, 10 predicted proteins | sample 810851 | NCBI WGS metagenome assembly MDSV01 (sample SAMN05326640, study PRJNA326480) | marine metagenome | isolation source: seawater | place: Atlantic Ocean: North East | collected 2012 | reverse complement strand
CTTCATTTACGTCAACTTCAACTTCAAGAGAATCCATATCAACAATCGTGCATATTCCTGATCTAGTGAAACCGCCCCCCGCTGACACAGGCGAAACCATCTCGCCTGGTTGCGCGGCTTTATAAACCACGACACCACCGAAAGGAGCCCTTACCTGCATATCAGACACAAATTGTTTTCTAACCGTGTATAGTGCCTCAAGTGAGTCCATACTGGCTCTGGCAGCATCCAAGGATGCTTGACTGGCTAATTGGCCTTCAATCAGTTCATATGTTCTATCAAAAATTCTTTTTGCTTCTTTAAACTGAGCTTCTGCGTAATTCATTTCAGCAACGTAAGTGCTGTCATCCAGTTGTGCTAATAATTGACCTTCTTTGACTACGTCACCCTCTTCAATAAAGACTTTCAAAACTTTTCCTGTAATTTTAGAAGAAACGGTAGCCTGTCTTCTTGCTGTTACGTAACCAGAAGCATCGAGAATACTTGAGATGGAGGTGTCATTTTGGTTAATTTCTTTAACCGTAAAAGTGGTAACTTCCAATGGGTCTTCTGAGGTAAAAAATAACCATCCAAAGACTATTGCAACTGAAATAGCTCCTAATATGCTATACCTAGTCAGAGGAGTCATAGACTCCCCAGAAGGAGGAGCAGTTCGATCAATCTTAAGATTGTTCAGCAGATCTTTCTTATCACTCATTTTCTGATATTGCTGTATTTTATATGTAACGTAAACTTAACATTATACATCAGTGAGATGAAAATTACATTCAGTGGTTGCCTTTTATGATGAGATTTCATTTGAGCTGGTATATTACAGGGAATTAATCCAGCTTCCTATTAGTTCTATCGCTTCAGAATGGCTCAAAGCCCTCCCAGATTCTGGCATCATGACTCCAGGATCAGTAGAAATCATTCTGTGCAAAAGAATTGATTCTTCTGGCTTTCCAGGAACTATAGAATATTTTAAACCTCCACTTCCGCGGCCTGTCGCCACTGGCTTTTTATAGAACCCCAGATGCTTTTCTCTTGACTCAGAAAAATTTAGATACAATCCCGTTGAATTAGCTGCTCCAGTGGGAGCGTGACAATGTCCGCAATTTATATCTAAATACGATCGGGCCCTATCATCTAAAGATTTACTTTCATCTTGCCAATCAACCGGCGAGACAAGATCTTCAGGGTAGTTATGAATAATTTCTTGTTGCAGCCATTTCGTAAGCTGGTTAAAAGAACCGTCTTCGTAATGATAAATCTTGTTTAAGTTCCTTGCTTTTGGACCAATAGGCGTTATTTCATCATTGGCGGCATGGCACTCTTTGCATTGATTTTTATTAGGAACCCTATACCTCACGGTCCTCTGTTCACCGGCTTGATCAATCCAAGAAGCGTTAATGGTTTTACCTGCTATTTTTATTTTTGCTTCTGTTTGCTCTTTATTCCAAGCGTACGACACCGCTTCCCATCCTGATTCCTTTCTTAAAAGAACTCTTGTTTCCATCATGTTCTTGCCCTTATCTAATGATCTTTCATCTAAAGGGTAATAAAAAGTTTTTATCAACGCAGAGCCAACCGGGAAATTGAAGACCCAGTCTTCTTTATAAGCGGCTTTTCTACCATCAGGAACGTAAACCCAACGTTGTTTGTAAGAATAGTCTGAAAATAAAGTAGAGATTAATTCATAAGGAAGGACGCCGTCCGCTGGGTCCTGTGCCTTGGTGTCTTCAAAAAAAGCAAATTCATCCAAAGTCTTTGGGAATTTATCAGCAAGAATAACAGAATCGTTTACAGCATGAATTTGATGACCAATAAATAGAAATAAGAAAACTACAAAAGTTCGTAATCCTGACATGGGCTTAAATCCCTTCTATCGAAACTGCTTCTAATGGCTTAATGGGACCTCTAAAACTATCGTAATCGGTATTCACTGGATCTAAACCGATCATATATTTAATTGGACTTATGGTTAAGAAAGAAGCTTCGCCGTTATCTCCTAGAATTACCTTTTCATCATCAGGTTGGCCAAAGATCATTTGACTAAAGGGTAAAATACCATCCCAAAATATATCTGGCATTACTCCACCTGAAAGTTCATAAAGTAGTGCTGCCAACTCACCGGTTTCAAGATCAGGATCAAAACCGCTTCTGCCAAAACGGTTATTATGAACTTGTACCGATCTAGGATGCGGGTAGTAATTCTCATCTTCTGTATCGTACCCATAGGTTACTATCGCAAGATTTACAGTTCCATTACCGCCGATATCATTATCGAATACTTCAATATCTGAATTTGCTTGGATAATAATGCCTGTTCCTCTAGGAACCTCCCCAACAATGTTTCCTTCGGGAGCAAAATTATCAGTGTCATTATCAACTGACTTATTTCTAAAAACTCTTACGTGATGACCCCCTTGTTGAGGCAAATCAGGTAAATCGAAAACAAGAATTCCAGCAGTATTATGAGAAGCCAGATTTTCATAGACATCAGCATAATAAGAGTTCTCAATCTCTATACCCGCAACGTTGTACTGTGCAATGCTATTTCTGACGATAATATTTTTTGACTGACCCACGTAAATACCGGCATCAGAAGCACCTATCGCTACGCATCCATCTATAAGAACATCACTAGATTCTACTGGATAAAAGCCATAAGCTCCGTTAGAGCTTTTAGGCCCACCCGTCCATTCTGTTTTAACATCAACCATGTAGATGCCTTTAGCACCTATAACTTTAATTGCATCACCTTTGGCATTTTCAACTGAAAACCCCTTTAAAGTAACTTGATTTGAAGTAACCAATAATCCTTGTGCTCCAGATACCTGTTTGGAGAAATTAAGAACAGTTTCATTCATGCCTGCCCCTTCTATAGTTACATTATCAATATCCAAGGAAAGTCCATCTTCAAAATAGTAAGTTCCTTTGCCTAACTTTAAGGTGTCACCTGAGTTGGCTAATATAAGGGCTTCCTGTATTTCTTCTTGAGAGTTCACTGAAGGCTCAAGAAATATATCAGAAGAAAATAAATTTTGATTTAACGCAAGGGAAAAGAACAAAAGAAATTTTATATAAATTTTATGCATCTAACTCTCCTAAACTGATAAAGTTATCTGGAAACGGGAAATAGTAATGACATTTGAAACTATTATACTTATTTTGCAAACGGTAGGTCCATTTACGGTACTAGTTACTGTTTATTTTTTAGTGACTGAATTGAGAGAACAAAACAGAGTAGCCAGAGCAAATGCCAGACAAAACATAGCTGACAGTCACCAGAGGTTAACTTTGGCAGGGCTTGAAGATATTATAATTCGTATAAAAGTTAAAATTCGTGCAGGAGAAGAACTTACTGATGCTGAAGAAACTGCCTATTTAACACACTTCACGGCAATTTTAAGAGGCCGACAAAGCCAACATTATCAATACACTCTTGGAATGTTGGATCAAGCAGAATGGGATGCCATGCTTTCTTCATTCCAGACCCTTTTAAAAGATGAAAGAAACCTTAGGATATGGTCTTGGGTTGCTCCTACTTTTCCTAAAGACTTTGTGACACTGGTCCAGAACGAAATAGGAGAAATTCCTGAGCAAACTTCCACAATAGAAGAAATTCCCGAAGAAGAACTAAATACTCAAGACGCAGATAATGATCTTGAGGACAACCTTGATAAAGAAATAACTTCTAAAAACTAAACAAATAATAGATGGCATTAGAAACACAACAAAAAGAAGAACATCTAGATTATCTATTTAAATCTTTACAGCATCATCCAAGCCCCTATCTTATTTATGACTTGGAAGGAAATATCAAGTGGGCTAATTTAGCGGCTGAATTTATCTTTAGAATAGAAGACTTAAAAGAACTATCAATTATTAAGTTAGACGTTGCCTCTCTTCAAAGTTCTAACTTCACGGATCCAATAGCACGCTCCTACACAACTCCTATAGAAGTTAGATTACGAGAGATCGAATTCTTCATTAGAACCAGAGTGCATGTTATTCCAGTATCTGATTCTGATAATTTTCTTTTAATAGAGATTTTGTGTAACTCTCGGACTGGTCTTGAAGCTATTCAGCAAACAATAGCTTGCATTGAGTTTGATAGAATAGATTTAGCTTATCAAAAACAATTTAACCTAGAAACTGGCGAAATTACCGGAGTGGAAGCATTGCTTAGAATGAAAGATGAATTTGGGCAAATTATCCCTAACGATTTAATTATTCCTCAAATAGAAGGTGAGAGTCTCTTTTCACTAGTCGTCTTATCTTCATTAAAAAAACTCTCAGAGTTCTTTCAAATTAAAGATCAACTAGGTCTTAATGAAGCAACCATCTATTTAAATGTATCGGCGCATACTGTAATGCACCCTGAATTTGGTGATATTTTTGCCAACTATGCTGATTCAATGAACTTCGAGAAAGATGAATTTGGATTGGAAGTTACAGAAACTGCGGAATTGAGTGACACGAAAGAAGCTGCTAAATCTTTAGAAAAATTAAAGAGCAAAGGCATAAAAATAGCTCTTGATGATTTTGGTGCAGGATATTCTTCTTTGCGATACATAAAAGATCTACCCGTTGATGTAGTTAAATTAGATAAGCATTTTACAAATGGACTTGATGACTCTGCTACTTCTAAATTAATAGGCTTCGTTGTTGAAGTATGTAAAGCCCTCTCTCTAGAAATGATTGGAGAAGGCATAGAAACAGAAGAACAGAAACAGACTATGTTAGAAATAGGTTGTGAAATAGGTCAAGGCTACTTGATGCATAGACCAGAGTTTATTGAAACCATGTTAACCAAGGAAGAATAATGGAAAAAGTAATTAAACCTCAAGCTTCAAAGGGCGCAGAAGAAATACTTTTAACCCAGATTAAACAAGAATTCACAACTCCTGCAGATGCAATTTCGGAATATTTAGAACTAGTAGAAAAAAATATTGAAGAGACGGGTATAAAAATCGACGATGAAGTCGAACAAATTAAATCAGGTTGCGTTAGATTAATTGATCAGTACGAAGAAGCCTTCAATCTGAATACTGGTCCTAATGCAACAAAAGAAAAGAAAACGCCTGAAGAATACTCAGAACTAAGACATAATCTAAGAACTCCTCTTAATGCAATTATTGGCTATAGTGAAATACTAATAGAGGATATGGAAGACGATCTGAATGAACAGTCTTTGTCTGATTTACAGACCATCATTGACCTCTCAAGAGAAATTGAAAAGGCGATAGAAAATTTCGTTGACTATATTCGAGGAGACTCTTCACAATATGGTGATGCAAAAAATGCTCAATTGGAATCGGCGGAAGCTTTATTTAAATCTCTTGGTGACATAGATTACTCTATAGAATTAGATGAGAGTTTAATAGGTGCAGACATCCTTATTGTTGATGACAATATAACGAATTGCGAAGTGTTGGAAAGACGTCTATCTCTGCAAGGACTATCATGCAGAACGGCTTATGATGGCACGACCGCCCTTAAAGAAGTAGAAGAGAAAACACCTGATTTAATTCTTTTAGATGTAATTCTTCCTGATATTAATGGTTTAGAACTTCTAAAAACTTTTAGAGAAAATCACACCAGCGATGCTATGCCTATCATTATGGTTTCAGCTTTTAATGATGTTGATGGAATAGCAAAGTGTATCCAATTGGGGGCACAAGATTACCTTCCAAAACCTCTAAATGGAACAATACTATTAGCTAAAGTTGTCTCCTCGCTTGAAAGGAAGTTTTTTAGAGAAAGAGAAAAAGAGCTCGTAACAAAACTGCATATTCAAGCAACTACAGATCAATTGACAGGCATATCAAACAGAAGAGTAGTTTTTGAACAGCTAGAAGAAGCTTATAGTGATCTGCAAGATGGAAAGATAACCAATTTTTCTGTTGTGATGATGGACATTGATCATTTTAAAAATGTCAATGATACTTATGGCCACTCAGGAGGTGACGAAGTCCTTAAAACAATGGCTCAAACCTTAGACAACTTAATTACTGAACCAAATATTCTAGGAAGAATAGGAGGAGAAGAATTCCTAGCAGTCATTTTAGATGAAGAAGGTGACGACATGGTTGTGTTTTGTGATAAATTACAAGATGCTATATGCTCTAATACTGTTGAATATGAGAAACACAAAATAAAAATAACAAGCAGTGGAGGAGTTGCAAACAGTACTGAGTCAGGAAATGCTTCTGATTTAGTTAATAAAGCTGATGAGAGACTCTACGATGCTAAGAAATCAGGAAGGAATAAATTTATTTTAGACTAGATAACAAGGAAGCTAAAAATGGCAAAAATACTTTACGTTGAAGACAATGAAATGAACAGAGACATGCTCTCTAGAAGATTAAGCAGAAGAGATCATGAAGTGCTACTTGCATTTGATGGAAAAGAAGGCATCGATATGATGAAATCTGAAAAACCAGATATCGTTCTAATGGATATGGGACTTCCTGTAATGGACGGATGGGAAGCAACTACTACAGCAAAAGCTGATCCTGAAATTCAAAACATACCCATCATTGCTCTGACAGCTCATGCTTTAGAATCTGATAGAGTTAAAGCGTTGGATTGTGGTGCGGATGACTTCGATACCAAGCCTGTAGATTTTAAAAGACTGCTTGGAAAAATTGATGATCTAGTAAGCTAAGCAGAAGATTCTTGATATATATTCTTTACTATCGCTGACAGTTCATCCATAGAAACATCCTCTTTTCTTACCATTCCTGCAACGTTTTTGTTCAAAAGATCTCGCTGCACATCGGTTAGATCTTTTCCCGAATAAACCAATATAGGTGCCCTCTCATCTGCAGAGTAATCTCCCATATATGCTTCTAAAAATTCAAATCCATCCATTCTCGGCATTTCTAAGTCTAAAACAATTAGAGAAGGCGCAGTTTTAACTTTCTCAAGACCGTCTTTACCATCTTTTGCAGTCTCAGCCGTCCATCCAGCATCGGTTAACATTCTTGAAAGCAAATCTCTGACATCGGCGTCATCATCAATTACAAGAACAGATTGTTTACCAGAAGGGTCACCCATCAGACGAGTCACTGTTTCTAAGAATAAGCCTCTGTCTATTGGCTTTGTAAGATAGTCGTCAGCGCCTAAAGATTCCGCCAATACATCTTGAGAGAGTTGACTCACCATAACAACTGGCATGTCTACTAACTCCGGATCTGATTTACATTCTTTCAATATCGACCAACCGTCTCTTCCTGGCATAAGAACATCAAGCAATAATAGTTTTGGTTTCATTTCCCTAACTATTTGCATTCCTTTTTCACTGTCCGTGGCACCCACAAGAGTCAAACCAATCTTTGATAATGTTCTTCTAATAAGGTCATGCATAGGTACGTCATCATCAATAAGAACAACAACTTTTTCGTTTTCTTCTAAGTTGTCTAATGCGTTGCCTTCTTTAATTTCATCAAAGTCTTGCGCACACTCCCTTGGAACATAAAGAGTAAAAACCGAACCTTCTCCTAAAACACTAGTGACCAAAACATCACCACCCATCATTTCTGCTAATTTCTTTGTTATCGGTAAACCCAAGCCTGTTCCACCATGTTTAGCAGAGGTGGATCTTTCTGCTTGTTCGTATTCCCTAAATACCTTGCTAAGACCTTCTTCGGACATACCTTCTCCGGTATCTGCCACAGCAAATCTGATCATTTCAATTTCATCTTGAATAAAAGTATCGACTTCTAATGTTATTGTTCCATTCGAAGTGAACTTAAAACCATTACTTAAGAAGTTTGTTAGACATTGCCTAATTTTGGTTTCATCTTGGGTCATGGAACCTAATGGATCTTGAAGATTGACCTTAAATCCATTGTCATTAGCTGCTGCCAGAGGTCCAACCACATCCTTAATGGTGTCTACCATGTTTTCTATATCAAAGCTGGTTAAATAAAGCTCCATCCGACCTGCCTCAATCTTAGAAATATCAAGAATATTATTGATTAGAGATAATAAATGACTACCAGCAGAGGTTATCTTCTTCAAGTCAGGCAATAGATCATCGTATCCTAAGTCTTCGCACTCTTCAGCCAACATTTCACCATATCCTAATATTGCATTTAAAGGAGTTCTTAGTTCATGACTCATGTTTGCAAAGAACCTAGTTTTCTCTGCGTTTGCTTCATTTGCTTCATCTCGAGAAGTTTCCATTTCACTTGTTCTTGCTGTTATAAGAGCTCCAACTTCGTCTGACATTCTTGAAAAAGCCAATGACATAAGTTCCACTGAAGCTTCTTCATTTCCTTCTTTATCTCCAGTTTTGGCAAGCTCAGACATTTTTGCAATGTCTTCTAAAATTAATTTTTGTGCATTGCCTTCTAATTGGTCTGCCAAGAAAGACATTTTTTCAATTATCACCCTATCTCTTTCTTTCCTTCGTTTTGCTTGTTCTTTTCTTATATCTTCCATCTCAAGAAGATGGCCTCTATAACTATGCAATGCAGTAGAAAGATGCCCTACTTCATCATCTTCAGAAGCGAAGATACCTCTACGAGTTGGCATTTTTTGAGTGTGATCACCCTCTGTTAACCCTTCCAAGACTTCTATTGCTTTTGTGATACCACCAAAAGTCACATAGGTTACATATGCCGTCAAACCAAGTATGGTCAAAAGCACTAAGACAATAACAAAATAACTTCTATTTAGTACAGCAGAAGCCTCTTGCATCGAAAGTCTTTCATCTTTAAAAATAAAAAGTTGAGCAAGATCTGCAGATAAATAAGAGCTTAGAGGTAAGAGAGTAATTGAAGCACCTAGCTCAAAGTCTTTAGCACTGTACCTGCTTCCTTTTTCTGCATTGTATTGATTAGCTTTTTCAACAACCCCAGAATAATCTTCAATACCATATCTTGCTTCTTCAGATAAATCGTCGGAGGAGTAGTCTTCATCTAAAGAAATTAAACCTTCTGGAGTTTGGATACCTGTTCTAACTTCGAACTCATCTTCAAAAAGCTCAATTGCTTTCCTTATATCAGCTCCTAAAACAATCAAAGCCACTGTTTTTTGATCAATTTTTATAGGGAATGAATAGGTTTGATTCAGAGTTGCTGTTTGTTCTTTGTTGTTATCAAGTATCTTTAGTGTTGATTGTTTTGGCCTTCCCGATATATCTTCAAGATAAGAATCTAAATACGAAAAAAACTCTGGTCTTGCTTTAGGGCTACACGGGTCTATTCCAAGCAGGTCCAGAGCACTACCGCAGTATATTCTCTCTCCCGTAGGAAAATAGGCCATGACAAAACTGAGATTTCCTTCATCAAGATCATCTTCAAAAATAAATTCAATTAAATATTGAAGATCACCTAAAGTTCTGTTCTCTATAGCATTAAAAATTGGATTGTAATAAGCGCCTTCAGAGTCCACTTCTTCATTTAGTGTTTCTTCATCAGGGTCCCAATAATTTCCTTTATCTCCTGTTCCAGGTAACCACTTACTCATATTCTCATAAGTGCTGTTGTAGGTTTGATACCAGGCAGATTCGTAAAGTATAACTAAGGACTCATTGGCAGCATCATCTTTGATATCGTCTCTTGTTTGAGTCGAAAAGAAAAAAACGACAGCCATGAGTAAGTAACCAACTACTACAAATAGAATAAGCTGCAGTCTTATAGACATATCTTTATTGTTATTAGGGTCCGGTAAGAATTACTTCTTACTTTAGATAATATTAATCAGCAAATGCAAAAGTAAGCTTCACTTGGACGTTGTTTGCTTTTACAGACTGGCCTTTATAAGTCGGTGCTTCGTATACCCATTTTCTAATAGCTTTTATAGCAGACCTTTCAAACGTGCCTTGCGGAACTGCTTCGAGCACATAAGGATCAAGCACTGATCCATCAGTATCCACATCAAACTCTACAATCACATAGCCCTCAGTTCCCATACGTAATGCTTTTCTAGGATAAGTAGGTTGCTTAGCGTAGTTCCTGTTAATTTCTATTTCAGTTTCATCTTCTCCTACGTAACCTTTATCTGCAGAAGCGATGTTCATGGTAAAAAGAGAGGCGACAAGGGCAGTCAGAAACATTCCTATACCTACTTTCTTAAGCTCTTTCATTATCTTCATTTTGCTTACTCCTTTAGTAAAAAGAAGTTATTATACACTCCTAATTCATTAAAAAAAATTCATGCCTAAATCAAAAAAAATAAAGCATTACCTTGCCGGCCAAAGATATTGGGAAGTTTTTGTTGTGCCTCATGACGAAACCGTTGGTCATGCTTGTGAAATAATGGAAAAAAATCGAATTGGTGCTCTAATAGTTGTCGATAACAAGACTGATATTGAACACAGTCATGTAATTGGAATAATCACTGAAAGAGATATTGTCAAAACAATTGCTCATCACATGGATGAAATTGAAGACAAGAAAGTGGAAGAGATTATGTCTAATAAACTTATAAGCACTACTCCAGAAACTACTACTGATGATGCTATCAAACTAATGGTGGAAAACCAAATTAGACATCTTGCGGTTATGGATAAAGAAAAATTAGTCGGTGTAATATCAATGAGAGATATTTTCTATTCCGTAAACTATCTCAGCAATAATTAGAAATTTAAAGAAAAACCCTTGAGCCACAGTTATTTTTTTGCTCCTTTGATCAAATTTCTAAGAACTTATGTATTAATAGTATTCTCAATTATTTCTATAAACCTCTTAGCGGAAACAAAAGTTGTAGTGTTGGGTTCTGGAACTCCCAATCCCGATCCAAACAGAGGAGGTTCTTCCTATGCTGTTTTAGTTAATGATCTAGCTTATTTGGTTGATTTTGGTCCAGGCATAGTAAGAAGCGCCTCTTCTTTATCGCCAACTTGGGGAGGAAAATTTGAGGAACTTGAAGTAAAAAACTTAGAGTATGCTTTTTTAACTCATATACATTCAGATCACTCAGCAGGATTAAGCGACCTAATATTAACTCCTTGGGTCCTAGGAAGGGAAAGACCCCTTAAGCTATTTGGACCACCTCAATTAGCTAAAATGGCTAAAAATATTCAGATTGCTTATGAAGACGACATCAATTACAGAATCAATGGCTCTCAGCCTTCTAATGCAGAAGGCTATAAAACATTGTTTAAAGCTAATAAAGAAGGTGTTATTTTTAAAGATTCAAACGTGACGGTTCGAGCTTTTCGAGTTAACCACGGTGAGTTAGTTGATTCTTTTGGATACAGTTTCATTACTGATGACAAAAAAATTGTTTTTTCTGGTGATACGGCCATGAGTGATGTCTTAATTGAAGAAGCAAAAGGTGCCGATATTCTAGTCCACGAAGTTTTTTCAGAAGAAGGTTTTCAGAGAAAAACTGAAGATTGGAAAACTTATCACAAGGCACATCACACTTCTTCATTAGAAGTTGGTTTGATTGCCAATATGGCGAAGCCTAAGAAATTAGTCCTCTCACATATACTCTTTTGGGGTGCTTCTAAAGAATCAATTCTAGAAGATGTAAAGCTGAACTTTAAAGGAGAAACAATTCTTGCAGAGGATCGGATGGTGATTAATTAACAAAAAGAAATGGGAGCTACTTTGCAGCGAACTCCCTTAGATCCTCTAGAAACAATATCCTTTCTGAAGGATTACTGAGTTTTTTCTTGTATTAAATTAAATACTTTAATTGATTGATCTCCGCCCTGGTAACAAAGCTCTGCATCTGTCATGTCAGAAATCTGGTCCCAATTAGCTTCAATATTTTCAGCTGTCATGTCTTCTCCGGTTCCTAGATAGACACCTTTGGTTTCATGAACCATAACCCTGGTAAAGACGCCCGCACCTGCAGCTATAATGACCCCAGTCGGGGCATCTTCAGAAACCATGTAAGTAACTGCTGGAGTAACAAACTCGGGTTTTATCTGCTCTATGACCTCACCAGGCATTAAACTTTCGGTCATTCTTGTTCCGGCCAAAGGCGCTAAAGAATTGCATTTAATATTGTATTTTGCGCCCTCAAGTTTAAGCGTATTCATCAAACCAACTACGCCCATTTTTGCAG
>MDSV01016403.1_pt1 | contig 12018 bp, 13 predicted proteins | sample 810851 | NCBI WGS metagenome assembly MDSV01 (sample SAMN05326640, study PRJNA326480) | marine metagenome | isolation source: seawater | place: Atlantic Ocean: North East | collected 2012 | reverse complement strand
ATTAGTTACCCTTGTGATGAAGCTTGTCTAGAAAAATTTGAAGCTGAAAAAGAAAGACAACAAAAAGTTATTCTCCAAGCAGATTAATGAGTATTGTTTTTAAAAATGATAAACCTTTTTTTGAGGACGTGCCAATTGTTAATCTTATTAATTCTTATAAGACACCATTCTATGTATATTCTCAAAATGAAATAATTAAAAATTATAATAATTTAAAAGATAATTTGTCTGCAGAAATATTTTACGCAGTAAAGGCCAATTCAAATCAAGCTATATTAAAATTATTGAATAATTGTGGCTCGGGTGCAGATGTTGTTTCAAAAGGAGAACTAAAACGTTCTTTAGAAGCAGGTTTTGAACCAAATAAAATTATATTTGAAGGGGTTGGAAAATCTAAAGAAGACATTGAATATGCTGTAAATAAAAATATTCGATTAATAAATGTAGAGTCAATAAATGAATTATTAATTATTAATGAAATTGGAGAAAGATTAAATAAAAGAATCAATATAGGATTAAGGTTAAATCCAGATATAGACGCACAAACTGATTCAAAAATATCAACTGGCAAGAAAACTGATAAATTTGGTATTGGCATTCAAAACTTAAATAACGTTCTTTTAAAAATTCAATCATTTAAAAAAATTAATATGATAGGAATAAGCTGTCACATTGGAAGTCAAATAAAAGAGGTTAAAATTTTTGAAAAAATTTTCAATATTATGAAAAGTTCTGCATCTAATTGTTTATCTAAAAATATTAAAATAGAGTTCGTTGACCTAGGCGGAGGTTTTGGTGTAAACTATGAAGAGAAAAATAATAATTTAGACATCGCAACTATTGGAAAATTATCTAAATCAATTTTTAAAGACCAACCATACAACATATCATTTGAACCAGGTAGATACATTGTAGCAAAAGCAGGCATTATAATTACAAAAATATTAACAATCAAAGAAAATGGTGGTATTAATTTTTTAATTACTGATGCTGGAATGCAAACATTATTGCGTCCTGCAATTTATGGAGCCAAACATAGAATTCAGGCACTAAATAATACTAAAAACAAAAATACTCTATACACAATTGCTGGGCCAATATGCGAAAGTTCAGATATTATAACTAAGGATATTTTTTTACCTGAACAACAAATAGAAAATTTTTTAGCAATACTCGATACTGGAGCTTATGGTTCTGTTATGGCATCTAATTATAATTCAAGAGGTATTCCTGCAGAATTATTAGTAAACTATAATGACTATGCAGTAATACATGAAGAAGAAGAAATTGAACAAATTATTAAACGTGACTCAATACCTAAATGGTTATAAATTAATTAATTCATAAATTATTTTTGCAATATCATTAAAAATTAATTTTAAATTGAAATAAAATTCACTAATATAATATTTTAATAATACCATGGTATTAATCTCTAGATTTTTTAAAACCCAAAAACTTACAATTAAAGCAATAGTAAAAAAAAGGACTAAAAAAGAATTTAAAAAACTTACCTTATTTTCTTTGACGTAAGTAGAAGGCAAGTTGTTGGTTCCTTTATTTAATTTTGAAGAATTATTTTCAATATTTTGTGATTTTGTATATTCTAATTCGTTTAAATTTTCATCATCCTGAATAGCTATATTGTCTTGATACCAAGTATTGCCACATCTAGCACATTTAACATTTCTCCCATTAGGCTTTAAATCTGCTGAATTTACAAGATATTTAGATTGACAAGATGTGCATGAAATCAACATAAAGTATATATATAGATGACTGATGATATTATATAAAACAAAAATTTAAGAATGGTTATAAGATCAATACTTTTTTATCTCGTTTTAAGTGTATGGACCATTTTTATGGGCTTTTTATGTCTTCCTTTTCTATTTATGCCGTCCAATATGCTTTGGAGACCAGTGCGATTTTGGGTGGCAGGCATTTTTTTCTTTTTAAGATATATATGTAAAATTTCTCATGAAATTCGAGGCAAAGAAAATATACCATCTGGCTCTATTCTAGTTGCCTCTAAACATCAATCAGCATTTGAAACTTTTGCCTTATTTTATTATTTACCAAAAGTAATATTTATTCATAAAAAACAATTATTTTTAATTCCTATCTTTGGACAATATTTAAAAAAAATAAATATGATTTCAATTGATCGAAAAGGTGGAGCTAAAACTATGCGTCAAATGCTAAAAAAAGCTAAAGAAAAATTAACTAATGGATTTTCTTTAGTCATTTTTCCTGAAGGAACAAGAAAAAAACCAGGTGAAAAACCTGACTACAAATCTGGTTTTGTAGGAGTATATAAACATTTGAATTCTAAAATTTTACCTGTTGCTGTAAATTCTGGAAATTGCTGGCCTAAACATACATTTATAAAAAAACCTGGAAATATTGTAATTAGTATTCTTAAAATTATACCTGCTGGTCTAGAAAATTCAGTTGTATTGGATAAAGTAAAAAAAGCTATTGAAGAAGAAGTTGATAAAATAAAATAATTTTGGTTTTAATATTACAATAAAGTTATTTTTTTGATTCTGTTGGATCAAAACTTCCTGCTTGACCAAGATCTTCAATGATTTTTCTAGTATCCTTTGTAGACTTGAATGTTTTTTCTAAAAAAGACAAGTCTTTATTTCTTATTGCTTTTTGTAAGGTTGATAAATCTTCTGTAAAACGACCCAACATTTCTAATACTGAGTCTTTATTGTTATCATAAATATCTCTCCACATAGTAGGATCACTGCCAGCAAGTCTTGTAAAATCTCTGAAACCAGCTGCTGAATATTTAAAAACTTCATCTTTAATATGCATTTCTAATTCGTTAGCTGTAGAAACTATTGAATATGCAATAAGTTGTGGTATGTGAGAAGTCATTGCTAATATTCTGTCATGATGTTCAGCATCCATAATTTCAATTTTCATTCCTAGAGCTTTCCAAAAAGATTTTATAGATTGAATGAATTTATCATTCAAATTATTTGGAGTCAAAATACAGTAACGGTTTTCAAAAATTTTTGCAAAACCAAATTCAGGTCCACTTTTCTCCAATCCTGCAATTGGGTGACTTGGAACAAATTTTAAATGAGCATTTTTATTTTTATCATTAAAATTTTTTATAACGCTTACCTTTGTTGAGCCTACATCTGTAATTAAAGTATCTTTATTAATAAAATTATTTAAAGATAAAAAAATTTCTTTGTATGTGCCTAAAGGTGAACATATTATAATTAAATCAAATTGAAATGAAAATTCATCTATATTTTTTTTAACGTCATCTAATAAGTTTAGCTCTTTACATTTTGCGATTACTTTTTCATTTTTATCAATGCCATAAACATTTGACGAAATATTGTATTCTTTAATGCCTCTAGCTATAGAAGATCCAATTAAACCTACTCCGATTATTAGTATTTTATTAAATAACTTATTTGACATTATTTAAAACAAACTCTTTTAAAACTTTAATTGATTCATTTAATTCTTCTTTAGTGCCAAGAGTTATTCTTAATGCATTTTCAAGACCATAACTAGCCAAATATCTAACAGCGATACCTTTACTCAATAAAAAATCATTAACTAAACTAGCATTTTGATTTAGCGTTTTAGGTATAGTGACGAAAACAAAATTCGCTTGTGTGTTGTAAGCTTTAAAACCCATATTATTAAGCTCAGAAATATACCAATCTTTTATACTCGAATTGTGCTTAATTACTTTATTTAAATGATCATCATCTTTTAAAGCTGCTATTCCAGCTGCTATTGCTCCTGGAGGCAAATTAAAAGGGGGTCTAATCTTTTTAATTATATTAATTATATTTTTACTTCCATAACCCCAACCTAACCTTAAACCAGCCAAAGAATAAGCCTTGGAAAAAGTTCTAGTAATTAAAACATTTTCATATTTATTTGTTAAATCAAAAGTATTATCATAATCTTCAGCATCAGCTAATTCAGCATAAGCAGTATCAATAATTATAACAATATTACTTGGGATTTTATCGATTAAATCAGATAGTTCATTTCTATTTAAGTAAGTTCCTGTAGGATTATTTGGATTAGCAATACAAATTATTTTAGTTGACTCTCTAATATTTGATAATACAGAGTTTGAGTCAATCTTATAATCAATCTCAGAAGCCAAAACAGATTCTGCTCCAGCATATTTTGCCATTATGGGATACATTTCGAAACCATGTTTTGCATGAATAACTTCATCACCAGGTGAACAAAACGCTAAAAAAGTAAATATTAATATTTCATCTGAACCTGTTCCTGTAACTATTTGATCAGAATTTAAATTAAATTTTTTTGATAATGCCTTCTGCAAAGAATCTGCAGTAAGTTCTGGATATCTCGATAATTTATTAGATGAATTACTATATGCATCCATCGCTTTTTTACTAGGTCCAAAAGGACTTTCATTAGAAGAAAGTTTAATGATTTTATCTATGCCAGAAATTTTTGAAGTACCCCCTTTATAAAGATTTATTGAGTTTATACCTCTTTTTCCTTTCAAAACTTCATTACTATTTAATTGAAGATTTGCCGAGGTATGAAATATCTCTCTCCAAATTCTAACTATGCTATCTTTGTCAAAATTTCCTTTATGTAATTTAAGCAATCTTAATAAAACTTCACTTTCCCTTGTTTTGTCAATTACACTGCCTTTTTTATCTTTTAAAGCACCTATTTTATCAACAATTGATGTTCTATTAACTATTAAATTTAATATTTCGTCATCAATTTCATCAATTTGACTTCTTAATGATTCTATTTTATTTTTAGTCATAATATTTATGGCTCTTTACTAAGTAAATGTCATTAAATCAAAGAAAACTGAGATTAATTGTACAGATATCAATTATTGACTATGAAAGGCTATTAATTTAAAGGATTTTTTAACACCGATTTGAAACAGCTTGCGGGTGTGTATCTTGAAACAGCTAAAGCGTAAGATACCCCATAATAAAGCTTTAATCGGTAAAAGATAAATTATGATTGATAAAGCTGATATTATTAAAGATCCTAAACTAGAATGTAGCATAGCTTATTTTTCTAATATAAGTTTTGAGCTTGAGTCTGGTTATAAATTAAATCAACTTAGGGTTGCTTTTAAAACTTTTGGAAATCTTAACAGTGAAAAAAGTAATGCTATTCTTGTTTGTCATGCTTTGACAGGAGATCAATATGTTACTGGTTATAACCCAATAACAAAAAAAAATGGTTGGTGGTCACGGATGGTAGGATCTGGAAAACCAATTGATACCGATAAGTATTTTGTCATATGTACAAATGTACTAGGTGGCTGTGCTGGAACTTTAGGTCCAAAGGAATTTAATAATAATAAACAATTATCAAATGATAATAAATTTCCTTCTGTAACGATTAAGGATATGGTTAATACTCAAAATTATCTTATAGATTTACTTAAAATAAAAAGATTATTTGCAGTTGTTGGAGGATCAATGGGAGCTATGCAAGCCTTACAATGGTCAATAAGTTTTCCAGAAAAGGTTAATAATATAATTCATATTGCAGGTGCACTTAAACATTCGGCACAAAATATTGCTTTTCATGAAGTAGGTAGGCAGGCGATTATGAATGATGTAAACTGGTATGAAGGCAAATATCTACAAAAAAATACTGTTCCTGAGAGAGGTTTAGCTGTTGCAAGAATGATAGCACACATAACTTACCTTTCTGATGATGCTATGCATAGAAAATTTGGACGCAAATTACAATCAAGAGATATTATATCTTTTGGATTTGATGCTGATTTTCAAATTGAAAGCTATCTTAGATATCAAGGAAAATCATTTGTAGATCGTTTTGATGCCAACAGTTACCTTTATCTTACTAGAGCTATGGATTATTTTGATGTTGTTAAAGACTTTTCTAGATCAATTGAGTTTCCAACATCGCCTAATGATCATATAAATTACCTAATAATATCTTTTAGTTCAGATTGGTTATTCCCTACAAATGAAAATGAAGAAATTTCAAAAAAATTAAATTTTTTTAAACGTGATGTAAGTTTTATTGAAATAGAAACAGACAAAGGACATGATAGTTTTTTATTGGATGAACCTGAATTAGATTTAACTATTAGTGGTTTTTTAAAAAGTAATTTTAACAGATTGATAGAAAAATGAAAAAAGACGCGAGTATAAGAAAAGATTGGAAACTAATAGAATCCATGATTGACTCTACCTCAAGAGTTTTAGATATTGGTTGTGGAGATGGAGGTTTAATTAAACAGTTAGAAAAAAATATTTATGCTGAAACTAGTGGTATCGAAATTAATCCTGAATTAGCTCAGGTTGCAATAGGAGAAGGCTGTAAAGTAGTGCTGGGTAATGCTGAAAAAGATTTAGATCAATACTCTAATCATAGTTACGATTACGTTATTCTAAGTCAAACCTTACAAGCAATGCTAAAACCAAAAAATGTGCTTTTAGAATTATTAAGAATAGGAAGAAAAGCAATAGTTTCTTTTCCTAATTTTGGATATTGGCAAATAAGATTACAATTATTATTTCTAGGAAAAATGCCTATAACAAAAGGACTTCCTTATTCATGGTATGAAACACCTAACATACATTTTTTTACTATCAAAGATTTTCAAAATCTTTGTAAAGATTTAAATATTGTTATTGAAAAAAGCATAGCTTTAAATAGCAAAGGTAAACAATTGAATATTGCTCCCGATACAGCAAATGCTAATTTATTTACAAATGAAGCTATTTTTTTGCTAAGTTATAAAAATTATGAGCCTATAAAATTACAATCAAAGCAAAAATCTTTTGTAAGAGATTCGGCTTTAGTAAGGTAATGAATCATAATCATATTTCAGTTAAAAGAATATCTCAGCTTAAAGATAATTACTCTTATATAATTAAAGATAACAAAAAAAAATTAGCTATAATCATTGATCCAGCGGAATCAACAAACTTAATAAATTTTATTGATAAAAATAAAATTAAATTAATAGGTATTTTGCTAACACATCACCACGAAGATCATACTGCTGGAGTAAATGATTTATTAAAATATTCCAAAGTGCCTGTTTATAGTCCTTCAAAAAAAATCAATGGAACAACAAACGTTGTACATGATAGTGAAATAATTAAATTAAGTTTTTTAACATTTAAAGTAATTACAACCCCAGGTCATACTATGGATCATGTAATTTATTATAATGATGAAAATAATTTTCTTTTTTCTGGAGATACACTTTTTCGTCTTGGATGTGGGAGAGTTTTTGAGGGAACTTTTGAAATAATGCATGAATCATTAAAAAAGATAAAAAGTCTAAGTAATGATACTGAAGTTTATTGTGGTCACGAATACACTAAAAATAATTTAAATTTTTTACTATCATTATTCCCAAATTTCAAAGAATTACAACTTGAGAAAAAGAAAATCGATAAACAGATTATTGAAAGTGGTGCTTCCATTCCTTTTAATCTTGGTCATGAAAAAAATATTAACCCTTTTTTATCCTCTGAATCTCTATTTTATCAAGATTTTAAGAAAAAAAATAAATTAAAAGATTTCGATATGTTTTCCTTTTTAAGAGGATTAAAGGATAAATTTTAATATCTAATTGTAAAAAATATTTGATTTAACTATATTTTATTTGACTATTAAGGTTGAAGACTATAAATCCCTGATTTTCTTGGAATAAGTTATGTTAGCAATTATTAAAACAGGTGGAAAACAGTATTCAGTCAAAGCTGGTCAAGTTCTTAAAGTAGAGAAAGTGGAAGGCAAAAAAGGTGACACCGTATCTCTAAAAGATATTTTAGCTATCAGTAATGACAATAATCATAATATAGGCAGTCCATTAATTAATGGAGCAGTTGTTAAAGCAAAAATCATTGATCAAATTCGTGATAAAAAAATAATTGTTTTTAAAAAACGTCAAAGACAAAACTATAGACATACTCAAGGACATAGACAATATCTTACAGTACTTAAAATAGAATCAATTGAGTTAGATGGCAAAAAATCTTCTGAAATTAAAAAAGTTACTGTTAAAAAAGAAATCATAAAAAAAACTGCAGATAAAAAAGTTTCAGTAACTCCAAAGAAAAAAACAACTACAAAAAAGAAAAGCGTTACTAAAAAAACAACTTTAAAGAAAAAAGTGAGTTCAAAAAAGGAAATAAAATAATAGGATAAAATATGGCTACTAAAAAAGCAGGTGGGAGTTCTAGAAATGGTCGTGACTCGGCTGGGAGAAGACTTGGTGTTAAAAAATTTGGTGGTGAAAAAGTTTTATCTGGAAATATTATTGTACGGCAAAGAGGAACAAAATATCATCCAGGTTCTAATGTTGGAATTGGAAAAGATCATACAATATTTGCTACTAAAGATGGTAAGGTAGCTTTTAAAAAAACAAAAGCTAGAACATTAATTTCTGTAGTTCCGTCATAATTTAATAGGAGTTTATTTCTCCTTTTTTTCAATGAAATTTCTCGATCAGGCAAAAATTTATATAGCATCAGGCAAAGGCGGGAAAGGTTGTGTTAGTTTTCGACGTGAAAAATACATTGAATACGGTGGACCAAATGGTGGCGATGGAGGTAAGGGAGGGGATGTAACCTTTATTACAGATCCAAATTTAAATACGTTAATTGATTTTCGTTATCAACAACATTTCAAAGCAAAAAAAGGTGGTGATGGTAAAGGCAAAAATCAAACAGGAGTTAATGGCAAGAATTTAATTATTAAAGTTCCTCCAGGGACCGAAATATATAATGATGATAAAAGTGTATTATTAGCTGATATGATTAAAAAAGATCAGGAAATTACTTTAGCAATTGGAGGAAAAGGTGGTTTAGGGAATTCTAACTTTAAATCTTCTACCAATCAAGCTCCTAGAAGATTTACATACGGTGGAGACATGGATGAAAAATATTTATGGCTTTCTCTTAAGCTTTTTGCAGATATAGGTATAATTGGGAAACCAAATGCTGGAAAATCAACATTGCTAACAAAGATTTCAAAAGCTAATCCAAAAGTAGCTGCATATCCTTTTACAACACTTCATCCAGTTCTAGGAGTTCTTAGACACTTTGATGATGAATTAATTCTTGCAGATATTCCAGGTCTTATTAAAGGAGCTCATGAAGGTAAGGGTTTGGGAGATCAATTTTTAGCTCATATTGAAAGATGCAAAGTATTATTACATATTATTGATTGTTCAGAGCAAAATGTTTATGAAAACTATTTAACTATACATAATGAATTAAAGAAATATGGCAAAAAATTAGTTGAAAAAAAAGAATTAATAGCTTTAAGCAAAATAGATTTAGTTTCTGAAGATTTAAAAAAAGTATGTATTGATTTAGAAAAAAAAACTGGAATTAAGCCTATACTTTTTTCAAATTATTCAAAAGAAGATTTAAATAAATTAACAAAAAAACTTTTTAAAGAATTTAAACAACAAAATGATTAATAAATTTAAAAAAATCGTAATAAAAATAGGATCTTCTTCAATTGTGAATGAAAAAACAAACAAGATTAGAAAATCTTGGTTAAGATCTATCTGCAAAGATATTGCATCAATTCACCCAAATAAAAAGATAATAATTGTTTGCTCTGGAGCAATTGCTTTGGGTACAAAAATTATAAAAAGTAATGGATCAATAAGAAAGTTGGAAGATAAACAAGCTGCTGCTGCCGTAGGACAAATTGAATTAGCAAATTATTGGCAACAAAATTTGAAAGAAAATAAAATAAATTCTGCACAACTTTTATTAACTCTTCAAGACAGTGAAGTTCGTAGAAAATATCTTAATGTTCGTAAAACAATTTACGCCTTACATAAAAAAAATATTATCCCTATAATTAATGAAAATGATACTGTTGCTACAGAAGAAATCAAGTTTGGTGACAACGATCGTCTAGCTGCTAGGGTATCTCAAATGATTGATGCGGATTTATTAATTTTACTCAGTGATGTTGATGGATTATATTTTGAAAATCCAACACAAAATAAAAAAGCAAAAAAAATAAAAGAAGTCTATGCCGTTGATTCTAATATTGAAAAAATACCTGGAAAAAATCATTCAGCTCTGGGTAGTGGTGGAATGTCTACAAAAATATGGGCTGCAAAAATATGTATGAATTCTGGCTGTTCAGTAGTTATTTCAAATAGCAATAAAAGAAAACCCATTGTGAGTATTAATAAAAATAATTCTACTTGGTTTTATGCAGATAAATCTCCTAAAACTAGCAGACAGCAATGGCTTTTAAATCATCTCCACCCCTCAGGAACTATAATCATTGATCATGGAGCAGTGCTTGCTATAAAAAATAATAAAAGCCTTTTACCTGCTGGGGTAATTGAAATAAAGGGTAATTTTAATCGAGGAGATGTTATTAGAATTATAGATAATAAAAATACAAAAGTAGGTATTGGCGTTATTGCATACGATTCCAATGAAGCTAAAAAAATTATTAAAAAAAATAGTAAAGAAATAAAAGTAATATTGGGATATGAAGGCAGAGATGAACTAATACACAAAGATGATTTAGTAAAAACTATTTATGAATGAAAAAGAAGAAATATTAAATTTAGGTATTGAAGCAAAAAAATCTTCTAATTTATTGTCTTTAATAAGTAGTGAGAAAAAAAATAATGCATTAGAGCAATTAAAAAGAAACCTGAATATTTTTACTGATGAAATTATTATAGAGAATGTTAAGGATATTAAGAAAGCTCATGAAAATAATCTTTCTTCAGCTTTAATTGATCGATTAACCCTTACCGAAGATAGAATTAAAGAAATAATTAAAAGTTTAGATGAAATTATCAAACTTAAAGATCCTATTGGCAATATTATTTCAGAATGGAAAAGACCTAATGGTTTACAAATTCAAAAAATTTCAACACCTATTGGAGTTATTGGATTTATTTATGAATCTAGACCAAATGTAACAATAGATGCATCGGCTATTGCAATTAAATCAAGCAATGCAATAATTCTTAGAGGTGGAAAGGATAGTTTTAATTCATCACAAAAATTAAATCAAATTATCAGTCTTTCATTTGCTAAAGCTGGTTTACCAGATAATTCTGTTCAAATGGTTAATTCTATAAATAGATCGGCAGTTGATGAAATGATTCAGCTTAATAAATATATTGATGTAATAATTCCTAGAGGTGGAAAAGGTTTGATTAATACTGTCAATGAAAAAAGTTCTATTCCTGTAATAAAACACCTAGATGGCATTTGTCATATTTTTGTTGAAAAAAAAGCAGATCTTAAAAAAGCAAAAGAAATAATCTTTAATAGTAAAATGAGACGTCCAGGAATTTGTGGAGCAGTTGAAAGTTTATTAATAGATAGTTCATTGTCCGAACATGCAGAATATTTACTTAAGCCCCTTATTGAAGCAAAATGTGAAATCCGAGGAGATAAATATATTAGTAATATTCACTCTTCTTGTAAAGAAGCTACAGAAGATGATTGGTCAACTGAATATTTAGAAAAAATTATTTCTGTTAAATTAGTTAATAATTTACAAGATGCTATAAATCATATTAATCATTATTCATCTGGGCATACTGAATCTATCATAACAGAAGATGATGAAGCATTTAAAAGTTTTTATCAACAAATTAATAGTGGTATAATTTTACAAAATGCTTCAACTCAATTTGCAGATGGAGGAGAGTTTGGATTCGGAGCAGAAATAGGAATTTCAACAGATAAATTACATGTGAGAGGACCTGTTGGCGCCGAACATCTTACAAGTTTTAAATATGTAGTTAGGGGAAATGGGCAGGTTAGGTCTTAAATGAAAAGTATAGGTTTACTTGGTGGATCTTTTGACCCGCCTCATAGAGGACATATTTATATATCTTTAGAAGCAAAAAAACTTCTCAAACTAAATGAAATTTGGTGGCTTGTAACTCCACAAAATCCTTTAAAAATATCTATGCCAGCTTCTTATGAAGAAAGAATAAGAAATTGTAAAAACTTTACTAAT
>MDSV01114845.1_pt1 | contig 12019 bp, 8 predicted proteins | sample 810851 | NCBI WGS metagenome assembly MDSV01 (sample SAMN05326640, study PRJNA326480) | marine metagenome | isolation source: seawater | place: Atlantic Ocean: North East | collected 2012 | reverse complement strand
ATGTTCATTTTATTTTCTATTATTTCTTCTGATTCTTTGATAACAGAGTAAGCAAATAGCGCATTAATTTCTGACATTCTAAAATTAACACCTAAATTTAATTTTTGGTCAAACCTATCATAAATAATAAATTTAGAAGCACGATACTGAATATCATCATCATTTGTAACTAATACACCTCCCTCTCCAACTGGAACAGCTTTTGTTGAATAGAATGAATAAACTCCAGCATCGCCAAATAAACCTGTGTGTTGACCATCGAGAAGAGAGCCGTAACTATGGGCACAATCCTCAAGTAATAATATATTTTGTTTTTTACAGTATTCCGCAATCTCTTTTATGTCTGGGTTAACCCATCCACCAATATGAGTAATTAGAAAAACATTCTCTTCTGGACTGTCAAGCTTTTCTACAAATTGTTTTACATTATCTATTGTTGGCATCAATAAATTATTAAGAGAACTATCAACAAAACCGGAAATCTCAAGCCCAGAAGAGTATGCAATTGTCTTAACACCATACATTGTATTACTCTGCAAAAAAACTTTCTTTTTATTGTGTGTTTCTTTAAAAATCTTTAATGCAGTTAACAAACCCGATCCATTTGAATTAAAAACTGAAGCGTGTTTTGCAGAAGTATATTTCTTAACTAGCTCTGCAACATTATTATTCCACTTTCCTTCAGCCAAATTGCCGCTATCTATAATTTCTGGAAATTCTTCTTGAAAGAAAGATAATGATTTTTCTGGTATTTTTATCATTCCCATTTTAATTTACTCCTTATATTAATAAGATTTAATCTTCAATAATCTCTTGCCACGTAGTTCTTGAAACTAATTCATCAGAATTTAAAGAACTCTGTTCAAAGTATTTCTTTGGATTCCTATTATAAACCCTTCTAAAGAATTCGGGCGCCATACTAAATGCTAAGGAAAATTTTCCAAGCACTATTGTCCAAACATTATTAGAGGCATTATTAATATGATAAAGATAATTTCTTGCTTCGCCTTTTTGAACAAGTTCTTTTTTGATACCAACATATGTGTCAACAACTTTAATGTTTGGGGATCTTCTCTTATGCTCTGTTATCAAGTAATCAAGATAGTCTTTGACTTTTGATTTGTCAGGTAAGCTTATTCCACCTGCCTGACCTACTTGACCTGGCTTTACCAGCAGATTTATACATTTTTTAACAAAGTAATCTAGCTCTACAAAACTTTCTTGGTCAGATTCTAGGTTTTCTACAACTGCCATTGGCGCATAACTTTCCTTTATTGGAATATTGTAAAGTTTTGAGATCAGATCTGGAGCACATACAACTACCTTTTTGCCTATAAAATTTTCATTTGCAGTTTTAACCTCTACTGAATTATCATTATCTTCAACTGATAGTACTTGTTGATTTAATCTTACTTCTGTGCCATTGCTCAATGCTTGAGAAAGTATATCGGTAATTAATTTTCTTGAATTCATTGTAATATCTGGGCTTTTAATACTCATGAAACTTTCTGAAGATTTCAATTGTTTTGAAATCAAGTTCAACCAATTGGAGGCTTTTGATTGAGATGGTCCGTACTCAGCTCCTGCCCTTCTCCTCAACCAATCATGCTGTGAAACTTTATTTGTAATATTTACTGAGTTAGAAACCATTGCCATCCAAACTGGATTATATTTATGAATTTTATATTTATAGTGAATAAAATTCTTATAGAACCATCCTTCTTCTTTTACAGATAATCCAGAACTAGTTGGATGAAGATTCATAGATTTAAAACTTTTATAATATTCAAGTAGATCGTCAGTAGCACCCAGAAGATATCTTAGTGTAAGTAATCTATCTGGAACAAGTGTATGAAGAGTTCCAGAATGAAACCACTCATGAAATTCTTTACTAGTTTCTGATGCTAAGTGATCATTTTTTTCAAGAAGTAAAACGGATTTATTATCTCTTGCAAGAATTTCAGCAACTGCTATGCCGGCAATTCCTCCGCCTATTATTATCCATTCAAAATCTTTCATATATTATTCTTTATAAATTTAATTGTTTTTTCTAAACCACTAGAAAAATCAGTGAAGGTATTAATACTGATATTTAATACTTGTTCAAGTTTTTCTATTGTGCCTTGAGATTTCTCGGGATCACTTTTCTCCAGATCCTCATAATTAATTTCAACTTTGTTTCCAGTAATTCTTGAAATTTCCTCCGCAAGAAAATCAATTGAGAAACTTTTACCGGTCAATACATTTATTTGATCACAAATTTTTTCTTCACTAACTTTTTTTAAAGCGCTTATTATACATAAGACAACATCATCAATATATATAAAATCTCTTGTTTGATAGCCTCCATTAATTGTTATTCCTCTTTTATTAATAATTTGATCTGCAAAAATAGAAATTACTCCTGAATAAGGATTACTAGGATCTTGTTTTGGTCCATATACATTAAAAAATCTTAGCCCAAGACTAGATAAATTATAAGTATCAAAACACATCTTTGAATATTCTTCCATGACGTGTTTATCACAAGCATAGGGACTTAAGATATCATTTGATTCAACTTTATCATCTCCCAAACTTAAATTGCCATATATTGCTGAGGAAGATGCGTATACAAATGGTAGAGACTTATTTACACAAAAATCCATTATATTGGTCATGCCAAGAAGATTAATGTTTGAGCTATTCTTAAATTGCTCTATTGATAAAGGGACAGAAGCCTGTGCTGCTAAATGGATAACACCATTAATTTGCTCTTTAATAGAGTATAAATCAAAATTTACAAGATCTGTATTAATGAATCTTAAGTTATCACTATCAGGTAGATTTGATTCAAAACCTGATGAAAGATCATCAATTACTACAACCTTATTGTTTTTACATAAATGCTCAACTAAATTTGATCCAATGAAACCAGCGCCACCAGTTACTAAGAAGACTTTCATGCTTTAGTTTCTCCACTAAGAATAGTTCTGTTATAAATTGTAAGCATTGTTAAAAAAAATAAATAATATGGGAATTGGAATGTTTCTTGGGTAAATGCTGACAAAGAAATCAATATAAAGAACAATAAGAAGAATAAAGAATTAGCATTATCTAAATAAGCATATGCCTTTATTGAATTAACCAACCATAAAAAGTTTAAAGTAGCATATACAATGAAACCAAATAATCCTCCCTCTATAAGAGCACTCATATAATTACTGTGAAGTCCGAGATCGTATTCTAAAACAATAGAGTTCTCAACTCCTTCTGGTAAAAGTTGTGCATATTCGATTGAATATTCTGGATACTGGCCCATGCCTATTCCAAAAAAATAATTATCCTCAAATAGAAGAAATGCTGCTCTCCACGTCGGCAATCTTCCAGCCCCACCACCTCCCAAAGTACTTTCAAGACTTAACCTATTAAATGTTCTGCCAATACCATACTCTATTTCAGGAGAAAGGTTTGTAAAGTCAATGTTAATTAAAAAAATAAAGCTGCCAATGGTTATAAAAAGAACTGCTAATGTTCTTATTAAGCCTAATTTTATTGCTCCCGCCACAGAGATCACAAGGAACAAGGATAATAATCCTGTTCTAGATCCGGCTAATAGCAAGACCCCAAATGAGAGAATTGAAACAATAGATAATATAATTTTTAATTTAGTATTATTTTCTAAATACAAATAATGAGCAATACAGTATGTTATTAGAATAGACACCGTTACTCCAAATATAGCAGGATCTTTATAAAAACCCGATATTCTATATGCAGATATAGGATTTAATATTACTGAATAAATTGCAAACATTACATTAATAAATGTGGCTAACATAAATAAGAAAACTATTAATTCTATTAACTTTATATCATTGGGAAGAAGTTGTTTTATAGAAAAACAAACTAAAAATGATAACGTTATTAAGATTATATTTTGATTGGTGTAATACATCCCTGACCCATCAAGTCCACCTGTTGAGAATGCTGAAAAATAATGAATACTAAAAAAAAGAATTATCAAAAAGTCATAATTATCAAACTTAACTTTTTTAAAATAACATGCGTTAAGAAATGCATACGATATAAGTATTATTCCAGCTATTCTATAGGGTTTCAGAATTGAGTCACCACCGAATGTTTCTACGAAAATATATTCAAAACATATCAAAAAAGAATATGCAGCTATAAGAATAAACTTTAGATCTTTATGAATGTTTCTATAGGTTTCAATCATCTCTGGAAGATACTGTCTTTAATTAACTTCAAAGTTTTAAGGCTTACATTTTTAATATAGTGCCAATAAGAAATAACATAATTAAAATATTTTAGATTTATATGCAAATCTTCTTTCATACCTTTTAAGTCATATGATATTCCTCCCAGTCTAAAAGAAACTAGTGGGCTTTGAATTGTTCTGAAGCTAATTTTTTTTGATTTTAATCTTAAATAATATTCGTAATCTGCTGAGACCTTATATTCCTCATCATATAAACCGATTTCTGTATAAATATTTTTTGGAACCAACCATGATGGATGCAAAAATTGATCATATCCATTAATAATTTTTCCTTTATTGTCCCATATTGCTTGATGCTCGCCATCCAATCCAATTCTTTTGAGATAACTATTAACAACAAAACGATTACTAGAATTATTTTGGTTAATATAAATATCAATATTTTTTTCTATTGCTTCTGGATGCAGGATATCGTCAGAATTTAAAATTTTTATAAACTCTCCCGAGGATAGCTCAATGCCTTTATTGATAGCATTATACAGTCCATCATCTTCTTTGCTTTCAAAGATATTTATAATATCCATATAGTTACTTATTATCTTTAAGGTATTGTCTGAGCTCATTCCATCAAGGACAATGTATTCAATATTTTCATATGTTTGCTTAGCGACACTTTTAATTGCATCTTCTATATAGTCTTCACCATTTAAAACTACTGTAATAATTGATACTAAAGGCATTGTATTTTTTATCATTATTAATAGTTAGTTTTGTTTATGATTCTCTTATAAAAATTAAATAAGTACTCTCTATCATCTTTCGTTGAAATAAATATATAAGAAGAAATAAGCATAGTTGAAGCTATAGTAAAAAATACACCAATTAATATTGTCCAACTTTCGATCATTTGTATTTTTTGAAAAAAAGGAAGAAAAAACATTAAACAAATAAATGCTGGTAGTTGTCCTTTAAATAAGCACTCAAAGACGTAAAGACGTCTGCTTATGCGCAAATCTTTAAAGCAGCTAATAAAAAAAATAATCTCACCTATAATTCCAGCAAAAATTGTACCTAGTACTACACCCTCAAGTCCTATAACTCTTACCAAGATAATGCTAAATATTAAATTAAGAATTCCAACAAGAATTGCTATTAAGCCTAATTTTTTTGAATAGCCTGCTCCGATATAAGCTTGTCCAACCATCGCATTTGCTTGCCATAATAGTTGAAAAATACAAGCAATTTGTGCAACCCATATATATTCATTGAATTGACCATCCATCCAAATATTTATAAATGGATAGCAGCATATACCTGTTGCTAAAGCTGTTGAAGCCAAGAGACCGTTATGCCATTTAGAACCATATATTACAAATGGTTCAATGCTGTCATCACCTTTCAGTGCATGCATTTCAGCAACTGCAGGCATTATTGCGGATGCAGCCAAACCAGATATCTGATGAATAATCCTGAACGGGTAAATAATAACAACATATGCAGCAACTGCAGCGATGGGAAGAAATAAACCTATAATTAACGTATCAAGTTGATACTCAATCAGAACGGCTATTTGTGAAAGCATAATCCACGAACTGAAAGAAAATATCATAAAAAAAGTCTTTTTATTGACAAATTGAAATGAGACTAAAAGGGAGGGTAATTCTTTCTGTAATACATACCAAAGAGAAAGTATTAAAATTAAAAGGTCAATGTTCAATGCAAGAAATATCAAAGTTATTGAAAAATCATTTATTGCAAAAATAATTGCAAGAACGATTGCAAAAATTTTTCCTATTGCTTTGTAAAAATTGAGCGGAACAAATTTCTGCAGTCCTTGTAAGGCGCCATCAAGAACCTTGGTTGGCCAGGCTATGATAGATAATGTTCCTGCAAGTAGAAAAATATTTTTAGAGCCTTCCATGAACTCAGACTTACCTTTAAGATATTCTAAAAGGCCATTATTAATTGCTATGTAAATTGCAAAAAATATAAAAACTCCAAAACATATTGAAAGAAAAAGAGTAGTTGAAATAACTTTATTTATGTTTTCTTGGTCTCCTGAAGCCTTAAATGAAGCAACATATTTTGTAACTCCAGCTAAAAGACCTAAATCAAAGACAAAAAAATTAGCCAAGAATGTACTTGCGATTATAATTACCCCATAAAAACCAGCGCCAACTTCAGAAATAAATATTGGTATTGCAACAATATTTAATATAATTAATATTCCTTTCAAAGAGTAATTTGAAAGAGTATTTATAATTATTTTTTCCACACAAGTATTCTGAATTTATTTGCATTCAATTATAGCGAATTCTAAACATTAAATACTTCTTAAAATGGAAATAAACATCAAATAGTAATATGATTTGTGCTGTTTTAAAGACATTTCTAAGCATATGAATAATATAAGTATAATAATTCCAACATTTAATGAATCCTTAAATATTATTAAGATAATTGATGAACTCAGAGATGTTCTTAATGGTTTAGACTATGAAATTATAATTGTGGATGATAATAGCCCAGATAAGACTCACAAAAAAATCAAAGAGTATTCCAATAATAATAATCTTCAAAATATTTTATGTATAAATAGAACATGGAATAAAGGTCTATCATCTGCAGTTGTTGAGGGCATTGCCTTATCAAAGAATGAAAATGTATGTGTAATGGATGGTGATGGTCAACATGATCCTAAAAATATCTTACAAATGTTAGAAATACTAAATACTAATAATTGTGATTTAGTTATCGGTTCAAGATTTCTTGATCAGAATAAAATTGACTCTCTTAGCGCAAATAGAAATAAATTAAGTTTAATTGGCATAAAGATATGTAATTTATTTATAAAAAATAAAGTTACAGACCCTCTTTCGGGGCTATTCGTAACAAAAAGAAATCAAATAATTATGTATAGTGATAAGCTCTATAAAGATGGGTTTAAAATATTATTTGATTATTTGATGCTTAATAGTGCTATTGACGTTAAAGAAGTACAAATTAATTTTAGAAAACGTAATGATGGGGAGAGTAAGTTAAATCTTTCAACTTTTTTTAGCTTAATTGGTCAGATAGTAGAAAATCGGTCTTTGGGTTTAATACCTGAAAGTTTTTTTGTTTTTTCAATCGTAGGATCATCAGGAATTTTATTGCAATTAACTTTTCTAAATTTATTACTTCAAATAACAAATAATTTCTTTATATCAAATGCTGTAGGTATTTTCATAGCAATGACAAGTAACTATGCTTTAAATAATTTACTAACCTTCCATAATATACATAAAACTCTTTTTGCAAGGTTAAAGGGACTATCAAGATATTATCTGGCAAATTCTTTATCTATTTTTGCTAATATTGGCATTGCAACACAATTGTACTCTAATGAATTTTCAGTCTTATCATCTGCATTGGTCGGGATCCTTGCAGGTCTAATTTTAAATTATTTTTTAAGTAGAAATTTAGTATTTAAATGAACTTGAAATTACATGGAACCAAAGCATTTTATCTATTTGCCTTTATAATTTACATCATCATAGCTAAAAATTCATACGGTTTTGATGATGAATTTTTTAATATTCTGGTTTATGAGCGTTTTGGTATAGAAAGTTATAAATTCACTCAAGTTTATGACACTCATCCCCCAGGATCCTATTTTTTAAATGGGCTTTTATATCAAACTTTAGGCTCTTGGTCTAATGTAAGAGTATTTTCTGCAATAATTAATATAACTCTTATAATTTTTTTAACGGAATATATATCAAAAAAATTTAGCAAAAGATCAGGATTAATTTTTTTTATATTAACAGCATTTAATCCAGCATTTTTGTTGTGGGCTACAAGTATTAGATGGTATGCGTATCTTATGACTATTTTGTTATGGACGCTCATGATTCCTAAGAATGAAGGATTTTATTATTGGTTTAAGTTTTGCCTAGGAATATTCTTAATGGCTTATTTTGGGTATATAGCTTTTATTTTAGCTATCCCACTTTTTTATATGTATTTTCAGGAAGATTCTAGAAATATAAAACTTAAACTCTCCCATTTAAGTGTTTTCTCACTGATTTTCTTTATTTTGTATCTTCCTCAAATGATAAATTTATTTGAAAATAGTATTACAAATAATTCAAATCACTCTTTTAATTTCTTAAAAATAATAATTGGTATATATTCTTCTCAAATCTCTAATCAAGGGATTTTTCCATTTTCTATATATAGTTTTATAAGTTTTCTTGGCTTCTTTTTGATAATAATATCAATAATTAACTCTACTGAATTTAGTTTTAAAGGCTATAAGTATTTTCTTCCCTATTTGATATTAAATCTTCTAATGATTATCACATCTTTAGCATCTAAGATAAGGAACCATCTCTTCTTGATTCCTTTCCAGTCTTTTTGGATAGGAACTGCATTTATAAATAAAAAAAATAAAAAAAAATTTATACTTGGCATGATTATGTTCACGTTCATAAATTTTGTTGGAATTTATAATGTTTTGGTACATAAAAATACAACAAAAAATAGTTGGAATATTCCAATGGATGAACTAATTTATTTTGTTGATGATCAAAATAAAAATTGTAATGGAGATATTGCATTTTTTACTTATGACCCTGTGATCGCATGGAATCTATATAAAGTAGATAAAAACACTTACTCTCCTTTCAATTATCATAAAAATAATAAATTAAATAAAAAATATGAATGTCTAGTAGTATTTGATAGTTATGGTGGCATTTCTAAAATAAGAAAAAATGCATTAAAAGATTTAATAATATTTGAAAAAGATATTGGTCAAAAAATTATAGCAACTGATAAATATTATAAATTTAAACAGTTTTTGAACCCTGACTATTCCGAAAATGTATTAACCGCTTCATTATATAGAGGATTCCATGTCAATCAGGATGTATATGATTGGCTTGCAAGTTTCTGCTCATCTTCAGATGAAGGTTTATTCTGTAACTTTTGACTATTCTATTTCTAAAATTATCTAACTAATTTTCTTTCTTTAATTTTTTTGAAACATCTGTGAGATATCCAAATTTTTCATGTCCCCAATAAACACCTGCATATGATTTATTCTTTGGTTCAGGTGCCTTAGTTTGATATATGCAAGACATAACAAGCTTAATTGTATCTACATTATCGTATTGGAGAGACATTGGTTTTTCACAATTTTCTGGCAATTTAATTGCATTAAATATTGAAAATCTCTCATGCAAGTTTTCATAATTAAGAAGTTCTGGATTCTCCCACCAATCATAATTAAACTCAGTACCATGATCGCCTTGGATTACAACAATAGCATTAGGATCCTCATCATTTATCTTTTCTAAAATTGTAAATAGTTCTTTTAAAACACAATTAATTGACTGATGATAATTTTCTATCATTCCCCATTCTTTTTTACCGGTACCCAAATTTAAAGTACAACTATTATCAAAATATGGAGGATGCGGTGATAGATTATGAATAAAATAAAATGACGATTGATTTGGAGAAATGACATCTTCTATAGAATTATAAAAGTTGTTGATTCCATCTGTTTGAAGGTTTTTGTTTTCTAGGATTGTATCTTGGACTCTAAAAATAAATGAATCTCTTAGAAAAGCTATCATTGATTCATTTGAAAAATATCTTTTTAGAATATTCTCATATCTTTTATTTAAACAAATTGCATTCTCAATCATTTCAGGCCTACAATTAGCCCAGCCACTATTACCAGAATAATAAAATTTATAATCTAGTTTGTTCAATTCCTTAAGTAAGTTAGGGGGGTTCTTCTCATAAAGCATAAATGGAAAGAATGAAAACCTATCTGAATAAAAAAAATTGTTTGGAAAATGATCTAAGTTTAGTATTGATGCAAGTGTAAGATAAGTAATGTTATATGCTGATTTGCTTTTTGATAAATGATGGAAATTAATTTCTTCAATATTCTCTATAAAATTTGAGTACTCTATAGTATTTATTGGGGAGTTAGCTTCTAAATAATCTAGAGACGTCATCCCATCTAATATAATGTAATAAACATTATTTTTACTACTCTTTTTATCAGTTAAGATGTCATATTCATATGATTCAGAGACTGTACTATCTGAGAAAATATTTTTATTAAAATTTGAAATTGATATCCCAATTTGTGATATCAATACCAGGGTAGTTATTATAAAAGTGGATTTAAAAAACTTCTTTTTCTCACATAACAAACCTATTGAAACCGAAAGAAGAAAAATTAAAAATAATGAAACATATTTTGCTACAAATATTGACGAATCAACAAATACTGAAGTAAAAATATCTGATATTTGAATCCAAAAAAATTGAAGATAAAATAAAAATCCCGTAAAAAGAATAATTCTAATTAAATACTCTCTTTTTAACCAAAAACTACATAAGTAAAATATTGGTATTAATATTATTATTAGGATAATTGAAAAAAGTAATGGATATAAAAGATCAATAAAATTATTTGAGACCATTATATTTGTAGCAATAAATTCAAAAGGCTTAATAGCAAATATTATTGTTATTAAAATTAATGATCTCTGTAAAGTTAAATTCATAATTTTATTTCAGTAAGAAATCATTCCATTCTTTTAAAAAATCTTTTCTAGTCCTGACAAATGTATTTCTATACTTATTAACTACATTTTGTCTTATTTCATCATTCCACCAACCTTCAATATCATCCATAATAGAGTCAATATATTTAGACGCTTTTCTATAATCATGAAATAGTATGTTAGCCTCTAGTAATTTCTCATGAATTACTTTTGAGGAGTCTCTAAAATTTGAGTCTCTTTTATCTGAAATAATGATAAATGGTATTGATGAGGAAGCGCATTCTAAAGCAGTTGTACCACCAATATGATCTATGACTACTAGCTTTGATTGTTTTAAATTATCCTCAAAAGAAGATTTAGATATATCAACCAAATATTCTTCACAATAATCTAATCTCTCTCTTATATTCCAGTTAAAATCGTTTGGATATCTCCTAATTAGAAGATCTTTTCTTAGATTAGGCGATAAATTTTTAAAAAATATTTTTTGATTTTTAAAATATTTATAAAACCTTTCACCAACTAATATTTCTTCAATATGATAGGAATATCTAGAGTCCAATGTCATAACCCACAGCAACTTCTTTGGATCACATTTAGTGATTACCCTATCTGAAAAAATTTGTGATGGGAGTTTATTAACACTTCCGTCGTCATCCCAGCCCCAGGATATATAATGATCTGTAAGTTTTCTCTCAAAATACTCATCAGCAATTATGTTTGTATCGCCATATAAACCGCCATGCTGACAACCATATAAAATACTACCTCCTTCACTACATGATGCAGCCCATATTGCAAATTTTGTATCTAGAGTAAAACCTATCCCAGTAATAATTTTTTTTGGTAAATTCTTTTTAATATGCTGATCAACTTCCTTCTTAATTTCTTTATATCCTTCAATAAATTCTAAAGGAATTGAATAAACTATATTTTTAAGAATAGATTTCGTGATAATACAATCTTGTTTTCCAAAATTATTTAATACTAATTTTTTTCTTTCTTCTTTGTTGAGAAAATAGGTATTAGTCTTATACCATTTCTTATATATTGGACGAATCTTTAATCCACTTCTAAAAAAAAGCTTTATTAAGTTTTTATTTGAAAATCTTGTTGCAAACAAAACATAATCGCCCGATGAATATCCTGTACCAATAAATTTTTGAATTATAAATAAGATTATATTTTTAAAATTATAAGGTTTCTTAAAACTAATGTTTAAGTT
>MDSV01113153.1_pt1 | contig 12019 bp, 13 predicted proteins | sample 810851 | NCBI WGS metagenome assembly MDSV01 (sample SAMN05326640, study PRJNA326480) | marine metagenome | isolation source: seawater | place: Atlantic Ocean: North East | collected 2012 | reverse complement strand
TAACTGTTTCTAGAAGAGATCCAAAAACTAAAAAGTTCACAATGGAGAAAGTTCCTGTTTATCACATTGTAGACGAAAAGAAGGAAAAGAAAGCTTCATAAAGTTAAATGGAGTTGCTTGAAAAATCTGACAAGGAAATTAAAGATATAGCCCAGCCAATCTGGGATAATTTAGTAAAATCGTCAAATATTAAAGACTATGGTGGCTTCACCAAAGATTTTTCATCACAAATGCTATATGGAGCAAATGAAGTTGAGCTTGGAAAGCAATGGGCTAATAATAAATTGCTCACTAGTCTTTCAGAAAAACAAGAATTTTTGGGTACAATAAGAAGAAATCAATTTATTACCGTTCTATATAAACAAACAAGCCAAACAATGCCTGGAGAATTTCTAGGTAGGCTTGTTTTAGGTGAAGAAGATGGTTTGGTAAAAGTTTTTGGAGCTACAATTTATTAATATTGACAACTAAATGTTTCAGGCATACTGCTAATATTAATGCTCGAAATTTATCTTCCTATAGCTCAAGTAAACATTGATATTTTTCTTCTTTTATTTTTAAGTTTAGCAGTTGGGGTTTTATCTGGCTTGTTTGGAGTAGGTGGAGGATTTCTTATGACACCATTTCTCATTTTTATGGGTATACCTCCTGTTTATGCTGTTCCAAATGAAGTTAATAATATACTTGCTACATCTGTTTCTGGCTCTTTAACGCACTGGTACAAAAAAACTTTGGATTACAAGATGGGACTTATGATTGTTTCTGGTGGAGTAGTTGGAACAATAATAGGTATAATGACTTTTACTTTTTTCTCAGAAATCGGAAAGATAAGTTTAATAATTTCTCTATTATATATGTACCTTTTGGCAATAGTTGGAACGCTTATGCTAATTGAAGTTTTAAGAGAGAGAAACCGTCTTAAATCAAAAATCAAGATTAAAAAAAAATTACACGATCATAATTGGCTACAAGGTTTACCTTTTAGAATGAGATTTAATAAGTCTAGATTATATGAGAGTGCTTTCACACCAATATTATTAGGTTTTGTTGTTGGCTTCGTAGCCTCAATGATGGGAATAGGTGGCGCATTTTTAATGGTACCAGCAATGATTTATATTATAGGAATGCCGGTTAAATTAATACCAGGAACCTCTTTATTTGTAACAGTTTTTATAAGTGCTGTAGTTACAATCCTACATTCTTTCAATTATGGAACCATTGATTTGTTTCTTGTAGTTCCTTTGATACTAGGATCGATCGTAGGAGTTCAAGTAGGTCAAAAAATTGGTCAATTTTTAGATAGTACAGAACTTAAATCTTTATTTGCAATGCTTTTAATAACCGTTGCTATTGCAATTGCTTACAATTCTTTCTTTAGAGAAAAAACACAATTTAATGGAGATAATACTACAGCACCTGAGTTAAATAGCCTTGCAGAATTTATAGTAAGGATTTCTAATGACGTACCATTTTTATATGGAGCTTTTGCAATTATTCTTGCTGTGGTACTTGGAGCTTTAATGGCTTGGATAAGAAAGATTATTCATGATTTACGACAAAAAAAAACAAAAACAGAAGAAGTAAAATTCCCAGTCAAATAATTGTTTTAAGCACTTCTATAAAGCTTTGTCATAACGAATTCTCTATGACCTAAAGCTTCTGCACAGGTTAATCTTCCATTAGCAACTTTTAGAGTAGTTTCAATTAATTTATCTCCAGCTTGGTCTAAGTTCATTTCTCTAGATAAAATCTTCGACACATCACAATCAACATGTTCGCTCATTAATTTTGCTGTAAGAGGATTAGCAGTAAGTTTGACTACTGGCTCTATTGGATTTCCTATAATATTTCCTTGGCCTGTTGGGAAAAGATGAATATTAAAACCTCCAGCTGCTTGAAGTGTAACACATTCTGCTGCTGCAGAAGAAGTATCCATAAAATACAAACCTTTACCTTTTTTCGGCTCTTCAGCTGGTTCTAAAACATCAATAAATTTTCTAGAACCAATTTTTTGAAAATTTCCAAAAGCTTTTTCTTCTATAGTTGTAAGACCACCTGCTATATTTCCCGCTGTAGGCTGACTTTCTGACAAGTCATCAGTTGCTTCCTTTAAAATAAAGTCATTATATTCATTCCAGGTTTTCATAAATTTTTTCTGAGCTTCTGGCGTTGCTCCTCTCTTGGCACATACTTGCTCTGCTCCAGTTAATTCTGAAGTTTCTCCAAAACATAAATGAACGCCAAGTGGTTCAAGTTTATCCATTAAATTACCAACTGTAGGATTAGATGCTAATCCAGAAGTAGTATCGGACTCACCGCATTTTACTGAAATCCATAAATCACTTAGAGGGCATTCCTCTCTTTGTTTTTCGGATGCCCACATAGAAAATTCTTGCGCTTTTTTTGATGCTTTCATTATTGTTTGTATGTCACCACTTCGTTCAATATGAAAACCTTCAACTGGTTTTCCTGTCTCAGCTATTCCATCAACTATTTTTTTTGTCCATTTTGGCTCAATACCAATTACTATCACAGCTGCAACATTAGGATTTCTACCAGTGCCTATCATAGTTCTGAAGTGTAATTCTAAATCTGCACCAAATTGCAATCTTCCATAGGAGTGAGGGAGTGCTATTGTGCCTTTAATATTATTAGCTACTGCTTCAGCACAAGCATTTGAAATATCATCAACAGGTAAGATAATCACATGATTTCGTGTACCAGCTCGTCCATTTTCTCTTTTATAACCTAAAAAACTTTTTGGAATACTCATTTAATATTTTACCATTTCTTTGTTTTTACGTTATGAACATGAACATGCTCACCTTTTTTAATTTCTTTAACAACTTTACCTATATCGTGACCGTACTTAAAAATAGTATCGCCAACTTTCAAATCTTTAAGTGCGATTTTATGACCTAGTGGTATATCATTTGAGGATGAAACATTCACAGTTTTATCATTTTCCATTATCCAAGCGTTACAATCCTGGCCTTTTTTAGTTGTTTCTATAACAACAACCCCTACGTTATCTTTTTCGTCATGAATAATGAGGTCTGGTTTTGACATAAAAATATCTAATGGATATAGACTAAAATCTAGTATAATGAAAGATAGATTTTCAAAAATATATTAAGGATTCTTTATGGCAAAAATGACAACTGAAGAAGCTTTTGTAAAAGTTTTACAGATGCATGGTATTGAACATGCATTTGGAATTATCGGTTCAGCGTTTATGCCAATCTCACATATTTTTCCGCAAGCAGGAATAACATTTTGGGATGTTGCACACGAAACAAACGGAGGTCTGATTGCTGATGGTTACACTAGAGCTACGGGAAAAATGTCAATGGTAGTAGCTCAAAACGGACCAGGTATTACAGGTTTAGTTACTCCAATAAAAACAGCATACTGGAATCACACTCCACTTCTATTAGTTACTCCTCAAGCAGCCAACAAAACAATGGGCCAGGGAGGTTTTCAAGAAGTGGAACAAATGAACTTATTTAAAGATATGGTTTGTTATCAAGAAGAAGTTAGAGACGCTTCTAGAATAGCTGAAGTTTTAAACAGAGTGATAGAAAAAGCAATTAGAGGTTCTGCACCTGCACAAATTAATGTTCCAAGAGATTTTTGGACTCAAGTAGTAGATATTGAGTTACCGCCAATAGTAAGATTAGAAAGACAAGCTGGTGGATCAGAGGCTGTTGAACAAGCTGCAAAGATTTTATCTGAAGCAAAATTTCCTGTTATCTTGTCAGGCGCTGGAGTAGTTATAGGAGATGCAATAAAAGATTGTGTTAAATTAGCAGAGAAATTAGATGCACCAGTATGCTCTGGTTATCAACATAATGATAGCTTTCCTGGCAGCCACTCTCTAGCTGTTGGACCTTTAGGTTATAACGGGTCAAAAGCTGCAATGGAATTAATTTCAAAAGCTGATGTGGTTTTGGCTTTAGGAACTAGATTAAATCCATTCTCAACTTTACCAGGATACGGCATTGATTACTGGCCTAAGAATGCAAAAATAATTCAGGTTGACATGAATCCCGATAGAATTGGTTTAACTAAAAAAGTAACAGTAGGAATTTGTGGAGACGCAAAATTAGTTGCCCAACAATTATTAAAAAAACTTTCTTCTAAAGCTGGAGATACAGATAGACAAAAAAGAAAAGATTTAATTCATCAAACTAAATCTGCATGGCTCCAAAAATTATCTGGATTAGATCATGAGGAAGACGATCCAGGAACTGTGTGGAACAAAGAGTCTAGAGAAAGAGATAAAGATCGAATGTCTCCGAGACAAGCTTGGAGAGCGATTCAAGCGGGGATGCCAAATGATGTTATTATTTCAAGTGATATTGGAAATAATTGTGCAATAGGTAATGCATACCCTACTTTTGAAGAAGGAAGAAAATATTTAGCTCCAGGTTTATTTGGCCCTTGTGGTTATGGTTTTCCATCTATTTTAGGAGCTAAAATTGGTTGCCCCGAAGTACCAGTAATTGGTTTTGCTGGTGATGGTGCTTTTGGTATAAGCATGAACGAAATGAGTTCTTGTGCAAGAGAAGAGTGGCCAGCAATTTCAATGGTAATATTTAGAAATTATCAATGGGGAGCTGAAAAAAGAAATACAACATTGTGGTTTAATAATAATTTTATTGGAACCGAACTAGATCCAAAATTAAGTTATGCAAAAGTTGCTGATGCTTGCGGTCTAAAAGGTGTAACAGTTAAAACTATGGAAGAAACAACGAAAGCAATTAAACAATCTTGTGATGATCAAAAAAAAGGAATTACTACTTTTATAGAAGTTATTTTAAACCAAGAATTAGGTGAACCTTTCAGAAGAGATGCTATGAAAAAACCAGTAACAGTAGCTGGAATTAAAAAAGAGGATATGAAACCTCAAAAGGGTCTTAACTAAATCTAAAAAATGAAACAAAATAATCAAAACAGAAGCTTTGGGCTGCTGTTTTCTATCGTATTTTTAGCTTTAGCTTTATGGCCATTAACAAAAAAAGGCGAGATAAATCTTTATCTAATTTCAATAGCTTTAATTTTTTTGATATTAGGATTATTAAATTCTAAAATATTATCCCCTTTAAATAAGTGGTGGATAAAATTTGGTGAAATATTAGGGAGAATTATTGCACCTATAGTTATGTCGATAGTTTATTTTTTAATATTGACACCAATTAGTTTACTAGTGAGATTATTTGGTAAAGATTTAATAGGAATGAAATTTAGCAATGATATAAAGAGTTATTGGGTAAAAAGAAAAAAACATTTAGGATCAATGGATAAGCAATTTTAATGATTGATTTTTTAAAAGAGTTCTGGGAATTTTTAAACGAAAGAAAAAAATATTGGTTATTACCAATAATAATCGTTTTGGCTTTATTTGGTGTTTTAATTGTTTTGAGCCAAGGGTCAGCAGTAGCTCCATTTATTTATACAATTTTTTAAGTGACATCTATTTTAGGAATATCAGCGTTTTACCATGACAGTGCAGCAGCATTAATTGTAAATGGAGATATAGTAGCTGCAGCTCAAGAGGAAAGATTTTCGAGAAAAAAACATGACCCACGATATCCGTTTAATGCAGTAAACTATGTTTTGTCTGAGGGAAGAATAAAACTTAGTGAAGTAGACCATATAGTTTTTTTTGAAAAACCGTTCTTAAAATTTGAAAGATTATTAGAAACTTATATGGCTTTTGCACCAAAAGGTTTTAAATCTTTTAGTCTTTCCATGCCACTATGGTTAAGAGAAAAATTATTTCAAAAAAAATTTTTATTTGAAAAACTTCAACAACATGATGATGAATTTAATGATATTAAAAAAATCAAATTCTCTGAACACCATTATAGTCATGCAGCTAGTGCATTTTATCCATCTCCTTTTAAAGAAGCAGTAGTTTTAACATTGGACGGGGTTGGGGAGTGGGCAACAACAACTGTAGCTATTGGTAAAGGTAGCAAATTAGAAATGATAAAAGAAATTCATTTTCCTCATTCATTAGGACTGCTTTATTCTGCGTTTACTTATTATACTGGATTTAAAGTTAACAGCGGTGAGTATAAAGTGATGGGATTAGCACCATATGGTAAGCCAAAATATAAAGATTTAATAATTAAAAAATTAATGGATCTTAAAGAGGATGGCTCTTTTAAATTAAATATGAAATATTTTAATTATGCTACAGGCTTAACAATGACAAATAAAAAGTTTTCAGATCTTTTTGGTCATCCTGTAAGAGATCCAAAAAAAGATTTATTAAATGATTTTCATATGGACATAGCATCATCAATTCAAGCAGTAACCGAGGAAGTTGTAATCAGACTTACCAGAAATATTGCTCATGAGTATAAAATTAAAAATCTTTGTTTAGCAGGAGGTGTTGCCCTAAATTGTGTAGCAAACGGAAAAATATTGCGAGAAAAAATATTTGATAATATTTGGATACAGCCAGCAGCAGGAGATGCAGGGGGGTCACTTGGAGCTGCTTTAGCATATTGGCATCATGAACTAAAAAAACCTAGAGATAATTTTAAAGATCAAATGAAAGGGGCGTATTTAGGTCCTCAATTTTCTGAAAAACATATTGAGGAACAATTGAATAAACTTAAAGGCAAATATAATAAAAAAACTTCAAGCGAAATATCATCGATTGTTGCAAAAGAATTATCTGAGAGCAAAACAGTTGGTTGGTTTCAAGGAAGAATGGAATTTGGACCAAGAGCTTTAGGAAGTAGATCAATTTTAGCTGATCCTAGATCTGAAAAAATGCAAAAAGAATTAAATTTAAAAATTAAGTTTAGAGAGAGCTTTAGACCGTTCGCCCCCTCAATTTTAAGAGAAGATGTAAATGACTGGTTCGAAATTAATTATGACAGTCCTTATATGCTTTTAGTTTCAGATATAAAAAAAGATAAACAAATTAAAATGTCTGAAAAAGACAAGAAACTGTTTGGAATAGATAAACTTAATATTAAAAGATCTACCATTCCTGCAATCACTCATGTCGACTATTCTGCTAGAATACAAACTGTTCATAAAGAAACAAACCCAAGATACTATAATTTGCTTAATGAGTTTAAGAAGATTACAGGCTGTCCAGTATTAGTAAATACCTCTTTCAATGTTAGAGGTGAACCAATTGTATGTTCTATAGAAGATGCATTTAATTGTTTTATGGGTACAAATCTTGATATACTTGTAATTGAAGATTTCATTTTAATGAAAAAAGAACAAGATCAATTACTGATTAAAGACTATAAAAATAAATTTGAATTGGATTAATTAAGATTCAATATAGTTGCTGGGTCAAGCTTAACATCAAACCAGTTTAATCTTATATCTAAATGAGGGCCAGTAGCTCTGCCACTTTGACCTAAAGTTCCAACAACTTCTCCTTTTTTGACTTTTTGACCAACTTTTACATTAATATCTTTCATGTGCATGAATAGTGTACTGATACCGTGACCGTGATCAAAAATTAATGTCCCACCAGTAAAATACATATTGTTTTCAGCAAGTGTAACCTCTCCATCCATCATAGCTTTAACTGGGGTTCCTTCAGGTGCGTGAAAATCTATTCCATAGTGGGGCCTTCTTGGCTTACCATTTAAAATTCTTTGACTTCCGTAAACACCAGTAATTATATATTTTTCTATTGGATAAATAAATTTATCTTTAAAAAAATCATAAGAAGTATCTAAAGACCTTGCTTGTCCAATGAGTTTATTATCTTTTTTTATACGCTCATAAACTTCCGGTGGAGGCGTAACTTGCTTTGGCGGCAATCCGTCAATTCTTTGTATCTTATACTCTCTTTTAAAAACTTTTTTGTGTATTGTGGTAAAACTATTATCTTTTTGAATTTTTATTGTTACATCATTTTTTCTATCTCTATCTAGTCCAAATGCAAAAAAACCTTGCTCTGATACTCTAATTTTTCTTTTGTCTATAAAAACTTTTGAACCTGATTCTGTTTTTCCTAAGATAAAAGAACCTTGTTCAAATTTACCTTTGAATTCAGCTGTAAATAATATTTGAGATTGAAAAAAAAATAAAAAAATAAAAGATGATAATCTCATTTAGCAGTCCAACCCCCGTCAATAATAACTGAACTACCTGTAATCATAGATGAAGCATCAGAGGCCAAAAAAACAATTGCAGTTGCAACATCACTTACCGTGACTACTTTATTAATTGGAGTGTTTTCTTTAACATATTTATTATATTTTTTATCGGCAAAATATTTTTTAGTTCTCGGCGTTAAAACAATATTTGGGCAAACACTATTAACTCTAATATTGTATTTAGCTAAATCTAAAGCCATCCCTTTCGTGAGTCCCTCAATACCAAATTTAGTCATGCTATAAACAGTTCTTTTTTGTCCAGCAACTAAACCAAATATAGAAGAGATATTTATAATTGAGCCTTGCTTTCTTTTTAATTTAATTATTTGATTTGTACAAAGTTGAGCAACATTAAATGCTGATTTTGTGTTTATATTTAAGAGAGTTTCTAATGAGGTTTTTTTTACATTTAAAAAAGATTCAGGGATATTTGTGCCAGCATTATTAACTAAAATATCTAATCTTTTTATATTAGAAATAAAATTTTTTATACGATTAAAATTATTAACATCACAATTGAATGATACGTATTTAACTCGAAATTTTTTTATAATTTTGCCTAAACTATTCAACTCACTTTGATTTCTTCCTATTGCTATTATGTCACCACCAGCTTCTGCTATTGCTTGTGCTGTTCCTCTTCCTAATCCTTTTGTAGCACCTGTAATTAAAGCAGTTTTACCCTTTAAATTTATGTCTTTTAAAAATAGTCCCATTATTTTGCTGTCCAACCCCCATCAACTACCAGTGATGTTCCAGTTATCATTTCAGAAGTGTCACCTGCTAAAAAAGCAACAGCAGTTGCTACATCGCTTTCTTTAGCAACTCTGCCAAGCGGTATGTTGCTTAACATTTGGCTTTTAAAGCTTTTATTTTTAAAAAATCTTTTAACCATTGGAGTTTCAACAAATGTAGGGCAAACAGTATTAACCCTAATATTATAAGGGGCTAGTTCTACAGCCATACCCCTTGCTAAACCCTCAATACCAAATTTATTCATATTATAAACATTTCTTCCTTCGCATCCTACTTTACCTAATTGTGAAGACATATGTATAATTGAACCTCCAATTTTTTTTCTATTTTTGGCTTTTATCATTTTTTGAGAGCATAATTGGGCCACGTTGAATGCCGCTTTCATATTTAAATTAGTTAGATATTCCATATTCTCTCTCTTTACATTTGTGAAGTGTTCTGGGCGATTATTACCAGCGTTATTTACTAAAATATCTAATCTAGAAACTTTTTTAAGAATACTTTTAAATTCTTCTACGTCTGTAACGTCACAAACGAAAGCTTTACTTGAACCCTTAGTTTTTTTAATAATTTTACTAACGTTAATTAAATCTGATTTTGTCCTACTTAATATAATTACTTTTGCTCCTGCTTCAGCTAAGGCAATAGAGCATGCTTTCCCCAGGCCTTTTCCCGCTCCTGTAACTAAGGCGATTTTATTTTTAAGATTAATTTTTTTAAGCATTAAAGAAATAAAATATTAATATCTGTATATATCAAATCTATAGCAACCGCTAATATAGCTAATAAACCTAACCAAGCTATCCATTTATGTTTTTTGATCCAACTAGAAATTAAATTAGCAGCTACAGCCATTAAAACTATTGATAAAACTAGACCAAAGATCAACAAATGATAGTGATGTCCTGCAGCTCCCGCAACTCCCAAAACATTATCTAGACTCATCGTAAAATCAGCTAGTAATATTGTCCAAATAGCTTTTAAAAAACTTGAGTTATCAATTTGTATATTTTCGTCTTTTGTATCACCTTTAATTACATCAACATAAAGTTTGTACACAATATAGAGTAATAATAATCCTCCTATTAATCTTAGCCCGCTTATCTGTAATAAATAAGCAGTGAATAACGTTAAAATTATTCTTAAAATAACCGCCCCACTAATACCCCAAAAAATTATTTGTTTTCTTTGATCAGCAGGAAATTTTGATGCAACCATACCGATAATAATTGCATTGTCTCCAGCGAGCACTAAATCAATGAAAATAATTTGAGTTAAAATTGTTATTTGTTCAGGAGTAAATATTTCGGCTAACATCAATTGTTCAATATCATGTCTGAAGCCTTTTCTGCAATCATAATCGTGGGTGCATTAGTATTTCCCGAAGTAATATTCGGCATTATTGATGCATCAACTACTCTTAAATTTTTTAATCCGTGAGCTAATAATTTATCATTTACCACCGCCTCATCTCCTTTACCCATTTTGCATGTTCCTACAGGGTGAAAAATAGTTTGAGAGTGTTCACTAGCCGCTTGCACTAACTCTTCATCATTAGTTATGTGTAAACCTGGCCTATATTCCTCTGGTTCATATTTTTTAAATGTCTCTGTTTCTAACATTATTTTTCTAACAATTTTTAGACCCTTCGCTGCCACATCCCTATCATCTTGGGTAGACAAATAGTTCATTTTAATTTTTGGATTGTCACGAATATCTGCACTTGTAATATTTATTTCACCTCTACTAGTAGGCCTAACGTTTGCTACTGTAGGTGTGATGCCATCAAAATCATGCATTTTCGTAGCACCTAAAATATCTGTACTTATGGGTTGAACATGAAATTGTAAATTAGGTGTTGCTCTAGATGGATCACTTTTCACAAAACCACAAACTTGACTTGCACCCATAGTCATTGGACCACTTTGTTTAAATATATATTCAAGTCCGATTAAAAAATTACCGAATAGACTATTTATTTTACTATTTAAAGATTTTAAATTTTTTACTTTATAAACTGGTCTAAACATTAGATGATCCTGTAAATTTTTTCCAACCCCTTTCAATTGATGAATAACATCAATTCCATGTTTATTTAACTTTTCACTATCACCAACTCCAGATACTTGTAAGATATGTGGAGAACCTATTGAACCTGCAGATAAAATTACTTCTCTATTAGCTTTAACAGTTTTAAGTTTATTTTTTATATAGTAGCTCACACCAACCGCTTTTTTTCCCTCAAAATTAATTTTTTGTACATGAGCGTTAACTTCAATTTTTAAATTTGATCTTTTTTTTGCAGGATTTAAATACCCCTTTGCAGCACTACATCTTAATTTTAATAATTTATTTCTACTTGTAGTAAATTGAAAATAACCAATACCAAAGTTGTCTCCAGTGTTAAAATCATCTGTTCTAGGTATTCCAGTTTCCTCCGCAGCGTTCTGAAATTCTTCAAGCATGTCCAAATTTATTTGTTTATTTGAAACTAAAATTGGACCTTTATCATTATGGAATTTATTATTTCCTAATTCATTGTTCTCTGACTTTAGAAAATAAGGAAGAACGTCGTCCCATCCCCATCCATTGTTACCTAGTTGCCGCCAATTATCGTAATCATTGCTTTGTCCTCTTATCCAAAGTAAACCGTTTATTGAGGAACTTCCTCCTAAAGTTTTACCTCTTGGGTATCGAATTGATCTATTAGCCATTGTTGCATCTTTTTCTGTTCTAAAACACCAATCAACTTTAGGATTGTGCATTGTTTTAAAATAACCAACTGGAATATGTATCCAAGGATATGTATCTTTACCTCCAGCCTCTAATAATAAAACTTTATTTTTTCCGTCAGCAGTAAGTCTATTTGCTAAAACACATCCAGCTGAACCAGCTCCGATAATTATAAAATCAAAATCTTCCATTAATTGTTTATAGCTTAATCATCAAAAAATGGGTATTCGCTATTTAATTTTACAACTTGTGGTTTTATTAGTTTAATTTGACTCTAATAGCCTGATAAAACATAATCCGTTCAACTAACAAACTAAAACGGGGGAATAATGAGAAAATTATTATCTGTAGTTTTAGGTTTAGCTGTTTTTGTAGGAATTTCT
>MDSV01007543.1_pt1 | contig 12019 bp, 9 predicted proteins | sample 810851 | NCBI WGS metagenome assembly MDSV01 (sample SAMN05326640, study PRJNA326480) | marine metagenome | isolation source: seawater | place: Atlantic Ocean: North East | collected 2012 | reverse complement strand
CGGACCTTCTCGCACTATCATGGTCCGGATAAGTAGAGTCCACACTGGTACTGGTGATGGCGGAGAGACTTCGCTACTAGATGGAAAGAAGGTTGGAAAGGAGAATCCAAGAGTTGAGCTCTTCGGAACTGTAGATGAGTTGAATTCGCAAATTGGAGTAGTAAGAATGGAGTTTGGAAGGATGCCGGGAATTACTCGTTTCCACAATCCGGGTGATGCCGAGGAGGCTTTAACGAGGGTGCAGCAAGAGCTCTTCGATCTGGGTGGTGAGTGTGCTTGCACCCCTGGGAAGCTTCCGAAGCAGATGGCTCTGATTGGGATTGATGAATGTGATAGACTAGTGGAAGAGATGGATAGCTGGCTGGAAGAGTTGGATCCACTAGAGTCATTTATTCTACCTACGGGATCTGCTCCCGTAGCCTTCCTTCATGTCGCAAGAACCGTTGCTAGGAGGGCTGAAAGAGAGGCTTGTCTGCTAAGGAGCTTAGAAGGTGATGAATCTGTAAGGAAAGAGGTGATTTGCTACCTAAACAGAATTTCAGATTGGTTATTTGTCTTAGGTAGATGGATATCGATGAATACTGGAGAGGAAGAGTCCTTGTGGACTCCGTTGGGAAAGAGAGGAAGTAATTAGGGGATTTGCCCCTTTGATTGCAGATATTTTCTAGCGGACATCAGTAGTTCCCTTTCCTGTTCGAAAGTAATTTGTTCCTCTGCATCCTCAATCTCAAGCCAGAGGTAATTCGTATGCTCATGTGAGAGTGAGACGTCGATCTCTCCTGTCTTGGCAAGATACCAGAAAACCTGCTTAGGGACTTTTCTTCCCTTCCTGGTAAATGTATACTCGGTCCTTTCGCTCCATCCGTTGTCAATTGTGACGTCCGAAATACCTGTCTCCTCTTTCAATTCCCTTTTTGCAGTAGAGTGATGGTCGGAGTCTCCTTCTTCTACGTGGCCCTTCGGGAAGCTCCAGTGACCTTGTGGATATTGTAGGAGAAGAATGCTATCGAAATTTAGTAATATGAATCCACATGATGTCTCCATGGTGTCCGGTTTGCTCTGCATAACCGTTCATGCTACAGTAATCAATGAAAACCTTCCGAGAAATTGTTTGACTATGGAAATCACCATTGAGGTGATGTGTGTCGGAAACATATGACAGTCCGACCAATTGATTTGGAAATACGTAGGATTGTCACTGACTCAGATTTAGATGGAGTTGTTACCGGGGCAATCCTACGAAGATGGTGGGTCGAGGCTGAGGTCTTTTTTGGGCACCCTGGACAGCTTAGAGCGGGTGTCTATGACGATCTAATTGATAGGCATACGGCAATATGTGATTTGCCCGGCCATCCCAATTGTGGATTGAGTATTGACCACCATCAGTCAAATAAATCCAATTTGTCGGGTGATGGCGCGGTTGTAATTTGGAAGGACTACCCATCTGCGGCAAGGATTGCTTTTGAGTTATTTTCTGAACATATTGATCTCTCAGATATGAGGGATCTTATAGAGTGGGTAGACAAGCTAGATAGTGGAGGAATTACTAGAGAAGAGTATCTTTCAGATTCCCCCGTATTATGGCTAAGTAGGTTGATTGATGAGGGAGAGGATGTTGCAAATACAATTCTGAAGAGTCTGCAGAGAGGTATCTCAGTGGAAGATATTCTAGGACAGCCAAAATTCAATTCCTTGGTGAAGAAAAAGAGAATTAGGATAGAAGCGCTAAAGAGGAAAATAGATGAGAGTCTTAGGGTTGAAGATCGTCTAGCAATAGTTAGACTGGAAAATTTAGGATTACGATCTAATGGATATCAGATTACTGCAATGGCCGGAGATAGATGTGACGCTTGTATTGTAATTCATGGGGATGTGGGTGCTTCGTTCGATGATAAGGAGAAATATCCCGTATCAGCCTCGTTCTATACCAATTCTTTTCTCCATAGAAGTGGTGGAATTTTCGACCTAACTCTAATGGCAACTCTGTTAGATCCGGATGGAGGAGGCCATGCAAACGCTTGTGGATGTAGAATAAAACCCATTGGTCAGAATGGTTTAGAGAATAGGCAAGTATCTGGAGACGATATCCAAAGGAACATCGAAGTTTGGCAGAAAATGTGGTCGAAGAGATAGATATTTGATATTACCAATATAGTCCAAAGAATACTTGTATTGTCTCAAACTTAATCTGAGGTTTTTTTCTCACCTTGAATCTGAAGATTTTTTCCAAACCGCCCTGTATCTAGTTGATTCCTTACCAGGGATTATCGAAGTATGAATTTCAACTTTATCCATTTCCTTTCCTATGTTTTCGATCTCTTCCATTGAGAGGGGCCATGGAGGTCCTTCTGGGTCTTCTTTGGTTTCGGCAAGCTTGCCAATACAAACTAGAAAGCCAGAATCGGAAACTAGTGGTGCTAGTCTGTTGGAAGCTAATTCGCCAATTTGCTTTGGAATTGCTTGGATGATGTGAACTTCGAGAACCAGGTCGTAAGCGCCTATCCATGAATCACTTAGTTCGAGAAGATTAGCGACTACCCAGTCTATGTTAGAATCATTATGGATCTGCTTGGCCCAAGCAACGGCCGTTTCAGAAATATCAAATGCAGTTACTTCCAAGCCCAAAGAGCTCAGAAATGCTGCATCTTCTCCTAATCCACACCCTACGACTAGTGCTTTTCCTTCTGGCCTGTTCTCTCTAGCCCATTCTACGACGAACGGGTGTGGCTCCGTCCAGTCCCATGGAATCAAGCCCCTGTCTCTTTCTGAATCTCTGTAAAGCTCCTCGAACCATGATAGCGGCTCTTCGGATTGTAATGCTCGATTGAAAATTTTCATCATATTCTCTCTGGCCTCTTCTATTCTATCACCTCGTTTATATCAGGATTCGAGAAGTTGTTTTTTCATCCATTTTTCGACCACAGCTTTCCTCTCATCGAAATCGTATTGTGACGAATGAGGCATGTCAATTACATGAATATCGGAGTTTTCCAGTAAGTGTAATTTTATCAATTCAAAGTGGTCTTTTCCAAGGACCTCATCATTTTCAGACTGAATGACCAGAGTAGGTACTTTAGGGATTCCACAATAAGGAAGCTGAGCATTGGCATACCTAATACTTAGATCAGGATGAATTCGCTCGTGTTCTCTCCTTAGGATGTGCCTTACCCATGGCTTAGCCATAACGGCTCTGCCGGGTAGTAAATTATCGATTATCTTGGGGAATGATGCCACCGGCGATTCCAGAATAATCCCTCTAAGTGATTGGGCCCACCAGCCAGAAGGGTGAGAGGAAAGACGTATGGCTAGAAGGCCCCCCATGGAATGACCGTAAATCCAAAGTCTCCTTGGAGTAAACCCGAGAACCTCGGGAACCGACAAGAGGAGTCCCTCAATATCAGTCAGGACCTTCAGCATTGTCCAATCTTTCCTTTTTCCTTGGTTCCCGAATCCTCGCTGATCGAGGCTGACGATGTTTATTCTCATATTTTGCAGATGTGTAGCTCTTGATTCCCCCTTGAACATACTGGAGTTGTAACCATGAAGATATAGAATCAGGTCCTCACTTTCCTCTTCGGATTCCATGATGTGTGCCCTGAGTGTTTCATTTCCCCAACCATTGAACTTGAAGGGTGACCATCGAGCATCAAGCTGGGGCACAGGATCTGGCTTCTTGGTTACGAATACAGAAAGATATACCCTCCAATAAACCAAGAACCAAGCAAGGAATGGAGCTGTAATTCCGATAGAAAGCCAGAATAAACCATACGAAGAAGCCTCTGGGATGAAAAAGTATGCTAGAATCTCACAAAAAATGACTACAAGAAGGAATCCGGGGATAGAAGGAGTGAAACTCGATGGAGTCGATTGGTAGGATGAAGAGTTTCCCTTAATCAGATTTGAATTTTCCATATTCTTCTCAGAAATCAAAGCATCGCCTCTGAGAATTCCATTAGAGGCGCTTGTCCAGATTGGATTTTAGCCGCCAGACTGATCGTCTCTGGAAATATCTTCGAAAAGAAGAATCGGGCACTAGCCAGTTTAGCATCGTAGAATGTTTCTCCCTTTCTCTCTAGGGAAACTTTAGCCATCTTTGCCCACATATATGCAAGTAGTACATTCCCGAAATATCTACAGTAATCTGTTGCCCCAGAAGCTAGGAATAGTGGGTTTGCAGCACCTTGAGAAACCATTAACAAAGTAAGTTGTTGTAATCCCTTAACTCCCTGATGTAGTGGTCTGTTGAATTCTGCCATTTCAGGGACTTCCCTGTTCTTCTCGATAAATTCGGTTAGTGGCCACATAAGGTAACGAAGGTTCTTTCCGAAATCTTGGGTGATTTTCCTACCTGCTAAATCTAGTGCTTGAATTCCATTTGTTCCCTCCCATATTTTGGAAATTCTGACGTCACGATAGAATTGTTCAACACCATATTCGGAACAGTATCCTGCCCCCCCCATCACCTGCATACAAGTATCTGCTGTCTCACAGCCCAGATCAGTAAAATGAGCCTTAGCAATAGGTGTGAAAAGCGCTACTAGTGCCTTTGCTGGTTCTGATATCTCTGGATCATCGCTATGCATCTGATCCAGCAGAATTCCTGACCACGCTGCTAGAGCACGACAGCCCTCATTGTTTACTTTGGCTTCAAGGAGCATTCTCCGCACATCTGGGTGAACAAGTATATTGTCGGCGGCTTCGTTAGGATCACGAACACCGCGCAGATCTCTACCCTGTCTCCTATCCTTAACCCAAGAAAGAGCGTTTTGGTAGGATATTTCGCCCAAGCCTAGACCCATCATCGCAGTGGCTAATCTCTCTCTATTCATCATCTCGAACATCAGCGGCATTCCCCCGTGAAGAGGTCCTACCAGCCAACCCACACTTTGGTCGAAATTCATTACGCATGTTGGACTTGCATGTATGCCCATCTTTTCCTCTGAACCGGAACAAGTCACTCCATTTTCAGTGGAAGCTAGATCTTCGCTTAGACCAGCCAAGTCGCCCTCTTTCCACTCTGATGGAAGGTGCTTTGGAACCAAGTATAGTGATATTCCTTTGGTTCCATCGGGGCCACCGGGTGCCTTTGCTAATACTAGATGCAGGATATTTTCCGTCATATCATGCTCTCCTGCTGTAATGAATATCTTAGTTCCAGAAATCCTGTAAGATCCGTCCTTTTCTGGCTCTGCTCTCGAGGTGATCATTCCCAAATCAGTTCCAGCATGAGGCTCGGTCAGGCACATGGTTCCGCTCCATTTACCGGAAGCAAGATTGTTTGCATAGTAATCGACGAGATCTTTGCTCCCATGCTCACTCAGAACCTCGTAAACTCCTGTAGACAGAGCTGGGAAAACGCTTAGCGCCATACAAGAAGATGTTCCGTATTCGGACCAAGTTACAGATTGGAAAAATAACGGGGCTCCCATTCCACCGTGCTCTGGCTTACACGCTGTGCCGAACCAACCTTCCTCAACCCCTCTCTGATATGCATCCTTGAATTCAAGAGGCATAGTTATCTTTCCATCTTCAAAACTTAGGCCCTCGCTATCTCCAATTTTGTTTATTGGAAGCCAAACTTCCCTAGTATGGGTTCCCCATCCTTCAATCATCATTGAAAGGGACTCTTTGTCGAAGTCGTCGAAACCTAGACCTTCTATTGAATGAATCGCATCGAAAACCTCGTTGAATAGAAATTCATAATCTCTATCCGGTGGGTTCCAAACTACCATGATTATCTCCTCAGTTTCTTAGCGGCTTTCCTGTTTGAAGCATGTGCTCCATTCTTTGGATCGTTTTTTCCTGTCTTCCTAGTCTACCTATAGAATCTCTTTCCAAGGTCAATATCTGCTCTTCACCTGTGCTATCCGTTAGGTCTGCTTCCCCCCCTGAAAGGACCTTCGCTAGCTCAGAGGTGACGATTATATCATGAGGTGTGGCGTTTCCTGATTTTTCTAAATCGGAAACTGCCATTTCTAGAGCTATTCTCGCTGTTTGTCCGGGTAGATTGAACGTATGTGGTTTAGGCGGCGTATACCCTTGTGACATTGACAGAGCTTTCATCTTTGAATCTGCGAGTAAACGGTCTCTGTTCATCGAAATGCTGTCATCGGGACCTATGAATCCCATTGATCTTGCCTGATCGGCTGACTTGGCAACCTGTGCAGTTCCGATTATCTCAAATGCTTTCATAATCGGCCCCATCGGACCTCCTGGAGCTAGATTAAAGTCTCTGATTCGGGCTAGCATCTCTTTACACCCCCCCCATGCAGGAATTATCCCTACCCCGACTTCAACAAGGCCGATGTATGACTCTGAGTGCGCTTGGATAGAGTCACAGTGTAATAGTCCCTCTGCCCCTCCACCCAGACACAAGCCTGCAGATGCGCCTACCACCGGAACACTACAGTACTTGAGCGCCTGATATGCCTCCTGACCTGATGTAATGAATCCCTCTACTTCATTCCAAGCAGAAAGATTAACCGCAAATAGTACAAGTCCCAGATTTGCTCCTGCTGAGAAGTTCTTACCATCGTTTCCAATTACTATGCCTTTCCATGGCTCCTTCTCCGCCATGATAACTGCTTCTTTCAGCATTTCAATTGTCATAGGGTCGACTGCATTCATCTTTGAGTGATACTCAACAAGAAGGATATCATCTCCCATATCCCAAATGCTTGCAGATGGATTACGCCTTAATGGGCTACTTTTCCTCTTCAAATCAGAAATCGTAATTGTTTCTTTGGGCCTTTGAACTGCCACCTTTGTTCCGTCGGGTGTCAAACGCATTATTTCTCCATCAACAATAGAATAGAATGAGCCTATAGAGGCTGCTTTTTTTATCAGAGAGGGGATTTCTCTACCTGAGGATTCCAGTCTTTTAACAAAGTCTTTCACACCGATGGAGTCAATCATCTCGAACGGTCCTTTCTTCCAATTGTATCCGACTTTCATTGCTCCATCGATGGAATAGATATCATCGCTTACCTCTGGGACTATGGATGCAGCATAGGAAAGAGTGTCGAGTAATACATCTTCAACGAAGGCGGCTCCTTCATCTGGACTGTCCATAATTCGAGCTAAGCCCTGTTTTCCCATCTTAGCAGAAGGAAATCCAGCTTTCCTATCCGCAGGGGCATATTCGCCAGTTTTCAGGTTTCTAGCCTCTTTTACCCTTTTTCCACCTTCCTTGTTTAGTCGATAGAAACCACCTTTGCTCTTGCGACCAGTATACCCTTCTGAGATCATTTGTTGTATGATCTCTTTGCCGAATCCAGCGAAATTATGGAAAGAATCATCATCAGGAAGATGCTCTAGCATACTTGCCATTACGTGGGGAACTAAGTCGATTCCTACTAGGTCCATCAATCCGAAAACTGCTGTTTTTGGAACGCCTATCGGCATCCCTAGCATTGCATCGGCTTGCTCTACAGTTAGGTCATGTTCAATCGCGGCACTTAGTGCTCTTTGGATGAAAAAGACACCTAGCCGATTGCCTATGAATCCCGGAGTGTCGTTGCAATGGATCACGCGCTTCCCTAGTCTTTTATCTGCGAATTCTGCTAGTCTTGAAGTGGTATTTTGATCGACCTGTGTATCTGAAACCACCTCTAGAAGGGGGAGGTATCTTGGAGGGTTGAAGAAGTGAGTGATTAGGAATCTGCTTGCCATATCAGTGGACATGCCTTCGATTAGTGAGGACCTAGGAAGAGTTGAGGTGTTTGATGAAACGATTGTCTTAGGGCCAATATGCTGTGAAATCTTTTGGTAAAGAGACCTCTTGATATCCAGTCGCTCGACGATGACTTCTACTACCCAATCACAGTCCTTCAGTTTTTCAAGATCATCTTCTAAATTTCCTGGTATTATTCGCTTTGCAAATGATTTGTGCATCAACATCTCGGGGTCTGACTGAACCATAGCCTGTATCGCTTTTCTTGAAAATAGATTTCTATCATCCTCACCATCAGGAACAATGTCGAGGAGGATTACTTCGCAACCTGCATTCGCGCAATGGGCAGCGACCCCAGCCCCCATTACTCCGCTACCAATCACTGCCACCCTGTCTATTCTGTCCTCTAGTTCCAGAACTGACTCAGACATCGAAAACTTCCTCAAAATTTCTCTAGTATGGTGGCGATTCCTTGGCCACCTGCTGCGCACATAGTAGCAAGTGCTAGCCTTGCATCGTTAGTTTGGAGTAGGTTTGCAGCTTTACCTGTGATTCGTGCCCCGCTGGCTCCCAATGGGTGACCGAGCGCTATAGCCCCTCCATCCAAGTTTACTCTAGATCTATCCAGTCCCAACTCTTGAATTACGGCCAAAGATTGGGCTGCAAATGCCTCATTGAGTTCTATGATGTCAATGTCTTCCATTTTTAGGCCAGCTCTGTCGAGGGCCTTTCTTGAAGCTTCTACTGGACCTATGCCCATTAATTCGGGAGCACATCCACTTACTGCAGTTGAAATTATCTTGGCAAGTGGTTTGATCCCGTTTTCTAATGCAAACGACTCTGAACAAACCAAAACGAAGGCCGCCCCATCTGTGAGAGGAGAAGAAGTTCCAGCAGTTACTGACCCTTCAGAATCGAAGGAAGGCCTGAGCTTAGAGAGAGATTCCAAGTTTGTCCCTGGTCTGATACATCCATCTTCTTGGACTGTTCCCTTTGCGGTTTCTATAGAAATTATTTCGCTGGAGAAGATTCCTTTTTTCTCTGCTTTAGAAGCCTTGGAGTGACTCTCTACAGCAAATTCTTCTTGCATTTTACGGTTAATATCATACTTCTCTGCGACATTCTCTGCAGTGATACCCATCGATGTGAACACCTCAGGTGAAGTATCGCTAAGCTTCGGATTTGGCATTGGGTTGAAGCCAGTCATAGGGATCCGAGACATTGACTCCACCCCCCCTGCGATGAATGCTTCACCAGCACCCATCGCTACTCGGCCAGCAGCATCGTGAATGGCTTGCATGCTCGAGCCACAGAATCTGTTAATGGTGACACCAGGGACACTTTCCGGAAGATCTGATAGAAATGAGATCATTCTAGCTAGATTGAAGCCCTGTTCTCCTTCAGGGAAGGCGGTTCCTACGATTATGTCTTCAACTAGATTAGGATCCAGCTTGAGGTTCAAAATTAGTGAGTTCACTACCTTTGCTGCGATGTCGTCTGGTCTAATTTTGGCTAGATCTCCCTTCATTGCTCTGGTGAAAGGAGACCGATAGTATCCCGCGATCACTGACCCCATACTACTTCCGTAATTTAGATTTAATTAAACCAACAAGTGTGTAAGTTTGCTATACATATTTATTTAGATACTTAGTGTAGTTTTATTAGTGTTTACAGATCTCTTCTAATTTGAATATTCTAATTCATGTACGAAATTATTGCATTTCCGAAATCGGAACAAGAAAGCAGAGTTGCATCATCCATTAAGCGCTCGAAGTCGTAGGTCACAGTTCTAGCAGAAATTGCTCCTTCCATACCCTTGACAATTAGATCTGCAGCCTCTTCCCAACCCATATGTCTGAGCATCATTTCAGCGGACAGGATTAGGCTTCCTGGGTTTACTTTGTCCTGTCCTGTATACTTGGGGGCTGTGCCGTGAGTTGCCTCGAAAATCGCTACTCCAGTGTCATAGTTTATGTTCGCACCTGGTGCGATCCCTATCCCGCCTACTTGTGCTGCCAAAGCATCTGAAATGTAATCTCCGTTCAAGTTCATTGTTGCGAGAACATCATATTCACTGGGGCGTGTCAGAACCTGTTGAAGCATTGCATCGGCTATCACGTCCTTAACTGTGATAATATTGCCAGTGATTGGATTTTCGAAAGTGCACCAAGGTCCGCCGTCCAATTCTTTAGCTCCGAATTCCGACTTGGCTAGTTCATATCCCCAGTCTCTAAACCCTCCTTCCGTGAACTTCATAATATTGCCTTTGTGAACTAACGTGACGCTTCGCTTGTCATTTTCTATGGAGTAGTTTATTGCTGCCCTGACTATTCTTTCTGTTCCCTCTCTACTTACGGGCTTGATTCCTATCCCCGAAGTTTCTGGAAACCTAATTTTTTCGACTCCCATCTCATTTCTTAGAAAGTTGATTACCTTGGCTACTTCATCACTACCTGCTTCCCATTCTATACCTGCATAGACATCTTCACTATTCTCTCTGAAGATTATCATGTCAACTGCCTCGGGTTGTTTTACTGGGCTTGGAGTTCCTTCATACCATCTTACTGGCCTAACACAAGCGAAAAGATCCAATTGCTGTCTTAATGCCACGTTCAGACTCCTTATTCCCCCTCCAACTGGAGTCGTTAAGGGGCCCTTGATTGAAACTAGGCCGTCTCTCATGGCCTTTTTCGTCTCCTCTGGGAGCCATTCACCTGTAGCATCGAATGCTTTCTGGCCGGCCAATGTTTCTACCCATTTTATCTGCCTGTTGCCTCCATAAGCCACTTCGACAGAACCATCGACTACTTTCTTCATCACGGGAGTGATGTCGATTCCGATTCCATCCCCTTCTATGTAGTGAATTACAGGGTGATTTGGTACTTCCAACTTTCCTTCAGAGATAGTTATCATTTCGCCTTCAGACATGATTCTCATTGCTCCGACTAGAGTGACGTAGATGAAGCCAACCCTTGAAGGGGGTTGCTTACCACGAAGGTCTGTGAAAGGAGAAGTTACTTGGACTGGTGAAGGGGGATATGTGGGTACCACAGGTGGAGGAAAACAATTTGAAATCTATGGATCAGATTCACCAAGTCCTATGGAAATGGTAGCTCATGGACACGCGGCATGTTCACTGATCGATCTCATCGACGGACTTAAGCATCGAAAGAAGGACCTGGAATTCATTAAAGTTGAGATTGATGCCGAAAGAGCGGATGAATCGCCTAAAGTTTTCACATCTGTGACGATGAGGTATATCGTCAAGGGGGAGGTCCCAGAATCACTGGTTAGAAGACTTATTGAGAGTAGTCATCAGAAATATTGCAGTGTAGGTATCATGATTACTCGTTCAGGAGCGAGTCTAGATTGGTCTCTGGAGATGATTGGTTAACTTCTGAGTTTTAGATATTGGAATTAGAATTTTTTTTAGAAAAATACTCTTCATGATGTCTGGTTTTATCCTAATCATTAAACACCCCCCATTCGGAAGCGCAACTCCCTTGCACAGGCGGGACCAATCCTGACCACAAATACTGGGAGAGACTGAACAATGCAGACAAAAATCAAGACGTCCAAAGACAAATCTGGGTCTGAGAGTGGCCTGGTCATAGAGCGGAGATTCACTTCCGCCGGCCAGGATCCGTTTGAGGCCTTTGAATGGATTGACATGGACGTTGAGATTAGAAATCCGGATGGTTCGATTGCTGACTCCATTAATGGGGTTAGGTTGCCATCAGGATTCTCCGGAATTCCTGGAAAAGTCTGCGCGCAGAAATATTTGCGTAAGGCTGGCGTTCCGAAGTATCTTCGGAGCGTTCCTGAGGAAGGGGTACCTGTCTGGCTACAGCGAAGTGAGCCGGATCATGAAAGGCTTCAGAAAGCTGAAGCTGACGTTAGAATGGGTGGTGAGACCGATGGAAGACAACTCTTTCGTCGACTTGCAGGGACCTGGACCTACTGGGGCTGGAAGTACGGATACTTCGCAAGCGAGGCTGATGCTCGCGCGTACTTCGATGAGATGTGCTACCTGATTGCAAGTCAGAGATCTGCACCTAACAGCCCCCAGTGGTTCAACACAGGGTTGCATTGGGCATACGGAATCGAAGGCCCGGCTCAGGGTCATAGCTACATAGACCCGGATACAGGTGAATTAGGAAAGTCTACCAATGCATATGAGCACCCTCAGCCCCATGCTTGTTTCATTCAATCGGTATCTGATTCACTGGTGGGGGGTACAGACTCAATCATGGGTCTCTGGAATAGAGAGGCTCTTCTTTTCAAGTATGGATCTGGTACTGGATCCAACTTTTCTAACATAAGAGGAAGGGGGGAGCCGCTTTCTGG
>MDSV01109176.1_pt1 | contig 12021 bp, 12 predicted proteins | sample 810851 | NCBI WGS metagenome assembly MDSV01 (sample SAMN05326640, study PRJNA326480) | marine metagenome | isolation source: seawater | place: Atlantic Ocean: North East | collected 2012 | reverse complement strand
TAAAATACTTTTTTGAACATGAACTCTATTAAGAGCTTGTTGCCAAACATAAGATTTTTTTCCCAGAAAAACATCATTATTAACTTCGTCTCCACGTGGTAAGCAATGAAGAAAAATGCAATCTTTTTTTGCATAATTCATTAATTTTTTATCAATTCTAAATTTTTTAAATTGTTTAATTTTTTTCTTTTTATTTACTTTATCGTTTAAAGATATAACTTTATCAGAAAATATTACATCTGCTCCTGTAACAGCTTTTTTTGCATCATTATAGATAAAAATTTTTCTATTATTTTTTTTAATCCAGTCTCTAATCTTTTTATTTGGTTCAAAGTTTTTAGGACACCCAATACTCAACTTAAATGAAAATTTTACAGAGGCTGCTATTAAACTATTCAGAACATTGTTTGAGTCTCCAATCCAACATATATTTAGTTTTGAAATTGGTTTTTTCTTTATCTCTTCAACAGTAAATACATCAGACAATACTTGGGTTGGGTGTGAAGATGGACTCAAACCATTTATTATTGGTATTGTTAAATAATCTCTAAAATTTTCAATTTTTTTGTCACTATCTGTTCTAAGCATAAATCCGTCGCCGTAAGTAGAAAGAATTTTTGCTGTATCAGAAATACTCTCTCCGCCTTGACCAAGATGAAGTTCATTTGGTCTAAGAGTTAAAGTTCCACCCCCTAGCTGTTTAATAGCTAAATAGAAACTTATTCTTGTTCTAGAACTAGCTTTTTCAAACATTTGTATTAACATCTTCCCTTTCAAAGGAGATCCTTTGTCAACCTCTAGAGTGTTAAGTTTTTTTCTTAAATTTTTTCTTTTTTTTGCATCGGTAATAATTTTTCTAAGATCTTTGGAAGAAATATCTTTAATATTAATAAAATGTTTCATAAAATTAATAAGTAGAACAAACTTTATTTATTATCTTTAATGCTAAACTGAGCTCTGATTTTTTTACATTCAGTGGTGGTAAAATTCTTATAACATTTTCTGCCGCTCTAATGGTTAAAAGCTTATTAACTATTAGTTTTTGTATAAAATTTGTTTGATCTTTATATAATTGTAATCCGATTAAAAAGCCTCTCCCTCGTACTTCTTTTATAATCTTCGGATATCTTTCTTTAATTTCATTAAGTTCTTTAAGAAAAAAGGTTGAATTTTTTTTCACATTATTTAAAAAACTTTTATTTGAAATTATATCAAACACCTGGCTACCAACTTTCATAGCCATTGGATTTCCTCCAAAAGTTGATCCATGTGTACCTGCTGTCATTCCAGAAGCAGCTTTTTTATTCATTAACACCGCTCCTATAGGGAAGCCGCCTCCAATGCCTTTTGCAATTGGAACAATATCAGGTTTTACTTTGGATTTTTCAAAAGCAAAAAAATCACCTGTTCTTCCTATGCCACATTGTACTTCATCTAAAATTAATAATATTTTTTTTTTGTTACATATTTTTCTCAATCCTTTTAAACACCAATCAGGGATTACTTTTATTCCACCTTCACCCAATATTGTTTCAACCATTATAGCTGCAGTATTTTTAGTAATCTTTTTTTTTAAAGATTTATGATCTCCAAATTCGAAATGATCAAAACCAAGAACTTTTGGACCAAATCCTTCAGTCATTTTCTTTGAACCACTAGCAAAAATTGCAGCAATAGTTCTTCCATGAAATGAATTCTTTATACAAAGTATTCGATTTTTATGAGGCTTTCCTATTGAATAAAAATATTTTCTAGCCACTTTTATTGCTGCCTCTGTAGCTTCAGCACCACTGTTTTGAAACATCACATAATCAGCAAAAGTTTTTTTTGCTAATTTTTTAGCCAATACTTCACCCTCGGGAATAGTAAAAGCGTTAGATACATGCCATAGTTTTTTTGATTGATTGTTGATTACTTTATTTAATTTAGGATGAGAATGCCCTAAGGAATTGACTGCAATACCTTGAACAAAATCTAAATATTTAGTTCCACTGGCAGTATATAAATAACTACCCTTGCCTTTTAAAAACGATATTTTTTTTCTATTATAATTTTTTGCTAAATAACTCATAATTTTTTATAAAAACTTTTTATAAACTAAAATATTAAATACAAGTAAGGATTGAATAAATAAAAAAAATAATTTTTTATTTTATGTTGATAAATGTAAATAATTTCTTGTTTATTGAAAGCTAGTATCAGTATATTGTGTTTATATAATTAATTAACACATAATATAGATTATAATGAGCTGGACTGAAGAAAAAGTAGCAAAATTAAAAGAATTATGGGGTAAAGGAAAAACTGCTAGTCAAATTGCAGAAATTATAGGTGGAATTAGTAGAAATGCAGTTATTGGTAAAGCTCATAGACTTAACTTATCTGCAAAAATAAAAACTCGAACTGCAACGTCTAATAGAAATTTTGAGTCCTCTATGGAGGAAAACATTACCAAATTTAAAAGAGGAAGAAAAAGTAAATTTAAATCAATTATAATTGATAAAAATTTTGAACCAGAGAATCCAAAACAGTTAGAAGAATTAGATGAAAGTTCATGCAAGTGGCCTATAGGTCACCCAGATGAAAAAAACTTTTATTTTTGTGGAAGAACTTCATTAAAAGACTTTTCATATTGCAAACTACATTTACTATATGCTTATCAGCCAAAAGTTAAAAAGGAAGAAGTTTCTGATAAAGAAGAAGTTCCAGAATTTATTGAAAAAAAAATTCAATCCTCGTAATAGTGTTGAATTATATTAATATTAAATATTATCCTTTGTGAGATATTTTTCAGTTGAAAACTGTCCACCATCCTTCCACATAAAGGAATATTTTTTTACCTCTTCATCAAAATATTTTTTACTAGGGACTCCTATATCAAAATTACTTTTATATTTTTTTGACAATACATTATCATATTTAAGTAATCTTAATTGATCCTCAGTAAGTAATGGATTTGGCATCAATTGAAAAATTTTTGCGGAAATTAAAGCTAGAGGTAATGGCATTGGAAACAAAATTCTTTTTTTGTTAATTGAAACTAATAATCTTTCAATTATTTCTTTAAATGTGATCACCTCTGGACCAACACATTCTATTATCTTAGAATTTATGTTATTAGAAATTACATGATAAATCACATCTGTTAAATCTGAGCAATGTATAGGTGTAAATTTCGTTTTTCCTGAGTAATAAAGAGGGAAAATAGGAAGTCTATTTAAAAGTGTCATAAAATTAGTTGTAAAATTATCATCTACAGAATAAACTATGGAAGGTCTGAGAATTGTCGCAAGAGGAAAATTTTTTAAAATATTTTTTTCGCCTTCTAATTTACTTTTTGCATACTTACTATCAGGCGAGTCATTAATTCCTAAAGCAGATAAGTGAATAAAGTTTTTAAGTTTAAACTCTTTTGCCAACTTTGATAACAGAGATGGAAAAAGGGTATGTATATTATAGAATGTGTTTCCATTATTTTTTTCAAACAAAATACCAATAAGATTTATACAAATGTCTGCTTTTGAAAATAGATCTCTTATTTTTTTTTCATCATAGATATTAGCTTCAACTACATCTATATAACCAGCATTACCTTGCGTTTTAATGATATAACTTTTTTGATGGATGTTTCTTGTTATAACTGTAATTCTAATATTATTTTTAGTTAATTTCCTTATTAAGTTTCTCCCAATTTGACCACTACCACCAAAAATTAGACAATTTTTAAGTTTCATATATATATTTAATAATGAATATTGATATTAAACTTCACAAAGCTGATTTACCAGATGATTTAGAATTAGGCAATTTAATAGCTATAGATGGCGAATTTATGGGACTGAATGTTAAAAGAGACCCTTTGTGCCTAATTCAAATTTCTTCTGGTAATTCTGACGCTCATATAATTCAACTTGATAGATCAAATTATAATGCTCCTAACTTAGTTAAAGTTTTATCTGATAACAAAATTACTAAAATTTTCCATTATGGTAGAGCTGATATAGCACATATAAAGTACTATTTAAAAACTGAGACTAATAATATTTTGGACACTAAAATAGCTTCTAAATTAGCGAGATCATATTCTGACAATCATTCTCTAAAAACTTTAATCAAAGAATTTATAAATATTGACATAAGTAAACAATTTCAAAGTTCTGATTTTGGAGGTGAACTAACTCCCTCCCAACTTAAATATTGCGCAAATGATGTGATTTATCTCCATAAAATACATGAAGAACTAGAAAAAATTCTCACAAGAGAAAATAGAATAGAACTTTATAAAAAATGTTTAGATTTCTTAAAAACAAGAGTAGATCTTGATCTTGCATTGTTTAAAGATGATATCTGGTCACATTAAAATGAAAAATGAAATTATTAAAATCGGAAATGAAGTCATTGATCTTCAAATTAAAGCTTTAAAAAAATTAAAAAGCTCAATTAATAAATCTTTTAATGAAGCAGTAAAAGTAATTATTAAATGTAAATCAAAAGTGATAATTTGCGGTGTAGGCAAAAGCGGTAAAATCGCATCAAAAATATCTGCAACTTTATCCTCAGTCGGTATTCCATCATTTTCAATCTCAGCTAATGATTGCTCTCATGGCGATTTAGGAATTATCTCGAATAAAGATTTATTAATATTAATTAGTTATTCAGGTAATACAAATGAGTTAGAAGACATAATCAAATATGCGAAACATAATAAAATCTCTTTAATAGGAATAGTCTCAAATAAAGAATCAAATTTATACAAATCTGCGAATATAAAATTATTCATACCAGAAGTTGTAGAGTCTGGATTAGGTATTGTTCCAACATCTAGTACAACAGCTCAATTATGTTTAGGTGATGCATTAGCAATAGCAACGATGCAGGAGAGAAAATTTGGTAAGCTAGATTTTAAAAAATTTCATCCTGCAGGAAATTTAGGTAAAAAATTAAAAACTGCATCAGATGTAATGTTGATAAAAAATAAGATACCTTTTGTAAATCAAGATGAAATTATGAAAAATGCCTTAAAAATTTTAAATCTAAAAAAACTTGGATTCTTAGTCCTTATAAATGATGAAGGTCTAAATACTGGTATATTTACTGATGGCGATTTAAAACGACTTATACAGAAAAAAAAATTTATCGATAATTTAAAAATTAAACAATTTATGACTAAAAAGCCTTTTGTTGTTGAGAAAAATACTTTGGCTACTGATATTCTCAATCTAATGAATAAGAAAAAAATTACTAATATATGTGTATATGACAAAAAGAATAAAAAAAAAACTATTGGAGTAATTCATATTCACAATCTTATTAATGCACTGAAGTAAATTATTAATGAAAAAAATTACTCAATTAATTCTTTTTTGTTTTGTGATTTTTGCTTTGTTTATTTTTAATAAAATATATTTTGCTGATGATAAAAAAATTATTACCCAATCAGAGATGCCTAATGACCAATTAGTTCAACAAAGTAAAAATAATTTAATTAAAAATTTAAAATATGTAGTGAATTTAGACCAAAATAATCAGTATATTATTACTTCCGGGTTAAGTGAATTAATCAATATAAATAATGTTGAAACTGTTAAAATGCAAAATGTTAAAGCTATTATTATAGATAGTAACAAAGAATCTTTTATAATTAAATCAGATATTGCTGATTATAATAATTCTAATTATAGAACTAAATTTAAAAACAACGTTTCTATTGAATATATGAATAATAAAATATTTTCAGACAAGTTAGATCTTAACTTTGAAAATAATATAGCTAAAATATCTGAAAATGTTAAGTATGAAGGATTATATGGCACAATCACCTCTGATAACATTCTAATAAATTTGATAACTAAAAAAGTCGATTTATATATGAATAATGAAAATGATGATGTTCAACTTAATAAAAATTAATTATGTCAAATATTAAAAAATTTAGAATAAAATCTTTTAAAAAAAAAAATACTATTTTAAAGTTGGATCAAATTTCTTTCAAATTTGGAAGGAAAATAATTTTAGACAATCTAAATTTACAACTAGGCGATGGACAAATTTTAGGCCTACTCGGACCTAATGGAGTTGGTAAATCAACAATTTTTAATATAATTATAGGTTTGCTTAAACCAAGTTATGGATCGGTTATTATTAATTCAGAAAATATAAATAAATATCCAATTTATCAAAGAACCCTTGCATTTAAAATTGGTTTTGTACCTCAAATTGGTGGGTATTTTCATGATTTAACTGTTTACGAAAATCTAAAAGCAATCGCTGAAATTACAATTGAAAATAAAAGTTATAGAGATGAAAAAATAAATTCATTAATTTCTAAATTTGAACTAGACTCAATAAGAGATATTAAGGCGGATTTTTTATCAGGAGGACAAAAAAAAAAGTTAGTGATAGCTCTTTCTCTAGTGTCTGATCCTAAAATTCTTTTATTGGATGAACCATTTGCAGCCCTTGATGTAATGACTATAAAAATTTTACAAGAAATTATAGTTGATTTACAAACTAATAATAATATTTCTATTATTTTATGTGATCACCAAGCAAGAGATTTGTTGGCTTGTGTGGATACTGCAGCAATAATTCACAACGGAAAAGTGGTTGCTCACGGAACACCTTCGAACTTACTGCAAAATATTGATGCCAAAAACACATATTTTGGGGACTCTTTCAAAATTAGTTAAAGATTAATATTAATGAACAATACTACTTATATTAATAAAACCATAAAACCTTTTAATAAAACTTTAAATATCGAGGGAGATAAAAGTTTATCTATTAGATGGGCATTATTAGCTTCACAAGCTTGCGGGAAATCCTCAGCTAGAAATATTTTAAAATCTGAAGATGTTTTAAGTACATTAAGATGTTTAAAAAAACTAGGGGTTAAAATAAAATTAATTAAGAATAAATGTGTAATTGATGGTGTTGGCATTAATGGATATAAATATAAAAAAAACATAATACTCGATGCAGGCAATTCAGGAACCTTAGGAAGATTGATTATTGGTTTATTAGTTCATTCGCAAAATAGTATTAAAATAATTGGGGATAAAAGTTTATCAAAAAGAGACTTTTCAAGAGTCATAAAACCATTAAAAAAATTTGGTGCACAATTTATTTCAAATAAAGGTAAGCTTCCAATACTTGTAAAAGGAACAAAAAATCCTAAACCAATCAAATACATTGAAAATAAAGGTTCAGCCCAATGCAAAACCTCAATAATGTTTGCCTGTCTTAACACAAAAGGAACAACTACTATTAAGGCAAAAAAATCACGTAATCATACTGAGTTACTTTTTAAATATTTAAATTTGCCAATAAAAGTTACTAAAAAAAAGGCCTATGACTTAATTAAAGTTGATGGAAAAAAAAAGATAAATTCATTTAATTATAATATTCCATCTGATATTAGTTCTAGCGCTTTTTTTATTGTTCTTGCAGCTTTATCAAATAAATCAAAATTAATAGTAAAGAACGTAAATATTAATCCATCAAGAGTAGGTATTATTAAAATATTAAAAATGATGGGTGTTAAAATAACTTATAAAAATATCAGATATTATAAAGGTGAAAAAATTTCAGATATACATGTTAAAAGTGCAAAATTTTTAAGATCAATTAATTGTCCACCAAGTCTTAATAGCAGTGCAATTGATGAATTTTTAGTCATTTTTTTAATTGCAGCAAAAGCTAAAGGGGTATCTTATTTCAAAAATCTATCCGAGTTAAATCAGAAAGAAAGTCCTAGATTAAAATGGGGTTCTAAAATTTTAAATTTAATGGGAATAAAAACAATAACAACATATGATTCTATCAAAATTTTTGGAAATCCAAATTTAGTTTTAAATAAAAAAATTATTATTAAAAACTATTTAAAAGATCACAGAGTCTTCATGGCAAGCGTTATAGCTGCTTTAACATTTGGTGGGAATTGGACTATATATGATAAAGATTCAATAAAAACTTCATTTCCCTCATTTCTAAAAATTATAAGAAAACTTAAAACCCCTTAAAATTATAATATTCTATAGAGTTTATTTTTTTTATAATTTATGATTTGCTATTGATTTAAATGAGAATTTTATCTAAAAGGTCTTGTTTTTTAAAAAAAACTAACAGGATTTAAACTATTTAATGGAAATATACAAAGATTTATCAAACCCAGAGTCAAAAGAATTTGAAAAGTTATTAAATAGCCAGCTCTCTAAAGTAAACATTGAGGAAGGAAAAATTATTGATGGTAAAATCAATAAAGTAACAGATAAATTTGTTTTTCTATATATTGAGGGGCTTAAGAGTGAGCCCGTATTGGATATCAACGAACTTAAAAGCATGGGTCTGTCTGAGAAGATTAAAGTTGGAGAGGTAATTCCTATCTTATTAGAAAAAATAGAAGATAAAAATGGCGAAGTTTTAGTTTCAGCAAGTAAAGCACAAAAAATTAAAGGTTGGGACAAATTAGTTGAGGCTTATGAAAAAAATGAACCCATCATGGGAAAAATTACTTCTAAATGTAAGGGCGGTTGCATCGTAGAGCACATTGATACTGGCTCTTTAATGTTTTTACCTGGTTCCCAGATTAGCGATAAACCTTTAAAAGATATTAGTCATTTAATGAATGAACCACAAAAATTTGCATTAATAAAATTAGATAAAATCAGAGGAAATGCCTGCGTTTCAAGAAGAGAAATTATTTCGTCTTTTAAAAAAGAGGATAAAGCCAAAATTATAGAAAAATACAAAGTTGGTGACATTATCAAAGATGCAGAAGTTAAAGGCTACAGTTCATTTGGATGTTTCTTCAATGTAAACAATGAACTTGATGTATTAGTTCATTTACAGGAAATTTCATATTCAAGAGTTAATCATCCTGATGAAGTTTTTAATATTGGTGAAAAATATGATTTAAAAGTTATTTCTGTTGATAAAGAAAAATTACAAGTCGGTTGTTCTGTAAAACAACTTTCACCAGATCCTTTTGAACATATCGAAAATTATGAACTAAATAAAACTTATAAAGTTAAGGTAGTTAAAATAATGGACTTTGGAGCATTTTGTGAATTAGAGCCGGGCTTAACGACCTTGCTTCATTCTAGTGAGTTAGGCTGGAATAAAAGAAACGTATCCACAAAGAAAATGTTTAAAGTTGGTGATGAAATTGATTGTGTCATTACAGAGATAGATAAAGAGAAAAGAAGAGTAGCGATATCTCATCGTTTAACTCAAGAAAATCCTTTTGAAACTTTTAAAAAAAAATACCCTGAGGGAACAGTGGTTGACAGTGAAGTAATAAACAAAAATGAATATTCATTATTTGTTAAAGTAAAAGATATAGATATTGATGCTTTCTTGCATTGCAATGATTTAACATATTCAAACAACGGAGAAGAAGAATTAGCTAAATACAAAAAAGGTGACAAGTTAAAAGTAAAAGTATTAGAAATTAAGATATCCGACCAAAAGATAAGGGTTGGACTAAGACAAACACAACCAGATCCATTCGACTGGTTTAATGACAAAAAGATTAATCAAACAATTACAGTTAAGATTATATCAACCGATAATAAAGGTTTAATAGTTAAACCTGAGGGTTGTGAGATAAATTTCCAAATTAAAAAGTCGCAAATAGCAATAAATGCATCTGATGCTAGACCATCAAGATTTACAGGTGGTGAACGAATAGATTGTGCTATTGCTGAACTAGACTTAGATAAAAGAAAGGTATCATTAAGTATCAAACTTCTTGAAGAAATTGAAAAAAAAGAAGCTTTAGAAAAGTACGGATCAGAAGGCTCAGGAAAAAACTTACCTTTTTCTTCTTTATCAGAAGACCTAAAGAAAAAAGATGAGGAAAAAGAATAACTAAAAGAATATTAAATTGGCTATTGTAAAATCTAAGCTTTTAAAAAAACTCTCTCAAAATTACCCAAATTTTTTAAAAAAAGATCTCGAAAAGTTTAGTGAAATTATTTTAAAAGAAATAAAAAGAACTTTAAGACGTGGTGAAAGAGTTGAGTTAAGGGGATTTGGTATTTTTTCAACAAATAAACAAAAGGCAAGAATATCTCGAAACCCTAAAACTGGTGAAAAAGTTCATACGCCTGAAAAAAAAACAATTCACTTCAAAATGGCTAAAGACTTGTTTAAAAAATTAAATGAAAATGAATAAAAAAATTTTTGTAGCTTGTGATGTGTCAACTCAAAAAGAAATTATTGAATTACTCTCAAAAATTCATGAAGAAATTTCAGGAATAAAGATAGGCCTACAATATATTACACAACATTGTCATGAAGAAATTAAAGAGTTAGGCAAATTTAATAAGCCTATTTTCTATGATGGTAAATTTTTTGATATTAAAAATACATTAGTGGAGTCTGTCAAATCTCTCAAAAATTTAGGTGTTAGTTACGCAACTGTACATTTATTAAATGGATTTGATTCATTAAAAGCTGCAAATGAAGTAGCAAAAAATATAAATATCAAATTACTTGGAGTATCAGTATTAACTAGTTTTGGTAATGAGGAATTAGAACAACTTGGATTTAAAGATCGCATAGAAGAGCAAGTGTTAAGACTTATAAAAATTGCAGTTAAAGCAGATTTACACGGCGTTATTTGTAGCCCATTAGAAATCAAAATGATTAAAAAAATTGCTCCCAATTTAAAATGTTTTACCCCAGGTATAAGACAGGATGAAAATAAGAATGATCAAAAAAGAACTATGAGTGCAAAGCAAGCATTAGAGGCTGGTAGTGATTGTTTAATTATTGGAAGACCTATTACCAAAGGTGACCCTAAAAAAAATATTCAAGAAATTTTATCATCTTTAAATTAAATGAAGTCTAAAATTTGTGGTATATCAGATACAAGGACTCTAAATTTTTTAACAAGCCATCGCTTTTCACCTGAGTTCATCGGATTTATTGTTAATTACCCAAAATCAAAAAGATATGTTGATTCTAACAAATTAAAAAATCTATTAAAAATCAATAAAAAAAATTCTTTTTACGTAGCTGTTCTCGTTAAACCAGATCAAAAAATATTAGAGAAAATTAAAAACTTACCATTCGATTATTATCAAATTTATGATTGTAAACCTGAAGAAATGAAAAAAATTAAAGAGGAGTACTGTAAAAAAATAATTGCTGCATTTACTATTCAAAACTTAAATGATGTTAATAAATGTAAATTTTATAATAATGTTGCAGACATTTTTTTATTTGATGGCAAAGGCTATGAAAAAAGCATACCGTTTGAACATTCGTTACTAAAAAACTTAAAATTCAATAAAGAAGTTATGTTAGCTGGAAATATTCAAATTAATGATGAGCTTGAAAATTATAAAAAAATAGCAGATATTATAGATATATCTGGGGGCGTAGAAACTCTTGGTGTAAAAGATATTTCCAAAATAGAAATTTTTTTGAATAAAATTGAAAAAATAAATAATGAAGATTAAAAAAAATATACCATTAATAGATCAACACGATAAACATGGATTTTGGGGTGGCAAATTTGGTGGTAGTTTTATTCCTGAAACTCTTAAAAAACCTATCGAAGACTTAACCAAGGAATTTAAAAAACTTAGAAAAAATAAAAAATTTATCAGAAGGAGAGACTATTTTTTTAAAAATTATATTGGGTCTCCTACCTCTTTTGTAAAGTTAGAAAATTTATCCGATCATTTGGGAGGTGCTCAAATCTGGGCAAAAATTGTATCTGAAGCTAATGGTGGTGCACACAAAATTTATAATGCAACAGTTCATGCTTTAATTTGTAAGGCTATGGGTAAAAAATACATTATAGGTGATACTGGGGCAGGATATGCCGGAAAAATGTTAAGTATGGCAGCAAAAAAATTTGGGCTAAAATGTAAAATTTTTATGGGGGCAAAGGACATCAAAAGACAAAAACCTAATTGTGATGCAATTAAAAAAAATGGGGCAGAAATTATTCCTGTTTATTCTGGAAGTCAAACACTGGTTGATGCAGTAAGTGAATGTATGAGATAT
>MDSV01049937.1_pt1 | contig 12021 bp, 9 predicted proteins | sample 810851 | NCBI WGS metagenome assembly MDSV01 (sample SAMN05326640, study PRJNA326480) | marine metagenome | isolation source: seawater | place: Atlantic Ocean: North East | collected 2012 | reverse complement strand
TGAATTTAAAGAAGCTGCAAAATTGAATAATCTTGACTGGGAATTATTGGCAGCAATAGCCTTTCAGGAATCCCAATGGAATCCAAAAGCTAGGTCTGCAACTCAGGTTAAAGGCATGATGATGTTAACTCTTCCAACCGCTAAATCTTTGGGAGTAGACAATAGACTGGATCCTGTTCAAAGTATTAATGGAGGAGCAAGTTACATAGCAAAATTAATTGATGAAATAAATTTCGGTACATCAACTGGTGATACGATTTCAATTGCACTTGCTGCTTATAATCTTGGCGTTGGAAATATCAATAGATATCTAGAGGAAATCCAAATAAATTTAAATAAAGAGAATTTTGAAATCACTTGGGATGATCTATCTAGTTTTTTAACTGAAGAAGTTGATCATAATGAATTGATAGGTAATTCCATAAACTATAAAAGAGGCCTTCAAGCAGTAGATTATGTTACTAGAGTTAAAGATTACTATTATTTAATCCTAGGATTAGGATGCAATTAGGAATTAATTAACTGGTATTTAAGATCTTTAATTTTGTCCCTACAAAAGGCTGCTCGCTCATATTCAGTTTCTTGAGCATATTTATACATTTGCTTTTCAAGTAAATTGATTGAGTTAGAAATAACCTCTGGATTGTCTAATTCGATCTTAAATGGCAATTCATCCTCAAAGTTCTTAGGCTTGTTTTTACCTGATCTAGTATTAGGTCTTGCCCCCTCCATAATATCTTTAATTTCTTTGACAATAGACTTTGGTTTGATTTTATTTTCTTTATTAAAAGCGACTTGGATTTCTCTTCTTCTATTAGTCTCTTTCATTGCTCTATCCATTGAGCCTGTAACTTTATCCGCATACAAAATTGCTTTACCTCTTATATTCCTTGCTGCCCTTCCAATGGTTTGGATGAGTGTTCCCTCGGATCTCAAAAAACCTTCTTTATCTGCATCTAAGATGGCAACCAGACTCACTTCAGGGATGTCTAAACCTTCTCTTAACAAGTTAATCCCTACCAGAACATCAAACTTACCTAATCTTAAATCTCTAATAATCTCAACTCGCTCAACGGTATCAATATCTGAGTGCATGTACCTTGTTTTAATCCCATTTTCATTAAGATAATCCGTTAGATCCTCTGCCATTCTTTTAGTAAGTGTTGTAATTAAGACTCGCTCTTTAAGCTTTGCTCTCTCGTTACATTCTCCAATGACATCATCTATCTGAGTTGATGCTGGTCTGACATCAACTTCTGGGTCGATGAGTCCTGTAGGTCTTACGAGCAGTTCAACAACTTTATCTCCATTTTCTAATTCATATTTCCCTGGGGTTGCAGATACATAAATTCTTTGCGGTGTTAGGAGCTCCCATTCCTCAAATCTAAGAGGTCTATTATCAAGCGCGCTTGGCAATCGAAATCCATAATCAACCAACGTTTCTTTTCTAGATCTATCACCTTTATACATCCCACCAATTTGGGGAACAGAGACGTGAGATTCATCCATGAAAACAATTGCATTTTTAGGAATATAGTCAAATAGGCAGGGAGGTGGCTGACCAGAAGATCTACCCGATAAGTATCGTGAATAATTCTCAATCCCCTGACAATAACCTAGTTCAGCCATCATTTCTAAATCATAAGTTGTTCTTTCTTGAAGTCGTTGTGCTTCGACAAGCTTTTCATTGGATTTAAAATATTTTATTCTATCTTTTAGCTCTTCTCTAATAAGCTTTAAACAGTCTGTGACTGTTTCCCGAGGTGTCACGTAATGTGTCTTGGGATATATGGTTGCTCTGGGTACCTCGCTGATAAGTTCACCAGTTAAAGGGTCAATCCAAGATAATTTTTCTATTTCATCACCAAATAAATCAATCCTTAGTGCCTCTTTCTCAGAGTCCGCAGGATAAACATCGATTACATCTCCTCTCACACGAAAGGTAGCTCTCCTAAAATCAATATCATTTCGTGTATATTGCATTGAAGAAAGTCTTCTGAGGATAGCTCGCTGATCAATAATGTCTCCACGATCTAAGTGCAAGATCATGTTTAAGTAAGATTCGGGAGCACCTAATCCATAAATTGAAGATACTGTTGCTACAACAACTGTATCATTCCGTTCAAGTAAAGCTTTTGTTGCTGATAAACGCATTTGCTCAATATGCTCATTAATGGAAGCATCCTTGGCTATATAAGTATCAGACGTTGGAACATATGCCTCTGGTTGATAGTAATCATAATAAGAAACAAAATATTCTACTGAATTCTCTTTAAAGAAATCTCTGAATTCTCCATAAAGTTGAGCGGCTAGAGTTTTATTGGGCGCCATTATGATTGCAGGTCTTTGAGTTTCTTCAATGATCTTTGCCATCGTGTAAGTTTTACCAGACCCAGTGACACCTAATAGAACTTGATGCAACAGTCCATCATTTAAGCCTTCAACTGCCTGCTGAATAGCCATAGATTGATGGCCTGCAGGATCAAAGTCTGAATGTACCTTCAACACTTTTGTCATGGTTAATATATTACTTTTTATATTTTTTATTTATAATTCCAACCTTGTTCCCCGATAGCTCAGTTGGTAGAGCAGTTGACTGTTAATCAATTTGTCGCAGGTTCGAGCCCTGCTCGGGGAGCCATTCTTAACTTAGAGCTTTTAGTATCCTTTTTGCAATTCTATTTCGCTCTTCATCACCGCTATCCTCAACCTGAATTCCTAAATCATCAATCAATTTTCTTACAATTAAGGTCTGCTTTTCAATGAGTTCTTTTAGGAGTTGTTTTTCATTTATTGGATTAAGTCCATTGGCTTCTTTCATTGAAATTTTTCTCTTTAAAGATGTAATTTTTGATAAATTATCTTCTAATCTGTACAAAAACATTTGATAGCTTTTTACTTCATGCATAACTTAGCTATTCTATTTTCCAGGTTGTTCCATCAGGGCCATCATCAAGAAGAATACCCAAATTAGATAATTCATTCCTAATTTGATCCGCTTTTTTAAAATCTTTTTCTTTACGAGCTTGATTCCTAGCATCTATTTTTTCTTGAATAAATAAATCATCCACTTCAGCTCCAAATTTAAAGAAATGTTCAGGCTTGTCAGTAAGCAAGCCTAAATTATTTGCTATGGTTTTAAATGCATATAATTGTTCACTCCTGGAATTCTCGTCCTTGCATGAATTTAATTCCTTTGCAATATCAAAGAGAATACTTACAGCCTTAGGTGTATTTAAGTCGTCATTCATGGCCATCTCAAATGCTTCGATGAAAGGATTATCTGTAGCAGTGCTTTCAGTATCTTCATCATTTGATTGTAAAGTTGTATAAAGCCTCTCTAGTGCTGCTCTTGCTTGGTTTAAAGAGCCTTCATCAAAACTTAATTCGCTTCTGTAGTGACTGGATATTAAGAAGAGTCTTATGACTTCAAAATGATATTGCTTAATTAAATCTTTGATCAAAGCAAAGTTACCAAGCGACTTTGACATTTTTTCACCACCAATTTTCAACAATCCTGAATGAATCCAATAATTTGCAAACTCAGAATTATTTGAGCATTTTGATTGAGCAATCTCATTTTCATGATGTGGAAAAATTAAATCTGGTCCGCCCCCATGAATATCAAAATTCTTGCCAAGCTTTTCTAAAGACATCACAGAGCATTCAATGTGCCAGCCAGGTCTTCCCTTCCCCCATGGTGAGTCCCATGATGGTTCTTCAGGTTTTGCACTTTTCCATAAAACAAAATCTAATGGGTCAGCTTTTGCTTGATCCTCTGAAATTCTTGATCCTGGATCTAAATCATCAAGAACTTTGTTAGATAATTTTCCATATTCCTCATAACTTCTTACAGAGAAAAATACATCATTATTATCTGCAACGTATGCATGACCTTTCGCTATCAAATCCTCAATCATTGTCACCATGCCACTAATATATTCAGTAGCTTTCGGCTCACTGTTAGGTTCAATTAATCCAAGCCCTTGAAAGTCCGCATGCATGCTTGCAATTGTTCTGCTTGTTAAATCATATATTGACTCTGAATTCTCATTGGCTCGCTCAATAATCTTATCTTCAATGTCAGTAATATTTCTAACGTAATTAACTTTGTAGCCTTGGTACCGGAAGTAACGAACTAAAATGTCGAATGCTACATATGCTCGTGCATGGCCAAGGTGGCAATTGTCATATACAGTCACACCACAAACATACATTCCGACTTTGCCCTGCTCAATGGGCTCAAAAATCTCTTTTTTATTAGTGAGAGTGTTATAAAGCTTAAGACTCATGTGTATACTAGAATTGCTATATTATAAGGTCATATAGTTAATAATTAATATTAGATTCTCAAAGTGAAAATTAAATCTATCGCGAAATTTCAAAAAAAAACTGCTTTATTATTTATTGGTTTTTTTTGTGTAGTGAGCTGCTCTGAGGCCTCTAATCAACAAACCGTTTTAATGGAGAACAATATGCCGATTGCAACCATCTCAACTTCTGCAGGAGAAATTATAATTGAGCTTGATAAAAAGAATGCACCTATATCTGTAGATAATTTTATTTCGCTCACTAATAGCGGTTATTACACTGATACGATATTCCATCGAATTATTGAAGGATTCATGGTTCAAGGTGGTGGTCTTGATGCTGACATGCAAAATAAACCTTCAGAGTCTGCTGCTATTAAAAATGAAGCCAATAATGGTCTTAAAAATGATAGAGGTACTATCGCCATGGCAAGGACGATGGACCCCCACTCTGCTACGAGTCAATTCTTTATTAATCATGCAGATAATGATTTTCTAAACTTTTCTTCAGAGACTACCCAAGGATGGGGTTATGCGGTCTTTGGGAAAGTAATTGAAGGCATGGAGGTAGTTGATAGTATTGCGCTAAGCCCTACTATGGTTGTTAATGGCTATCAAGATGCCCCAGCAAATCCTGTGACCATTAACTCTGTCTCTATTAGTGAATGAACCTCGGTTTTATTTCTGATTTACATCTATCAGAAACAGATACTTTACTCACTAATGCTTTTGTAGATTTTCTAAAATCACACTCCTCCAATTTGGATCAACTCTATATTCTGGGAGATCTTTATGAGGTATGGATCGGTGATGATGATTCGTCATCATTAATTACTTCAACAAAAGATGCTCTCAGCAAAGCATCCAAAGCAGGTTTAGAAATATTTTTTATTCACGGGAATAGAGACTTTCTTTTAGATAGCTCTTTTGCAGAATCTACTGGCATCTCATTACTTCCAGATCCTTTCTTTTTTGACTATTTCGGAAAAAAAATTGCTCTTTCGCATGGTGATATATTTTGTGTTGATGATACCGAATATCAAACATTTAAAAAGCAAGTTCGCTCACCTAAATGGAAGACTGAGTTTCTCAATAAATCTCTGGTCGAGCGAAAATCAATTGCTTCAAGCATGCGTGATGCCAGCAAAAAAAATTCTTCCCAAAAAGATTTAATGATCATGGATGTTAATACAAATGAAGTAGCTTCATTTTTTGACAAGCATGGTATCGACTTGCTTATCCATGGTCATACCCATAAGCCAAATATTCATGAGCTTGATGGCAAAAATTCTAAATTAAAACGTGTGGTTCTTGGTGATTGGGATAAAACAGGTTGGTGTTTTTATCTAGATTCAACATCTCAAAATTTGGAAGAGTTTAAAATCTAAACCTTCAATCCAGTTGTCTTTAAAAACTTAATACTGTATATTTATACAGTACTTTATCCTTTATGAAATTAAGCTATATCGGTAATATATCGGCGGATTCTCTGCCTCAAAACTATACTCCATTCTTTGCGGAGAGCGTTCCTGTTGGTTTTCCGAGCCCAGCAAATGATTACCTAGAAACTCCAATTGATTTGAATCAGTACTTGATTAAGAATCAAGTTGCTACGTTTCTAGTAAAAGCTTCTGGTGATTCAATGATCAATGCGAGCATAGGTAGTGGCGCAGTATTGATTGTGGATAGAAGCATTAAACCCAATCATAACGATATCGTTGTTGCATCTATCGATGGTGAATTTTTATGCAAAAGATTGCAATTAAAACCACGTATTGCACTGATAGCAGAAAATGCTAAATATCAACCCATCTTTATTGAGCAAGGTCACGAGCTAGAAGTTATAGGCGTTGTGACAGCAGCAATCAATATATACAAATAATATGGATTTGTTGGCATTAGTAGATTGTGAGAATTTTTATGCGTCTTGTGAAAGAATCTTTAGGCCTGATCTAAAAAAAGCACCAATCGTTGTGCTTTCAAATAACGATGGTTGTGTAATAGCTCGCAGCAAAGAATCAAAAGACTTTGGTATCCAAATGGGAGCTCCATGGTTCAAAGTAAAAGAAGATTTTCTAAAGAGTGGAGGTCAAGTTTTTTCATCGAACTTTGCTTTATACGGAGATATTTCAAGCAGAGTCATGAGCGTGCTATCTCAAATGTCAAAAAAAATAGAGATATACAGTATTGATGAAGCATTTCTTGACTTAGAAAACTTAGCACTTGAAAGTCATGATGCAGCCAATGACTTCGGAGTGTACTGCAGAAATATTGTTAAACAGTGGGTTGGGATTCCAGTAAGAATTGGGATTGCTCCGACTAAAACCTTGACCAAAGTTGCAAGTTATTTAGCTAAACAACAAACGCATCATCCTGGCATTTTCAGCATCACTAATAATCAAAAAGATATTGAGACCGCATTAAAAAGAGTACCCATTCACCAAGTATGGGGAGTGGGAAGACGACTCAATAAAAAGCTTAGTGATTCTGGGATGAAAAATGCCTGCGACTTAGCATGCTCAAACATTCCATTGATTAGAAAGAAATATAGTGTGGTTCTAGAAAGAACAGTAAGGGAATTAAGAGGAGAAAGATGCTTGGCAATGGATGAAAATCCTGCTCCCAAAAAACAAATTGTTGTTAGCAGAAGCTTTGCGAATAAAATCAGTGATCTCAATACTCTTTCACCTATTGTGAATGATTTTGGTGTCAGGGCATGCGAGAAACTTCGAAAAGAGGGTCAGCTATGCTCAAAAGTTGGTGTCTTTATTAGGACAAGCCCTTTTAGAACACAAGACAGGCAGCATCAAACCATAAAATTCTATACTTTGCATCAGCCTAGCGACGATACTCGGGATATCTTATCCGGCATACGATGGATTCTTCCCAAGATATTCAGACATGGTTTTTGTTATGCAAAAGCAGGTGTAATGTTAAGTCAGTTTACTGATGAAAATGTTTTACAGTATGAGCTATTCGAGCAAATAAATGGAGCAAGGCGCAACAATCAACTAATGAAAACTGTTGATAAAATTAATCACTCTAGCACTCAAGTAAATTTTGCTTCTCAAAGCAAAATAGGATTCACAGCGATGAGAAGAGCAAATGTGTCGCCTAGGTATACAACAAGCTGGTTTGAACTACCAACAGTTAATTAGTGAAGTACCTGTCAAAATGTGCTTGAGACAATTCAAAAAGTTCAGTGTTTATCTCATCTTTGATGGAAGATAGTGAAAAGGTTCGATGATCGGGCAACAATTCAAGACCAAATAATTCAAGATCAAGATCTTGCGATGATGCACGCAATAAATCAAATATCCATGTAATCGGATCAAGGGAGTCATTGAAATTGATGGCATGCTCCTTGAGTTTAGAAGATAACAGCTCAGCGTCAGTAACTTTAAATCGATGGCTAAGGATGGTCACCTTAAACTCTTCAAGTCTTGAATTAACAATCTCTTTTTCATCATTGGAATAAGAATTCCAGTTAATGACCTCATGAATAAAGCGCTTACAGCCCCTGCAAACGTCATCTCCATAAGTGGTTGAGCAAATTCCAAGACAAGGTGTTGAAGAACGTTGTTTGCGCATAACAAAATAATACTCTAAATACTTAAAATATTAATAGCTTAATCTACTGGAGCAAAGCCTCAATGAGAAGTAAAATATGCGGCGAGGGGTCATCATGCTAGAACAATACAAACTTCATTGCCAAGAAAGATCAGAGCAAAATGTACCGCCGTTACCTCTGTCAGCTGATCAAACTGCAGAATTAATTGAGCTACTTAAAAATGATCATGAAGAATCTGAATTATTAATGGATCTTTTTGTGCAGCGCATTCCGGCTGGAGTAGATCAGGCAGCATATGTGAAAGCTGGTTTTTTATCAGATATAACTGAGGGAAAAACAACGAGCCCATATATTGATGCCAATTATGCTATTGAGCTACTTGGAACAATGCTTGGAGGATATAACATTACTCCTCTAGTCGAATGCTTAAAAAATGAAGATCTTGCAGAAGCAGCAGTAGCAGCTCTATCAAATACTTTACTTATTTTCGATGCCTTTAATGAGATTAATGAGCTTGCAAAAAGTAATGATTATGCAAAAAAAGTTTTAGAAAACTGGGCAGAAGGCAAATGGTTCACCACAAAAGATAAACTAAAGGATGAGATAAAGTTAACAGTTTTTAAGGTGTCTGGAGAAATTAATACTGATGACTTATCACCGGCACAAGATGCTTGGTCAAGACCAGACATCCCTCTTCATGCCCAAGCAATGTTTAAGATGCCAAGAGAGAGCTTGGATGATGCCCTTGGAAAAATAGAAGAGCTTAAAAAGAAAGGTAATCCGCTTGTATTTGTTGGAGATGTTGTGGGTACGGGCTCATCAAGAAAATCTGCTACCAACTCTCTACTGTGGCACATTGGTGATGAAATACCATTTATACCAAACAAGCATGAGGGTGGTTTTGTACTTGGCGGGAAAATTGCGCCTATATTTTTTAATACCCTCGAAGATGCAGGCTCGTTGCCAATTGAATGTGATGTATCAAGTTTAAATATGGGGGACGAAATTATTCTTAAACCTCATGTCGGAGAAGTTACAAATCTAGAAGGTGAATTGTTAACTTCGTTTGAGTTAAAAACTGAAGTCATAATGGATGAAGTAAGAGCTAATGGTCGAATAAATTTAATTATTGGGAGGCAGTTAACTGACAAAGCTAGAGAAACACTTGGACTTGAGCCAACAGACATTTTTGTTAGACCTAACAATGATAAAAGTGATGCTAAAGGTTATACCTTAGCGCAAAAAATGGTCGGTAAGGCCTGCGGTGTTGAGGGGGTTCGTCCAGGAGATTATTGTGAACCTAGGATGACAACGGTAGGTTCTCAGGATACCACCGGACCCATGACAAGGGATGAATTAAAGGAACTTGCATGCCTTGGTTTCTCCGCTGACTTAGTTATGCAGTCATTTTGTCATACTGCTGCCTATCCTAAACCCGTGGATATAGAAACCCAGCATTCCCTTCCTGAATTTATCATGAACAGAGGAGGAGTTTCACTTAAACCAGGTGATGGCATCATCCACTCTTGGTTAAATAGAATGCTCTTACCTGATACTGTCGGAACAGGGGGAGATAGCCATACTCGATTTCCTATAGGTATTAGCTTTCCTGCTGGCTCCGGATTAGTTGCTTTTGCTGCAACGCTAGGGGTAATGCCACTTGATATGCCTGAATCGGTCTTAGTAAGATTTTCAGGAGAAATGCAACCAGGCATCACTCTGAGGGATCTTGTTAACGCAATCCCATATGCTGCGATTCAACAAGGATTATTAACGGTTGAAAAGGAAGGTAAGAAAAATATTTTTTCAGGAAGATGTTTAGAGGTTGAAGGGTTGCCAAATCTAAAAGTAGAGCAAGCTTTTGAAATATCCGATGCATCTGCAGAAAGGTCTGCATCAGGATGCACCATTAAATTGGGTGAAGAACCAATCATTGAATATTTAAATTCAAACATAGTAATGTTGAGATGGATGATAGCGAATGGATATGGTGATCCTAAAACACTGGAAAGACGTGCTCAAGGAATGGAAGAATGGATAAAGAACCCTACCCTTCTTGAGGCTGATAAAGATGCAGAATATGCTGCAGTCATTGAGATTGACCTTAATGAGATCAAGGAACCTCTGCTAGCCTGCCCGAATGATCCTGATGATATAAAGCCTCTTTCTGAAGTACAAGACACTAAAATCGATGAGGTCTTTATTGGTTCCTGCATGACAAATATTGGGCACTTTAGGGCTGCTGGACAGCTATTAAAAAAATATAAAGAGATCCCAACTAGGCTGTGGGTTGTTCCTCCAACAAAGATGGATGAAAAACAGCTTATTGAAGAAGGTATTTATAATGTTTTTGGTGTAGCAGGAGCAAGGACTGAAGTGCCAGGATGCTCATTATGCATGGGTAATCAGGCAAGAGTAGCTCCTAACTCTACGGTAATCTCAACTTCAACAAGAAATTTTCCTAACAGACTTGGTGATGGTGCTGATGTTTTTCTAGGGTCAGCAGAATTAGCCGCAGTCTCTGCAGTATTAGGTAAATTACCAAGCCCAAGTGAGTATCTAGAAATAATGAAAGAAATTGATACCATGAGTGGTGAGATCTATCGATATCTTAACTTTAATGAAATCAAGTCCTATGTTGATCAGGCAAATGATGCTGAAATACCAACAATCAATGTGATAGAAGCTACTTAGCCCTCTCTAGTTATCTTTTTACCATCGCTTCTACTCATTTCCAAGTCTTCTAAGTAGGAGGAGCTAATTGGCGTTGGATACTCCCCATTAAAAATTGAAATTTCAAAATCAGTGATCTTAGGGTTGCCCTCTTTGGCCGAACTTATCAAGTCATCTAATTGTTGATAAAAAATCTTATCGGCTCCAATCTCAACACAAACCTCATCTTCAGTTTTATTATGAGCAACTAGCTCCTCAGTAGCGGCCATATCGATTCCATAAAGATTTTGATATCTGATTGGTGGCGCAGCAGAGGCGAAATACACTTTTTTTGCACCTGCCATTTTGGCCATCTCAATAATTTTCTTGCTTGTGGTTCCCCTTACTATTGAATCATCAACTAAAAGAACATTCTTATTTAAAAACTCTAACTCCAAGATATTTAATTTACGTCTAACAGATTTTTTACGTTCTTCTTGATAAGGCATTATGAATGTCCTGCCAATATATCTATTTTTTACAAATCCCTCTCGATAGGGAATATTCAGTTCGTTTGCCAGCTGCAACGCAGCTGTTGTTGAGCTATCTGGAATTGGAATCACAACATCTATATCATGGTCTGACATATTATCCAAAATATTCTTTGCTAAATATTTACCCATTCTCATTCTTGATTGATAAACAGAAATCTGATCTAAGGTTGAGTCAGGCCTTGATAAATAAACGTATTCAAAAATGCATGGTTGTGACTTAGCTGATAGAGAGCATTGTTTTGAGGAAATGATTCCTTTTTTATCTATAAAGATAGCCTCTCCTGGCTCAACATCTCTAAGAGTTTTAAAGCCTAGAGATGCAAATAGGGCATTTTCTGATGCAATAACATATTCTTTTCTGTTCTTACCTTCACGCTCACCGATTACTAATGGTCTAATGCCATTTGGATCTCTAAATGCCAAAATTCCTGCTCCAGTAATCAAGGCAACAACTGCGTATGCCCCATCACATCTTATGTGAGTTTTTGAAACAGCCTTGAATAAATGTTCAGGGGTTGGATTAATTGCTTTCTGCTTAGCTATCTCATGAGCCAAAATATTTAAAAGGACTTCTGAATCTGAGTCAGTGTTTAAGTGTCTCATTTCAGCAAAAAATAACTCTTTAGCTAAAGATTTTGAGTTAGTTAAATTGCCATTGTGAGCAAGGCTTAGCCCATACGGTGAATTTACATACATTGGTTGAGCAAACTCTTTACCGGCACCACCTGCAGTGGGATATCTAACATGCCCAACCCCATAGTTTCCAATGAGTTTTTCCATGTGTCTTTGCTGGAAAACATCCCTGACATAACCCATTGATTTTCTGCTGTTTAATCTTCCTTCATCGTCACAGACAACCATTCCTGCTGCGTCTTGGCCTCTATGCTGAAGCATGAGCAATGATTCGTAGATTTCCGAAGCTACGTTTGATTCA
>MDSV01220307.1_pt1 | contig 12022 bp, 9 predicted proteins | sample 810851 | NCBI WGS metagenome assembly MDSV01 (sample SAMN05326640, study PRJNA326480) | marine metagenome | isolation source: seawater | place: Atlantic Ocean: North East | collected 2012 | reverse complement strand
TTAAATATTTAAAAATAACCTTCTTGGATCTTCTAAATTTTCTTTAACCATTTTTAAAAATGAAACAGACTCTTTTCCATCAATAATTCTATGGTCATAAGATAGCGCAAGATACATAATCGGCCTAATTTTAATTTCACCATCAATCACTATTGGTCTCTCAACTATATTGTGCATTCCCAGCACCCCTGATTGAGGTAAATTTAATATTGGAGTAGATAACATTGAACCATAAATACCTCCATTACTAATAGTAAAAGTTCCACCTTGAAGGTCTTCAATAGTTAATTTACTCTCTCTTGCTTTTTCTGAGATTATTTTAATATTTTTTTCAATATCGGCAAATGATAACTCATCTGCATCTCTTAAAACTGGAACTACTAATCCTTTTTCTGTGCTAACTGCAAAGCTTATATTATAATAATTTTTATAAATGATTTCATCACCATCAATTTCAGCATTAACAGATGGAAACGTTTTTAATGCAGCTACACAAGCTTTTACAAAAAACGACATAAATCCTAGTTTAATGTCATATCTACTTTGAAAATCTTCTTGGTTTTCTTTTCTCATTTCCATTATGCTAGTCATATCAACTTCATTAAAAGTTGTTAACAACGCTGCATTTTCCTGTGCTTGTTTTAATCTTTTTGCAATTGTTTGCCTCAATCTGGTCATTTTAATTCTTTCTTCTTGACCATGTTGTATTTTTCTCTCTGATGGTTTGGGATTGGCACCCATCATGCTAATCAAATCACCTTTTAGTATTCTTCCTTCTTTTCCTGAACCCACAATTGTTTTTAAATCTATTTTATTTTCTACAACTATTTTTCTAACTGCAGGTGATAATGTTTTAATTTTTTCTTTTTCACTATCATCCTTTTTTTTGTTAGCAACTTCAGTTAAAACTAATGGTTCTTCCTTTAAAACTAATGGTTCCTCCGAAGTATCAGGCTCAAATGTTTCCTTTAATTTTCTTGCTTGTTTTTTTTCATTTTCTAAATTTACAACATTATTCTCAACTATTTGTGGATCAATTTTTTTAATTATTTTTTCTTCTGAAATGTTACTATTTTCATTTACAGATCCTAGTAGTGAACCTACTTCAACAACATCTCCATCTTTTACATTTATATCTACTATTGTACCACTTACTGGTGATGGAACTTCTAAATTAACTTTATCTGTTTCTAGCTCAACTATTGCTTCATCAGCTTTTACATAGTCTCCTTTTTTTTTTAACCACTTAGACACAGTTGCTTCTGTTATACTTTCACCCAACATTGGTACTGTAATTTTTTCAGTCATCTTTATTTAATACTTTATCAATAATTTCTTGTTGTTGAGAGATGTGTCTTTTAGCATACCCTGTTGCTGGAGACGCATCTGGACTTCTTCCTATATAAGAAACCTGATTATTATTAGCTTTAATAGTATCCAATGTCCATTGGATATAATCTCTCACTGAAAACCAAGCTCCCATATTTTTTGGCTCTTCTTGACACCAATAAAATTTAGCATTTTTTGCATATGGTTTTAGCTCTTTAACAAGAATTTTTGCTGGAAAAGGGTATAATTGTTCGATTCTAAAAAATATTACATCATCTTTTTTTAATTTTTCTCTAGCATCTAATAGATCAAAATAAATTTTTCCAGAGCACATAATTACTTTTTTTATTTCTGAACTTTTTTTTAATTTTATAAATCCACTGCTTTTTGGATCTATTGCATGATCCCACATTATTCTATGAAACGAATTATTTTTGTTAAAATCATCTAGATTAGATATACAATATTTATTTCTGAGCAAAGACTTAGGTGTCATAATTATTAATGGTTTTCTAAAATCTCTGTGCATTTGTCTTCTTAGAGCATGAAAATAATTTGCTGGAGTACTACAGTTCATAACTTGCATATTATCATTTGAACACATTTGTAAAAACCGCTCTAGTCTTGCTGATGAATGTTCTGGTCCTTGACCTTCATAGCCATGAGGGAGCAACATTACTATTCCAGATGCTCTAGACCATTTTCTTTCTCCAGAGGCAATAAATTGATCAATTACAACTTGTGCACCATTAGCAAAATCTCCAAATTGAGCTTCCCATAGTGTGAGTGTGTTTGGTTCAACTAAACTATAACCATATTCAAAACCTAAAACTGCTAATTCTGATAAAAAACTATCTACTACCTCAAATTGTTTTTGATTTTTTGAGATATTATTAAGAGGAATATATCGATTATTATTCTTTTGGTTTCTCAAAACAGAATGTCTTTGACTAAAAGTTCCTCTACCAGAATCTTGACCTACCAGTCTAACGGGATATCCTTCCTCTAATAATGATCCAAATGCTAAAGCTTCAGCAGTAGACCAATCTATACCTGAACCTCTTCTAACCGACGCCATTCTTAAATTTAATATTTTAGCAATAGTTTTATGCAAATTTAATTCTGGTGGTACAATATTAATTTTTTCTGATATCTCTAAAAGCTTATCAGAATCTACTCCACTTAATCCCCTTTTATCTTTTCCTTTTTCAGGTTTATATGCTGACCATGTCCCCTCAAACCATTCAATTTTTGGCTTATAATCTTTTGCATTTTTAAATTGATCATCAAGTAAATCTTTGAAATTTTTTATAGAATTATTTAAATCTTCGTTAGAAATTGTATTCTCATTAACTAATTTGCTCCCATATACTTTTACTGGTGAAGGATGAGATTTAATTTTTTCATACATAAGTGGCTGCGTAAATGATGGTTCATCACCCTCATTATGACCAAATCTTCTATAACAAATTAGATCAATCAAAACATCTCTGTTAAATTTTAACCTAAATTCTGTTGCAATTCTTGCAGCATAAACTGCCGCTTCTGGATCATCTCCATTTACATGTAATATTGGAGCTTCAACCATTTTGGCAACATCTGAAGGATAAGGTGAAGAGCGAGCAAATCTTGGGCTTGTGGTAAATCCAATTTGATTATTTATTATAATATGAATTGTACCTCCAGTATTATGACCTGGCAAACCTGACATTGCAAAACACTCTGAAACAACTCCTTGACCTGCAAATGCAGCATCACCATGAATTAAAATTGGTATAACTTTTTTTCTCTCTTTGTCTTTATGAAAAAATTGTTTTGCTCTAGTTTGACCTAAAACAACAGGATTAACAGCCTCTAAATGAGATGGATTGTCTGTTAAACTAACATGTACTGAGTTACCATCAAATTCTCTATTTGAGGATGCTCCTAAATGATATTTAACATCACCCGCACCATCTTCGGATGATGATAAATTAATTTCACCTGCAAATTCATTAAAAATTCTTTTATATGATTTTTGCAAAACATTAGCCAAAACATTAAGTCTTCCTCTATGAGACATTCCTATTTTAACTTCTTTAATGCTAGATTGACCTCCAATCTTTATTATTTGTTCTAAGGCTGGGATTAGACTTTCTCCACCATCTAATCCAAATCTTTTTGTTCCAACATATTTTGTATGTAAAAATTTCTCAAAACCTTCTGCTTGAATTAATTTATTTAGAATAGCTTCCTTACCATTTTTTGTAAAACTCAAAGTGTCTTTTGACTTTTCTACTCTATCTCTAAACCATTTTCTCTCAGTTGGATTTGATATATGCATATATTCATACCCTATTGGACCACAATAAGTTTTTTTTAAAAAATTTAAAATTTCTCTAACATTTGAATATTGTTTATTAATTACTCCATCTAAATAAATTTTTTTATTATAATCTTCTTTTTTAAATCCGTAAGATTCAGGATGAAGTTCATCTAAATATTCTGACTTTAGCATGTTTAAAGGATCAAGTTTAGCAATCAAATGTCCTCTTTGTCTGTAAGATCTAATTAATGCCACAGCCTTTATTGAATTACTGTTTGATTTAATAAAATCTTTTTGATTAATTTCTAAAACATTTTCCTTGCTTGATAAAGTTGTATCATTTTTTTCAATTCTTTTTTGAATTTCATCAATATCAACTCTTTTTTTGGCAATACTCCAGGACGGTCCATTAATTTCTTTTGCTATAACATCTAATTCTTCACCCATGCCTTCAAAATATTTTTCCCAACTTTCTGGTAAATCAGACTCCTTATTAATAAACTTTAAATACATCTGTTCAATAAAGGCACTATTAGATTTACTAAGAAAAGATGTTTTTTCGTATTCAAGATTTTTTGATGATGACATCTACTTTTAATATAATATCAGAAAAGTATTTTTCAATTAGACAATTTATTAAATAGTGTTTTACCTATCTCAGAGGGTGATTTTGCAATGGTAATACCACATTCTTTCATTTTTTTGATCTTATCTTCTGCGCCACCTTTCCCACCTGAAATTATAGCACCTGCATGCCCCATCCGCCTTCCGGGAGGAGCGGTTATTCCAGCTATAAAACCAACTATTGGTTTTTGAACTTTATGATTTTTTAAAAATTCTGCTGCTTCTTCCTCTGAAGTACCACCAATTTCACCTATCATAAGAATAGATTTGGTTTCGTCATCATTCAGAAATAAATCCAAACAATCAATAAAGTTGGTCCCATTAATTGGATCTCCTCCAATTCCAATACATGTAGATTGCCCTAAACCATTTTCAGTTGTTTGTGCAACAGCTTCATATGTTAAAGTTCCTGATCTTGAAACAATTCCAACAGAACCTTTTTTATGAATATTTGCTGGCATTATTCCAATTTTACATTCATCTGGAGTAATTATACCTGGACAATTTGGTCCTATTAATCTGCTTTTTGAATTATTTAATTTTTTTTTAACTCTAAGCATGTCTAATATAGGTATGCCTTCAGTAATGCATACTATAATTTCAATAGAATTATCAATAGCTTCTATTATTGCAGATGCTGCAAATTTTGCAGGAACATAGATCATCGTTGCATCAGCACCAACTTCTTTTTTTGCTTCTGAAACAGTATTAAAAACTGGAAGATCTAAATGTTTCTGGCCCCCTTTTTTTGGAGTAACTCCTCCAACTAAGTTAGTTCCATATTCTATTGCCTGTTCAGAGTGAAATGTACCGTGTCCACCAGTAAAGCCTTGACAAATAACTTTTGTATTTTTATTAATTAAAACTGACATTTTATTTTATTGCCTCAACTATTTTTTTAGCAGCATCATCTAAATTATCTGCTGAAATTAATTTTAAACCTGAATTGTCTAATATTTCTTTTCCTTCCCGAAATTTTGTTCCTGCTAATCTAACTACTAGAGGAACATTAATGTCTATTTCTTTTGCAGCATCGACAACTCCTTGTGCAAGTACATCACATCTCATTATTCCACCAAAAATATTTATTAAAATACCTTCAACATTTTTATCTGAAAGAATTATCTTGAGTGCTGAAGAAACCTTTTCTTTTGAAGCTCCACCACCTACATCTAAAAAATTAGCAGGCTCTTTTCCATATAATTTAATTATATCCATAGTAGCCATAGCGAGACCTGCACCATTAACCATACAACCAATACTTCCGTCTAACTTTATATAAGCAAGATCATCTTTACTTGCTTCTATTTCAGCTGGCTCTTCCTCATCTAAATCTCTTAACTCAATAATTTCTGGATGTTTAAACAAAGCATTATCATCAAAATTAACTTTAGCATCCAAACAAACAATCTTTGCTTCTTGAGTTAAAATTAAAGGGTTAACCTCAACCATATTAGCGTCTGTGCTAATAAACATTTTATATATTGATTTTATTAGTGATATTGCTTGTTTTTTTGTATCATTAGTTAAATTAAATATTTCAATTATTTTTTTGCAATCTATTTCAGAAATTTCATCCTCAATTTCAATTTTTGTTGTTATAATTTTTTCTGGCATTTTGTTTGCTACTTCTTCAATATCCATTCCGCCCTGATCACTTGATATGAATGCAATTTTTGAACTAGCTCTATCAACTAAACATGATAAATAAAATTCTTTTTCTATATTGGAAGACTCTTCTACATATAGCCTTTTAACTTTTCTTCCTTCTGGACCTGTTTGATGTGTTATTAGAGTTTTACCTATTAGTTTTTTGGCTGCTAAGCTTAACTCCTCTAAAGTATCTAAAATTTTAACACCACCCGCTTTACCTCTTCCACCAGCATGGATTTGTGCTTTTAAAACAAATTTTTTTGTTTTTAATAGTTTTGCTTTTTCAACTAAGTCCTCTACAGTAAAAGCAAAAACTCCGTTAGGAACTGCAGCCCCATATTTTTTTAAAATTTCTTTAGCTTGATGTTCGTGAATATTCATTCTAATTTAATAAATATTATCTAAAATTTAAAAAACTTAATTTTAATATATTCAAATCTTTTCCACTGTCTGTAGATACATAAAATGAATCTTCATCAAAAAAAGTTTTAATATTTTTATCTACCGCAAAATGTCTTAGTCTTTTTTTAAGTTTTATTTGTTCCATACTTTGAATCATTAAACTATCATCGTCTAAAAGAATAATAAAGACAGAACGTTCTTTTAGGGTTAAAAGCATTAAACAAATATTTTCAGAATAATAATCATCTAAGTTTTTCGGACAATTAGATAAGGAAGATGGTCCAATTGCAGGTAAAAATGAATAAATTGGCTCTTGATAATTGTCAATTTTTTTTGAATATTTAAATGGTTTACCATCCATATATCTGGTTCCGTAAGATTTTAATGGCCATCCATAATTTCCTCCACCAATAATTTGATTAAGTTCATCGCCTCCCTGTGGGCCGTGTTCATTAGAAAAAATTTTACTATTTATTTCAACTATTCCCTGCGGATTTCTATGGCCCTTAGTATAAATTGAATATTCAAGATTTTCTTGATCAGATTTTAATAAATTTTTTCTTGATATTTTTAATATTTTACCAAGAATACTCTCCTCTGATTGAGCTAGCTCTCTTATATTTTGTGAACCTGACTCTGGTGCTCCTATTGCTAAATATATATCTTGATTGAAAGTCGTTACTGCTCCACCAATTCCATTAAAGTCTGGAAAATTAGACTCATCGACAGGCAAACATTCACTTTTAAGTATCTCTTTTAAACTTAATAAATTTATAAGTGAAGCGTAAAAACATTCATCTTTTTTATTGGAAATTAATGCATATCCATTCCCATCAATTGTAAAAACTTTTTTTACTCCACCACTAAAATCTTTATATCCAGATGATCCAAAAAATGCTGATTTAGGTAAATTTATTTTTTCTATAATTTTTTTATCGTCAACTGTTAAACCATTTTGTAAAAAAATTTTATAAATTATCTCACCATTGATTTTATCCATTTGAAAGGCTGCAGTTTTTGATATAGATCTATTGGTTTCTGTATTTATTTTAAAGTCTTTAATGGTTAAAAAATTTTCTACTTTTAAACCAAAAGAGTTAGCTTTTATTATTTCAATATTATCAAATTCTTTCACTTTTTCTTCTGGAATTTTTTTTTTTGCTGTTGGAAAAAAAAATGGGGCTTAGGTCATTAAAAAAATATTTAATTTTTTTTGGTAAATTCTTATATTTTCCATCACTATCATAATCACCGACTTGAAATCCAATAGAAAAAATAATTATAAAGAGAATAATGTAAATTTTTTTCATTTTAAAATAATTAAATTAATAAAGTTTATAAATTTGAATCAATTTTAGATGCAGCTTCCCAAAGTTTTCTTACAGCTACTATGGACTTATTAAATTCGGATTTTTCTTTATAGTCAAGTGGTATTTCTTCTATTTTTTCAACTCCATCTTTTCCAATAATTACGGGAACGCCTGCGTATAAATCTTTTACACCGTATTGACCGCTTAAAAAAGCAGCACAAGGTAATAATTTTTTTTCATCTTTTAAATATGCTTCTGCCATTTGGACTCCAGATGCAGCAGGGGCATAAAATGCTGATCCTTTTTCTAAATACTTTACAATCTCTGCTCCACCATCTCTGGTTCGTTGATTAATTTCTTCCAATCTTTCTTCAGATATTTTCCCTTCTTTTACTAAATCGAGTAATGGTTTTCCTGATACTTTAGTAAACCTTGGTAATGGAACCATTGTATCTCCATGACCACCCATTACCATTGCTTCTATTTCTTTTACTGGAACTTTTAGTTCTTCTGATAAAAACAATTTAAATCTTGAGCTATCTAAAATTCCAGCCATTCCAACAACTTTGTTAGATGGCAAACCTGAAAATTTTTGAAATGCCATTACCATAACATCTAATGGGTTTGTTATGCATATGACAAAGGCATTAGGAGCATTTTTTTTAATTCCTTCTGCTACTTGTTTAATAATTTTTAGATTTATCCCTAATAAGTCATCTCTACTCATTCCTGGTTTCCTTGGAACGCCTGCTGTTATTATTATTACGTCAGAATTTTTAATATCCTCATAATTATCCGTTCCATAAAATTTAACGTTAAAACCATCAACAGATGATGATTGGGCAATATCTAGAGCTTTTCCCTTAGCTATTCCACTCGAAACATCAAATAATATGACCTGATTAGCCACTTCTTTTGTGCCTATTAAGTGTGCTAATGTTCCACCAATTTGTCCTGCCCCTATTAGAGATATTTTTTTCATAATTTTTTTCTATTTCATTGTTGGCATAATAAATTCTGCATTAGATCTTATGCCTGAAGGCCATCTTGATGTTACAGTTTTAAGTTTTGTATAAAATTTAATACCCTCTGCTCCATGCATTGCACTATCTCCAAATAATGATCTCTTCCATCCACCAAAGCTATGAAATGCCATTGGAACAGGTATTGGAACATTAATTCCAACCATACCAACTTGAATTTTGCTAGCAAAAGTTCTGCCAGCGTCACCGTCTCTAGTATAAATACTTACACCATTTCCATATTCATGATCATTAATTAATTTAGTTGCCTCTTCAAAACTTTTTACTCTTATTACTGATAAAACTGGTCCAAATATTTCTTCTTTATAAATTCTCATATCTTTTTGAACATGATCAAATAAACATCCACCTATAAAAAAACCTTTTTCATAACCTTGTAGTTTAATATTTCTTCCATCGACAACTAACTTTGCGCCTTCTTGGACTCCTAGATCAACATAACCTATTACTTTTTTCAAATGTTCTTTTGTTACCAACGGACCCATCTCAGATGATTTATCCATACCTGGTCCTACCTTTAATGCTTCTACTTTTTTTGATAAACGTCCAACTAATTCATCACCTATGTCTCCTACTGCTACTGCAACTGATTGTGCCATACATCTTTCTCCAGCTGATCCATAAGCAGCACCCATTAATCCATTTACTGCTCCATCAAGGTCACAGTCAGGCATTACAACTAAATGATTTTTTGCACCTCCTAAGGCTTGAACTCTTTTTTCATTTTTTGCAGAGTTTTCATAAATATACTTAGCAATTGGGGTTGAGCCTACAAAGCTTACCGCTTTCACATCTTTATTTGTTAAAATTGCATCTACTGACTCTTTATCTCCATTAATTACATTAAAAACACCATCTGGTAATCCAGCTTCTTTTAATAACTCCGCCAATCTAAGTGGACATGATGGATCTTTCTCTGATGGTTTTAAAATAAAAGCATTTCCACATGCAATAGCAATAGGAAACATCCACATAGGAACCATTGCTGGAAAATTAAAAGGCGTAATACCAGCAACTACTCCAAGTGGTTGACGTATTGACCAGCTATCAACATTTGTTCCAACATTTTCGGAAAATTCTCCTTTAAGTAAATTTGGAATGCCACACGCAAACTCAACTACTTCTAGTCCTCTTGTTAAAGAGCCTTTTGCATCTTCATAAACTTTTCCATGCTCTGAAACTATTAGTTTTGTGAGTTCATCAGCATTTTTTTCTATCAATTCTTTAAACTTAAAAATAACTCTTGCTCTTTGAAGAGCAGGTTTTAATGACCATGTTTCAAAAGCTTTTTTTGCAATTTTAATAGCTTGATCAACATCATCCTTACTGGCTAATCTTACTTCTGATTCTTGTTCACCTGAAGCTGGGTTAAAAACTTTACCTTTTCTATCTGATGAACCTGAAATTAGTTTTCCACCAACAAAATGTTGTAATAAATTCATGAATGATGGTATTTAAATCGGTAATTAGCTTGTTGCAAGCATTTTTTTAATTTCTGCTATTGCTTTTGCTGGATTTAGTCCTTCGGGACAAGCATTTGTACAATTCATTATAGTATGACAACGATATAGCTTCAATTCATCTGCAACTTTTTTTAATCTATCTTTTCTTTCATCATCTCTACTGTCAACAATCCACCGGTACGCCTGAAGTAACACTGCTGGTCCTAAATATTTATCTCCATTCCACCAATAACTTGGGCAAGATGTTGAACAACATGCACACATTATACATTCATATGCCCCATCTAATTTTTCTCTATCTTTTTTTGATTGAATAATTTCTGTAGTTTCAGCTTTTCTATTTGTTTTTAACCATGGCTCTATAGATTCGTACTGTTTATATAAACCGTTTAAATCTCCAATTAAATCTTTTTTTACTTTCAAATGTGGTAAGGGATAAATATTTATATCACCTTCTATTTCTGCATGAGATTTTGTACATGCTAATCCATTTTTTCCATCCATATTCATTGCACATGAGCCACATACTCCATGGGCACAAGATCTACGATAAGTTAATGTTGGATCAATTTCATTCTTTATTTTATTTAGGACATCCAAAACTTTTGATGGACAATTATCCATATCAACTTCATAAGTATCTATCCTTGGGTTTTCTCCTGAGGATGGGTCCCATCTATAAACATTAACTTTTCTAATATTTCTAGATCCAGTTTTATCTTCGTAATACTTCCCTTTCTGAACTTTAGAATTTTCAGGTAAGTTAATTTGTACCATTAATAAACTCTCTCTTGTGGCGGAAAATATTGCACATCATTAGTTAAAGTAGTCTTATGTACTGGTCTATACTTTATTTTTGTTTCTTTTCCATTACACCAAGAAAGAGTGTGCTGCATAAAATTTTTATCATCCCTTTTAGGAAAATCTTCTCTAGCGTGAGCTCCTCTGCTCTCTTTTCTATAGTATGCAGAGTCTACAGTTGTAATAGCCTGCCTTATTAAATTATCAAATTCTAGTGTCTCAACTAAATCTGTATTAAAAACTAGCGATTTATCTTTCACTGATATGGAGCTCATTCCATCATAAGTTTTTCTAATTTCATCAACTCCTTCTTTTAGTGTTTTATCTGTTCTAAAAACTGCACATTTTGATTGCATTGTTTTTTGCATTTCAAGTCTTAAATCTGCTGTACTATTGTCTCCATTTGCATTTCTTAGACTATCAAATCTCTCTAAGCATTTTTCTGTTTCCGAATTTCCAATATTCTCATGCGGTGATCCAGGTTTTACAAGCTCTGCTGTTCTTTTTGCAGCAGCCCTACCAAAAACAACAAGGTCTATTAATGAATTTGAACCTAATCTATTTGCACCGTGTACTGATACACATGCTGCTTCCCCAATAGCCATTAAACCAATTACAGTTTTTTCAGAACCGTTAACTGTTAACACTTCTGCTTTATAATTAGTTGGTATACCACCCATATTATAATGAACTGTTGGTACTACTGGAATTGGATCTTTAGTTACATCTACATTCGCAAATAATCTTGCAGCTTCTGTAATTCCAGGAAGTCTATTTTCTATTACACTTTTATCTAAATGACTTAAATGTAAATGCACATGATCTTGATTTTTTCCTACGCCTCTTCCTTCATTAATTTCAATAGACATAGATCTGCTGACTACATCTCTAGAGGCTAAATCTTTAGCTTTAGGAGCATATCTCTCCATAAATCTTTCACCTTTCGAATTTACTAAATACCCACCCTCTCCTCTAACGCCTTCTGAAATTAAAGTTCCATGTCCATAAATTCCAGTTGGATGAAATTGAACAAATTCCATATCTTGTAATGGTAAACCTGCTCTTAAAACCATAGCGTTACCATCTCCTGTA
>MDSV01168393.1_pt1 | contig 12023 bp, 10 predicted proteins | sample 810851 | NCBI WGS metagenome assembly MDSV01 (sample SAMN05326640, study PRJNA326480) | marine metagenome | isolation source: seawater | place: Atlantic Ocean: North East | collected 2012 | reverse complement strand
TTTTTAATTTTTTTAATTCAATATACTGGTATTTGATTTAATTGCTAACACTAAAAATTCTTAATAAAAATGTTAAAAAGTATTATTTTTCTAAAAAAATGTCCTTGTTGTAACAAAAAAACTTATTTTTTAAGAAGAAGAAGAATCATAAAATTTATGGTGTCAAAAGATCACATATTTTATCTTCATTCAATTGCTCTGAATATTCAGAGTTAATAATTTACGTTAACAATGATGCTAGAGGAGATTCATTACTCTGGGCAAGGTTTGAGGAAGAGGATTTTGAATTATACGAAAAGAGAGACGTAGTATTAAGAAATATTTCAAATTTAAGTAATAAAAGTTACTTAAAAAAAATTGAGGAAGAAATTAAAGAAAAAAAATACACAATGTTATCAAGTTTATTCGTAAGGTTAAGAAAAATGTCTGCATAAATGATTTTTTTTTTTAAATAGAATGTTATAAATTGTAATATGAATGAAATAATTTGGGGAAGATACTCTCTTCTAATTTATACTGGAATTTTATCAGGGTGCTTTTTAATAGCATCTTTTTACAATTTAATTTTTACAGTGTTTTTGTTGCCTACTGTAGCTTTATTTTTAATAGCAACAAAAGATTTTTTACAAAAGAAAAGATCTATTTTATCTAATTTCCCATTGTTAGGGAGATTTAGATTTTTTTTTGAAAGCATTCGTCCAGAACTAAGGCAATATTATTGGGAATCAGATGATGATGAAGTTCCTTATTCAAGAAATCAGAGGAGTATGGTTTATCAAAGGTCAAAAAACATTGGTGGTGTAAGGCCATTTGGGTCTTTAGAAAAATTTTATGAAAATGATTTTGTTTGGCTTAATCACTCTATATCTCCGACTCATATTAAAGATGACGATTTTAGAACTAAAGTTGGACTTGGTAAAAATTCTTACTCAATGTCCGTATTAAATATTTCTGGTACTTCGTTTGGCGCACTATCACCCCCCGCAATTACTTCATTAAATAAAGCAGCTAAAATGGGTGGTTTTGCTCATAACACAGGAGAGGGTTCTTTATCGCCTTATCACGAAAAAGGTAAAGGTGATTCAATATGGCAAATTTCAACAGGATATTTTGGTTGCAGAGATAAAAATGGAAATTTCAACCCTAAAACATTCTCTCAAAAATCAAAAAGAGATCAAGTAAAGATGATTGAAATCAAATTAAGTCAAGGTGCAAAACCCGGTCATGGTGGGATGTTACTCGCTCCTAAAGTAACTGAAGAGATTGCATTAACAAGGGGTATAAATGTAAATCAAGATTGTATTTCCCCAGCAAAACATAAAGAATTTTCTAATCCATCCCAATTATTAAAATTTGTCGAGAAATTAAGAAAACTTTCTGGTGGTAAACCTGTAGGAATAAAATTATGTGTTGGTCATCCTTGGGAATTAATTTCAATTATTAAGACTATGGTAGAAAAAAAAAGCTACATTGACTTTATCACTGTCGATGGAGCAGAGGGTGGGACGGGAGCTGCACCCGCAGAATTTACTGATCATATTGGTTGTCCACTAAAAGACGCCATAGTATTTGTTGATAACGCACTTGTAGGTGCAAATTTAAGAGATAGAATAAAAATTGGAGCATCAGGGAAAATAGTTTCTGCCTTTGACATTGCCCACATATGTGCGCTTGGAGCTGATTGGGTAAATATGGCAAGACCTTTTATGTTTGCTATTGGGTGCATTCAATGCAGATCATGTCACACAGGCGAGTGTCCAACTGGAATAGCTACGATGGATCCAATGAGGTATAGGGCTATCGATGTAAATGACCGCTCAGAAAGAGCTAACAACTTTCACAAAAATACACTTTTTGTATTGAAAGAATTATTAGAATCAGTTGGAGTTAACCATACCAAAGATTTAAATAGAAGACACATTGTTCGAAGACTCTCAGAAAGTGAAATCAGATTAGCTGATCAAATTTATCCACGTGCGGAGAAAGGAGAATTACTCAAAAAAGGAAAGAAAGAAATACTAGACCCTCGGCTTAATGTTTACTGGAACAAAGTATCTTCAAAAAGCTTTAATTATATCCCTGGTTCAATTTGATAAATTACAAATAAATCTAAATTTTTATTTTTGTTAACATTTATGGAAAAAGAAAAGTTTGAGAACCTTTTTGAAATAGCAAAAATAAGATTCAATGAAAAAAAATTTTCTGATGCAAAAAATTTTTTATTAGAATACATTAATTCCAACCCTACGTTAGAAGCCATAAATTTATTGGGGATTGTTTATATAAATCTCAATGAAAATGACAAGGCTATATTGTTGTTTAAAAACTTGATATCTAAGAATTTTATAGACGAAAATATTTACAATAACTTAGGAATAGCATTAAAAAAAAATAAAAACTATTCTAGTGCAATTGACAATTTCAATTTATCAATAAAAATCAATAAAAAAAGTATTTCATCTTATTTTAATCTTGGAAATACTTATGCAGAAATTGGTCAAAACAGGAATTCAGAAAAAAACTTTAGGATATGTTTGAAATTTAATAAAAATTATTTACCAGCCATTATAAATCTTTCAGCATTGTACATTAATACAAGGTTATTAGATAAAGCTATGAAAGTACTTAAAAATTGTTTAAAAGATAATCCTAATAATTTAGAAGTACTTGAAAATATTGCAAAAATCTATTTGATAAGAAAACAATTTTCAAAAGCGGAATTTTTCATAAAAAAGATTGTTAGTATTTTCCCAACTGCAAATAACAAATTAATTCCTGTTGCTTTAGGGTTCTTATACCAAGGTAATTCAGGCAAATATCTTAGTATAACAAAATCTTACACAAAAAAGTTAACAAATAAATCTTCAATTTTTAAACTTAATTACAATGATAAAAATAGAAATCTGAAGATTGGATTTGTAACCCCAGACCTTAGGTCACATCCGATTGGTTTTTTTCTGAAGGATATGCTACCTGTATTGAGTAAAAAAATTGAAATAAATATTTTTAATACTGGGGTTCATCAAGATCAAATATCTGAGTATTCAAAAAAATATGTTAAATGGATAGACTGTGAAAATCAAAATTTTGAGCAATTATCTGAATTAATTTATGAAAAAAAGCTGGATACTCTTATTGATACGTCAGGCATTACTAGAACTAATAACCTTAATGTATTTAGACTTAAACCGGTAAAAAAACAAATTTCATGGGCTGGTTGGTTGGCAACTACAAAAATGAAAGAAATTGATTATATCATCGGTGATAATTTCGCAACTCCTAAAAACGATGATAAAAATTTCACAGAAAAAGTTTATAGAATGGAAAATATTTGGTGTACTTATTCACGCTCTTTATTAGAAAATAAAATAATTAGAAAGAGAGCAATTCACTCCAAAGAAATTACTTTTGGATGTTTCCAAAGACCAGAAAAAATAAACCAAAATGTTATAAGAACTTGGTCAAATATATTATTAAGAAAGAAGAATAGTATCATCATATTTATAAATAAATCCTTTGATTCTTATGAAAAGAAAAGAATTATTAATTCTTTCAAGAAATATAATGTAAATCTCTCAAAAATTTTCTTTAAAATTCCACTAAATAGATTAGAGTATATAAATTTTTTCAACTTAATTGATATCAATTTAGATACATTTCCTTACAATGGAGGAACAACAAGTTTCGAATCCACATTTATGAATGTACCCACATTAACTTTAAAAAATAATTCCTGTATGTTTAGGTGTGGAGAAAGTATAAACCAAAACCTAAATATGAAAGATTGGATAGCTAAAAATGAGGATGAATATATTCAAAAAGCATTATTATTTTGTAATAAAAAATTTATAAGTGATATTAAAAATAAATTGAATGAAATAAATTCTAATTCATTACTTTTTGATTCAAAACAATTTTCTTTTGAGTTTGTTAAAATGCTAGAAAAAATTAATTAAAATTCATAAAACATTATTTTTTTTTCTACTTTACAAAAACAATATTTGATTACAGATTAATTAATAAATGAAAATTTAAACGTTGGAGTTAATTCAAAGCCCTCTTAGTTTAATAGTAAAACAGGGTCTTGGTAAGACTCAGCCACTGGAGCGTAACCAGTAGAGGGCACCATATGAAAGATAAATTAACAAAAAGAATTTTCGCAGGTTTCTTTTGGGGAATAATACTAGGTATTCTTGCAAAGCTCCTGTCAAACTTATTTCCATCATCGATTAGTATTTTATTAAATTTATTCAGTTTTGGAGGTAACCTTTTTTTAAAAATTTTAAAAATGTTAGTTGTTCCCATTGTTTTCTTCTCTCTCTTAACTGGTGTAGCAAATCTAAAAAATATTAACTCTTTAGGAAGAATTGGCACCAAAACCATTAGTCTTTATATTTTTACTACGCTAATTGCAATTACTGTCTCTCTTTCAATAGGAAAGATTCTGGAACCTGGAAGTTCAGTTTCAATTACTCAACAAAAAATTGATTTGAGTGTAAATCCCCCCCCCTCACTTTCTTCAGTATTTCTTAATATTATCCCAGATAATCCTTTTAAGTCTTTAGTAGAAGGAAATATGCTGCAGGTTATCTTTTTTTCAATCTTACTAGGAGGATGTCTATCAACATTAAATCAAAACAAATTACTAGTAGATATTGTCTTTAAACTTAATGAATTGGTTTTAAAAATGTTGAATGTTCTTATGACAATTGCTCCTTTTGGAATATTTTGTCTGATAGCTCAGACATTTGCTTCGCAAGGGCTTGAGGCAATTCTAGAGCTTTTAAAATATTTTTTTGGAGTTGTTTTAGTTTTATTTATTCATTTAACTTTAGTTTATCTACCTCTAGTAAGATATGTCTCAGGAACAAACATAATCTTTTTCTTGAGTAGCATTAAACAAGCTTTATTATTTGCTTTTTCTACATCGAGCAGTAGCGCGACAATTCCTATAACACTAAATAATGTGGAAAATAATTTGAAAGTAAAAAAAAAAAATTTCATCATTCACTGTTCCTTTAGGTGCAACTATTAATATGGATGGAACAGCAATAATGCAAGGAATGGCAACAATTTTCATTTCAAATTTTTATGGAATTGAATTACTTTTTTCAGATTTTCTTACAATAATTATAACTGCAACACTCGCATCTATTGGTACTGCTGGTGTTCCTGGTGTAGGAATGATTATGCTTGGAATGGTTTTATCACAAGTTGGATTACCATTAGAAGGAATTGCAATTGTAATGGGAGTTGATAGATTATTGGATATGCTTAGAACTTCACTTAATGTAGCAGGCGATGCAACTGTAACTATTTTAATTAATAAAAGTGAAGTAAAATGAATTGGTTTTTAGTAGAACTTGAAATAGATATTTACGGTAAATTAAGTGAAGTAGTTCAAGCTGAAAACAAAGATGATTGCGAGCTTATCACTCTCCATCAGACATCAAAAAAATACAATTGCTCCAAAGAAATGATAAATATTGTAAGTTGTAAAAAGATCAAGTGATTTCAAATTCGACCGGTTTACCGGATGAATTTAAAATTATTTCATCATCTCTCATTACAACTTTACCATTCACAATTGTCATAACTGGGAAACCTTTTACTTTAATATTATCGTATGGTGTCCATCTACTTTTGCTAACGATCCAATCATTAGTGATTAAAAATTCTTTGTTTAAATCAATTACTGAAAAATCAGCATCATTTCCAATTTTAATTTCTCCTTTATTCAAAATTTTATAAATTTTCGCTGGATTGGAACATAAAAGTCTAACTAAATCGTGGATGCTAATCTTACCTTGATTAACAAAATTTAACATAATTGGCAAAATTGTTTGAACACCAGTCATACCCGAAGGTGTTTCAGGATAAACTTTTTTCTTTTCATCAATTGTGTGAGGGGCATGGTCAGATCCAACTACATCTATTACTTTTTCTTTTATTCCCTTCCATATACCCTCTCTGTGGGCTTCATCACGAATTGGTGGGTTCATTTGAACAAATGATCCTAACCTATCATAACAATCAGGAGAACTAAAAAAAAGATGTTGAGGGGTAGCCTCACAAGTTGCAATGTGTTTGTAGGATTTTAATAACTCAATTTCTTCTTTAGTAGAAATATGCAAGACATGAACATTTTTTTCCAACTCTGTGGCAATTTTTAATAGTCTTTTTGTACTATTAACTGCAGTCTCTACGTCTCTCCATCTGGGATGATCGTGAACTGTTACATTTTCTTGATCTAAAATTTTTTTTCTCTCTCTTAATCTGTATTCATCCTCGCTGTGGACTGCCACTCTTCTATTTATACTTTTTAAAATTTGCTTCAAGCTTTCATCATCTTCAACCAATAAATCTCCTGTTGACGAACCCATAAAAATTTTAACACCACAACATCCACTTATTCTCTCGAGATTTGTTAAGTCTTGAATATTATCCTTCGCCGCCCCAACAAAGAAACTGTAATTACAAAAAGCACTGCTTTTTGCTATTTCTAATTTATCTTCTAATGCTGATTGATTGGTGGTCGATGGTTTGGTGTTTGGCATTTCGAAAATAGATGTAATTCCACCTAAAACTGCACCTTTTGTCCCGGAATAAATATCTTCTTTGTATGTGAGTCCTGGCTCTCTGAAATGTACTTGTGAATCAATTGCTCCAGGAAGTACTAATAAATTATTCACATCTAATTTTAATTTACAACTTTTATGCGAAAGATCTCCTAACTCTTGAATCTTCGAGTTTTTGATACCAATATCAACCTTCTCTATCTTTTCGTTAGGAAGACATATTGAACCTCCACAAATTAATAAATCAAAATTTTCTTTCATTTTTCTTAAATTGAAGATGAAATAACATCAAAAAAATCACCTTTTGTCTTTACTTTTTTTATGTTTATAGCGTACCAAACTGAAATAAATATCATATGCCATAAAGGTCTAACTAACATATCATTATTTGTAACATCTTTACACAATGAAAATATATCATCTTCTTTAAAAAAATATCTTAAAATTTCCATTTTTGGTAAAATTTTTTGTAAATATTTTGCTTTCTTTGGAATCCATTTTTTTATAGGAACTGTAAAACCTTTTTTTTTCGAAAAAGAATTATAGTTTTTAACTCTTTTATTAAGGAACTGTCTAATCAGGAATTTGCCATAACCATTTTTTTGTTTAAATGAATCGTCTATATAAAAAAAATTTTCAAAAATTTCTTTATCAATTAATGGAGTCCTTCCTTCCATACCATAGGCCATTAAACATCTATCTAACTTAACTAGTAAATTATTTGGAAGCCAATTAATATAATCAAAGAATTGAAATTTTTGGAGTTTTGAAAGATCTGATATTTGATTCTCAAAAAATTTTATGTCAAAGTCCCAATCTTTTTGGTCTAAAAAATCTAGTTTTCTAAAAGCACCTTTATAAAAACTTTTCATTTTTTTATACCTTCCATAACCACCGAATAGCTCATCACCACCTTCTCCAGTTAAAGCTACTTTAAATTTTTTTGATGCTATACCTGCCATTTTAAAGGTAGGAATAATTGCGTAATCAGCAACTGGTTCATCAATATGCTTTGCTGCAAAAGGAAGTGTGTTCCAAAAATCATTTTCAGAAAAACTTATTTGATTTAATTCTATATTAAAACTCTTTGAAATTTCATCAGTAATTTTTGCTTCGTTACAAGATGTGTTATCAATATTAACATTATAAGCACATATTTCTTTATTAAGATTTAATTCTTTCATAAAATACATAATCAAAGTTGAATCAATCCCACCTGAATAAAACAAACAATAGGGAACATCACTCCTTAAATGTACGGATACTGATTCTTTAATTTTATCAAAGATATATTCATCATTAATTTTCTTATTTTTTTTTCTGGTGGGAAGTCTTTCTAATTGACTTCTTATTATCTTTCCGTCTTCAATTACTATTGTCTCTCCAGGTCTTACCCTTTGGATATTATTATAAATTGTCTTTTTCCCTGAACAGTATTGAAGTTGAAAGTACTCTCGAAGTTTAAACTGCGAAAGATCATTATTTTGTATATTTAGTCTTTGTATAGACTGCATTTCAGAACTATAAATTATACCCTCTTCAAAAATCGAAAAATATAAAGGCTTTATTCCAAAAACGTCTCTTCCAATAAATGTAATGCCTTTTTTTTGATCAAATAATGAAAATGAGTACATCCCTCTTAGTCTTTTGAACCCCTCTATTCCATCTTCCTTGTAAACAGCAATAATACTCTCTGAATCAGAATTAGTTTTATATTTATATTTGCTTATTTTCTTTCTTAAATTTAAATCATTATAAATTTCTCCATTTGCAATCAAAACCACTCCATCATTGATAATTGGTTGAGCACCTCCATCCAAATCAACGATAGACAATCTAGTGTGTAGAAGTTCCACATTTTTTTTTTTATAAGCCCCTTTTCCGTCAGGTCCTCTATGCTTTAAATAATTAAAAACTTTTGAAAACTTTTTTTGAAAAGTAAGGTTTTCTTTTTTTAGAGAAACTCCGGCTATTCCGCACATTTTATTTTCTCAAAAAAATTTATGTATTTATCAATAATTAGTTGTTCTGAATATTTAGTCTTATAATTATTATAACCATTTTTAATCAATTTTTTTTGCAAGACCTTATTTAGATCCAGAAATTTGATTTTATCGATTAAATCAAAGACGTCCTCGTTTTTAAATTTTATTCCGTTGAAATTATTTTTAACTAAAAGACCTGGACCACCTGTGTCAGAAACTATGACGGGAATCTTATGTGCCCAACCATCAATCACAATGTTTCCGAATGGTTCATGTCGTGATGGACATACTAGGTAATCTGCCGAATTCAAAAACTCTGAAATATTATTTGTCCACCGATAGAAAGTCACATTTTTTTCTAAGGAATATTTCTTTATTAACTTATCATATTCATTTTTTTCACTTCCCTGACCGACTATCTTCAATCTAAAGTTTTTTAAATACGGCATAGCTTTCAAAAGAATATCAATACCTTTGTTTCTGTGAAATCTAGATAAACAAACAATTTCTTTAAAAACAGATTTATTTAACGTTTTGGTTGATTCATTATTTTTTACAAAATTTGGAATATATTCTACCTTATTTGGATCCCAGCCTGACTCAATGACATATTCTTTTAAATCTTCGGTATTTGTAATAATGTAATCACAATTTACATAATTTTTTAATTTATAGTATCCACCTATTCTTCCAATATTTACCCAACCATTGGAAACAGGTAAAAAACTAGAAGCCCTGTTCATCCATGATAAAACTATATTTGGTTGGAACTCTTCAATAATATCTTCAATTCTTTTATGACAAAATGGATTAAAAAAATAAAAGTTTTTAATTTGGTGAATTTTTTTTATCTGCTTATCCAATAAATCATATCTTTCCTGATTTTTTCTTATTAATAATTCTAGCTCTAGATTTTTTCTTTTTTCTATTGCAAAGGAAAGTCTCTCAAAAAAATTCTCGGCTCCTCCCTTATTGGCACCTCCAAGGATACTGAGTATTTTCATTTTAATATTTTTTGCCATATTTTAGCAACCTTAGACCACTTTAAATGATTGTTATTTTTAATAAGATTTGAGTGCATTTTCATCCAAATATCATCATCATTCAAGAGTTTAATTGTTTTTTTTACAAACTCTTGATCATCTTGACATACAAAACCTGTTTGATTATCTCTAACTCTCTCCTGCATTGACCCATAATTACAAACAATACAAGGAACGCCTAAAACCTGGGCCTCAGCCGCTGACATACAAAAAGTTTCATCTTTGGTTCCTTTGTATAAAAAAACTCTAGACTCTTTAATTTTATTGAACAATTCGTTTCGTTTTAAAGGACTAAAAACATTGATACCAAAACTTTTAAGTCTTTTGGCTTTCTTCAAAATAATTTCGGAATTTTTAAAATGTTTCTTCCCGAATTTGCCATAAGTTAGAGACCCAGAATATATATTTAATTTTAGATTTTTATTCGAAGGGTATATTTCTAATCTCCATCTATCTAACAACCAGTCTAATTCTCTTAATGGATTTGATGTAAAAATTGCAGATGAGGGTGGAGGTTGCGTTTTTTTTCTGACTTTAATATTAGTACTTACTCCATAAGGAATAACTATTTTTTTGCCAGGAGCCCAGAAAGGGTAAGTATTTTTATGGTAGTTACTGGAAAAAATTATTTTAAAATCATTAAAGAAAAGTTTTGATAAATATCTGAATTTTAACAAATATTTAGCCGGATTATGAATCCAAAAGAATCTTTTTTTACAATCCTTTTTAAAATTTAGAAATTTGTCTCCGCGATTAACAACCAAACAGTCAAACTTTTCATTTAAAATGTCTTTATCAAGCTTTTTCCATGTCACATTATTAATAATGCCTTGATTTAAACAATTATTGTAAACAACGACTTCTATATTTAATTTTGCTAACTCTTCAACAAGAGAAACAAAAGCTGTTTCAGCACCTCCAATTGGCTTCTGTCTTGCAGTTTCTGCATCAAAATCAATACCATCGTCAATAAATAAAACTTTAGTCATTATTAGATAACTCAATTTTAAATTTTAAATATGATAACAGTGGATATAAGCTTGCAACTATCGCAATAGCTAAACCTAATTCTTTTTCTTTATAACCTTTTCTAATAATAAAGCACTTCCAAAATCTTGAAAAAATTCTTCTGATATTCTTTAATAAACCTTCTTCAAGTCTATTATTTTTCAAGTCTAATGCTCTTGCAGTTGAGTAACTATCTAGTTTTTCAAAAAGGTCAAAAATAGACTTACAATAAAAATGTGAAATTTTATTTTTTAGAATCTCACCTTTTTTACCAGTTAAAAGTATTTTTGGATGAACTCTTTGTAACCCCCAAATTTTTGAATTCTTTTTAAATAAACCTGCATATGTAGATTTACCAATGTAACAACCCCAACCGTATCTAACTACTCTTTCTCCAAAATAGTTTTCAACATTTATTGGGTGCCAATCACTCCTACTATTTTGAGTTATGTTGAGGATTTCTTTTTGAAGTTTTTTTGGTATTCTCTCATCTGCGTCAATTTCTAAAATCCAATCTCCTGAACATTTTTCAATACCAAAATTTCTTCTTTCCCCTTCGACATCCCAGGATCCTTGAAAGATTTTATTTGAGAATTTTTGAGCTATTGTTTTTGATTTATCAGTACATTTATCCAAAATTACAACTATCTCATTGGCAAACTTTAAAGTTTGCAAACATTTTTTGAGTTGTTTTTCTTCGTTATGTACGACTATTAAAGCAGATAAACTTTTCATTTTACTTCTCTATAAAATTTAAGAGTTTTACTAAAAACCTCAGATACTGATAGACCTTTCATTAAAGACCCAACATTTTTTGGATCAAAGCCCTCATAACCCATAAGCTCTTTATAACTCTTTGAAGTTTTTATGACTAAAGTTTGTAAGCCGATCGGACTATATTTTTTTACATCACTTGGACCAAACAATCCAATTGTTGGAAGTTCAGATAGAGCTGCTAAATGCATTAAACCTGAATCATTCCCAATGAATAATCTTGATTGTTTCATAATTACGAACATTTCAGCGAGACTAATTTGACCCACAAAATCTGTGATAAATGATGATTTATCATCTAATAGACTTTTCATACTTTTTTTATCTTCTTTTGATCCTAAAATTAAAAAGATTGATTGTGAAAAAACATCTTCATTTTTTAGTTTTTCAATTAATTTCGAAAATCTTTCAATGGGCCATGTTTTTCCAACCCAATTTGCACAAGGAGCTATAAGGATAAAATTTTTGCTTTTTCTTTTTAATTTTTCAAATTTTTTCAAATTAGCAGTCTTTTGTTTAAAATCAAAATTTATTTTTGGTAAATGAATTTTATTGCCAACTAAATCAGATATGCTTTTAGTCTTATGTATTTCTGAAAATTTAGAGGTTTTATACAAAATCCTTTTTTTTGAAAA